>Ga0079226_10000424_pt1 | contig 29349 bp, 29 predicted proteins | sample Poulit2014_FD_76345 | JGI IMG/M metagenome (GOLD analysis project Ga0079226, IMG submission 76345) | Agricultural soil microbial communities from Georgia to study Nitrogen management - Poultry litter 2014 | ecosystem: Environmental > Terrestrial > Soil > Agricultural land | place: USA: Georgia...
AAATCATGAAATGCCTGATATTCAACAAGAAAATGATTTTGAAAATTTTAAAGATAATCGTTTTCTAAATTTTACAACAGTTGATCTTTCTGAAAATACAGTATTGGTAGGAATCAACGGTTGGTATGACTACCAGTTTTCTGATTTAAAAGACGAAAAGGAAATTAAACGTTTAAAAAATTTATTTTGGTACGATCGCATGATTGATCGAAAGGGAACAGATCCAGAAATTAGTACAGCAATTTGTGAAAAGCTACAAGTTTTTCTAGCAAGTATTCCAATTCAAAAACAAGTCATTTTGTCTACCCATTTTGTTCCAAAGCCTGAGTTTATAGTCCATCAATCTGGAAAATATGCTCGTTGGAATCATCTGAATGCCTTTTTGGGAAGTCCAGATTTTGGTCGCGTAATTGATCGTTTTTCAAATGTTTCAGATGTTGTTTTTGGACATACCCATCGACGATTTAAAAAGCAAAAAATCAATGGAATTTATTATCATTGTCGGCCTTTTGGTTATTATTATGAATGGCAATTAAGTCGCGAATTCGTCAAAGAAAATCAGCTTTCTGAAGTTCTGGAACCGACCAAATTGCGCGGGGTGCTCAGACGGCATGACAAAGAATTTCTTCACTATCGCAAGGTTCATTTATTAGAAGAAGTTCAAAAAGGAATGACAATTCTTGATTATTAGAAGAAAAAATAGAAAGTACAAGATAATTAAGAGAATAAAAATGAATTGTTCGTGAGTTTAAGTGAACGTATTCAGTTTGACGTTCTTCTATCAAAAATGAATCTCCTGCGATTAATATCGTGTGAGATTTATTTTTTTAACGAGATGACTCTTGACAAATGAATGGTCGTTCATGTATTATAAATATGAACAAATGATTATATATTCATATGAAACGGTTACGTAAATTTATTATTGAGGTGAATAAAATGAAATATACAAAAGAAGAAACATCTATTTGTCCTCATCACTCACATGAGAAGGAACATAATCATGGAAGAAAGCCTATATATTTTTATTTATTTGGTTTAGTTATCTATTTTATTGCTTTCTTAATGCCAATGACAACTTGGCTAACTAATGTCCTATTTACGGTAACGATTCTCTTTTCTGGCTATCATGTGATTTTAGAGGGTATTGAAGAAACTATTTTAGATACAAAGAAGTTAAAAAAATTTCATCCGAATGTCCATATTTTGATGACTCTTGCGGCTATTGGAGCGTGTCTTATCGGTGATTTTAACGAAGGTGCACTCTTGATTTTGATTTTTTCGGGAGCTCATTTCTTAGAGGAGTATGCTGAGGGAAAGAGTAGACGAGAAATTACAAATTTGATGCGTTTGAATCCTACAGAGGCTCGATTGATTCAAGCAGATGGAAAGACAAAAAAAGTAGAAGTATCTACTTTGAATATAGGCGATCATTTGAAAGTATTACCTGGTGATCAAGTGCCAACAGATGGCATTTTACTAGAGGGTAGAAGTGCGATTGATGAATCTCCAATTACTGGAGAAAGTATGCCAAATGAAAAAAGCAATGGGGATGAAGTGTTTGGTGGTACTATCAATGGACAAGCCACGTTTACTATGAAAGTTACTAAAGAAAGTACAGAGACTGTATTTTCTAAAATATTACAATTAGTTGAGGAATCACAATCAAATCTTTCAAAACCAGCAACAAAAATAAAAAAAATTGAACCTATTTATGCCAAAATTGTTTTGTTGATTGTTCCTATCTTTATTTTGGTTATGCCCGTACTATTTGACTGGAGTTTTCAGACAAGTTTTTATCGAGGCATCGTTCTACTCGTGACGGCTTCTCCATGTGCCTTAGCAGCTAGTGCAGTTCCAGCAACCTTGTCTGGTATTTCAAATCTAGCAAAACGAGGCGTTTTATTTAAAGGGGGAGCCTACTTTTCGAATTTAGCAGATAGTCAAGTAGTGGCTTTTGATAAGACGGGAACACTAACCAAGGGAAAACCGAGTGTAACAGACATTTATTTTTTAGATGATGATAAAAAAGAGCAATGGGGGAATGTGATTGCGACCATGGAAAAAAATGCAAACCATCCTTTAGCGGAAGCTTTATTGCAAGAATTCAAGCAAACAGAAATTTTACCATTAGAAGTTACGAATAAAATTGGGAAAGGATTAGTCGCTAACCAAGAAGACCACTATTATCGAATCGGAAAACCAACATTATTCAGACATTTCCCAATGAGCATTAAAGAAAAAAAGGATGCTTGGGAAAAAGAAGGAAAAACAGTGATTTGTTTTAGTGATAATGACCAAGTAGTGGCAGTTATCGCATTAATGGATGTACCTGACGAGAAGGCAAAAGGAGTTATTTCCTATCTAAAAGATCAAGGTATTCATACAACCATGATCACTGGTGATTCAAAACATACTGGAGAGGCTGTTTGTAAACAATTGAATATTGATGAAGTGATCGGAAATGTCTTGCCGGAAAATAAGGCAGAGATTCTTTCAAATCTTAAAAATCGATATGGAACTACCATCATGATTGGCGATGGCATTAACGATGCACCCGCTTTGGTGGAAGCCGATATTGGTTTTGCGATGGGGGAAGGGACTGACGTTGCTATGGATGTTGCAGATGCGGTAATCATGCAAAATGACTTGACCAAGTTCCAGTATGCACACAAACTTTCTAAAAAATTAAGTCGAATCGTTTGGGAAAATATTATTTTTGCAATGGCGATTGTTCTACTTTTATCGATTTTAAATATATTAGGAAAAATGGATATTGGTATTGGCGTGCTTGCTCATGAGGGAAGTACATTAGTTGTGATATTAAATGGATTACGATTATTACGACCTTTACAATTAAAAGAATAAAAAAACTCCTGTCTTTAGTAAAGACAGGAGTTTTTTTAGTTAGTCCTCAAATTCAAAAATATTTGTGGAAGATTGCATTTTTTCTGCAATTTTTTCAAGTTCAGCAGCATGTGCAAGAAATTCCTCCATTGTAGCTAACATTTCTTCGGCATTAGCAGAAACTTCTTGAGTGCCTGCTGCATTTTCTTGGGTTGAGGCAGCAATACTTTGTAAGTTATTGAGAGCGTTTCTTTGTAAATCTTCAATACTTTCTGAAACAGACTCAACTTCATGAATTTCAGCAATAACAGCTTGACCATTGGCCAGTACTTCTTGAGAACTAGAAAGTGCACGGCGAATAAGTTGAGTTTGTTCTTTTCCACTTTGCAAAGTTAAATTTGTTTTTTGTACGGTCGCACTTGACTGATCCTGGATTTTTTCAACAATAGTTTTGATTTCTTTGGTCGAATATTTACTCTTTTCCGCCAGATCGCGTATTTCTGTAGCGACTACTGCAAAGCCTTTGCCTGATTCTCCAGCTCTAGCAGCTTCAATGGAGGCATTTAAAGCAAGTAGATTCGTACGATTTGAGATATCGTTGATGACTGTTGTGATTTGACGAATTGCTTGAACGTCAGTATCCATTTGCTCCATAGTTGTCATTAAAGAAAGCAATTGATCTAATTGAAATTGCCAATTTTTTTGGACTTCTTCCATGTCGTTCATGCTTGCTTGATTAATGGTTTCTGAGGCTTGCGAACGCTTGGTCATGACTACCATATTTTCTGATAAGTGATCAATAGATCCAGACAAATCTTTTAGATGACCAAGACTCTGCTGCGTCTCTTGTGCTTGACTACTTGTTGTTTCAGCAATGCCAGTAATTGTTTCGGTTACTTCTTCAGTTGCTGTAGTGGTTTGTTGGGATAGCTCAAATAAAGAAGAGGACATTTCAGCTACTAGTTTACTTTCTGCTTGAATATTTTTTGTTAATTTACTAAAAGAAGCAATCATTTGGTTATAATAATAGGCCATTTGTTGGATTTCGTTTCCCTTTAAATTAGGTGAGATGGCAAATTTTTCAACGTGTTTTTTTCCTTTTTTCTTACCAGTTGACTGTTTGATCATTCGCATTTTTCCTTCACTCATTTGTAAGAAAGAATCATTAAAACTAGCGATGATTCCTTGAATAAAATGTGTGATTCCAAAAGAAATGATAAGAACGAGAAGTAACATTAAAACGGCAGCAATAAGTGAAGAACGGATTAAAGCCTGTGTTTCTTTCTGATACTCTGTTTTTTTCATTGGAATGAGTGTCCACGATTTACCATCTACAGATTTTTTATCAAAGAATACACTGTCCAGTCCTTCTTTACCCTTCATGTCAATGATTCCTTTTTCTTGTTTGGATGTCTTGACTTTTTGGAAAAGTTCCATTTTAGAAATATCTTTCCCTATTTCTGATGTTGTTCCCGAAGCTAAAATGACACCTTTATCATGTAGTAGAATGGTACGACCAGTTTGTCCAATGGTTAAGTGTTTCATCATTGAAGAGAGATTGGCATAGGAAATATCGAAACTCAAAACGCCTAGTTCATTCTTACGATTACGAATAGCCTTTGAGATAGAAGCCATGTATTTACCAGTTTCAGGATTCTTATAAGGTTCAGACCAGTAAAATGTTCCTTCTTCCTCAATAGCTCCTTTAAACCATGGGGCATTTGTCACATCATAATTTTTGGGAAGATCAGAAAAAGTAATAAATTTTCCATCTGAAGTCGCAAAGATAGCACTGCTAATCGTTTGATCACCAGCACTGGCCGTCGCTAGTTCTACTTTGATATTATCGTAGTTATAATTTTCTTTAAAGGCGTCTAATTGAAGTACCTCATCTAGGCGACTTTCAATTGAAGAAAGAAGTGTCTGTTCTTCACCAAAAACAGTTGTTGTAGCACTTTCAGCTGTTTTTAGATTTCTATTTTCTAATAATTTTTTTGTGCTGGAATAAGAAGTGATAAACATAAAAAGAATCGGGATAAGGGTTATCAACATCATAATTGGCAAAATATAGTGATTGATGCTTTTTTTTGTTATTTTTTTTTGTTTATTTTTGACTATGTTTTGTTTCTTGAATAAATGTTTCATGAGTCTCTCCTTTAAATAAATAGTAAATTAGTAGTGGTCACAAAAACTAAGAAATAATTTCTGAAAAATATTTTTTCATTTCATCATTACCAAACAACTATACTATCGGTTGCTCTGGACTATTTATTAAGAGGAAAAATAAAAAAAGTAAGACGAATTTTTATCGTCTTACTTTTTTGATGCTTTGTTTGTTCGTTTCAATTATGAAAAATTATTTGGAACTTGTTAGGATGAAGCTATTCGTATTTGAAAAAATTCGTTCTTAATCAATTCTTATTCGAGCCATTTTTTCTTTCATTTCTTCAGCGTCCACTTGCATTTTTTTCACCTGTACCACTAATTCTTCAATCGTTGCCAAAACCTCTTCCGCATTCGCTGAGACTTCTTGGGTACCTGCTGCATTTTCTTCGGTAGAGGCAGAAATCATTTCTAAATTTTCTAAAACAGAAGTTTGTACGTTGATGATGTTTTGATTCAATTGGTAGATTTGCTTGATTCCTTCAAGAGTTGCTGTGCTTTGTTGAAAGACCTTTTCTGTTGAATGAATGGCTTGATTAATCAATTGACTTTGTTTTTCTCCACCGCTAAGTGATTGTGTCGTTTCTGTAACCATGTTGGTGGATTGTTTTTGAATTTTTTCAATAATCGTCCCAATTTCTTTTGTCGCTTGCTTGCTTTGCTCTGCTAATTTACGTATTTCTGAAGCAACCACAGCAAAGCCTTTTCCTGTTTCTCCAGCACGTGCTGCTTCGATTGAGGCATTTAATGCTAATAAGTTCGTCTGATAAGAAATGTCATTGATGACATGAATAATTTGATTAATTGCTTGCACACTTTGATTCATTCTATTCATGTTATCGGTTAAGTGTGTCATCTTTTTCATTTCATTTTGCCAGTTTGTGTTCACCTCAGTCATTACTTGCATGTTTTGTTGATTTAATTCAGATGATGTTTGAGACTGTGTACTCATTGAAGTAATGTTGTCGGTCAATGTCGTAGCGACTTCAGATAATTGTTGCAATTGTGTCACACTACTTTGGGTTTCTTGTGCCTGTGAGCTTGTTACAGAAGCAATACCAGCAATTGTTTCTGCCACTTCTTCAGTAGCAACATTAGTTTGTTGGGATAGTTCTAGTAACGAATCAGCCATCTGACTAACTTGTTGACTTTGGTTTTTTACATCAAAAGTTAACGTGCTGATTCCTGAAACCATATCATTAAAACTTGCAGCCATTCGTTGAATCTCATTGCCTTCTTTCTTAGGTAAGACGAAAGTTTCAACATTCTTTTTCGTTGCAAGCGATCCTTTTTCTTGTTTTGTCTGCTTGATTTTTTGATAATGGCCTTTTTTGATTTGTTCGAAATGACGTGTAAACAATAAAATGATTTCTTTGACATAATTTTTTGCCAGTAAAGAAATAAAGATGGCAATCAATATCATGAGTAAAGCAACTGCCAATGAATTTTTGACCATTGCAGTATTTTCTGTTTTGTATTCATCGGAGCCAATGGTGACATAGGCCCAACTATAACTACCACTGTCCCCTTTGTTGAAATAAACAGAGGCAAGATTTTTGGGATCGTCTTCTAATGAAAAACGTCCAGATTCCTTTTTTGTTTGGAGAATTTTTTTATAGATAGCAGATCCGGATAAGTTGGTACCAGTATCATCGGTATTAGGTCCGGCTATAACGACTCCATCTTTTGAAATCAACGTGACGGTTCCAGTTCGTCCTACAGCTAACTTTTGAATTAGTTTAGAAATGTTTTGATAGGAAACGTTGATATTTAAGACCCCAACTTCCTGGTTGTCATTTTTTATCTCCACTGAAATATTGTTAACAAATTTATCACTGAGACGATCAAAATAAGGAACTGCTGCAAAAACTTCGCCTTCTTTGGCGCGAGCATCTTGATACCATGCTCTAGTAGTTGGTTGAAAATCATTGGGATGGTCCAAGGATGATACATACTCGCCTTCATCTGTAGTAAAGATGATCTCTTCAATCGTATCATCGCCATCGGCAGTAGCATTGATAACATTCTTGATAGCATTTAAATCAAACGTGTGAGTAAAAACAGAATTCTCGGTCAAGGCTTGTGTTCGTTGCTTAGAATTATTGATTAGATTATCTTTTTCTGTCAGGATTGCTGCAGTACTGTTGACTTCACTGACTTGATTGCGCTCTTTTAACAAATTTTTATTTATTTGATAAGAACTAAAAAGCATTACAAGGATGCTTGTCACTACAAGAGACATTAAGATGCCAGTAATCAAAGGACCAATACTTTTCTGACGGGAACTTTTTTTACTTTTTGATTTAACTAATCGTAGAGGAGTACTCTTTTTTTGTTTTTTTTTAATCATAGTTGCTTTAGAATGACCTCTGTTTTGTGAATCAAGTCATTCTTGAACCCTCCTTTTGTTTACTATTTTTCAATTATTTTTATTGTCTTATTCTCTATCGGCTAAAACGAAATAAAATAAAGGGAAACTAAAAAATAATGTATTAAAAAATTTTAAACCTAAATTTATGTAGTAAAAAAATAGAAAAATATCTATATTTTAGTGAAATGAAAGAAAAAAAGGGAAAATCACTTTGCCGGAAAATAAATATGAATAGTTAAAAAAGGCTGTATATAAGCTTTAATTGGTATAAAATAAAATTGTTTCTTAGTAAAAACAGGGTGTAAGGACATATTTATTAAGAAAAGTGTTGTAAAAAAAGTTTCTTTTGATTATACTTAATATCGTTAAAATTGGTACTAAAGAAAATGCAAATTAAAAATTATGAAACATTTTTTTCAGATTCTTTTGTTTTCCGTCAGAAAATAAATGTTTTTACGTTTGTTGTGAATTTTATCACTGGAAGGAGAAGTAAATGGATACCTATGAATTATTAAAAACGAGTTTGAGCGTTTCGAACAAGCGCTCAGAATTAACCTCAACAAATATTGCCAATATCAACACTCCCGATTACAAAGCAAAACGGATTCAATTTGAAAGTAATTTGAAAAAAATAATGTCTGATGAATCATTTACACTAACAACAACAAACAAAAAGCATCTACCCTCAAATCAGATGATAAAAGAACCTGAAATTACTCAGTCACAAGCTAGTTTAAAAGAAAATGGTAACAATGTTGATTTAGACGTAGAAATGACAAATCAAGCGATCAATGGGTTGTACTACAATGCCTTGACGGCACAACTTAACGGACGTTTGAAAATGATGAATGTCATTTTACGGTCATAAGAAAGAAGGAGAAAAATTGAGTGTTTTTAATGGACTGAATATTAATGCTAGTGGCTTAGCTTTAGAGCGCCTGAAGCTAGATACGATTTCTACCAACATCGCTAATGTCAACACATCAAAGACGGAAAATAGTGAAGCCTACCATAAAAAGAGTGTGTCGTTTAGCGAAAATCTAAAAAAAGCGACTACCGAAAATCAAGCAACGAGTTATGGCGTTAAAATTACTGGAATAAGAGAAGATCCAGCAGTAAAAGAAATTTTTGATCCAACAAACCCAAACGCCGATGCTAATGGCTATGTCGAACAATCAAATGTGAATACAGCAGATGAAATGGTGGAGATGATTCAAGCGTTAAGAACCTATGAAGCCAATGCATCGGCACTGGAAAGCAATAAAAGTATGTTGAAAAAAGCATTGGAAATTTCGAAGGATTAGGTGAAAAAATGAACACAATTACTTACTCTCAACAACTCAATGACTATAAAAATCAGTTAAAAGCAATGAATGAGTTGAATACTTCTAGTCAACAACCCATTGAAAAAAAAGCTAGCTTGAACGAATTTGGCAATTTAGTGACCCAAGCGTTGGATAAGCTCAATACTCCGATGCAAAAAATGGATGAAGAAACGGTCAAAATGATTTCAGGGGATGAAAATGACTTAGCCAAAGCAATGATCAGTATGACTGAAGCACAACTTTCTTTGCAAACAGCCGTGCAAGTGCGTAATAAGTGTCTGGATGCTTATAACGAAATAAAAAATATGCAATTCTAGTATGGCAAAAGGAAAAGGTTGGAAGGATGAAATAAATGGGTGAAACAATCAAGCGATGGCTGGAAAATATGAAAGAAAAATGGAAAAACCTAAATAAATTAAAGCAAATAGCCATACTAGTTGGCCTCTTGAGTCTTTTTATTGCTTCTGGCATTTTTTATTTTGTCATGCATCAGGTGGATTATGGTGTCTTGTTTTCTGATCTTACGAAAGCAGATGCAGGAACCATTACTTCAGACTTGAAAGAAAAGAATATTGCCTACAAGTTAGAAGATGGTGGGAAAACGATTTTGGTCGATAGGAATCAAATTGATGAATATCGGATCGATTTAGCTGTGGATGATAAACTTCCGGATAGTTCAACAGGATTTGAATTGTTTGATGATTCCGGTATGATGACGACCGATGAAGATCGAAAAATCATGTATCAACGCGCTTTGTCAGGTGAATTGGAACGTTCAATCTCCGCTTTAGATGGCATTGAAAAGGCTAAAGTTATTTTGGTTACACCAGAAGAAAGTGTCTTTAGCGAGAAAGAAAAAGAGGCCACAGCTTCTGTTATGTTGACACTAAAAAAGCCTCTTTCCGATAAGTCCATTCAAGGAATTGTAACGTTGACTGCAGGAGCTGTTGAAAATTTAAATCCTGACAATATTAAAGTCGTGGATGATTCTGGCAATGTTTTAGCAGGAGGACAAGAAGATAAAGAGTTAGAAAAAGTAAATGATCGCTATATTGCTATCAAAAGTACTTATGAAAAATCCTTGGAAGAAAAAGTAAAAGAACTTCTAGAGCCAATTTATGGTACCGACAAAATGAAAGTTTCTGTCAATGTAGACCTGAACTTTGATTCTGTCGAGAAAACAACTACTACGTATAACGATCCAGAAGTTCGAAGTGAAAATGTGCAAGCAAGTGGCGATGCCGATGCTGTTGTTGAAGCACAAACGGGTCAAGCTGATGATAATGTTAGCGTGGTAACAGATGAAGATAGCGAGAATGGTCGTCATTATGAGCGTAGTGTCAATAATGAATTAGATACTGAAATTACCAAAACAATCAGTGCCCCGGGAATGGTTGAACGAGTGACAAGTTCAGTCGTTGTCAATGGAGAGTTACCTAAAAACATGCAACAAGAATTACGAACCCTTGTGGCTTCAGCAGTAGGCTTTGATGAAAATCGTGGCGATGAAATCACCGTTCAGGGGTTAAACTTTTATGAAGAAAAACCAAAAGAAGACGAAAAAACAAAAGCGGGGGGAAAAACAAATTTGAACAAGCTAGCAGGATACTTGATCGGATTTGGCGTGGCTTTGCTTTTGATCTTAATAGCAATTGGCATAGTAGTCGTTACTCGCAATCGAAGGAAAAAAGTAGACTTTATTGCAAAAGAAGAACCAACAGCTTCTACGGATGCTTCAGAAGAAATGATGGAAGCTTTGGCTAAAATCAATGAACGCTTAGAAAAAACGGAAACATTCCAACAAGAACAAGCAATTGTTGAGCCAGAAGAACCGATAGAAGAAATCGAGGACGAAGAAGAATCAGAAGAAGAATGGATGCCTTTAAAAGTAGAAGATGAAAGTCTCAACAACAAGAAAGCAAAAAAATATGCCGTGGATAATCCTGAAGTGGCAGCCGAATTGATCAAGGCGTGGTTAAAAAATAAATAAAGGAGGAATCGAATCGTTGAATGCTATTGATGGAATAAAAAAAGCGGCTATTTTACTGATTTCCCTAGGATCAGAAACCTCTTCAAAAATTATGAAACTTTTACCTGAAGATGTAATCAGGAAAGTTAGTTATGAAATAGCCAATACCGATTTGGTTCAGCCCGAAGAAAGAGACCAGGTCTTGCAAGAGTTTGTTGAAACATCTAGTGCTAGGCAGTATGTATTAGATGGCGGAATAGATTATGCCAAGGATTTATTGAATCAAGCGTTAGGGCCTCAAAGAGCCAAAGACGTCATTGACATTTTGACACAAATACAGTTAAGAGAACGACCATTAAATATCGTTCGAAAAGCTGATACACAACAATTGACGAATCTTTTACTTAACGAACACCCTCAAACGGTGGCCTTGGTTTTGTGTTACATGCAATCAGAAAAAGCCGCCAATGTACTCTCCCAGTTCCCTGATAAAATGCAAGTCGAGATAGCTGAGAGAATTGGATTGATTTCTAGTACTTCACCAGCTGTTTTAGAACGTATTGAAGGGGTCATTGAAAATAAATTTTCGAATTTGGTTGAAAATAATAGTGAAAATGTTGGTGGTGTGAACACCTTAGTTGAAATTTTGAATTCAGCAAGTCGAGGTACTGAAAAGAATATCTTGTCTGATTTAGAAAAACGGCGACCAGAATTATCCAATGAAGTCAAATCAAGTCTCTTTACTTTTGAAGATATTATTGGCCTGGATCGTTTGGATGTACAAAAAGTCTTACGAGATGTTGATAACAATACGCTTGTTTTGGCTCTAAAAGGAGCTACAGAAGATATTCGCTCATTCATTTACACCAATTTATCAACACGGGCTGTCCAAAATATTCAAGAAGAAATCCAATTTATGGGACCTACCCGTTTATCAGCAGTCGAAGAAGCCCAACAAACTGTGGTAGCAGTAATTCGCAAGTTAGACGAAGCAGGTGAGATTTATATTGGAAGAGGGGAACAAGATGCTGTGGTCAAATGAAGCCATTTTTAAAAAAGAGCAAGTGGATGCTTCAATAGCTTCTAAAGTAATTGTTACCCAAATTCCCTTGATTAAAAAAAAGCAAACAACTTCTTCTAATAATCACCTTAAGAAAGACGAAGTGGCCAAGGTAGAAAAGGCGGAGAAGACTGAAAAAATAGCCGAGAAAATTGTGGATCAAAAAAAAGAAGAACTTCGGTTGGAACAACAAGAACAGTTGAAAAAAATTGAAAATTTGAAAGAAAAAGTTTTGAAAGCTGCTGAAAAAAAGGCACAACAACAACTTCAAAACGCCTTTGATGAAGCGGAAGCAATCAAACAAAAAGCTTATCAAGAAGGTTATGAATTTGGGAAAAAAGAAGGGCACACAAAAGGCTACAAAGAAGGGCGACAAGAAGCCACTATAAAGACTGAAAAGCAACTCTTTTCGGCTACAGAAACGCTCAATGATGCCATTCAAATAGGGAATAATTATGTAAAAGAAAAAGAACAAGAAATTATTGAATTTAGCTTGGCAATGGCCAAAGCCATTACTAAAACTCAATTTAAAATGGATCATTCTATGATTTTGCAAATACTAAAACCAATGTTAGTAAAGTTAGAACAACCCGATCAATTGATTGTGATTCATGCGCATTCAAAGCATTATGAAGACTTAGTGGGAGAAATGAAAAGAAAGCAAGAGCAACTTCCTACAATGCGGTTTTTAGTGGCTAAAGATGATCAAATGGCTCTTTCAGATTTAACAGTCGAAACAGATCAGGCATCGGTAGTATTCAATTTACAAGAAGAGTTGCAATTGTTTTTAAAAGAAATTACAGAGGAAACATAAGATGCAAATTAGTTTAGCTATGGAAGAATATCTAGAAAAAGCAAAACAACATCGTCCATTTGCTTTATATGGAAAAGTAAGCGAAGTAATCGGACTAATCATCAGAGTAGAAGGTTTGGACGTTTTTGTGGGAGAAATTTGCGAGGTTTATGTCAAGAACAGTCAAAAAATTGCTCTGACAGAAGTTGTTGGTTTTATCAAACAAACGGTTTTATTGATGCCTTTAGATGAACTAGAAGGAATTGGGCCTGGTTGTAAAGTTAAAGCAACGGGAAAAACTTTGACGGTTTCAGTAGGTGAAGGACTTTTAGGACACACACTTGATGGCTTAGGACGTCCCATCGATGGAAAGGTCCAGTTAAAAAAAGTTACAGAAGTCGCTGTCACACATGATTCTCCTGATCCATTTCAACGACGCAAAATTACGAATGTGATGTCCACAGGAATTCGTGCCATTGATGGGTTAATGACTGTAGGAGAAGGGCAACGAATCGGAATTTTTGCCGGAAGCGGTGTGGGAAAAAGTACGTTACTGGGAATGATTGCTCGTTATTGTGCGGCAGATGTGATTGTCATTGGTCTTATTGGGGAACGTGGGCGAGAATTGAAAGAGTTTATTGAAAATGATTTAGGTAGTGATGGTTATAAAAAATCAGTGGTTGTTTGTGCAACTTCAGATGCCCCGCCTCTGGTTCGTTTGAAAGGAGCCCACGTAGCTACTGCTATTGCTGAATATTATCGAGATCAAGGCAAAAAAGTCATCTTAATGATGGATTCTGTGACTCGTTTTGCCATGGCGCAACGTGAAATTGGCTTATCTACCGGGGAACCACCGACAACTAAAGGCTATACGCCGTCCGTATTTGCTGCTTTGCCTAAACTTTTGGAACGAAGCGGCATGTCAGACAAAGGGTCAATCACAGCTTTTTATACTGTTTTGGTTGAAGGCGATGATATGAATGAACCAATTGCTGACGCGGTAAGAGGAATTTTGGATGGACACATCATTTTGTCACGAAAAATTGCGGCACAAAACCATTACCCAGCAATCGATATCCAAAATAGTTTAAGTCGATTGATGAAGGGATTGGTTACGCCGGAGCATAATAAACATGCTGGGGAGCTAAAAGAAAATCTAACAACCTATGAAGAGGCAAAAGATTTAATTGATATTGGTGCCTATAAAAAAGGTAGCAACGTCTTAGTCGACTATGCTATTTCGATGCATCAACCAATTAAGGAGTTTTTGTGTCAGAAAGTTGAAGTTTGCTCAGAATACGAGCAGTCAGTGATGAAACTACACTCGCTATTCAATGAGGTCTCTTCCCGTTTTGATTAATAGAAGTATAGTGAGGAATAACAGTGGAAAAATTTACATTTTCGTTAACCAAGGTCTTAGAATATCGCAAGGGACAAGAAAAACAAGCGAAGCGAATTTATGCAGCAGCACAAAAGGAATTGAATGAGGCTGAAAAACAACTGGAAGATAAGAAAATTGAAAAAGACAGCTTGCTAAACATTCAAGAAGCAACGATCAATCGGATGCAAGTTCAGCAATGGTATTTATTAGAACTAAACCAAAAGATACAAGAATCCATCCAACAAATTCAAAAGTTGACAGTCCAAACAGACAAAGCGCTCAACCGTTATATCGAAGCTCAAAAAGAAAGAAAAGTACTTGAAAAGTTGGCTGATAAACACTTTGCTGAATATCAACTACAGGCCAATCGAGAGGAACAAAAAATGTTGGATGAAATGGCGGGACGTCGTATTAAAATTAGTTGATAGCAGTTGAAAGGAGAAACTTTATTACATGGATCAAGTATTGGAAGTTTCAGGCGGTTCACCGCCCAAAATGAAATCAAGAACAACCGAATCTGAAGATATTCTCTTATTTCAACAACTTTTCCAACAGATTCAACCTATTTATGAGGATCGTTTACTAGATCCTTCGTTTTTAAAAAATCAACTTGAATTCTTGGTAGAAATAGAACCTAACCAAGTGACAGCTGAAACAAATGAGTTAGAACAAGAAAAGATAACACCTTTTTTTGAAAGAAATAATAAGCTAGTGAGTCCTGATCCATTGTTAAAAAAATTGGAAAATCAGTTTTTATTCACAGATAGGAATGTTCAAGAAAAAGCAGGAAACGTGAAAGATTTTAAACTTCCCAAAATAGGTGAAGAGGGCAAAGATGCAACTAATACACAGCTTTTTGAAAATGTGGACCTCTTGTCTTCTCTTGAAAAAGAACCTGTATCAATGAAAGCAAACGAGCAAACTCCAGAAGTATTTAAAGAAGAAAAAGATGAAGAACACGTACAAGAGATTTTTTTGAACGAAGTAAAAAATGAATTTAATAAAAATAGTACGTCTCTAAACGTAAAACAAGAACTAGTACCAGCACCAATTTCGTTAGCAGAAATCCTTAATGGCCCAAAAAATAAGCCTCTTAATAAAGTTATTCATAATGAAATAGAGCTTGTTGTTGATGAAAAAGACTCCGTTCAAAACTTGAGTAAAGAGATCCAAGAATTAACCTTGAATAAAGAACAATTCCCACTAGTTCTAAATTTGGAGTCGCTTATTTCAAAAGAAGTTGTGTTAAAACCTAACAAAGAACCCATAGCAAACATGAACAAAATAACTGAAAAAATGGCAAAACCGATTCTAAAAATGATTCAGTCAGAGCGAACATCTACACCACAGAAGATGACATTTTCCTTAACACCCCATTCGTTAGGTAAGATTGAAGTGAGTTTAAATACAACTACGAATGAAACTCAGTTAAAATTTGTCGTCCAAAGTCCAGAAGTAAAACAATTATTAGAATCCATTGTGCCTAAATTGGAACAACTGTTGCAAAAACAAATGGCTTTGCCGATTACTGCTAGTCAAGTTGTACCAGAACAGATGCTGGCTAACGAGGCGATGCAATTTTCTTCACGTTCGTTTCAGCAGGGGAATACTTCGTTTCAACCGGAAAAAACTTCTCATAAAAAAACGAATTATTCAGAGCCTGAAGATAGTCTTATTGAAAAAGAAAAGTACCATGAATCAAAAATCAGTATTTTAATTTGAAATGGGGTGGAAATATGTCAAATTCAATTAATGGAATCGTCCCTTTTGCTGCCTCTCAAAATGTGCAACAAAAAGAAGATCCTTCCGAAATATCCATGGATGACTTTTTGAAAATATTAGCAGCATCAATGAGTAATCCTACCGTAAGTGCGGGGGGCTCTTCAGAAGGTGGGGGAAATCAAGGAACGGATTATATCAGTCAATTTGTTCAATTTACTAGCTTGCAACAGTTAAAAGAAATTGGAGATACCATGCAATATAACCTTATGATGGGTCAACAGCAACAAGCATTTGGATTGATAGGAAAACAAGTGACAATTCAAGAAAATGAAAGTGAGATTACAGGTACCGTAGAAAAAGTTCGGTTTATAAACGGCTTTGCAACATTAGTTGTTGATGGAAAAGAATACAATATGGCTAGTATTAAAGACGTCGGTATGGCTAGTGAAAAATAGCAAAAAAGTATAGGAGGAAACAAAAATGCTACGATCATTATATTCAGGTGTTAGTGGAATGAAAAATCTACAAACTAAGATGGATGTTATTTCAAACAATATTGCAAATGTCAATACGACAGGTTTTAAATCAAATCGAGTATTGTTCCAAGACTTAATGAGTCAAACTACTCAAGGTGCCAATGGACCTGCCAACGGTCTAGGTGGAACGAATGCGACGCAAATTGGTTTGGGTGTCCAAACGGGAGCTATCAGTACCGATTTTGCTGTTGGTGCCCCGCAAGGAACTGGTAATGCTATGGATTTTTATATCACAGGATCCGGATTTTTCATTGTTAAAGGTCAAGGAAATGAAACATTTTATACCCGTGATGGGGCATTGGTACGTGATAGTCAAGGCAACATCACAAATAATGCTGGGATGAAATTACAAGGAGTGAAGGCAGCAGAAAACACAAAGTATGGAGAAGATTTTGACCCTGCTGGTATAGATCCAACTGAGCAAGATTTAACTGATTTAGAAGTACCAAAAGAAATGGATGGGAAAGGTTACCAATCCATGTCAATCGATCAAAATGGTTTAGTCCTTGGTAAGTATGGTGATGAAACCTATGTCTTAGGTAAAGTTGCCATGGTCACTTTTAATAATCCGGGAGGTCTAGAAAAGGCCGGTGGCAATAACTACACGCTTTCAGCTAACTCAGGAGAACCAATCGTTAGTTCGAGTGGACAAAATGGGGCAGGATCTTTAGAGGCAGGAAACTTGGAAATGTCAAATGTCGATTTATCCACTGAATTTACTGAAATGATTATTGCCAGTAGAGCCTATCAGGCCAATTCACGTAGTATCACAACATCAGATGAAATGTTACAAGAGTTGATTAACTTAAAGCGCTAGCCTCTAGTCTTTAAGATGGTCTGAAAGGAATCTTCAACCCATGATAAAAGTAACAGCTTTAAATGAACATTCGTTTTATTTGAATCCTGATCTGATTTATCGTATTGAGACAATACCAGATACCTTGATCACATTGACAGATGGTAAAACGATTGTTGTGAAAGAAACACCAGATGCAGTAGTTAATGCTATAATCATCTATCGCAGAAAGATCAATCAACCTTTTGAACAGAGAGCAAAAGAAAAGTAGGTGAACACCATGGACAAAAAGAAGAATAAAAAAGCTGAGAAGAAAGCTGAAAAACAAGAAGAAGTCATTCTAGCAAGTGAAGAAACGATTGTGAAAGAAAAGAAAGATCATTCAACGATTGTTTTACCAGTTATTTTAATATTAGCAATTGTCGGTAGTATTATTGGAACGATTGTGACAACCAAATATATCTTGCCTCCGGAAAGTGCACAAGCTCAAAGTGCACCTACTTCAACCGGCAAAATTTCAGAAGATCAAGTAATTGTCCCTTTAGAAGAATTCGTTGTGAATTTAGCCAAAGAAGAAAAAGGTTCGGAACAATATATCCGTGTGACACTTTCTATTTTAGTTGCAAATGAAAAAGAAAGTGAAGAACTCCAAAAAAATATGGCTTTGGTTAGAGATAGTGTGGTCAATGTTTTACGGCAAAAGAAGGCAGAGGATATTTTAAACGCTGAAGATGGTGTTAAAAATCTTAAAAAAGAACTCCAAGACGTAATCAATGAAGCTTATGGAAAAATGATTATTCAAGAAGTTTATGTGACCGATTTTGTCATTCAGTAGAAAGGATCCATTATGGATACGATTTTTTTATTAGTAAAAATGATCTTATTTTTAGGCATTATTTTATATCTTGCTCAGTTTCTTTTACATTATCTCGAACGATATAGCAAACCTGTGGGAAAGAACATGCAGATCCTGGATAAAATACAAGTCAGCAAAACTTCTTCAATCGGAGTCGTTAAAATTCTAGACACCTATTATTTAATGAGTTTTGCCGAACAAAGCAATGAAATTTTAAAAGAATTGGATGTCTCTGAAGTCGCAAATTATATACAAGCCCCAGAAAAAAAGGAACCAATCAATGGACAAACCTTTAGTAAAATCTTACAAAACAATCTTAAGAAGGTAGTCAGAAAGGGAAAGTCTTCCGATGAAGAAAAAACATCTTAAATTTTATATATTGCTTGTTCTTTTATTGAGTAACTTGGTGTTTCCCATTTCTGTTGATGCTGTAGACGTTGGGGAAGCTACGAATACAATCAATCGTTTGCTCGAAACAGGTAATGGCTCTGATCAAACGATTACTACCTTTTTAATGATGACCTTACTTTCTATTGTACCGATTTTATTGGTTATGACGACTTCTTTTACCCGAATCATTATGGTCCTATCGTTTACCCGAAATTCATTGGGAACCCAGCAAAGTCCTCCGAATCAAGTATTGATTGGGCTTGCCTTATTTTTGACATTTTTTATCATGCGTCCTGTGTATTCAGACATTTATAAAGACGCAATCGAACCTTTTCAAAAAAACGAGATTTCTCAAACCGAGGTTTTTGAACGATCAGAAGTGCGAATCAAAGAATTTATGTATAAAGAAACACGAGAAAAGGACTTGAAATTATTTGTAGATTTAGACGATGGAAACGATCAAGAAAAGACGTATGCTTCCTATAAAGAAATTCCATTAACTGTTATCACGCCGGCCTTTATCATCAGTGAATTGCGGACCGCTTTTAGTATTGGCTTTTTCATTTTTATTCCGTTTTTGATCATTGATATGGTAGTCTCTAGTATTTTAATGTCGATGGGAATGTTTATGTTATCGCCAGTCATGATTTCTTTACCATTTAAAATTTTACTATTTGTCGTTTCTGATGGATGGCATCTTATCGTCGAGTCGTTGGTGAAAGGATTCCAATAAGAAAGAAGGAATAACATGTCTCTTGCTTTGGTATTAGATGTCTTACGAACCGCTTTTTTAAAAATTTTAATGATTGCCGGTCCTGCAATGGTTGTGGCCATGGTGGTTGGCTTAGTTGTAAGTATTTTTCAAGCAACTACTCAAATACAAGAACAAACGTTGAGCTTTGTCCCTAAATTATTGGCAATTTTTATCACATTGATTCTTGCTGGTAATTTCATGTTGAACCAGTTGGTCAGTTTTACCCAATCGATCTTTAAGATTATCGCCTCCTTATAAGGAAAAAATATGATGACCGTACAAATGTTTCTTCTCATTTTTCTAAGAATCACTTCTTTTGTAGTAATCTGTCCTGTGTTTTCTAATCGAGGGGTTCCTCAGCTAGCAAAAGTCGTATTGACTGCTTGTTTGACGGTAGGCGTTTTTCCTTTTGTTGATATACCAGAAATGGAAGTCACAAATCTTGCGTTGATCTTGATGAGTTTAAAGGAAGTGCTTTTAGGGATGACAATGAGCTATATCGGTCAACTCGTTTTCACCGCAATCGAAATGGCCGGACAAATGATTGATTTTCAAGTTGGTTTTTCAATGGGACAAGCCTATGATCCTAGTTTTCAAACGATGTCTTCTCAATTTGGAAAATTGTATTATTGGATTGCGATGGCTGTTGTGTTTATATTGGATTTGCATCATCTTCTGATTAAAGGTTTGGTTCTCTCCTTCACTCTTGTTCCTTTGGGGAGTTTTCTTTTACAATCAAAAGATATAGAAGGAATCGTGACCTTATTTGGCAAAAGTTTTGAAGTGGCATTAAATTTGGCTGCACCTATGATTATTGCTGTTTTGGTGATCGATTTGACTTTGGGAATTATCTCAAGAAGTATTCCCCAACTAAACGTTTTAATGTTGGGATTACCTATTAAGACCATGGTAAGTTTTGCAATTTTCTTAGTGCTTGCCCCCAATGTTATGAATTTTTTAGGCAAACAGATGCCTGAGAATTTAGGCTTTTTATTGAAATTTATCCGATCGATTCCTAATAGATGAGGTGAACAATGATGGCAAAAGAAGATAAGTCCGAACAACCCACCCCCAAGCGCTTAAAAGACGCTAGAAAACGAGGTGAGGTGGCCAAAACCCCCGATTTAAGTGCAGGAATATCTGTGTTGGTTTTTTCGATAGTACTCGTTCCCTTATGGAATAATGTAACAAAAAAAGTCGTTCATTATCTTATTGCTTCTATTGAACAAGTGGATACTCATGAACGTTTACTTGGTGATCTCTCACATATTGGAATGCAGGCAATTGCTTTTTTTGCCACAATTTGTTTTCCTTTTTTTGTGATTAGTCTGTTGTTAGGCTTTTTTGCTAATTTTATGCAAGTGGGACTTTTGTTTTCAGGAAAAGCAATCAAACCGGCTTTTCGAAAAATCAATCCCGTAAATGGTTTTAAACAACTATTTAGTAAGCAAGCACTGATGAATTTGCTAAAAACGATGGGGAAATTTATTGTTGTTGTTCTATTTTGCTGGAAAAAAATCCAAGTTGCTTTGCCGATTTTACTCAATGCTAGTGAATTTGGCACCGAGAAACTGCTTTATTTTTTGTTAGATTTCATTAAAGAACTGGCACAACAAATTGGTATTTTTTTAGTTATTTTGGCATTTGTTGATTATCTATTTCAACGCTACAGTCATCGTAAAAACTTGAAAATGACCAAACAAGAAGTCAAAGAAGAGTACAAGCAAATGGAGGGAGATCCACAAGTGAAGTCTCAACGCAAAGCTTTGTACCAAGAAATGTCCAAAAATACGATTTCACATGTAAAAGAAGCCAGCGTCTTAATTACCAATCCCACTCACTTTGCAATTGCTCTTCGTTATGATCCAAAACAAGATGTAGTACCCGTTGTTTTGGGCAAAGGGAGCGATGAGCTGGCACAACGGATGAAAAAGGAAGCAAAAATCCAAAAAGTGCCTATGATTGAAAATCGTCCTGTGGCACGTGCTTTTTATGCACAAGTAAAAGCAGGCGATACAATTCCAGTGCAGTGGTATGAAGCTGTTGCTGAGATTATTGCGTTAGTCTATCAATTAGAAGAAAAAAACAAAGGCAAGCTTTAGAAAATAAGGGATGTGAATAGATGCAATCAAAACCATTGGGGAAAGCTCCTAGTGCCGATATTATGCTGTCTTTTGTCGTTATGGGAATTATCGGATTAATCATTATACCATTGCCAGAAATAATCCTAGATCTATTGATTATTGTAAACTTGACACTGGCTATAAATATCCTGCTCATTACTTTGTTTACAAAAAATGTATTAGAATTTTCGACTTTTCCAAGTATTCTCTTAATCACGACAATGTTTCGTTTGGGATTGAATCTTTCTTCGACACGTTTGATTTTGACGCAAGGACACGCTGGTCATGTTATCGACGCATTTGCAAATGTCGTTGCTGGCAACAACTACATTGTAGGTATTATTTTATTTATTATTATTATGATTGTTCAAATTGTAGTTGTGACCAATGGAGCAAGTCGCGTGTCAGAAGTGTCTGCGCGTTTTACCTTGGATGCCATGCCGGGAAAACAAATGGCCATCGATTCTGATTTAAATTCTGGTTTGATTACAGAACAAGAAGCAAAAAAACGGCGAAAAGATTTGCAACGAGAGGCAGATTTTTATGGCTCAATGGATGGGGCCAGTAAATTTGTTAAAGGAGATGCAATTGCCGGTATTTTGATTACTGTAATCAATTTAGTTGGCGGAGCTATTATCTTTTCATTGAATGGTCAACTAACGATTTTAGAAGCTTTGTCTCAATTTGGAAAACTTTCGATTGGTGATGGACTTGTCAGCTCTATTCCATCCCTTTTGATTTCCGTTGCCTCCGGTATCATTGTGACCCGAACGGATAATGCAAATTCTTTTGGGAGTGATGTACTAGAAGATTTTACTCGAAATCCACTTCTATTTAAAATCGTCAGTTTTATTTTACTGATCTTAGGGATTGTACCAGGGTTTCCTTTTATACCGTTTGCTTTAATGAGTGCGATTATCTTTTCATTAAGTTTTTTAATCAAGCAAAAAGAAGAAAAAGCCGAAATAGAACAGATAAAACAGGCGCAAACGTTAGAATTGAAGCGAAAAAAAGAAGAGCAATCTGAAGAAGAGCCTGTGACAGCTTTTCAAGTAGAACCTATTGCCATCGAAATCGGCTATGCCTTGATTCCTTTAGTCGATAGCTCCAAAGATAATAGTTTAATGGATCGCATCGTCGGAATCCGTAAACAAACGGCCCACGAGTTAGGCGTTCTTGTTAGTCCAGTTCGTATTCGTGACAATTTATATTTAGGACCTAATGACTATTCAATTAAAATTCGCGGCAATGAAGTAGCCAACGGGACGATTTACCCCAATAAATATATGGTATTAAGCCAAGAAGAAGAATTTCCTTTTGAAGGAATTGCCACCAAAGAGCCTGCCTTTCAATTAGACGCCTTGTGGATTGATCAAAAGGACAAAGAAGAAGCGGATCTTGATGGCTATACAATTATTGAGCCATTGACTGTTATTGCGACACATCTAAAACAAATCATTTACGACCACGCTTCAGAATTGCTCGGGCGACAAGAAGTGAAGAAGTTATTGGAAGGAATCAAAGAACAATACAATGTAGTCATTGATGAGTTAATTCCTGAGATTATGCGCCTGGGAGAAGTACAAAAGGTGTTACAAAATCTTTTAGATGAACAGATTCCAATTAATGATTTAGCAACGATTTTAGAAACATTAGCCGATTATGGGATGATTACAAAAGATACCGAAACTTTGACGGAATACGTTCGACAATCGTTACGTCGAACGATTGCTGCAAAATATGAAGATGAAAAACAAACGATTCACGTAATTGTAATCCATCCAAAAGTAGAAGATATGATCATGCAAGGGATTCAAAAAACGGCTACTGGATCTTTTCCTGTATTAAAGCCTGATACAGTACAACAAATTTTGGAAAACTTGGGAAAAATCCATCAAGAACTGACTTTAAAAAACGTTCCTCATGTGATTCTAGCTTCGCCCAAGATACGCTTGGTTTTTAAAAAGTTGATCACTTTTAATTTTCCTGATTTGGCAGTTTTGTCTTTGAATGAAATTCCCAATGAAGTCATCATCGAAACTGTTGGAAACGTTGAAGTATAGTAGAGTTTGGCAAATTTTGAAAGGAAGAAATGCCGTGTATGAACAAGCCAGAGAAGAAGAAATCTTAAATTATTTGCCACTAGTGGAACGAGTTGTCAAAAGAATTTCGGTGAAAAGTCTAGATTATGATTATGACGACCTATTCAATATTGGTGTCATTGGCTTAATGGATGCGATAAAAAAGTTTGATACCACTAAAAAAGTTCCTTTTGAAAGCTATGCTGCAATTAGGATACGTGGCACGGTTCTAGATGAAATCCGCAGGAATGCGAAACTTTCGCGCTATAAGATGGGAATTGTTAACCACTATTACTTAGTCAAAGAGGAATTAGCACAGCGATTTAAACGGGAAGCTACTGACGTTGAAATTTGTCAAGAAATGCAAATTGATGCCAAGCAATTAGGCGAGATTTATGAGAGTGTCCATTATTTGAGCTCGCTCTCATTGGAAAGCACCTTATTTCACCAAGAAAATGGTGGCATGGAATTAAAAGATACCTTAGTAGATGGAAATAATGAAGATGCAGAGAAAAAAATTATCGCTGCTGAAAAAGAACAAATTCTTACTGATGCCATCGCTCAATTGGCAGAAAGGGAACAAATAATATTGAATTTGTATTACAAAGAAGAATTGACTCTAAAAGAAATTGCCGCTGTTTTGGACATTTCTACTGCCCGTACGTCGCAAATTCATGGAAAAATTATCAGTAAGCTAAAATTAAAAATAATGGAGGAAATGTCATGATTCGTTCAATCGACACCTTGCAAAAAAATTTTGAAATTTTACAAAAGCGACAAGAAACGACAGCTAGTAACTTGGCTAATTCTCAGACAACTGGATTTCAGTCTAAAAAAGTTTTTCAACAAACCTTAGAGGAAGTAAATGTCCATAACTTTCAAGGTGGAATCGCTGCTGATAAAAAACAAGAACTAGGAAGCTGGACTTTTGGAAATGAATTAGCACAGACAGCGTTGAATACTAGTAAAGGAGCCTTTAAAGAAACGGGAAGAATGTCAGATTTTGCTTTGACCCAAGAAGGCTATTTCACAATTGCTATGCCTGATGGAAGCACAAGTTATACAAAAAATGGCAACTTTGCGCTCAATGATCAAAACCAATACATCACCCAAGCTGGATATTTGGTTTTAAATGAACAAAATCAACCGGTTTTAGTGGGGACAGATGACTTCCAAGTACGACGTTTCAATCAACCAGAAGCGTTAGAGAATATTGGAAACACCTATTATCAAACAGAAGAAAACGGTGAAGTCATTTTAAATCCAGTGTTAGAAAAAGGTTACTTAGAAATGGCAAATGTTGAAGTTGCCGATGAAATGACAGCCTTGTTACAAACTTCTCGTGAATTTGAAGCCAACCAAAAAGTATTAAGTACAGTGAATGACACGTTGAAAAAAGCTGCCAATGAAATTGGTAGATTCTAGAAAGAAGGATTTCTATGAATATGAATAGTTTATTGTCAATCAATCGGAGTGCCTTAAATGGCTTGCAGAAAAATTTAGATACAACGGCTTATAATATCGCCAATATTAACAGCAGTGGTTTCAAAGGAAAAGAAACCAGTTTTAAAGAGTTGTTACCAGATCCTACTTCTACAAATGAACTAGCTCGTGCACAAACGGCAGAAGCTTTGGATAATTCACGAGGCATGACTGTTTTAAATCAGAGTCAGGATTTTCGTCAAGCAACGATTTCAGAAACGGGGCAACCCTATGATATGGCAATCGATGGGAATGGTTTTTTTGGTGTTCGTGATAAAAATGGCCAACTATATTTGACGCGTGATGGGAGTTTTCATTTAGACAGTAAGGGAGATTTGGTAAATAAAAATGGACTGACTGTTGAAATGTCGAATCAAAATCTACAACCTTGGCCGAAAGGATCGGTTGTCATTGATTCAAAGGGAGTTGTTACAATCAATAGTTCACAAGGAAATCAGGTGGTTGGAGAAATTGTTTTATTTATGCCACAAAATGACACAGAATTGATTGAGCGTAGTCAACAGTTATTTCAACCAACCGGTTTGTTACAATCATCGACTGATACTCCTGCTATTTTTGGAAACATTCATTCACAAGCACTTGAAAATGCGAATGTAGATTTAGCAACTTCAATGGTGGATATGATGAGTACCCAACGTGCCTATTCTTTAAATCTTCAAGTGCTACAGTCAACTGATGATATGTCATCCATCATTAATCGGATGACTGATTAATTAGAGGAGTTTAAATGATCAAAGTTAAAAACGTGAGTAAATATTATGACCAAACAACGCGAGGGTTAGAAAATATTTCTTTTGAAGTAGCTTCAGGCGAGTTTGTCTATCTTATCGGTCCAAACGGTTCTGGAAAGACCACCTTATTAAAAGTATTAACAAAAGAAATCGAGAATTCCCAAGGCTTTGTTCAAATCGATCGTTTTTTGATCGATAAGATGTCCAAAGAAAAATTATACTTGTTAAGACGTAATATTGGAATCATTGGCCAAGAAGATCTTTTTTTGCCCCAACAAACGGTTTATCAAAATGTGGCCTTTGCTTTACAAGCTGTCGAAACAAAAACAAAAGAAATACACCAGAAGGCAATGAAAAGTATTGAAAAGGTTGGAATGAGTGCTTTACGCGATACTTACATAGAAAATTGTTCAATCGGACAAAAGAAAAAAGTCGCAATCGCACGAGCGATCGCCAATGATCCTCTTTTGATTTTAGCAGATGAACCAATGGCAAATTTAGACGGAAATTCTTCCGTGGAGATGATGAAATTATTTTTAAGACTCAATCTTGAAGGAGTCACTATTCTTATGGCGACTCATGACAGTACCATGGTCAACTCAGTGCGTAAACGGGTACTGGAATTAGAAGACGGACACTTGATTCGGGATGAAAAACTTGGCGGTTATTCATTTAAAAATGATCCAAAAGATATTTATGTCTGGTGATCCCCTTAACTTTGAGAAGAAATAACCGATAGGTACTTCAGGACTGGTCTTATTTCTTACTAACTTTTTAAGTACAAAAAAAGAACTGTCCATAAAAATTGGCTTCAAAGAAAGGATTAGAAAAATGAATCATAAAAAAAGATTTTCTGCTATTCTTCTCAAAAGTTTAGGTCTCTTGCTTTTGAATGTCTTTATGTTTTTAGCGTGTTATTTTTTCGTAATAAAAGGTAGCCAAGATCCAGCTTTGGATCGTCGTTTCAAGCAATTCGTTACTATTGTATTAGTTACCGTTTTAATACTGTTTATTTTAGAACAAGTATTTTTCAAGAAAAAGAAAAATCAGGTGATGAATCGTTTGATCGAACAATTTGAGCAAGTCAACGCTGGGAATTTTGTGCTTACCAAAGAAGAAACACAATCACAAGATCCTTTGATAAGACGGTTGAATGACTTATTTCAAGGTTTTATCAATCTTTTTCGTTCCATGATTATCGGAATCAAAGATGAAAGCAATCGAATCACTACTATGGCCACACAATTGGATCAGACGTCCCAAGAGTTACAGTCTTCTATGGGAAGTATCCAAGAAAATATGGGAAAAATTTCTGATACTGCAAGTGTAGAAGCCAGTAATGCTGAAAAAACAGTGCAAGAAACAACAGAATTATCTCAAGAAATTACAGGTATTCATAATGATGTCGCACAAATCGACCAATATATCAACACGGCTCAGAAAAGTAATATTCGTAATTCGGAGATGATGTTTCACGTTTTTGAGAGTTGGGAAAAAGAACGTGAAAACCAAGCCCAACTAGTAGAACAAGTTAACGTCATGAATCAAGATATTCAAAATATCGGACAAATTGTACAATTGATCGATGATATTTCAGACCAAACCAATTTGTTAGCCCTAAATGCCTCAATTGAAGCGGCTCGAGCAGGAGAGGCCGGACATGGTTTTTCAATCGTGGCTGAAGAAGTAAGAAAACTAGCAGAACAAAGCAGCCAATCAACGGATGACATTCGTAAAATCATTGAAGAAATCACAGGGAAATCAGAGTCCATGGTTAAAAATGTGGCGCAATCATATGAAACAGGGGAAGTGCAAACAAAGTCTCTAAATCAAGCAATTGAATCAGCTAATGAAATCACGGATATCATTGAACAATTTGTAAAAAGTATTCAATCCGTAAAAACGCATATTCAAAGTGTAATGGGTAAAAAAGACTCCGTTCAAGAAGCAGTTACTGATATTTCTAATTCAATTTCCAATACTTCAGCAAGTACGCAAGAAGTCAGCTCAAATATCGACAATGTTTCTATCGTTATGAATAACTTGGAAGAGAGTATTCAAGAATTGACCAATATTGCAAGTATCCTTAAATATCAAGTGGATCAGTTCTCCTTGTAAGAAAAACGATGTAAAAACAAGACTCAAACTAAGAGCAGTTTAAAAAGAAAGAAGTTGGTTATGTGCAACAGTATGTGCTTTTTAAAAGTCACCAACAGTTTTTTGCCATCGATGTCATGAATGCTGATCGAATCATTGAAAGTCCTGACTTGATTCGCTTTCCTGAAGTCCCAGAGTTTATTTTGGGACTCTATGAATACCAAGATCAGATTGTGCCAGTGACTGACATCCGTAAAAAGTTATTTGGTGACTTTTCAATACAGCAACCGGAAAATAAAATCATCTTGAGTCATTGGCAAGATCAGAAACAAGGATTTTATGTAGAAGAAGTCATCGGTGTTTCTTATATGGAAGAGACCCATTATGAAGAAGCACTTGACCATGAATTATTGAAAAGTGGTTATATTGAACGGTTCTTAAAAACGTCAGAAGGCGACGTTGTCTTGCTTTTAGGTCTGAAGCAACTATTTAATAACCAACAGACCCAAGAAGTATTCTCACACATAGAAGAGCTTGAGGAACTTAGCAATGATCACACAAAATGAAATCAAAATAGGAATTTCAGATTACAAGATAGGGATTGCTCCTGATAAGTTAGTAACAGTAGGGTTAGGGTCATGCATTGGGACAGTGATTTACGACGAACGTACAAAAATAGGAGGGTTGAGTCATATTATGTTACCAGATAGCCGTCCTTTTTTAGAAAGACAAGAAGTAAAAATTGCCAAATTTGCAGACTTAGCGATTCCTCAAATGATCCAAGAATTAAAGAATCAAATAACTCGTCCTCATTTAAAAGCTAAAATTGTAGGTGGAGCGAGCATGTTTTCTTTCAATAACGACGCTTTTAATACAGGAATCGGAGCACGTAATATTGAAGCAGTTGAAGAAGTATTAAAACGAGAAAGAATTCCTATTGTGAGTAAACATGTCGGTGGCAACGCCGGGCGCACCATGGTCGTGAATTTAGAAGACTTTTCAATAGTGATACGAATCGTCAATCAACAAGTGGTTATTATTTAAAAATAAAGCAATGTAAAACTGTTTTTATAGGAGAAAAAATGAATATTTTGGTCGTCGATGATTCTGCTTTTATGCGGAAAATAATTACTGATATTTTAGAAAAAATGCCAGATATTCATGTTTGTCAACAAGCACGAAACGGGCAACAAGCGCTACAAATTATAGAAAAGCTCCAACCAGATCTCATTTTACTTGATGTAGAGATGCCTGTTTTAAATGGGCTAGAAACGTTAAAAAAGATCAAAGAACAAAACACCATTCCCGTTGTGATGTTAAGTGCTTTGACAAATAAAGAAACAACGATTGAAGCCTTGGCATTAGGCGCCGCTGACTTTGTTGAAAAGCCGCATAATATTACGGAAATACAAAACGAGTGGATCAAAGATTTTTATTGGAAGATTCGAAGTGTTTCCGTTCAAAAGCCACTCGTCCAAGAATCTATAGAGGCTTTCACACTATTAACAAAAAAGCTTCCTACTAAAATTAAAGCAATCGTAGTTGGAGCATCTACCGGCGGACCAAAAGCAATATTAAATTTAGTCAAAGCATTGCCAGATAGTCTAACAATGCCTATTTTTATCGTACAACACATGCCTAAAGGATTTACAGCTTCCTTTGCTCAGCGACTCAATGAGGAGACCAAAGTGACTGTTTGTGAAGCGGAAAATGAAATGTTCATAAAAAATCAAGTCTATCTTTGTCCAGGAGATTATCATATGGAAATTAAAGGGCACCAGATTTACTTGAACCAAAATGAAAAAATTCATGGAACAAGACCTGCTGTAGATCCTTTATTCCTTTCAGCTG
>Ga0079226_10000425_pt1 | contig 29347 bp, 27 predicted proteins | sample Poulit2014_FD_76345 | JGI IMG/M metagenome (GOLD analysis project Ga0079226, IMG submission 76345) | Agricultural soil microbial communities from Georgia to study Nitrogen management - Poultry litter 2014 | ecosystem: Environmental > Terrestrial > Soil > Agricultural land | place: USA: Georgia...
TGCATTAGCGTTAAAAATGGATAATAAACAAAACATAGCAATGACAACAGTAGGAGAAGGTAGTTCAAACCAAGGTGATTTTCATGAAGGATTAAACTTTGCAGGTGTTCATAAATTACCATTTATTTGTGTAATAGAAAATAATAAATATGCCATTTCAGTCCCTGATTCACTACAGTATGGTGCTGAAAGGTTATCTGATCGTGCAATTGGTTACGGGATGCATGGCGAACATGTAGATGGAAATGATCCTATTGCGATGTATAAAGTTATGAAAGAAGCTAGAGAACGTGCTTTAAATGGCGGTGGTTCAACGCTTATAGAAGCTATGTGTACTCGAATGACGGCGCACTCTTCTGATGATGACGATAAATACCGTACTAAAGAAGAAAGGGAAGAACTTAAATCTTTAGATTGCAACTTGAAGTTCAAAACATTTTTACTTGAAGAAGGCGTTATTGATGAAAGTTGGTTAGACGAAATTGAAAAAGAAAATAAAGAGATTGTAAATCAAGCTACAAAAGAAGCTGAGCAAGCACCTTATCCATCATCAGAAGAAACTTATACACACGTTTATGAAGGAGGAGGCTCAAACAATGACTAAATTGTCCTATTTAGAAGCTATCCAGCAAGGTTTAGATCAAGCAATGGAAAAAGATGATAATGTATTTGTATTAGGTGAAGATGTGGGTAAAAAAGGTGGCGTTTTTGGTGTCACTCTAGGATTACAACAAAAATATGGTGAAGTACGCGTGTTAGACACACCGTTAGCAGAATCTAATATTGTCGGTACCAGTATCGGTGCCTCTATGTTAGGCAAACGCCCTGTTGCTGAAATCCAATTTGCTGATTATATTTTACCAGCTACGAATCAAATTATTAGTGAAGCTGCAAAAATGAGATATCGTTCAAATAATAATTGGCAATGTCCTATCACAATTCGTGCACCATTCGGTGGCGGCATTCATGGTGCACTTTATCATTCTCAAAGTGTAGAAGCTATATTTGCCTCTACGCCTGGCTTAACCATAGTTATTCCATCTACACCTTATGATGCAAAGGGCCTTCTATTGTCTTCAATTGAAACGAATGACCCAGTACTTTACTTTGAACATAAAAAAGCTTATCGATTACTAAAAGAAGAAGTACCTGAAGATTATTATACTGTTCCAATCGGGAAAGCAGATGTAAAACGCGAAGGTGATGACATCACTGTATTCACTTATGGTTTATGTGTCAATTACTGTATCCAAGCAGCTGATATGTTATCTGAAGATGGAATAAATGTGGAAGTAGTCGATTTACGTACAGTTTATCCTTTAGATAAGGAAACAATTATTGAAAGAGCTAAATTAACAGGAAAAGTATTATTAGTTACGGAAGATAACTTGGAAGGTAGCATCATATCTGAGGTGTCAGCAATTATCTCTGAAAACTGCTTGTTTGATTTAGATGCACCAATTATGAGACTTGCAGGACCAGACGTACCGTCAATGCCATTTTCACCTCCGCTTGAAAATGAGTTTATGATTAATCCAGATAAAATAAAAAGTAAAATGCGTGAACTCGCAGAATTTTAAGGAGGCACAATCATGGAAATCAAAATGCCTAAACTTGGTGAAAGTGTGCACGAGGGCACAATAGAACAATGGCTTGTTTCAGTAGGTGATACTGTCGAAGAGTATGAACCGTTATGTGAAGTCATTACAGATAAAGTAACAGCAGAAGTACCATCTTCATATGCTGGTACAATAAAAGAAATTATTGTAGATGAAGGCGATACTGTTGCCGTTGATGAAATTATCTGCTTGATAGATGTTGGAGAATCGGAACAAGAAGCAGATAACCATCAAGAAGCTGAACCATCAAAATCAAATGAAAACCAAATTACATCTTCAATAAGTGAGACTTCATCTAGCAATAAGTCAACAAGTAATAAGGCCAATAATAATGGCCGCTTTTCACCAGTGGTCTTTAAACTTGCTTCTGAAAACCAAATTGAATTATCTGAAGTTATAGGTACAGGCTTTGAGGGCCGTGTAACTAAAAAAGATATAGAAAAAGCTATCAAAGAGGGTACAAATAAAAAACCTTCGACAATTGTAGCGCCTAAAGACTCGCCTAAAGTTACAAAACAGGCATATTACAATGCACCTTCACCAGGATCATCCATCCCAGTTAATGGTATACGTAAGCAAGTTGCACAAAATATGGTGAACAGTGTTAACGAAATACCTCATGCTTGGATGATGGTAGAATCAGATGCTTCAAATTTAGTGAAAACGCGAAATTACCATAAACAAAGCTTTAAGGAAAGTGAAGGTTATAATTTAACTTTCTTCGCATTTTTTGTAAAAGCTGTTGCTGAAGGTCTCAAAGCATATCCATTGTTAAATAGTAGCTGGCAGGATGCTGAAATAGTAATGCATAAAGATATCAATATTTCTATTGCAGTGGCGGATGAAGATAAATTATACGTACCTGTGATTAAAAATGCAGATGAAAAATCGATTAAAGGTATTGCTCGTGAAATCAATGACCTTGCACAAAAAGCACGTAACAAAAAGCTACGTTCTGAAGATATGCAAGGCGGTACGTTTACAGTAAATAATACAGGGACATTTGGTTCAGTTTCATCTATGGGGATTATCAACCACCCTCAGGCAGCAATATTACAAATTGAATCTATTATTAAAAAACCTGTCGTTATTGATGACATGATAGCCATACGTAATATGGTTAATTTATGTCTTTCAATTGACCATCGTATATTAGATGGACTACAAGCAGGAAGGTTCATGAATTTCGTAAAAACACGTATCGAACATTATTCAATCGAACATACAAGTATATATTAAAAATATGAGTATAATTTTTTATTGTAACTATAGAAATGACATGTGTGAGCTCAACGTTTCACACATGTCATTTCTATTTCTACATTACTATTAAGAAAATACATGCATTTTAAATTTAATTAATATTTTAATTTGTGAAAATCACACATGTTGAACTATTGACTAGATATTAGTAAAATAAAAGTAACAATTTGAAATGAAAGGTGACGTTTTTATGGATTTGAATTTTGATTTATATATGACTGATGTTGTCAATCAAGCAAGAACTGAAATAGAACAAGCTGGATATGAACAATTAACGTCTGCAGATGAAGTAGACAAAGTATTACAACAAGAAGGTACTACTCTAGTAATGGTTAATTCAGTATGCGGTTGTGCAGGTGGTATCGCTAGACCAGCAGCAGCACATGCATTACATTATGATAAAGCACCTGACCGACTAGTGACTGTATTCGCTGGTCAAGATAAAGAAGCAACACAACAAGCAAGAGATTATTTTGAAGGTTATGCACCATCAAGTCCATCATTTGCCTTAATCAAAGATGGTAAAGTCGCTCAAATGGTAGAACGTCATCAAATTGAAGGTCATGACGTTATGGATGTAATTACACAATTACAAAATACATTTGACACTTACTGTGACGAAAGATAGAGGGCATTAAAAATGACGCGTTTAAATCCATACCGTATCGGATTTAGAACGATTAAGACTGCAGTTGGAATGGCGTTAGGAGTAATTATCGCGAAATTAATCGGTTTAGATAATTTTGCTTCTAGTGCTATTTTAGTTGTACTTTGTATTAAACATACAAAAATGCATTCTTTACAAGCAATTGTTTCACGTTTTGTATCTTGTCTTATGGTTTTAACACTCGGATCTATCATCTTTAATTTATTGGGCCAAAATGCAATTGTGTTAGGATTAATCGTACTACTTTTCATCCCGTTAACCGTGGTATTTAAAGTACAAGAAGGTGTGGTAACAAGTTGTGTTATTCTGTTACATGTTTTCAATGCTAAAACGATTGATATAGACTTGTTTTTTAATGAAATTATTTTATTAATTGTTGGCTTAGGCATTGCGTTTTTAATGAATTTAATTATGCCGAGTTTGGATAATAATTTAAAACAATATAAGCATCAAATCGAAAATCAATTTACTAATGTTTTCAAAGTATTTAGTGAAGCATGTAAAAATCCCACTCCTAATTTGAATATTGGCTTTGATAAGTTGAGTATTACAATATCAAAAGCAAAATCTATCGCTTTTAGAGATGTTAAGAATCATTATGTTAGGAATGAAAATTCTTATTATCATTACTTTGATATGAGAGAAGAACAGTTAGAGTTGTTACGAAGAATGGCCAAAATCATACAAAACATTGAAACAAAAGATTACCTTTTATCCAAAATATCTAATTTACTCAGTGAAGTTGGAACAAATGTAAATAGTAATGATTATACGGCATTAAGATTACATTCGCTGTATGAAATTCGTTTAGAGTTAAATAAACTTGATTTGCCTACTACGCATGAATCTTTCCGTACACGTGCCAACTTATTACAACTTTTAAATGAACTTGAAGCATATTTAGTTTTAAAATCTCAATTTGGATCATTAAGATTACACAATGATCCTCAAGTACCAGTTTCATAAATAATAAAAAACATACGAAATTCTTTGAATGTTAAGAGTTTCGTATGTTTTTTATTATTTATAGGTTTACATTCTATATTCTGTTTTACGAATTTATACTTGCACTTAAAAATTTCGCTTTTATCAAAATCTAGTAAATTATTATCTAAAACAAAAATGTCTAATTAACTTACTAATGGAACTATGCTTGTTAACACTAATGCAAGTATTATAGCTATTACCATTACTAAAACAATAACTCTCATTACTTTGTTGTTACTCAAAACGATTCCTCCAAGTCTAAAATGCCACTGCAATAAACTTATAAATAAATCAAATTATACGCAATTTTTAATTTCTGTACAATTATATTATATCACATACTTTCTATTGCTTTGAAACATATTAGTTTTTATGAGTACCTCAATTCGATACACTATAATGTATGATATATAAATAATGGAATGGGGAACTCGGATGATAAATAAACAACGACTTTTAAATTCTTTTCTTGAGTTAGTACAAATTAATTCAGAAAGTGGAAATGAACAAGAGATACAACAATTACTAAAGTCGAAATTTGAAAAATTAGGATTAAAGGTAGTTGAAGATAAAGCAAGTGAAAATAAAAATCTAACGTCAAATAACTTAATATGCACATTACATTCAACTACGGACGTTAAAAATCTAGATAAAATTTATTTTACAAGCCACATGGATACAGTCGCCCCTGGTAATAATGTTAAACCTATCATTAAAGATGATGGCTATGTATATTCAGATGGCACTACAATTTTAGGAGCTGATGATAAAGCGGGTTTAGCGTCAATATTAGAACTCATTCACACTTTACAAGAGCAAAAGATACCACATGGTCAAATACAGTTCGTTATTACAGTAAGTGAAGAGAGTGGATTAGAAGGAGCTAAAGCGTTAGATGCATCTTTATTAGATGCACAATATGGTTTTGCTGTTGATGCTAGTGTAGATGTTGGTACAACAGTAGTTAATGCACCAACTCAAATGAAAATTAACGCTACTATTCATGGTAAAAAAGCCCACGCAAGTGTCCCGAATAAAGGCGTTAGTGCAATTAACATTGCGGCTAAAGCAATAAGTGAAATGAAGCTAGGCCAAATAGATGAATACACCACTGCAAACATAGGACGCTTTGAAGGTGGCTCTGCAACAAATGTAGTAGCAGATAAAGTTACACTTATGGCTGAAGCCCGATCGCACTCTGAAATAAGTATACAAAAGCAAGCCGAGCATATGAAATCTATTTTTGTAGAAACTGCAAAAACGCACGGATGTTTAGCAAATGTTGAAATTTATAAAAGTTATCCTGGTTTCAAAATAGCAGAGAATGCTACTGTAACTAATATAGCTAAAGCAAGTGCTGTATCATTAGGCTTAACACCTAATACAGTAATGGCAGGCGGAGGTTCTGATGGAAATATAATTAACCAGTTAGGTATACCTACTGTAATCTTAGGTGTAGGTTATGAAAATATTCACACTACAGAAGAACGCATGTCTATAGATGCTTTAAATTTATTAACGGAACAACTTATAAAAATAGTAGAAATAATTACTCAAAAATCAGAAAACTGATTAAGTGAATATGAACAGTGCTTTGTGATACAATAAATGAGAAAACTTTAATAAGAGAGGTTAGTTAAATGACACAACAAATTGGTGTAGTAGGTTTAGCCGTAATGGGTAAAAACCTAGCTTGGAATATTGAATCACGAGGGTATAGCGTTTCAGTTTTTAACCGTTCATCTGCTAAAACTGACGAAATGGTAAAAGAATCTGAAGGTAAAGACGTACATCCGACATACTCTATTGAAGAGTTTGTGAATTCATTAGAAAAACCCCGTAAGATTTTATTAATGGTTAAAGCTGGTCCAGCAACAGATGCAACAATCGATAGCTTATTACCATTATTAGATAATGATGATATTTTAATCGATGGTGGTAACACCAATTATCAAGATACAATAAGACGTAATAAAGCGCTTGCTGAAAGTGGCGTTAACTTCATCGGAATGGGCGTTTCAGGAGGAGAAGTTGGTGCTCTTACAGGACCTTCATTAATGCCTGGCGGTCAACAAGAAGCGTTTGATAAAGTAAGTGATATTGTAGAATCTATTGCTGCTAAGGCTGAAGATGGTGCACCATGTGTGGCTTACATTGGTCCAAATGGCGCTGGTCATTATGTTAAGATGGTGCATAACGGTATAGAGTACGCTGATATGCAATTAATTGCAGAAAGTTACGCAATGATGAAAGACTTACTAGGTATGTCTCATGAAGAAATTTCACAGACGTTCAAAGATTGGAATGCTGGTGAACTTTCAAGTTATCTAATTGAGATAACGGGAGATATTTTCAATAAATTAGATGATGATAGTAATGATCCATTAGTTGAAAAGATTCTAGACACTGCTGGTCAAAAAGGCACTGGTAAATGGACTTCTATTAATGCTTTAGAGTTAGGTATTCCATTAACTATTATTACTGAATCAGTATTTGCACGTTTTATCTCTTCAATTAAAGAAGAACGTGTAAATGCTTCAAAACAACTTAACGGTCCAAGTGCAAAATTTGAAGGTAATAAAGAAGAATTCCTAGAGAAAATTCGTAAAGCACTTTATATGAGCAAAATTTGTTCATATGCACAAGGTTTTGCTCAAATGAGAAAAGCAAGTGAAGATAACGAATGGAATTTAAAACTTGGAGAATTAGCTATGATTTGGCGTGAAGGTTGTATTATTCGAGCACAATTCTTACAAAAAATTAAAGAAGCTTATGATAACGATACTGAGTTACAGAACTTGTTATTAGATCCTTACTTTAAAGATATCGTTACAAACTACCAAGATGCGTTACGTGATGTAGTTGCTACCGGTGTTCAAAATGGTGTACCAACACCTGGTTTCTCTGCAAGTATTAACTATTACGATAGTTACCGTTCAGAAAACTTACCAGCTAACTTAATTCAAGCACAACGTGATTATTTTGGGGCGCATACTTACGAACGTAAAGATCGTGAAGGCGTATTCCATACACAATGGATTGAAGAGTAATCGTTATATATCTATAAGATGAATAAAGTACGCTTCAATTCTAGATAATTTTGAATGATAAAATACCAACAAAGTGGATTACACTTTGTTGGTATTTTTTATGAAAACTGATAAAGTAAAATATTTTTGCGCAAACGATTGCACATTTTCTTTGACATCTAACTTAAGTTTTCTTATGATTAGAATTATAAGTGAGAAAGCGCTTTAATTTTATATATTAGCAAAGGGTGACTTTATCTTGGTAACCATCAAAGATGTTGCAAAAGCTGCAAATGTATCACCGTCTACAGTTTCACGAGTTATAAGTGGAAATAAACGTATCAGTGAAGCAACTAGATTAGAAGTATTAACTGTTATGAAAGAATTGAATTACGAGCCAAACCATGCAGCACGAACACTAGTTACAAAACAATCTAAAATAATAGGTATTATTCAAAAAAGTGGGTATAACGAGACACGACAAAATCCTTTTAATATAGATGTACTTTCTGGTATATATAATTCCTGTAAAGCAAATGGTTATGCAACAATATCTACTACAAGTGAGCAATACCAAGATATTGAAAAAGAAGTAAACCATATGATTAATTATCACACAATAGATGGGTTTATCTTATTATATTCTAAAGAAAATGATTTGATAGAAAAATTACTTTCTGAACGTAAGATGCCATATGTTGTTATTGGCAAATCTTTAACGAATCAAAAGGTCATTCATATAGATAATGATAACGTTGAAGCTGCAGAACATTTAACACAATATCTTATTAGTTTAGGACACACAGATTTATTATTCTTGGCTGAAAGCAGAAATTATGAAGTTGTTAAAGATCGAATTCAAGGATATTTAAATATCGTAAAACAAAAAAGCGTAAAGGGACGCATAAATTATTTTGATTTGAATCAGTCCAATATAAAATCTTATTTTGAAAACTTAAAGGCGTATCATGAATTACCTTCAGTCATAATTACATCAGATACAATGCTAAATCATATCGTGCTGAGTGTTCTATACGAATTACAACTTCATGTGCCAACGGCTATACAGACAGCAACATTCAATGATTCTTACTTAGCAGAATTTGCAGCACCGCCCCAAACAGCAGTGAATATACATCCAAAGTTATTAGGTGAAGCAGCAGGAGACTCAATAATTCAATTAATTAGCGGTGAACCTGTTACCGATTTTAATAAAGTTATACCCACAAATATTATTAAACGCATATCAACATATAATATAAATAAGGAGTAATAATATGAATAAACAATGGTGGAAAGAAGCAGTAGCGTATCAAGTTTATCCTCGGAGCTTTAATGACTCTAATAATGATGGTATTGGTGATTTACAAGGTGTTATCGAAAAATTAGATTACATTAAAGAATTAGGAATAGATGTTATTTGGTTAAGCCCGATGTACAAATCACCGAATGATGATAATGGTTATGACATTAGCGATTATCAAGACATTATGGATGAATTTGGCACTATGGAAGATTTTAATAATCTTTTAGATAGCGTGCATCAACGTGGTATGAAGCTTATCTTAGATTTAGTTGTCAATCATACATCAGATGAGCATCCGTGGTTTATTGAATCTAAATCTAGCAAAGATAATCCAAAACGTGACTGGTATATCTGGAAAGACCCCAAACCAGATGGTTCAGAACCTAATAATTGGGAAAGTATTTTTAATGGATCTACATGGGAATTCGATGAGACAACTGGTCAATATTACTTCCACTTATTTAGTAAAAAACAACCAGATTTAAATTGGGAAAATGAAGAAGTTAAAAAAGCAGTTTTTGACATGATGAATTGGTGGTTTGATAAAGGGATTGATGGTTTCAGAGTAGACGCAATTACACATATTAAAAAAACATTTGAAGCAGGGGACTTACCTGTACCAGAAGGCAAAACTTATGCCTCTTCATTCGATGTACATATGAATCAACCAGGCATCCAAGAATGGTTACAGGAGATGAAGGATGCGTCATTAAGTAAATACGATATTATGACTGTAGGCGAAGCTAACGGTGTAAATCCTGACAATGCTGATGAATGGGTAGGAGAAGAAACAGGAAAATTTAATATGATTTTCCAATTTGAGCATCTAGGTTTATGGAATACGGGGGATGTTAAGTTTGATGTTAAAGCATACAAAGACGTATTAAATAGATGGCAAAAGAAACTTGAAAATGTAGGGTGGAATGCACTTTTTATTGAAAATCATGATCAACCGAGACGTGTATCTACATGGGGTGATGAAGAGCATTTCTGGTATGAATCAGCAACAAGTCATGCAGTTGTTTATTTCTTACAACAAGGGACACCATTTATATATCAAGGACAAGAAATTGGTATGACAAACTATCCATTTGAAAGTATAGAAACATTCAATGATGTCGCAGTAGTGAATGAATATAATATTGTTAAATCACAGGGTGGCGATGTTAATGAGTTATTGAACAAGCATAAAATGGAAAATAGAGATAATTCTCGTACACCAATGCAGTGGGATGACTCAACTAATGGTGGTTTTTCTGAACACGAACCGTGGTTCCCAGTTAATCCAAATTACACTAAAATCAATGTTTCAAAACAAGAAAGTGAATCAGATTCAATTTTAAGTTTTTATAAATCACTTATTCAATTAAAAAAATCAGATGATATTTATACTTATGGGTCATTTAATCTTATAGATGCAGAAAATGAACGCGTATTTGCTTATATTAGAGAATTAAATAATAAACGGGTACTTATAGTTGGTAATTTAACTGATCAGACTGCTGAGCTCAACATTAATGAAGCAATAAGCGCCAATAACTTACAATTACACAATTATCAAGACAACGAAATAGATATGGCTGCATTACGCCCATTTGAAGCTTTCGTAGTTATGTTATAAAATAAGTTACCAAATTATATAAGTAGCACCTCTAACGATTTTGAATTCGAATTTACGTTAGAGGTGCTTTTATAGTTCATTATTATAATACTGTTCTTGGTCTACAGGCATCCATAGTTGGACTTTAGTTACTGGATCATCAAAAGATAAATTGAGTGGATATACTTCCACATACAAGCTGTTGTGTTCATATGGTAGAGTCATTTGTAAACTAGTTTCAATATAATACCACGCTTCATTAATCACATAATCTAAATCACCCTGTAAATTAAATTTAGCATACTGCCTTTCTGGTAAAAAACGACTTTCTAAATGAGCAGGGTATCTTTCACTTGGTACACCAACAAATATTTCCATGCCATAATCCAATGGACAATTAACAACAAATAGTTCATGTGGGCTTACATCATTATATCGTGTAAGCTCTTCAATTCTACCATCTACTAGTAAGTCTTCTAAAAAATCAGGCACTTTATATGGATTTTCTAATTCCTCAGGGTTTAAGAACTGCGCATAGCCTACTAATGAAAGGGCAGTTGTATCTTCTAATCTGTAACTGTAAGGTGCAATTTCTGTTGTTGCCAGTTTAATATAAAGTCTTTGTTGCATTTTAAGTTCATTTCTTTTGGTATTTACTTGAATAGGAGAAATGCCATGAAAATCACTAAAATCATTTGCGAACGCATTTGTATCATTATAATTATATTTTTTTGCAACATCTATCAAACGACTCGAACCGTTAATAATTTCTTTTGCTGCCAATGTCATTCTTCGCGATCTTGCGTATTCAGTCGGAGATTGACCAACAATCATTTTAAACGATTGATCAAGATGATAAGGTGAAAGACCAACGTAATCACTAACTTCCTGCAAACGAAAAGGCTCTAGCAAATGATCTTCTATATAAACAATTGCCTGTTGTATTTGCTTGATAACGTCCAAAACTTTCACTCCTAATTTTTCAAATGACTCTATAGCCATCATCATTGCTTTTTAAATTTAATATGGCCTACTTTTAAAACAGTCACCTAATTAACTATATTCTACATCATTTTTCTATTACTTACATCTCAAAAATATTAAATAGAGTAAAATGTAAATAAGTAAACTTAAATGTTATTAAATTTACTCAATAGCATAAATCATAACACAAAAAAAGGTCAATAAAAAAGCAACAACACAAGTAATATATTACACTTGCATTGTTGCTATATATTATAAAGTGATAATTCTATTAATGAATGTCGTCCCACCAATGGAAACCATCTCTACTCAATAGTAAATCACTTTCTAATGGGCCATTTGAACCTGCTGTGTAGTTTGGAAACTCAGGCTCATTTTGATCCCATTCTTCTTGTATCGCATCTACAAATTTCCAAGTAGATTTCAATTCTTCCCAATGTGTAAAGTTTGTTGCATCACCATTTAGACAATCAAATAGTAAATTCTCATAAGCATCTACAGTATTCATTTTGTCTTGTGCGCTCATAGCATAAGATAATTGTACGGGTTCTGTTTCGATACCTTGAACATTTTTCTTAGCATTTAAGTGTAATGACACACCTTCATTAGGTTGGATATTAATAACAAGTAAGTTTGAGTCTAATTTTTTATCTGTTTCATAATATAAGTTCATTGGAACTTCTTTAAATTCGACTACCACTTGTATTGTTTTACTCTTCATGCGCTTACCTGTTCTAATATAGAATGGAACACCAGCCCATCTAAAATTGTCAATAGTCAATTTACCTGAAACGAATGTAGGTGTTTTTGAATCCTCTGCAACCCGATCCTCATCTCTGTAGCGTTTTACCTTTTGATCATCAATAAGACCTTCATCATATTGACCACGAACAAAGTTTTGACGAACTTCTTCAGGTTCTAATTTACGTAATGATTTGAGCGCCTTAACTTTTTCAGCTCTAATATCTTCGCTGTTTAAACTAATAGGTGCTTCCATAGCTAATAGTGCAACCATTTGTAACATGTGGTTCTGTACCATATCTTTTAGAGCACCACTTGATTCGTAGTACCCACCTCTATCTTCAACACCTAATACTTCTGAAGATGTTACTTGAATATTAGAAATGTATTTATTGTTCCATAAAGGTTCGAACATTGCGTTAGCAAAACGAAGTACTTCTATGTTTTGTACCATATCTTTTCCTAAGTAATGGTCGATACGATATATTTCTTCTTCTTTAAATGAACGACGTAACTGTTCATTAAGTTGCTGTGCTGATTCTAAATCAGTACCAAATGGTTTTTCAATGACTAAACGTTTAAAACCAGAAGTATCTGTTAATCCAGATGATTTCAAATAATCAGAAATCACACCGAAAAATTTAGGTGCCATTGCTAGGTAGAATAATCTATTACCTTGAAGTTGGAACTCAACGTCTAACTTATTACTAACTTCTAGTAGTGATTGGTAACTTGTTTCATCACTCACATCATGTTTATGATAAAACACGTGTTCCATAAATTTATCAAGATGTTTTGTATCTTTAACATGTTCTTGAATTGATGATTTCACTTGATTACGGAAATCATCGTTTGTTAAGTCTCTTCTACCTATCCCAATGATTGCAACTTGTTCATTTAAATTTTCTTGTTGATACAAATGGAATAGTGATGGAAATAGTTTTCTGTGACTAAGATCACCAGTTGCTCCAAAAATTGTTATTAAACATGGAATATCTTTGTTTCTAGTATTCAAGATCAAAACCTCAATTCTTTTTATAAATCTCTATTTATTATAGACCAATTATCAGTATTGTTCCTACAATTTTGCTTGGGAGAATTTAAATTTAATATATTTTTTATTCTTTTCTATGATAAAATGTGAACAAGAAGAGGAGGCGTATGCATGGAAATCACATTTTTTGGCACGAGTGCAGGTCTACCAACCAAAGAAAGAAATACACAAGCAATCGCATTAAATTTAGAACCATATTCTAATAATATCTGGTTATTTGACGTTGGCGAAGGAACACAACATCAAATTTTACATCACTCAATAAAATTAGGGAAAGTAGATCATATTTTTATTACTCATATGCATGGTGATCATATATTTGGATTGCCTGGTTTATTAACAAGTCGCTCCTTCCAAGGTGGAGAAGGTAAGCCTCTCACAGTTGTAGGTCCAATAGGCATTCAATCATATGTTGAGACCTCATTAAGTTTATCTGAATCAAGGTTAAATTATCCAATTACTTACATAGAAATTGAAGACCACTTATCTTACCATCACAACGGTTTTAATGTGAGTGCACATATATTAAATCATGGCATAACATCTTTTGGTTATAGGGTTGAAGCACCTTATACACCGGGTAAAATCGATGTCCAAGCATTAAAAGATATCGGACTTGAACCAGGCCCTAAATATCAAGATGTTAAAAACAATGAAACTTTCGAACATAATGGCTTAATTTATGACTCTCAACAATTTAAAGGGGACGCTGTTAAAGGTCCTATTATTGCTATATTTGGTGATACAATGCCATGTAAAAACGAGATATTAATTGCTCAAGACGCAACTGTAATGGTACATGAAAGCACATATATCGAAGGTGATAAAATGTTAGCAAACAACTACCATCATAGTCATATTGAAGATGTTTTTGAATTAATTGATGAAGCTCAAGTAGAGTATAGCCTCATTACGCACATTAGTAATCGATATACTAAAGAAGAAGTGGAAGCAATTAGTGAAAATTTAAAATCACGCGATACAACGCCGCCGTTTATGTTCGTAAATGATTTCGATTCGTGGACTTTTTAACGTACACACCTAAATTCAATACATACGTAGATATAGTTTATTTAATAATAACTATAAGACTTAAAAAACACCAATTCATTGGCTTATACCTATGAATTGGTGTTTTTATATTTAGATTTTGTTATAAACTAACTAGTCAATTGGAATTATTCATCATCTTCTTGATTTGATAGTTCGATACTTCTATTAACAGCAGCACGTAAACAATCTTCAAATATGCCTTCAATATCGTGGTTTGATAGGGCATTTAAACCTGCTTGCGTAGTTCCACCTTTTGAAGTAATATTTTTTCTTAACTGTTCCATGCTTAACTCGGATCGTTCAATCATTTTACTTGTACCTATGATTAAATTACGAATCGATTCTTCTACTTGTGATTTTTCTAAACCAAGTTGAGTACCTGCTGTTACATATTGTTCAAACACGTGGTATAAAAAGGCAGGGCCGCTTCCAGTAATAGCCGTAACTTGATGCAAGTTATCTTCTGATACTTCTATTGCTGAACCAAATGCATTGATTAAATCATCAACTTCCTCTTTAGACTTTGGTCCAAAGTTATTAGAAAAGCTAATTCCTGTTACAGAATGGCCAACATGCGCATTCGTATTTGGCATAATTCTCGCAATAGGATTATCTGCACCTATCTGTTCTCGAATATAACTTATTGGTAAACCAGCCATGATAGAAATAAATTTATTTTTTTCAGTTACATGAGGTCTGATACGTTCAGATAAAACATCAAAATCGTATGGTTTAGTACCTAAAAATACATAATCCGCATCTTTTAATAATGCTTCATCGTCATAACTGTAGTTTACGCCTAATTCATCTGCATAATCTTTTAATGCAACTTCATTAGAGCGGTTTGTTAAATAAATATTGTTTGAATCAATGACCTTTGAATTAACGATACCTGTAAAAATGGCATGCGCCATATTACCAGCACCATAAAATACTAGTTTCATGTGAATATTTCACTTCCTCTTAGTTTTTATGTTTCTATACTAACATAGTTTTGAAATATGACTAATATTTATATTAAAATAATTACATAATATAAACTTTTCAATTATACTGACAATAAATCAACAAAGGGTAGGGATAATTATGATTGGTAAACATTATGTTTTAACTGGAGCAACAAGTGGCCTAGGTAAATCTTTATTAATAGCACTTTTAAATAAGCATGTTTTTGTAACTGTGCTCGTACGAAACCCACAAAAATTAAATGGTATTCTAGCACAATATGGTACAAAACAACTTTCGGTAGTTCAATGTGATTTACAATCACAAGAACAAATTTTAAGGCTTAAAGATTATTTTCAGGGAAAATCTATTGATGGTTTAATTTATTCATCTGGTTTAGGCTACTTTAAATCTGTAGATCAGCATTCAGTAGATGAAATGTTAGAAACTTATAAATTAAATGTAGTCCATTTCAATTTACTTTTAACTACCATCCAACCCTATCTTTCTGCGTATCCAACGATAGTCGGTATAGGTAGCCAATCTGCCTTTTTAACACAAGCTTATGCTGCTCATTATGGGGCGAGTAAAGCTGCTTTCAATCATGTACTTAATGCACTACGCATCGAAAAGCCAAATTACCATATTTTAACAGTTAATACTGGACCAATCGCTACACCCTTCCATGAAAAAGCAGACCCTTCATTGGTATTTGCTCAAAAATATAAAAATATAATGCTACATCCTGATAAATTAGCTAATCAAATCATAGATAGTATGATTTTTGCGAAAACTGAAATCAATGAACCTAAATGGATGTATTACACGTTAAAACTATATAATCTAGCGCCTCGAATTATTGAAAAACGCTTTACTAAACTCTTCAAAAATAAAGTCTTATAATAACCAATATATGCTAAAGGTTTAAATAGACACATAATTACGCAATAAAAAGAGTTAGTTGAACTTATATGAACCTAATAAATAATGTACATCACAACATATTAATCTTTATATACTTCAAACCAACTCTTTTATTTAATATTATAATTTATTATTTCAAATGCTGTGTATATTCTAAGTTTTTCACACGTTCTCTTGTTGCTTTTAGTTTTTCTAAACTTATTTCTTTTGATAACTCGTAATTTTTTATATTTTCATCTAATTGCTCTACGCTACTCGCACCAACTATTATTGAACCCAATGCATCATTAGAAGTAAGATAGTTAAATGTTAAACTAGTTAAGTTATTTTCGATTTCTTTAATAGATGCTATTGTTTTACCTAATTCTTGATAGCTATAATCAAATATACCGTCAGCAAATTTAGAATCTAATGCCTGATTACTTTTCGCGGTTAACAACCCTTTGAATACTGGTCCTCGAGCAAGCACTTTAACTTTTTTCGCATGAACATCATCTAACAACGCTTCAGGTCGGTTATCAATTAAATTAAATTGAGACATTAATGTTTCGATATCACTATGTTCTAAATAATAATCAATTACATTAGGACGTATCGATGAAATACCGTATGCACGAATAATACCTTCTTGCTTTAATTCATCAAAAGCGCTTATTGTTTCATCTAATGGATCATCAATTGTACCACCGTGTAATTGATATAAATCTAAGTGATCTAATTCCAAACGTTGTAATGAGTCTTTCACTGCTGCTTTAATATATTTTTTAGAAGGATCCCAGAAAGTAGAGCCATCCTCAGCTAAATGATTTCCTACTTTTGTGCCTATAATAATATCATCTCGATTTTGGTATTTTTTTAAGGCTTTGCCAACAATATCCTCATTTACACCTTTATCATAAATATCAGCCGTATCAAAATACGTAATACCATGTTCAATAGCACGCTCTATAATAGGTTCTGCTGTTTCATAGTCAGTGCCTAAACTCATACATCCTAAACCTAGTTCTGAGATTTCAATACCACTTTTTAAAATATTTTTTTGCATGTCGTTTCTCCTTTCGATACACTTGAATCATAGGGCGTAGGCGTAATAAAGGAAGTTATTTCAACTTACTATTATACACTGCGCAAAAACGTTAAAAACAAATAAGTAAAATATCTTATCAAAATTCATATAAACATTACTTTTTGTCTTTGCTAATTCCTGGTACGCTACCGTGTTTATCTTAACAATAACTAAATTCAAATAAAAGGAACGTGATTAAAATGAACTTTTACGAAAAAACTTTACATAAAGAATCCATTTATAAAGGGGCAATAATTGACTTAGAAGTCCATGATATAGAACTACCCGATGGCCAAACATCAAAACGTGAGCTAGTCTTTCATAATGGTGCTGTTGCGGTATGTGCACTCACACCAGACAATGAAGTCATCCTAGTTAAACAGTTTCGAAAATCAGCAGAAAAACCTTTACTAGAAATTCCCGCTGGCAAATTGGAAGTTGATGAAGAAAGAGAATCAGCTGCCAAAAGAGAGTTAGAAGAGGAAACCGGCTACATCGCAGAAGAATTAGAATTAATCACTGAAATGTATGGATCGCCAGGCTTCTCTAATGAGAAGGTTTCAATTTATTTTGCAACAGACCTAAAAAAGGGTGAAATGAATTTAGATGATGATGAATTTATTGAAATCGAAACATACAACATAGAATTATTAGAATCTATGCTTCAAAATAAAGAACTTGAAGATGCTAAAACAATCATCGCTGTGCAACATTTACTCCTTAATTATAATCATTACAAATAACTTTCCTAGTCACTTGCGTATTTTATCAATTATTGGTATTTTATATATAAATCATTATGTAAATTAAAATGATTATAATTATTAGTAGGGGAGTGAGGCTTCCGTGGAAGAACGATTAAATCGCGTGAAGCAACAATTACAACAATCATCTTATAAATTAACTCCACAGCGTGAAGCAACATTAAGAGTTTTAATTGAAAATGAGAAAGATCATTTAAGCGCTGAAGACGTTTATTTAAAAGTTAAAGATAAAGCACCTGAAATAGGACTTGCTACTGTATACCGTACGCTCGAATTATTAGCAGAATTAAAAGTGGTAGATAAAATTAATTTTGGTGATGGTGTGGCGCGTTTTGATTTGCGTAAAGAAGGCGCTAAGCATTTCCACCATCACCTTGTTTGTATGGAGTGTGGGAAAGTAGAAGAAATCGAAGAAGATTTATTACCTAAAGTAGAGGAAAAAGTAGAGCAAGATTTTAACTTTAGAATTTTAGACCATCGCTTAACATTTCATGGTGTATGCTCAGTTTGCCAAACTCAAGGTAAGTAAGCGAGGAAGTCATGCACTATTTTTAAATAGAGGTGGTATAATTGGATACAATTATTGAAGAATATTTGAAATTTATTCAACTTGAAAAAGGTTTAAGTTCAAATACAATTGGAGCATATAGAAGAGATTTAAAGAAATATGAGACATTTTTAGTAGATGAAAAAGTAAGTCATATCGATTTTGTTGATAGGCAGGTCATCCATCAGTGTCTTGGTCATTTACATGATGAAGGTGCGTCAGCAAAATCGTTAGCACGTTTTATTTCAACAGTGAGAAGTTTTCATCAGTTTGCACTGCGAGAAAAATACGCAGCAAAAGACCCAACAGTGTTAATTGAAACACCTAAATACGATAGAAAGTTACCTGACGTATTAGAAATAGATGAAGTGCTTGCCTTACTTGAAACACCTAACTTAGCTAAAAAAAATGGTTATAGAGACCGTACGATGTTAGAACTTTTATATGCTACAGGTATGCGTGTGTCAGAACTTATAAAGATTGAACTTGAAGATGTTAACCTGATTATGGGATTTGTCAAAGTGTTTGGTAAGGGGAATAAAGAGCGAATTATCCCATTAGGAGATACAGTAATAGAATATTTAAGTACATATTTAGAAACAACACGTCCACAACTTTTAAAGAAAACTGTGACAAATGTATTATTTTTAAATATGCACGGGAAACCTTTGTCTAGACAAGCCATTTGGAAAATGATTAAACAAAACGGTGTAAAGGCAAATATAAATAAGACCTTAACGCCACATACATTAAGACATTCATTTGCTACACATTTACTTGAAAATGGCGCTGATTTACGAGCTGTACAAGAAATGTTAGGTCACTCGGACATTTCAACAACACAACTATATACTCACGTCTCAAAATCACAAATTCGTAAAATGTATAATGAATTTCATCCACGTGCATAAACACAAACCAGTTTATTCGTAGAATAGCTAGCTTGTGTTTTTTTCATGTGGTTATTACTATTTTAAACTTAATTAAGTTATTTTTTTGTTCGACGTGCCTCAAGTGCTTGTTGACGTGCCTGATTCACATCAGTACGATCTCTTTCTAAGTGGTGGTTAACAATATAACTGTCTTCCACTATGTAAGAAGTTGTAGTAAAGTTAGGGTATTTTGTTAATATTGCTTGCTGCATATCTTTAGTCATAGGTAATTGAATAGGCACAAACAATTTATCATTTGTAACTGACTGTATTAAATGCTTCACAACACTTTTATACTCATCTATGTAAACGCCTAAATCAATAGATTGTTCATTTTGTTCAATTACTTTTAAAGCCTTATTAAAAGATCTTAAAGCACCTATATGGTTATGTCTCCGATAATGGTAGCAACCCGTTGCTAATAAAATTAGGCTCACAACCGCATCATCTTTACTATAATGCGGGTTCTCTTTCCATGACTCCTCTAAAATATCATGGCACAGAAAATAATGCTGCTCTTTATGAAACTGATAGTAAAAATCACGTAATGCATTTTCCATAATTAAAACCGCTCCAAATTTAAATGTTTTCATTAAACATGCTATAATACTTTAGTGAATTACGCACTTAACTTGCTATATGAGGTAGATAAAATGTATGAAGTAAAATTAGATGCTTTTAATGGTCCCTTAGATTTATTATTGCATCTCATCCAAAAAATTGAAATTGATATTTATGATATTCCTATGAAAGAATTAACAGAACAATATATGCAACATATACACGCAATGAACCAATTAGAAATTAATGTTGCGAGTGAATATTTAGTCATGGCATCTGAGTTACTTATGATTAAAAGTAAAATGCTTTTACCTCAATCAGAAGAAGTCGACGAATTAGATGACGACCCACGAGAAGATTTAGTCGGTAGATTAATTGAATATCAAAATTATAAAGAATACACTGAGATATTAAATGAAAAAAAGTCAGAGCGTGCTAATTATTTTTCTAAACATCCGACTGATTTAACACATTTAGAGTCTAATGAAACTTGGGACTCTAATAATACAATTGATTTAACTGAGTTAATCATTGCTTACCAAAAAGTCAAAAATCGAGTGGAATTTAACACACCAAAAACGGTAGATATACGTAAAGAAACATTTACAATTCAACAAGCGACTTCTCAAGTTAGTGAACGTTTACAACAACACGATTCGTTTAGTTTTTTCAGTTTGTTTAATTTTACAGAACCGGTTGAAATGGTAGTTACACACTTTTTAGCAATTTTAGAAATGTCTAAGTCAGGTATAGTAAATATAGAGCAACTAAAAAATTTCGATGATATCAACATTATAAGAGGAGTAAACTATGGCATTGAACGATAAAGGAATTTTAGAATCACTACTTTATACAGCGGGAGACGAAGGTTTAGAAGCTAAGCAATTACTTGAAATTTTAGACATAGACCAAACACGTTTATCACAACTTGTTGCTGAATATGAATCTGATGGTTTAGTCATCCAACACTTTGGACAAACTTATGTGCTTACAACAAAAAAAGAGGCTGCAGATTATATTGAAAAATTAATAGAACAAAAATCAAAAATGAAGTTGTCGCAAGCAGCAATGGAGTCACTATCAATTATTGCTTACAATCAACCTTTGTCACGTAGTGATATCGAAATGATTAGAGGTATTAATTCTGATGGTGCTGTTAAAACATTGATTGCTCGTGGGCTTATTGAGGCAAAAGACGAAGTAGATTCAAGGAGTCAGCAACTCTATACAACAGAATTGTTTTTAAATGTATTTGGCATTGAACATTTAGACGATTTACCAACAACAGATGAAGAAGATGAAGAAATTGAAGCTTTCTTCAGTAATTTAGTAAATCAAAAAGGAGAAAATAATGAATAAAGGTACAGAAAGATTACAAAAGCGTATTGCTAATAGCGGGTATACATCACGTAGGAAAGCAGAAACATTAATCACAGAAGGGAAAGTTTCAGTCAATGGTGCTGTAGTAACTGAATTAGGTACAAAAGTCAAAGCCTCAGATACTATTGAAGTAGAGGGTATTAAACTAGAACAAGAAGATAAATTATATATCCTATTTTTCAAGCCAGCACAGGTTATCACAAGTGTATCAGATGATAGAGGAAGAAAGGTCGTAACTGATTACTTTAAACAAATAAAGACAAGAATATACCCGGTTGGTCGTTTAGATTATGATACATCAGGCTTATTACTATTAACGAATGACGGAGAGTTTACCAACTTAATGACACATCCTAGTTACAAAATAAAGAAAAAATATGTCGTTAAACTAAAGGGCTATCTAATGCGTGAAGAAGTTAAGGCGTTAGAACATGGAATAGAACTAGATGATGGTAAAACGCAACCAGCTATTGTCAAAGTAAAAAATCAAGATAAAGACAAGAATACTACACTAGTAGAAATCACTATAACTGAAGGTCGTAATCGTCAAGTACGTCGTATGTTTGAGTATTTTGGACATGACGTAACTAAACTCCAACGTATTGAAGTCGGACCACTGAATCTAAAAGGACTTAATGCAGGAGAAGGTCGTGTGTTAACGCCTCATGAAGTAAAAATTATGCGTCAGCTTGCAGAACATGGCAACTAATTTTGATTGAATTACATGAGAAAAAATTCACAATCTTTTAGCCTATAACCACTTTTTCCTATTAAACGTATGATATAATATGATTGAATCGAAAGTTAGCAGTGTGGGAGGTACAAATGTATGTCAAATGAAATACTTATCGTAGATGATGAGGACCGTATTAGAAGATTATTGAAACTGTATCTTGAAAGAGAAGCTTTTGAAATACACGAAGCAAGTGATGGCAACGAAGCATATAATATGGCTATGGAACATGATTATTCATGTATCCTCTTAGACCTTATGCTTCCAGAAATGGATGGTATTACTGTTGCTTCTCGTCTTAGAGAGCATAAAGAAACACCAATTATTATGTTAACTGCTAAAGGTGAAGAAACGAATAGAGTAGAAGGTTTCGAGTCTGGGGCAGATGATTATATTGTAAAACCATTCTCACCTCGTGAAGTAGTATTACGAGTCAAAGCACTTTTAAGACGAACACAAATTGCGCATACAGAGCAAAGTGAGCCACATGCACGTGACTTAATTGAATTTGATCACCTTATTATAGATAATGATGCGCATAGAGTACTAGCTGATAATAATCAAGTTAATCTAACACCAAAAGAATACGAGTTGCTAATATTCTTAGCGAAAACACCGAATAAAGTGTTTGATCGTGAACAACTTCTTAAAGAAGTATGGCATTATGAGTTCTACGGCGACTTGCGTACTGTAGATACTCATGTAAAACGCTTAAGAGAAAAGTTAAATCGGGTATCTGATGCTGCCGCTCAAATGATTCAAACAGTTTGGGGCGTCGGTTATAAATTTGAGGTTAAGTCCAATGATGAATCGACTAAATAATGTAGTAATAAAACTGTGGTTAACTATTATTTTAATAGTAACGACAGTTTTAATTTTACTTAGTGCTGCTTTAATCACATTTATTCAGTCATATTTTACGCAAGAAACTGAAGACTCATTGCTGCAAGATGCTCAACGAATCAGTCAACTGGTCGAAAGTGCGGAAGACAAAGAAACTGCGATTGAACATAGTCGTAAATTGATTGAGAATCCAGATGGGCTTATTATTATGAATGATAAGCATATGGCAAACGAAGATAAAGATAAAATTAAAGATAAAATGTTTAAAGAAATTAAAAAAAATAAAGATTACAATCAGGTATTTGATCATGGAAAACAAATTTCTAAACATGTCACCTTTAAAATCAATGGGCAACAACGAACTTATGTATTGATAGGTTATCCTTCTCAGAAATTAACTCAAGAAGATGATACTTATAGTGGCGTATTTATATACCAAGATTTAAAGACAATTGAAGAAACAAATAATGTAATTACGCTAATTATATTAATAATTGCAATTATCTTCTTAGCAATCACTACCGTATTCGCGTTTTTCTTATCATCACGTATCACAAAACCATTACGAAATTTGCGTACACAAGCAATGAAATTATCTAAAGGAGATTATGCTCAAGTTGCACCCGTCAACACTCGTGATGAAATTGGTGAATTATCACGTACATTTAATACAATGAGTTCTGAGATTCAGCAACATATGGATGCTTTATCATCTTCTAAAAACATACGTGATAGCTTAATCAATTCAATGATTGAAGGTGTCTTAGGTTATAATGATAAAAAAGAAATCATTATTTCAAATACCATGGCACAAAATACGTTGCAAATACTAGATGATTATGAATTACAAAAGCTTGATAAGCAAAACGAACTCACATTTAAAACGAAACAAACACAATTTGAAGAATATGAAATAAAAACACGTTATTTTGTAATCATAACGAGCTATATTGAGCAAATTCAACCTGATGGACGAAGCGGTATCGTTGCTATTATTCGTGATATGACAAATGAACACAACATGGATCAAATGAAAAAAGATTTTATAGCTAATGTTTCTCATGAATTACGAACGCCTATTTCTTTATTACAAGGTTACACAGAGTCTATTGTCGATGGTATTGTTACAGAACCTGACGAAATACATGAGTCACTAACTATAGTATTAGATGAAACAAAACGTTTAAACCGCCTCGTAAATGAACTCTTAAACGTAGCGCGTATGGATGCTGAAGGGTTAACAGTAGAAAAATCTGTACAACCTATAGAAGTATTACTTAATAAAATGCAACAAAAATATCAAAGTCATGCTGAAAACTTGGGTTTATCAATTCATTTAAATCCTGAAACCCATGATGAATTATGGTACTATGACTTAGATAGAATTGAACAAGTATTAACAAACTTAATTGATAATGCAACAAGATATACAGAAAAAGGAGACGCGATCACTATCAGTTGTGATCAGACAGATACGGAAAATATTTTATATATTGCCGATACTGGTTCAGGAATTGCGCCAGAGCATCTCCAACAAGTATTCGAACGTTTTTATAAGGTAGATTCCTCACGAAAACGTGGTAAACAAGGTACTGGCCTAGGTTTATTTATATGTCGTATGATTATTGATGAACATGGAGGCAGTATTGACGTTCAAAGTGAATTAGGTAAAGGTACAACTTTTGTTATTAAATTACCAAAGTATCGTGATCACTAATTATGGGCCCCTGAAATTGATTATAATTTCAGGGGTTTTCAAAAACAAATATATTTTAGTCTTTATAAATATATTTTAGAGCAATTGTATTGTTTTTAACTGAGTATTAGGCTATGATATATCTATAAAAATTAAGAAATTCATCTTCGGGGTAGGGTGCAATTCCCAACCGGCAGTAAAACAAGCCTGCGACCCATTTATTTTTAATCAAATAAATGGCTGATCTAGTGAAAATCTAGAGCCGACAGTATAGTCTGGATGGGAGAAGATGGAGGGTTATTTGTTGTGCAATTTTAAATCCTCCTATTCGATGTAAGGTGAATGGAAGGAGATAATTTAATATGCAACAACAGACAAAACGACTCATAACAATCAGTATGTTAAGCGCGGTTTCATTTATATTGATGTTTATAAAGTTTCCAATACCATTTTTACCGCCTTATTTAACTTTAGACTTTAGTGATGTTCCTGCTTTACTAGCAACATTTTCACTTGGTCCTATAGCTGGTGTCATCGTAGCGTTTATAAAAAATTTATTGAACTTTTTCTTTAATGTCGGTGATCCAGTTGGGCCAGTTGCAAATTTTTTAGCGGCTACTAGTTTTTTAATTACAGCTTATTATGTCACTAAAAATAAAGATAAGATCAAATCACAGGTCATCGGTTTTAGTATAGCGACAATAGTAATGACTATTGTTCTAAGTATTTTAAACTACTTTGTATTATTACCTTTATACTGTATGATTATGAATTTATCTAACGTTGTAGAAAACATTAAAATTGTTATTGTATCCGGTGTAATTCCCTTTAATATCATTAAAGGTATTATCATTTCAGTCGTATTCATACTGTTATTTAAACGTTTAAAAAATGTATTACCTAAATAAATTTAAAATATAAAAAAGGCCAATCAGACTTAAAAGTCTGATTGGCCTTTTTTATAAGTGTAGTTTTTATTTTTCAAATAGCTTGCTTTAACAATCAATATATAACTATTATATTAGTATAAATGTATTCGTATAAATTCAATAATTAGCATATCCATTTCAGTGCGAACACGCTTATCTTGAACCAAAGACTACAGTGAAAATATTGCTCGTCATTCAATCCAGTCACAGCTTATTATATATTATTAAGTATACGCAACAGACCTACTTGTATGGAATTATAATAGCTATTATTCAAACTTTAACGCATCTCCATCAAATGGTTCTTCTTCAATTTTAATTGAATCAGTAGGGCAACCATCTAATGCATCTTCCATATCCTCATATAATTCTTCTGGTACTTTTGCGGTACCTTGGTTGTCGTCTAGTATAACGTAAGCTATACCTTCATCATCATAATCATATATATCAGGGGCAGCGGCACCACAAGCACCACATGCAATGCATGTATCCATATCAACAATTGTATATTTAGCCAATTTCTTCGCCTCCTTTGACAAAAATGCTACACTAATAGCACAATTAATATTGTAGTCACTGTTTTAAAAATTTTCAAATGTTTCTGTTTTAAAAAATGAAGGAGTTAACATGTATAATATAATTAAATTTGCATATAAACATGCTCACAACTACAAAACCGAAAAAAGTATATTTAATATTATCACAGGTAAAAAATCACATCAAACCTTTTTTGACGCCTGTAGTCAACAACTCTTGTCATTATATCACAGCATGCCTAACTTAAAATATCCGTCATTTGAGCGATATATTAATATCCAAGATAATCTTAATAAAGATATTATAACTCATCCACGACATACATATGATAGCTTATCTAATACATTTAAAGCTATACAATTACTAACCCAAACAATATCAAATACGAACCATCAAATATATCAATTCGTACCTGTTACTCAACATAGTACTGTACACCAACAAGTTAAATTTGTATATAAAGAAATAGTTAAAAATCAATTACAAGAACCATTTATTAAAGAGCTATCATCATTGTTTCAATCTATTTATGATAAAAATAATGGGCTTTATATTCATTATTACTTGCAAGGCTTCGAAGAAAGTATGTATACAAGGCAACAAATTAGTTTAATTGAAGACATATCCCAAGAATATTTATTTGAATTGGAACTTAAAGATTTAGTCACCTTAATGAATGAAATTGAACACCCCGAAACTTACCCTATATTAAATAAATTGATTATATTGCCGACCCTATTACATAAAACAAAGCAAACATATATAGGACTGCAAAATGGCTTGAGCTTCGAGCAACTTGTTGCTCAACAAAATGTGAAATCTAATACAATAGAAGATCACATATTAGAATTATTTATTAAAGGTTATATATCTGATTATCAAAAATATATAACGCACTCAATCTATGCTCAATTTATCGATTATTATCGCTCAAACCCACATGAAAGGTTGCGTAATTTTAAAGAAGTTTTTCCAGAGTTGAGTTATTTTGAAATAAAACTGGTTATCGTTGGTATTGAGAGAGGTGAATTCAATGTTACAACATGAGCTCAAAAAATGGTTTGGCTTCGAATCATTTAAACCCGGTCAACAAGAAATTATTGAAAGTGTACTAAATAATGATGATACATTGGGAATCCTACCTACAGGAAGTGGTAAAAGTCTTTGTTATCAATTACCTACGTATATACGTCAACAACCTACACTTATCATTTCGCCGCTTATTTCACTTATGGATGACCAAGTCATGCAACTTAAATTACACGGCGAACATCATGTGTGTTGTATACATTCAGGTATGGATGAAAGTGAAAAACAACAAAATATCAGGGCGCTGACAACAAGTCGTTTTATTTATTTAAGCCCAGAATTCATATTGCAACCGCAAAATTTTAAATTAGTTAAAAAGTTAAATATTGGTATGATTGTATTAGATGAGGCGCATTGCTTATCTGAGTGGGGCTATGACTTTAGACCGCATTATGCACTTATAGGTAAAATTATTTCACGCTTTCCAAAGTCGGTGGTGCTTGCTTTAACTGCAACTGCCCCTCCTTACTTAACTTATGATTTAAATAAGATGTTGAATAAGTCTTTTGAAATTATTAAGACGAGTATGAATCGAAACAATATTTCTTTAATACATAAAAATTTTAAAGATGATGAATCCAAGTTAAAATGGCTTTTACCAACTTTAGAAAATTCAGGCCCGACAATCATTTATGTGTCATCAAAAAAAGTATGTCTAACTTTAGCTAAAGAAATATATAACTATGGTTTCTTAACAGGTATATATCATGGGGACTTATCTTATCAAGAACGTCATACAGTACAGCATCAATTTCTAAATAATGAAATACCCATCATCGTTGCTACGAGTGCTTTTGGTATGGGGATTGATAAAAAGGATATTCGAACAATTATTCATTATCATTTGTCAACAAGTCCATCCAACTATATGCAAGAGATTGGTCGTGCTGGTCGTGACGGAAACATTAGTCAAGCCATTAGTTTATTTCAACCAGATGATAGTTATTTACTTGAAACATTATTATTTACAGATATGATTACAACCGAAGATATTGATGCCTTTGAATTAGGCTCTTTTTTAGCGCCTGAAAAATCAGAAATATTAGAAGTGTTATATAGCAACTATACCTTTCGTGATTTACATTCGATATTTGAAACGAGTTATCAACGGAAACGGCAAGGCTATATACGCATGTTAGGCTATAAAAACCTCGATCAATGTCGACGTAATTACATGATGGAATTTTTTGGTGAAGTATTGATTGAAAAACCAGCCCAATGCTGTGATAATGACACCGAATTAGATGGTATTAATGAAGTTAATAGAAAAAAAGTGAAAAGGAAAATGGATTTTAATGAAAAACTGCAAAATTTATTCAAATAATAGATAAATACTTTACTTAACTTTTTCAAACAAGCTATAATACAACATATATATAAGTTTAACAGTAATTTTTTGCATAAAAAGTTATACATATTTACTTTTTTATAGGGTATAACTTTATATACTGAATTTAAAATGAGGAAGGATGATGAATTTGTCTAGTAACAATTTTAAAGATGATTTTGAAAAAAATCGTCAATCCATTGATCCAAAAACACATCAAGACAATGCAAAGGATTCAGTCAACGATTCAGTTGACAATGTAAATGAGGAAGCATCTGCTAAAACAGACGAACAATTCCCTCCTAGAAATGCCCAAAGAAGACAGCGTAGACGTGACACAGCAACAAATCATAATAAAGGAAAACATACTGAACAAGACAATGTTAAAACTGATAATCAGTCAACACAAAATGACAATTCATCAGAATTAGAACGTGAAAATGAACAAGCAACAAAAGATCCATCTAAAAATAATGATTTAAACCATAATTCATCAAAAGAAAATAATTCTAACAAAAAAGGTGCTGCTGTAGCTGGCGGGGCTGCTGCCGCAACTGGCGCAGGTACATACGCTGCTGGTAAGCACAGTGGTGATGATAAAGATTCAAAAGAAAATGACTCAAATAGTGAAGAGTCTGAGAAAGTCCAAAAAGAGTCAGCTGAAAATACAGAGTATTCCAATGATAAAGAAAATGGCTCTAAGAAAAAGGGTGCCGCTGTAGCTGGTGGCGCTGCTGCCGCAACAGGCGCAGGTGCTTATGCAGCTGGCAA
>Ga0079226_10000426_pt1 | contig 29316 bp, 28 predicted proteins | sample Poulit2014_FD_76345 | JGI IMG/M metagenome (GOLD analysis project Ga0079226, IMG submission 76345) | Agricultural soil microbial communities from Georgia to study Nitrogen management - Poultry litter 2014 | ecosystem: Environmental > Terrestrial > Soil > Agricultural land | place: USA: Georgia...
GGTGCTGGTGCTGCTGGCCACGCAGACGCCGTTCCCGGAGGAGAGCTGGTGGCAGCAGTCGGCCCTCATCGGCCATCTGCAGGACGGCGCCAGACATGTGCGCGACTGGCTGCCGGAGAAATACGCCGAAGCCATCGTATTCCCCTCCGAAGCCACACCCGAACGCGAGCCGGTGCCGGTCAAGACGCTGTCCGACTGAGTCTCCTGTTCATTTCATCCATCCGGAACGATTATGTGCGGCATTGCTGGTCTGGTTTCCCATGCACCCGTCAATCAGGAGCTGTATGACGCGCTGACCGTGCTGCAGCATCGCGGCCAGAATGCCGCCGGCATGGTGACCACCGATCAGGGCCGCATGTACCTGCGCAAGAGCAATGGCCTGGTGCGCGATGTGTTTCGCACGGATCACATGCTGCGGCTGCGGGGCAAGGCCGGCATCGGCCATGTGCGCTATCCGAGCGCCGGCGTCGATGGGCCGGCGGATGCCCAGCCGCTGTACGTCAATACGCCGTACGGCATCAGCCTGGCGCACAACGGCAATCTGACCAATGCGCGCCAGCTCAAGGAGGAGTTGTTCCGCAGCGACCGGCGCCACCTGAACACCAATGCGGATGCCGAAATCCTGCTCAATGTGTTCGCCCACGAATTGATGCACAGCACGGAGTTGCAGCCGACGGCGGATGACATCTTCGAGGCCGTTGCCGGAGTGCACAAGCGCTGTCGCGGCGGTTATGCCGCCACCGCACTGATCGCCGGCTTTGCGCTGGTCGGTTTCCGCGATCCGCATGGCATTCGGCCGGTGGTCTATGGCAAGCGCGAAACCGAACACGGCACCGACTACATGATCGCCTCGGAATCGGTGGCGCTGGATGCACTGGGCTTCGACGTGATCGGCGACCTCGGCCCCGGCGAAGCAGTGGTCATAACCGGCGCGGGCATCCAGGTGCGCCAGTGCGCCGACAATCCGGTACATGCGCCGTGCATCTTCGAATATGTCTATCTGTCGCGGCCCGATTCGGTCATCGACGGTGTGTACGTCTACCGCTCGCGCCTGCGCATGGGCACGCTGCTGGCGGACAAGATCAAGCGGCTGTGGCCGCAGCACGATATCGATGTCGTCATCCCCATCCCCTCCACCAGCCGCACATCGGCCGTGGAACTGGCGACCAGACTGGACGTCAAGTATCGCGAGGGGTTCATCAAGAACCGCTACATCGGGCGCACGTTCATCATGCCGGGGCAGGGCCGGCGGGCCAAGTCGGTGCGCCAGAAACTGAATGCCATCGACCTTGAATTTGCCGGCAAGAACGTGCTGCTGGTGGATGATTCCATCGTGCGCGGCACGACTTCACGCCAGATCGTGCAGATGGCACGCGAGGCGGGTGCACACAAGGTGTATTTCGCTTCCGCCGCGCCGCCCGTGCGCTATCCCAATGTGTACGGCATCAACATGCCCGGCGGCAGCGAGCTGGTGGCCCATGACCGCGACGAAGCCGAGGTCGAACGCATCATCGGTGCGGACTGGCTGATCTATCAGGATCTGGCGGGGCTGCGGCAGGCGGTTGCCGCCGGCAATGAACAGCTGACCCGCTTCGAGGATTCCATATTCACTGGCGACTACATCACCGACGACATCAGCAACGAATATCTGGCCCAGCTGGAGCTGTTCCAGTCGGAGGCGCGCGACAGCCAGGCTGGGATCGATACCGCCGTCATCGAATTGCACAACGTGCCCTGAGCCGGCGCGCGGCGCCGCGGCGCTCACGCGTCGTGGTCGTGCGGCTCGTCGTGCAATACCTCGAACACATGCAGCATGCCGACCAGCAGGGCGTCGAGCGTTTCCGCCGCGCCGCGCGCGCTGCCCGGAAATGTCGCCACCAGCGTCTTGCCGATCAGGCCGGCCACGCCGCGCGACAGCATCGAATAGGGCGTGCGCTGCTGACCGTGCTGGCGCGCGGTTTCCATGATGCCGGGCAGTTCCCGCTCCAGCATCGGCGCCACGGTGTCCACCGTGCGATCGCGCGGGCCGATGCCGGTGCCGCCGACGGTGATGATCAGATCGACCTGCTGTGCCAGCCTGTCGTGCAGCAGTGAGCGCAGCTGTTCCGGCTCATCCGCAATGATGTCATACGCATGGACTGTCAGGCCGGCCTGCTGCAAGCCGGCGCGCACTTCGGCACCGGCCTGATCCTGTTTGCGCCCTGCGGCGATACTGTCCGACAGCACGATGATGGCGGCCTGCAGATCCAGTTCCGTGTCGCGCCGGTGATGGGATTTGCCACCGCGTTTTTCCAGCAGGCGCACCGCGTCAATCGACAGCTCCGTGCCGGCATGCGGCTTGAGCATGTCGTACAGCGTCAGCGCGGCGACCGAGGCGGCCGTCAGCGCTTCCATTTCGGCGCCGGTGGAGGCGATCAGCTGTACCTCCGTGGTGATGCGCACGGCCGTGGTCTGGAGTTCGAATTCGACCGCCACGCCGAGCAGCGGCAGCGGATGGCACAGCGGAATGACGTCCGGCGTGTGCTTGGCTGCCATGATGCCGGCGGTGCGCGCCGCCTCGATTGCATCGCCTTTTTCCGTGCAGCGACCGCGCAGCAGGGGGATGCAGAAATCGGGGCAGTGCAGGGTGGCGGTGGCGCGCGCACTGCGCAGCGAGTCGGGCTTTGTGGTGATGTCCTTCATGAATCGATCACGGACGGATCCGAGGATTCGGCATGCAGGGCGCAGCCCTTGATGTAGATTGCCGTGCCGTCGGCATAGCGTTCGTGCTTCCAGACCGGCACGGTCTGCTTGAGCGTGTCGATGGCATGGCGCGCCGCCGCGAACGCCTCAGCGCGATGCGGCGCGCGCACCACGACCAGCACGCTGGTATCGCCGATCTGCAGCGGCCCGATGCGGTGCTGCAGGCGGCACACGGTGACGCCGAAACGCTGTTCCGTGTCGCGTTCCAGTCGCTCCAGCTCGCGCTCGGCGAGAGGCTCGTAGGCCGTGTATTCCAGCCCGACGACCTCCTTGGCGTCGTTCTCGCAACGCACGGTGCCGGCAAAGATCGCCAGCGCACCGGCTTCCGGCGCGCGGGTCTGCTGCACCAGCTCGTCGATTTGCAGTGGTTCGGTGCGAATGCGTTCTCCCACGTCTATCCTCCACTGACCGGCGGCAGTAGTACCAGCGTGTCGCCGGCATCCAGTGTGTCCACGCGCGTCACGATTCGGTCCGCCACCGCGCAGGCGACGTGCGGCAGGTGCTGTGCCAGTTGCGGGTATGCGTCCGCCAGGCGGGTCAGTGCCGTATCCACGCGCACCGGGAACGCGTCGATGTCGATGGCGCATTCCGCCGTGTCGCACACCTGTGTCAGCATGCCGAAAAACTGGATGTTCAGACGAGCCATGATCGCTGTATCGTTCGTGAATCGGCGGGATGCTAGGCTCCCGTACCCTGCATTCTATCCCATGGTCGGCGATTGTGTCCGGGCAGGCTGCGCATCGCTTTTTTTTCGCGCCGTTTGGTGGCTGAATATGCTATCGTGAACGTATATTGATGAGCCAGCAGTCATGCGTGTCACCGGTATCTAACCTGCCGACACGCGCACTGTGCACTGTGGCCGGAACAGGCCCGTCCGTTTCCATCCCGGAGGTCTCTTGCCCGTACTGGATCGTCTGCAACGTCCGCTGCGCGACCTGCGCATTTCCGTAACGGATCGGTGCAATTTCCGTTGCGTGTACTGCATGCCGCGGGAAGTATTTGGCCCGCAACACAAGTTCATGCCGCGCCATGAAATCCTGTCGTTCGAAGAGCTGGCGCGCGTCGCCGGGGCCGCCGCCGAGCTGGGTGTGGAGAAGATTCGGCTCACCGGCGGCGAGCCCCTGCTGCGCACGGAGTTGCCCCAGCTGATCGAATTGCTGACGGCCATTCCGGGCGTTCAGGACATCGCGCTGACCACCAACGGCTCGCAGCTCGCCCGCCATGCCGAGGCGCTCAAGGCGGCGGGGCTGAAGCGGGTCACGGTGAGCCTGGATGCGCTCGACCCGGATGTGTTCCGCCGCATCACCGATGTCAAGGTGGAGCCGTCAGCGGTGCACGAGGGCATCGAGGCTGCGACGCGCGCCGGGCTCGGCGTCAAGATCAACATGGTGGTCAAGCGCGGCCTCAACGAGGAGCAGATCTTGCCCATGGCAGGTCACTTCCGCAACAGCGGCCATGTGCTGCGCTTCATCGAGTTCATGGATGTTGGCGCCAGCAACCACTGGCAGAAACAGCAGGTGATCACGGCCGCCGAACTGCGCCGCATGATCGATGCCCGGTGGCCGCTGGGAGCCGTCGACCCCAATTACACCGGCGAGGTGGCGAAGCGCTACCGCTACCGGGATGGCGGCGGCGAAATCGGCTTCATCACCTCCATCAGCCAGCCCTTCTGCGGCGACTGTTCGCGCCTGCGGCTGTCCGCCGAGGGGCGGCTGTACACCTGCCTGTTCGCGCGCAAGGGCTTCGATGTGCGCGGCCTTCTGCGCCAGGGCATCGCCGACGACGAATTGCAGGAGCGCATCGGCAAGATCTGGATGCAGCGCGCCGACCGCTATTCGGAACTGCGCTCGAAGGCACGTGCGAGCGCCGGCGACGACCGCATTGAGATGTCGTATATCGGCGGCTGACCGCGGACGCTGTTTGCAGCGGTCACAGGACAGGTTCATACTTGCCCCTGCGCCGATTTGTAACAGCTTGCGGGCGCCGTAGAAATTCCGCTAAACGATCCGGAGCGCGCAAGCCTGCTGTACGCCGCGGCGACAGCGGGCTTTTTTGTGCTTCGGCGCAGGAGCAGTACCGTGAATGAACCGAATTTGACCAGTCGCAATCCAGCCACTCTTGGCGTGCGCGCCGCCACTCATCGCAGCGCCGAAGGTGAGCACAGCATGGGCATCTATCCGACGTCCAGTTTCGTGTTCGACTCCGCCGAGGATGCCGAGGCGCGCTTTGCCGGCGAGCGCGACGGCAATATCTATTCGCGCTTCAGCAATCCGTCGGTGGACGCTTTCGCCCGCCGTCTGGCCGACATGGAGGGCGGCGAGAGCTGCGTTGCCACCGCCTCGGGCATGGCGGCGATCCTGTCGCTGTGCATGGCGACGCTGTCCGCCGGCGATCACATCGTCGCGGCACGGACGCTGTTCGGTTCCACGATCGGCCTGTTCAACAATCACCTGAGCCGTTTCGGCATCCACACCACTTTCGTCGACCCGGATTCTGCGGATGCCTGGCGGGATGCCATCACGCCGCAGACGCGCATGCTGTTCGCGGAGACGCCGTCGAATCCGCTCACGCGCATCGTCGATCTGGCGCCACTGGCCGAGCTTGCTCGTGCCCACGACTGCCTGCTGGTGGTGGACAACTGTTTCTGCACGCCGGCATTGCAGCAGCCACTGTCGCTGGGCGCGCATGTGGTGGTGCATTCCGCCACCAAGTTCATCGACGGCCAGGGCCGCTGTCTGGGCGGTGCCGTGGTCGGTGATGCCGACACCGTCGGCGACCAGGTGTTCAAATTCCTGCGCAGCGCGGGGCCATCATTGTCGCCGTTCAACGCATGGCTGTTCTACAAGGCACTGGAGACGCTGCACGTGCGCATGCATGCGCATTGTGCCGCGGCGCAGGCCCTGGCCGAATGGCTGGTGATGCAGGACAACGTCGAGCAGGTGTTCTATCCGGGTCTGCCCGAACATGAACAGCACGCACTGGCGGCGCGCCAGCAGCCCGGCGGTTTCGGCGCCATCGTGTCGCTGCGCGTGGCCGGCGGCAAGGCCGGCGCCTTTCGCCTGATCAACAATACGCGCATGCTGTCGATTACCAACAATCTGGGCGACACGCGCACCACAATCGTGCACCCGGCAACCACCACCCACTACCGCATCGGCCCGGAGGCGCGCGCCCGCGCCGGCGTTGATGACGGCATCGTGCGCATCGCCGTCGGCCTGGAGGATATCGACGACATCAAGGCCGATCTCGAGCCCGGACTGGCCTGATGGATGCAGATTTCGAGCGGAATGTGTGGCCGGCATGCATGAAGATATCGATCTGGCGCGTTATTTCGAGCGCATCGGCTATGATGGCCCGTGCGAGCCGACCGCGGACGTGCTGCATGCATTGACGCGGGCTCATGTGCAGGCCATTCCGTTCGAAAACATCGACGTGCTGCTGCGCCGGCGCATATCGCTGCAGCCGCGGGCGCTGTTTCGCAAGATGGTCGAAAGCGACCGCGGCGGCTACTGCTTCGAACAGAACGGCTTGTTCCTGGAAATCCTTGCCAGACTCGGCTTCGAGGTGACGCCCCGGCGCGCTGGAGTTCGCCTCGGCCAGCCGGATCGTGACCTGCCGGTGGCGCATACGCACATGGTGCTGGCGGTGCACATCGATGACCAAAGGTGGCTTGCCGACGTGGGCGTGGGCGCGGCGTCACTGACCTGCGCGTTGCGGCTGGAGGCCGATGTCGAGCAGCAGACACCGCACGAGACGCGTCGGCTGACGTATGCTCACGAGCGCTGGTTTCACCAGATTCGCCGGGATGGGCAATGGGTGGACGTGTACGAATTCGGCGGCGAGGCGATGCCGCTGCCCGATCGCATCGTCGGCAACTGGTATACCAGCACCCATCCGGATTCCACCTTCTTCCGCGGCCTGACCGTGGCGCGGGCATTGCCCGAAGGCCGCCGCCTGACCCTGGACGGCGCGGAGCTGAAGCTGCGGCACCCGGACGGCTCCGCCGACCGGCGCGTCATGGCGGACCGGAAGGAACTGATCGCCTGCCTGCGCAACGAGTTCGGCATCCGCGTGCCGGTCGGTGCGGACTTCATGCCGTAGGGATCGCGCCGCGGGCTGCCGTCATTTCGCCTGCGGTCCGGTGGGGCGCAACAGCACGTAGACGGCTCCCGTGCCGCCGTCATGCGCGGGCGCGGAGCAGAACGCCACTACCTGATCGTGCTTGCGCAGCCAGCCGCCGATGCGGGCCTTCAGGGCCGGACCGCGGTTGCCGGAACGCAGGCCCTTGCCATGCACGATGCGCACGCAGCGCTGATCGCGCGCCACGGCATTGTGCAGGAATCGCCCCAGCATCTGGCGCGCCGTGGCCACGGTCATGCCGTGCAGATCCAGTTCCGCTTGGCAGCGATAGTGGCCGCGGCGCAGCTTGCGCAGCACGGCATGTTGCACGCCGTCGCGGCGCCACGCCAGATTGTCGCCGGTTTCAATATCCACTGGTGGCGCGTCGAGCAATTCATCCATGACGGCACGGGCGTCGGCTTCCGTCTGTTGTGGCCGGACCGGCGGGCGGCGTCGGTAGGGTCGACGCCGGTTGCGGTCGAGCGAGTGTACCGGGCCGACGGCAGCGCGGAACAGAGCACGATCGTCGTCATCGACGGACGCGTCTTCCCGGTGTTCGGAGCTGTATGTGTCGGATCTGTGTTTCACGCTGACACACCGGTAATCATCTATAATGGGGAGTATAAAATACGTGCGCGGGCAGACAAGCCGGCGCGCCCGGGGAGTGGAACTCCCGTTGCCCCATTACGTTCGATCAATAGGCATGCGATTACTGCTCAGCAATGACGATGGCTGTTATGCGCCGGGTCTGACGGTACTGCGCCGTGCCCTGACGCAGCATTACCCGGATACGGTCACCGTAGCGCCGGATCGCAATCACAGCGGCGCAAGCAACTCCCTGACGCTGGACCGGCCGATACGCGCCCGCCCCGAGCGTGATGCGCTTTATTGTGTCGACGGTACGCCCACGGATTGCGTGCATCTGGCCATAACCGGCTTGCTGGAAGACGAGCCGGACATGGTCATCTCCGGCATCAATGAAGGTGGCAACCTGGGTGACGACGTGCTTTATTCTGGCACCGTGGCGGCGGCCACGGAAGGCCGTTCGCTCGGCTATCCGGCCATCGCCATCTCGCTGGCAGGCGATGCGCCGACGCATTACGAAACTGCCGCCCGCGTCGCCGTGGTCATGGTCGAGCGCTTGCAGACGCAACCGCTGAACGGCGCCACCATTCTAAACATCAACGTGCCGGATCGTCCCTGGGATGAGCTGGCCGGTTTCGCCGCCACGCGGCTGGGCAATCGGCACCGTGCCGAAGGTGTCATCTGCAGCGAAGATCCGCGCGGCCGGCCGATCTACTGGATCGGCAGCGTCGGCAACGAACTGGATGCCGGCCCCGGCACGGATTTCAATGCCGTGGCCAACGGACTGGTATCGATCACGCCGATCCACATTGATCTCACGCGTCATGCGTCGCTTGATGCGGTTGCGAACTGGGTGGCGCAACTGTGAGTCAGGATCGTCTGCACCCGCATGTACGCGGTCGCGGCATGGCTTCGGCGCGCAGTCGGACGCGGCTGATCGAGCACCTGCGCTCCCTGCAGGCCGCGGGCGAGCCGGTGCTGGCAGCCATGCAGGCGACGCAGCGCCACCTGTTCGTGGACGAAGCCATGAGCAGTCGTGCCTATGACAATACGGCACTGCCGATCGGCCACGGCCAGACCATTTCGCAGCCGTTCATCGTCGCGCACATGACCGAGTTGCTGCTCGATGCCGGTGAACCGCCACAGACCGTGCTCGAGATCGGCACCGGCAGTGGCTACCAGGCGGCCGTGCTGGCCCGGCTTGTCGACAGCGTCTATACCGTGGAATGCGTGCCCGCCCTGTATCGGCTGGCGAAGCGCCGTCTGGCCCGGCTGCAATACCGCAACATTCATGTGCGTCCGGCCCGCGAGGATGCACTGGGCCTGGCGGATTACGGCCCCTATGATGCCATTCTGGTCGCTGCGGGAGCGGAGACTCTGCCCGTCAGCCTGTATCCGCAACTACGCGACGGCGGACGGCTCATCGTACCCGTGGGTCCCGAAGGGCAACAGCAATTGATTGTTGTCGATCGCCATGGTGATGATTTCTGCCGGCAGGAACTGGATACGGTAAGCTTTGTGCCATTGATCGCTGGGTGATTATTGTCGGGAAAACCTGCAAGCTATTGCAATGCAGGGTAATTGCTATAGCTTGTGATAAAAAAGGAGGCAGAGATGGGCACTGCCGATTACAAGGGTTTTACACTACTGGAACTGATGGTGACGGTGGCCGTGGCCAGCGTCACACTACTGATTGCCATCCCCTCCTACCAGAGTGTCGTAGCTCGCAATGCAGTCGTCGCCGGAGTCAATGACCTGGTCGGCGATCTCAACTACGCGCGCAGCGAGGCCGTGGATCGCGGCCAGCATGTGTACGTCTGTCCAAGTACGGATCAGACGAGCTGTCGTAGTAAAGGCAAGAATGACTGGGCCGACGGCTGGATTGTCTTCGCACCCGATCCGGAAGGCAGCAGTGTTCCTGATGATGACAATATTCTGCGCGTGCATGACGGAATCAAAAAAGGAATCTCGCTGGATGGATGCACATCAAGGGTGAGATTCAATTCGAGCGGTTTTGCCACCGGCAGCAATTGTTCGATTGAAGCTACGGATGATAACAGCGCCATGACGAGCAAGGTCGTCATTTCGAACAGTGGGCGCGTCAGAATCGACCAGGGCGACTGACGGCGGATGATCATGCATGCAGTGAGGGCACAACATGGTTTCACCCTGATCGAGACACTGGTTGCATTGGTGGTCATCTCCATCGGCCTGCTCGGCCTGTTTGGTCTGCAAACCATGGCCATTGTCGATACGAGTGGCTCGCAGGCACAGACCCTGGCCAGTATTGCGGCCAACGATCTGGCAGATCGGATCCGCGTCAACCCGACCGTGGACTACGCTGCAGTAACGGTTAGCAAGACTGCGACCAAGGCACCGACGCAATGCGATGCTGGGCATTACTGCAGTGCGCAGCAAATGGCTGCATTCGACCTCTGGGAATGGCATGACGGCCTGGCATCCAGACTGCCGGCCGGTGAAGGCGAGCTCGAGTGTCGTCTGGCGGGCGATATTAGCAAGAAACAGAATCCCTGTCTGGTCTACAAGATTGCGGTGCAGTGGCACAGAAAGGATGTCGAGGAGGATGCAGAAATCAATGCCGATGAAGATGCCTGCGGTGCCGGGAAATCCAGGGGTTGCTATGTCCTGGAGGTGAGGCCATGAAGCCCACGTCCGGTTGGAGATGGCAGGCCGGCTTTTCACTGGTCGAGTTGATGGTGACGATGGGCATCGCATTGTTGCTGCTGCTGGGAGTGAGCACGGTCATGCTGTACAACCGCCAGGGCTTCAATGCCCAGAAGAGCCTCGCCCACCTGCAGGAGAATGCCCGTCTGGCCGAATTCATTCTCGCCAACAACGCTGCTGCGGCTGGTTACCGCCTTGAATACAAGGTTGATCCCGAGGTCATCTTCAAGGAGAAGGCAGGCTTCAAGGCGGGGGAGTTCATCCGCGGCACATACGAAAAGGGTGGCAACGATACATTGCGCCTGCGCTTTCAGGCGGCTGGCGGCATGCGTGATTGCATCGGTGCAGTGGGCGAAGAGAACGAGCTTGAACTGACAGACATTGAATTCTCCGTCAAGGATGGAGTGTTGAAATGCAAAAGATACAAAGGTTCTGGTTATGCCAGGGAAGGCACCGAGCCGCTGGTCAACCATGTCGAGCGTTTCGTGGTTCACTATGGCCTGGACACCGACAACGTGGATGGCGTGGATCGCTACGTTTCCGAACTTGAGGATCATGAGGCGCGACAGGTACGCAGCGTTCGGGTGCAGCTGTTGCTGCGCAGCGAAAACGACGATGTGCTGGATAAACCAGTGGAACAAAGCTACAGCTTCACGGATGGCAGCACTTTCACGGAGACCGATCGTCATGCCCGGTTGCTGATAGATCGCACCATCGCCATACGGAACTCCAAGTGATGAAGAAAGCACACGGTCTTTCAGAAAATCAGGCAGAGGGCGGCTTCATTCTGATTACCAGCCTGATCTTCCTGGTCGTCCTGGTGCTGCTGGCCGTTTCGGCCGTGAATTCCTCTGCTTTGCAAACCCGCATGGCCGGCAATCAGCAGGCGCGGCTGGACGCCTTCAATCTGGCCGACTCCGCGGTTCGTTATGTCGAGGATGTGCTGGCCTCGGATGATTTCTGGCTGTGCAGAGCGCTGCTGGCAGCAGATGATGACAACGATGCGATGAGTGCGGACTGTGATGCCGATATCGCAGGGTTGCGAATCATGGGGCCGGCTGCGGCAACGGAAACGAATTATTTTCTGGGCAAGAGCTTCTGGAGCCAGGCCGGGGTGACGCAATACAAGGTCATTGACAACGAAGAACATGAAAACGTGCGCATTGAATACGTGGTTGAAAATCTGGGTGCCAGCGGCAATTCGATGACTGGCGTATCGAGGCTGTTTCGGATCACAGCACGTGCCCGGGGACAATCCTCGGCGGGTGCAGTTGTACAGAGCCTTTATCGGGTTGCGATGTAGGGGGCAAGCATGCTTCGGAAAACGGGCAAACTTCTGACAAGTCTGATCCTGCTGCTGGCATGGTGCATGCCATTGCCGGGTTTCGCGGCAGACGATGGTCATGATATCGAGCTGGTGGATTTGCCGCTCATGTCGGGCAGCCAGTTCTGGCCCAATATCCTCATCGCCATGGATGACTCCACGTCCATGGAAGCGGAAACAATGTTTCCGACCAGTGACGGTTATCTGCACTGGTCGGCAAGCGAGGAAGCCTTCTGGAAGGAGGGCGAGTTCATGGAGCAGGGCCACAAGTTAAGTGCCTATCGCTACATGTACCTTTTCCCGAATGGCTATATTGATGAAAGGGTGGGCAAAGATGGGCGCAGGCGGAAAAATCCGGCCATACCGCCCATTCCGGTCTTCGGCTTTGCCCGCTCGGCGGAATACAATACAGCTTATTTTGATCCCGGTGCCACTTATGATCCCTGGCCGATGCATGGTGATGCCGACCCGAAAGCAGCGCGTTTTGAGCCCACCATAGACAACATGATCCAGGATCTGACATCAACCTGGAGGCGCACCGGTAAGAGGGGAACAAAATTCAAGTATCACGACGGCATGACCATCCCGGTCGGAGCCGAGCTGGCCAATTACACTCATGTTGATGACCTGGATGAGATAACGAAGAACCACGGCGATGCGGAGCAGGTTGGTGAAGGCTATCCGGAAAATCAGTTCTTCAGGCTCAACACTGCCATTGAGGTGGAAAAAGGCGAGACTACCGGGCATTCCACCTACGACACGGCCTTCTTCCCGGCGACTTTTTATCTCTCGAGCCCGGACAAACTGCCTGACGATTATGGTTGGAAAGAAGGGCAGGAAGAGTTGTTCAAGACGGCAGTCGGGGAACTCTATCGGTTTCAAATCAAGCCGGATAATTTCAAGGACGGCGATTATTATGATGCTGCAATCCAGAATTTCGCCAACTGGTTCAGCTATTATCGCAGTCGCCATCTGGCGGCACGCGCCGCCGTTTCCCTGGCCTCCGAGGATATGGAAAACGTCCGGGTCGGCATCACAACCATTCATGCCGACAAGAACTCCATGGGGATAAGCGAATTGGCCGAGGGCGGCAGTGGCGAAAGCAAGGAAGCTTTTTACCACGAAGCCTATGACAGCATGTTGCCCTTGAGAAGCCGTACGCCCAATCTTCCGGCTTTGTATTATCTGGGCAATCAATTCGAAACCAACAACTCCATCGTCCAGTCGGCATGCCAGCGCAATTATGCACTGTTGTTCACCGACGGGCAGAATAATGAGTTCCTAAGCTCGGATCAGAAAGCTGATGTCGGCGATGTGGATGAAGATGGGTATGCAAATACCATGGGTGATGTGGCGGCGCGCTTCTACGAACATCTGGATCTGAGTGGTCTGAATGATGTCGTGGACTGGGATATTCTGAAGGACACAATCAGCAAACCGCGTGTCACGACTTTCGCCATCTCCCTGGGTAGTCGTGAGGGTATCATTTTCAACAGCCCCGAATACCAGAAAGAGAACGAGGATCCGTTCACACATGAACCACCTTGGTACGTCGATGAACAGGGCACAAAGATAAGCGGAAGCTCAATAAAAGGGGCGGGCGGGCTCGGAGCCCAGATTGATGATTTGTGGCACGCCACGCTCAACTCGGATGGCGAATTCCTGACTACGAACAACCCGTCCCAGCTGGCCGAGGAGTTCGGCAAGATTGTGGAGGAAATCCTCGCCAGGGAGGAAAATTTGCCCAATGGCGTGGGTAACAGTACTGAGCTGTCCAGCGGCGCTGTTTATTATCGTTCGGCCTACGACACCAGTTTCTGGGCCGGTGACCTGGTGGCATTCAATGCCGATGATGATTCGGTCAAATGGCATGCTGCGGAACGCATACCCGCATGGGACAAACGTACCATCGTGACATCGGATGGTGAGCAGGGCATCGATTTCAAGAAATCCAGCACTGTGCTGACCGGCGACATCGGCATGACAGCCGATGAAATAGCCTATCTGCGCGGGCAGCGTGCCAACGAGGCCAATAACGGCGGAACCTTCCGCAATCGGGGCGCCACGGTACTGGGGGATATTCTGAATTCCGTGCCGGTATTTGTCGGGCATCCGGATCCGCGGCGCTACGTGGATGGCTGGCAGGATAATCTGCATGACCCCCAGGGTGCACAGATGCCGGAAAACACGGGACAGGCGTATACCGCGGACATCAATCTCGGTGGTGGCAGCAATTTTGTGGCTGCCCATGCGGATCGCACACCGGTAGTTTATGTTGGCGCCAACGATGGCATGCTGCACGCCTTCGAAGCAGAAACGGGCAGGGAGGTTTTCGCCTTTGTGCCGCATGCCGTTCTCAAGACGCTGGTGGAAGGCAGCGACGCCTTTGCCAGCCCGGAATATGAGCATCGGGCATTTGTAGATGGTCAGGTTGCAGTCGCGCCTGCTTTCTTCGATGGCGAATGGCATACCGTGCTGGTCGGCGGCCTACGCAATGGCGGCAACGCCATTTATGCTCTGGATATCACGGATCCGGACAGATTCAATAAAAGTGATGTTCTCTGGGAAATCTCCTCCCAGGATGGTGACTTCGACAACCTCGGGCGGACTTTCGGCACGCCGCAGATCGTGCGCCTGCACAGTGGCCAATGGGCGGTCATTTTTTCCAGTGGCTACAACAGCGTTGATCATGGGGCGGGCTTGTATGTCGCCGACGTCAAAAACGGCGAACTCATAACCTATCTGGATACGGAGACTTCGCCGGCCACCACGGATCATCAGAAGAGCAATGGTTTGGCCACGCCTTTGCCTGTGGATCTGGATGGTGATTACGTCACCGATTTCGTTTATGCCGGTGATTTCTACGGCAACGTATGGCGTTTCGATCTGACTTCCGAGCGGCCCGTCGACTGGCAAGTGCACAAGGTGTTCGATGGCGCGGCGGATGGTCGGCCCATCACAACGCAGCTCCAGGCCGCCCTGCATCCATACGAAACCGGCATAGTGCTGTATTTCGGAACGGGACAGGATATCCAGCCCATTCCCGATGAGCCAAGCGGCTGGACGAATCGCTTCTATGGTGTTCTGGATCGGGACGGCGTGCTGCCTGCCAATGTCACGTCCGGCCCGGTCACCCATGATGACCTTGTCGAGCAGTCGATTGAAAACATCACTCCCGATGGCGCGGATGACAAGCTCGAGTATCGTACGGTTCAGGGGGAAGACAACATTGACTACACGCTCAAGTCTGGCTGGGTCATCAATTTGGAAGGGACCGAGGCTGTCATAACCGATCCCCGTATCGTCGATGACAACGTGCAGTTCACCACCCGAACAACAAGCTCCTCGGGCTGCACGTTGACAACCAGAGGCTTTTTCATGGCGGTGAGCCTCACAAGCGGTACCGCGTTGGATCGCAATCTGTTCGACATCAACGGCGATGGCCTGATCAACGCGGCCGACGGTGGCTTGTGGCAGATCGCGGGCATCGGCTTTGAAACAGGCCGGGGATCGGCCGGCAGGGGCGCAAGATTCACCAATCCACAAGGGGCTTATGACCTGCTGAAACTGCCCATGACCGGCGGCGGTGTTTTTTCGCTCGAGGTGGGTCGGGCAAAAGATGCGGCCGTGACCGGTCGCCAATCCTGGCGTGAGATTCGTCGCTTATGATTGAACATACCGATAATACGAGAAATCGCCAGCGGGGCATCACTCTGATCAACCTGATGGTGGTGGTGGCGATCATCGGCATTCTTGCTGCAATTGCTTATCCGAGCTACGGGCGCTACGTGCGCAAGGCGCGCCGGGTCGATGCCCGCAGTCTCCTGCTCAAGGTGGCCAGCGGGCAGGAAAAGTATTACTCGCAAATGAATGAATACGCGGATGACCTGGGGGCGCTCGGCCTGCGGAACACCACGGAAAACGGCTTTTACAGGGTCGATGTTGACGCCGGCGACGACAAGCAGGGTTTCAAGGCGACGGCCACGGCACTGAAAGACCAGACAAGTGATGTCTGCAAGACTTTGTCCATCAACCAGGCGGGCCGAAAAGGTGCCAACAACAGCTTTGATGCAAAGACTGTGAACCAGTGCTGGTAAACTGCCGGCCGTCGGAGCGTGTGTTGCGGTGGACTTGCGACTGCCTGCATTGCCGACGGGGTTGGCGCATGGGCCGTGTGCAAGTATGCTTGTGTCGAATCCCTGATGCTTGATGGACAGCACATGCTTTCACTCCGTCTGCCACGAAGGCAAGGTTGCCGGGCGCTGATGGCAGCTGCTGTCATTCCATCGACCGGTCATGACTAGGCAAGCGAAGACTTCCATGCGGCGACACGATCTGTACTGGCTCATCTGTCTGCTTGGCGTGCTCGTCGTGCTTGGTGGCTGTGCCATCAACCGTACGTTCACGCCCGATGTGCACAAGGTACGCAAGGGTGAATCGCTGTCTTCCATCGCGCGTGATTATGGTCTGGACTGGCATGATCTGGCGCGCTGGAACGATATTGCGTCGCCCTATACCATTTATGTCGGTCAGCGCCTGTCGCTGACGCCATTTCCGCCGCTCGATTACGACCATATGCGCGAGCAGCGTCGCGCAGCGCGCGCCGAACAACATCCCGATACGCGCTCGACCGTGACGAAAATTCCCGACCGTCAGGGGCCGCGCATCACGCGCGTACCGGATGATGCCGGCACGCCCGAGGTGCGACAGAACGACGAGAATGCCGACCAGGAAGCAACCGCATCCGAGCAGGTTGCGGCCGACGATGGCGCAACAGAGGCAACAGCGGCGCAGACCGATGACCGGACGTCGCAAGTCAACGGCGACGGTTGGCGCTGGCCGCTGGCCACGGGCATTCTGACCGAGCATGAGCGGGAGTCCTATCGGCACGGCATCAATCTGTACGGACCGGTCGGTACGCCTGTCTATACGGCGCGCGCGGGTCAGGTCGTCTACAGCGGCGAGGGTCTGCAGGGCTTCGGTCAGCTGGTGATTCTCAAGCACGCGGATGAATATCTGTCCGCCTACAGCTATGTCCGCAACACCACGGTCGAGGAAGGCGAGCGCGTCGCCGTCGGGGAGCAGATCGCCGACATGGGGGTTGGCCCCGGCGATCGGGCGGCGCTGCATTTCGAGATTCGCCACAAGGGCGAGCCGATCGATCCCGCCACCGTGCTGCCGGCGCGCTGACACGAGGCAGCCGGGCGTTTTTCTCTACCTGGCGCCGATCTGGCAAACTGTGACGCTTGTCACGATTCGCGATCATCATCCGGAAAACTCATGTCAGAAGCATCGCCAGAACAACGATTCGCACGCATCGAGCGGCTGCCGCCCTATGTCTTTGCCATCACCAATCAGCTCAAGCAGGAGGCGCGGGCGCGCGGCGAGGACATCATCGATTTCGGCATGGGCAATCCGGATCAGCCGACGCCGCAGCATATCGTCGACAAGCTGGTCGAGGTGGCACAGCGCCCCGATACGCACCGCTACTCGACGTCCCGCGGTGTGCCGCGGCTGCGCCTGGCCATCTGCGACTGGTACAAACGCCGCTATGGTGTTGAACTGGATCCGGAAACGGAAGCCATCGCCACCATCGGCTCGAAGGAGGGGCTGGCGCATCTGATGCTGGCCACGCTGGAGCACGGCGACCAGGTTCTGGTGCCCAATCCGGCATATCCGATCCACCCCTACGGCGCGGTCATCGCCGGCGCCGATGTGCGCCACGTGCGCATGGTGGAAGGAGAGGATTTCTTTGCCAACCTGGAGCGTGCCATTCGCGAATCCTGGCCGCGGCCGAAGATGATGCTGCTCAACTTCCCCGCCAATCCGACCGCGCAGTGCGTGGATCTGGAGTATTTCGAGCGTGTGGTCGAGCTGGCGCGGGACAACGATCTGTGGGTGGTGCACGATCTTGCCTATGCCGATCTGTGCTTCGACGGCTATGTGGCGCCGTCCATTCTGCAGGTGCCGGGCGCACGCGAGGTCGCGGTGGAATCTTTTTCCCTGTCCAAGAGTTATAATATGCCGGGCTGGCGCATGGGCTTCATGTGCGGTAACCGGACGCTGATCGCGGCGCTGGCGAAGATGAAATCCTATCTCGACTACGGCGTGTTCACACCAATGCAGGTGGCCGCGATCACGGCGCTCAACGGGCCGCAGGATTGCGTCGCCGAAATTCGCGACCGTTATCAGCGCCGGCGCGACGTCATCTGCGATGGTCTCGATGAGCTCGGCTGGGCGGTCGAGAAACCGCGGGGCACGATGTTCGTCTGGGCGCCGATTCCGGAGGCCTACCGGTACATGGGCTCGCTGGAGTTCACCAAGATGCTGCTGCACGAAGCGCATGTAGCGGTGTCCCCCGGCATCGGCTTCGGCGACTACGGCGATGACCATGTGCGCATCAGCCTGATCGAGAACGAGCAGCGTACGCGCCAGGCGTTGCGCAACATCAAGCGCATGTTCAGGCGCGACGGCGCTGTGGGCAGCTGAAAACGAGGAATCATGAGACCAATCAATGTCGGCATACTGGGTCTGGGCACCGTCGGTGCAGGCGTGGTGCGCCTGCTGGAAATGAACGGCGATGAAATCGCCCGCCGCGCCGGGCGCGAACTTCGCGTCACGCACGCGGCCGTGCGGGATCTGGCGCGCGAGCGCGAGTGCAATGTCGGTAGCATGCGGCTCACGGACGATCCGCGCGCGGTGGTCGAGGACCCGGACATCGACATCGTGCTGGAGCTGATCGGCGGCGACACGCACGCCTACGACCTGGTCATGGCCTGCATCGCCAACGGCAAGCATGTGGTCACTGCCAACAAGCACCTGATCGCCATGCACGGCGACGACATCTTCGCCGCCGCCGACAAGGCGGACGTGGTGGTGACCTTCGAGGCGGCGGTGGCCGGCGGCATTCCCATCATCAAGGTCATCCGCGAGAGCATGGCCTCCAATCACATCGAATGGCTCGCCGGCATCATCAACGGCACCGGCAATTTCATTCTCAGCCAGATGATGTTCGAGGGACAGACTTTCGCCGAGGCGCTGGCCGATGCCCAGCGGCTGGGTTTCGCCGAGGCCGACCCGACCTTCGACGTCGAGGGCATCGATGCCGCACACAAGCTGGCCATCCTGGCCAGCATCGCGTTCGGTATTCCCCTGTCCTTCACTCGCATCCACACGGAGGGCATACGCAATCTTGCCGCCGAGGACATCGAGTACGCCGCGGAGCTGGGCTATCGCATCAAGCACCTCGGCATCGCCATCGACCAGGAAAAGGGCATCGAGCTGCGTGTGCACCCGACCCTGGTGCCGGAGAAGGCATTGCTGGCCAGTGTCGAGGGTGAAAAGAACGCCATCATGGTGCATGCCAATGCGCGCGGTCCGACGGGCTACTACGGCGCCGGCGCCGGCGCCGGGCCGACCGCGTCCGCAGTGGTCGCCGATCTGGTGGATACGGCGCGCGTGCACAGCATCGACCCGTCGGGACGCGTGCCGCACCTGGCGTTCCAACCGGACGCCATTCGTCAGGTCCCGATCCTGACGGCAGAGGACTTCGTCTGCGGCCACTATTTCCGCCTGCAGGTCGATGACCAGACCGGCGTCATGGCGGAAGTCACGCGCCTGCTGGCGGAGCTGGAGATTAGCATCGAATCCATTCTGCAGAAGGACCCGAACGGGGACGGCGATCACGCTTCCATCATCATTCAGACCAAGCCGGTCCGCGAGGGCCTGCTGCGCGAGGCGCTGACCCAGATCGAAGCGCTGCCTTATTGTCGCAACGGCATCGTGCACCTGCGCGTGGCCGAATTCGAGGATTGACGGAACCACATCATGAGCAAGCGTTACACGGGTCTGATCGAGCGTTACCGCGCGCGCCTGCCACTGGCGGACGACGCCCCGGCCATCAGTCTGGGCGAGGGCGATACGCCGCTGATCCGACTGCACAACATACCGCGCGACATCGGTTTCGACGGCGAGCTGTACGTCAAGTTCGAGGGGCTCAATCCGACCGCCTCGTTCAAGGATCGCGGCATGACCGTGGCCGTGTCGCAGGCCGTGGCCGAAGGCTCGAAGGCGGTCATCTGCGCCTCCACCGGCAACACCTCCGCTTCCGCGGCTGCCTACGCGGCGCGTGCCGGCATCACCGCCTTCGTGCTGATTCCGGATGGCAAGATCGCCATGGGCAAGCTAGCCCAGGCCATGATCCACGGCGCCCGCATCATCCAGATTCGCGGCAATTTCGACGACGGCATGCGGCTGGTGCGCGAACTGGACGACACCGTCCCGGTAACCATCGTCAACTCGATCAATCCCTACCGCCTGCACGGCCAGAAGACCGCCGCATTCGAGATCGCCGAAGCACTCGGCGGCGCACCCGATTATCACTGTCTGCCGGTCGGTAATGCCGGCAACATCAGCGCCTACTGGATGGGCTACACGGAGCTGGACGAGCAGGGCGAGCATCCGGCCACGCCGATCATGCACGGCTATCAGGCCAGCGGTGCGGCGCCGTTCCTGCGTGGCGCGGCGGTCGACAATCCGCAAACCGTCGCCACTGCCATCCGCATCGGCAATCCGCAGAGCTGGCGGCTGGCATGGCAGGCGCATGACCAGTCCGGCGGCCGCTTCGACGAACTGGACGACAGCGCAATCCTCGCCATGCAGAAGCGTCTCGCCGACCGCGAGGGCATCTTCTGCGAACCCGCCTCCGCAACTTCGGTGGCGGGCGCCGTGCGCGATATGCAGGCCGAGCGCATCGCCGCCGGCAGCACCGTGGTCTGCACCCTGACCGGTCATGGCCTGAAGGATCCGGATATCGCCATCGAACAGGGCGGCGGCGTCGACGGCATCGAGACGGTGGCAGCCACACGCGAAGCGGTGGCACAGAAGATCGAATCGGCACTGTAGCCAATGCCGGCGACCGCACCACGCATCCGCACCCGCCCGGTGCCGGATGCTCCGGGGCTGGCACACCTGCCGCCCCTGCTGCAACGCTTGTATGCCGCCCGCGGCGTAACCGACGCCCGTCAGCTGGATTACGGCCTGGCGCAGCTGCCGGATTATGCCGTGCTGCGTGACATCGACAACGCCTGCGATCTGCTGGCAACAGCGCTGACCGAACAGCAGTTCATCCTCGTGGTCGGCGATTTCGATGCCGACGGCGCCACCAGCGCCGCACTGGTGTGCGACGCCCTCATAGCCATGGGCGCAGTGGCGGTGGATTGCTTCGTACCGAATCGCATGACGCACGGCTACGGCCTGTCGCCGGCCGTGGTCGAAGCCATTGGCGAGCAGGGCAGAACGCCGGGACTGCTCATTACCGTCGACAACGGCATCACCAGTCATGCCGGCGTCGAGGCGGCGCAGGCGGCCGGCTGGCGCGTGCTGGTCACCGACCACCACCTGCCGGGCACGACCCTGCCGCCGGCAGAGGCCATCATCAATCCCAATCAGCCGGGCTGCGGCGCTTTCGGCGGCAATCTCGCCGGTGTCGGCGTGGCCTTCTACCTGATGGCCGCCCTGCGCGGGCGTCTGCGCCGGCAGGGGCAGGGCGCATTGCCGCATCTCGGCGATTATCTGGATCTGGTGGCAGTGGGCACGGTGGCCGACATGGTGCCGCTGGATCATCTCAACCGGTTGCTGGTCGCCCAGGGCCTGCGGCGCATCCGCAACGGCCGCACGCGCCCCGGCATTGCTGCCCTCATCGAGGCTGCCGAGCGCGATCCGGCACGGCTGGTGGCCACGGACATCGGCTTCGGTCTCGCGCCGTGCCTGAATGCGGCCGGCCGCCTGGACGACATGCGCGAAGGCATCGCCTGCCTGCGGGCGAGCGACCATGCAAGCGCCGCACGTTTCGCCGCGCGACTGTCCATGCTCAACAACCAGCGCCGCGACATGCAGCAGGACATGCAGGCCGAGGCGGAGCGGGCCCTGGCGCGCCATCGCACGCCGGTGTCACTGCCGGCCGGCCTGACGGTGCACGACGACGGTTGGCACGAGGGCATCGTCGGTCTGCTGGCCGGCAAGCTGTGCGAACATTACAAACGACCGGTCGTCGCCTTCGCACCCAGCGGCAATGGCGATCTTCTGAAAGGCTCCGCCCGATCGACGGACGGCATCCACATGCGCGACGTGCTCGCCGCCATGGCCGCCGAAAACCCCGAACTGATCGAGCGTTTCGGCGGCCATGCCAGGGCCGCGGGGCTGCAGCTGACCAGCACAAGACTGGACGAGTTCAGCAACACGTTCGCCCGCATTGTGGCCGAACACACGACCGCCGATGGCACGGATGACACCATCATCACCGACGGTACGCTGGCAGCCCGGCAACTGGACCTGCAGACAGCGCACTGCCTGCGTGATGCCGGCCCCTGGGGCACCGACTTCGAGGCACCGCTGTTCCACGGCGACTTCGAAGTGCTGTCCCACCGCCTGCTCAAGGGCAGACACCTGAAAATGGCCGTGCAACCAACCAACGGCCGACAAGCGATCGACGCCATCGCCTTCAACCGGACCGATGCCGTTGCGGCAGGCGATCACATCCGCCTCGTATATCGTCTGGAAGTCAATCGCTACCGCGGACTTGACAGCGCCAACCTGATCGTTGAAGACATCCTGACCGCCGAACAGGCTGGATAAAAGGACCATCTGCAACAAGCGGTTTGCCGTACGGAGCTGTCCGTCACGGCATTGCTGCATTCCAGATCCGGCAGGTGTCGGTAGACCGGGAGCGGGCGTTCGCCCCTACTCTGGCTTCGAGTTTCTCTGAACGTGCATTCGATTCAGGTCGCCGAGTCACGCCTCTCGACCAAGCCGGTCGGGCTTCTCATGTACGATCGGCGGCATGGCTGATTTCAAGTCTGGCTGCGATTTCCTGCAGCATCTGATGGAGGCGGGCCAGTGGCAGGACGGCGGGGTGCATCCGGTCTGCGGCATCGTCCCGTGCCTTGCCGAGCAGGCGAGCGGCATGACCGAATTCGATAGTCCAGCCGGAGGCGTCGCTTGAATCCCTCGGGGCCGGCAGTGGCGCGAATAGCGCGGCAGGCGGCGTTTCGAACGAGGCGCAAAAGCGTTCCACCAGGACCTCGTGGGCCGCCCAGGCAAAGCGTGTATCGGCGCGTTGCTCATACCGACACAGGATCGAGGCCGAAGCCAGCGGCTGGTTGCGTGACACCGCCGTTTGAAACGCCGGATCCATGCGCGGGTTCTCGTGATCGTTGAGGTCGCAATAGCTCAATCCGACACCAAACACGCACTGGCGCAGCAAGGCCACGTCACTGTGTTGCAGCGTCTGGGGTTGCGGGGATCGCGTAGTCGCCGGCTGACCGAGCGTAGCAGCCCGGTGTGTCTTTCCACCTCGCGCAGCAACAACGCGCCGGCATCCGACGTGATTGCACCGGCATCGAACTGGGTTTGGATAGTACGGCGAGACAGGGGAGTGAAAACGTTAGGCCATTCGCGGTACAATCTGGCATCGGCGAAGCCTCGGTACTTTCTGTTGTATATTTCTGTTTAACCAGATAACGTACCGGATCCGCCGTTCTTTTTGGTGCTATATCCGGGCTAGATGCCCTTGCCCCTATTACTGTTGAATATAGCATTGCCCAACAAGATGAACACGAATGCGATTCAATCCCAGTTGCATACGCATTAACTTTTGTTAATACTCGGCAAGTGAAAAAATAGTTTAATATTGCCACGGTTGTTCCGCGGCAACACTGCTGGTTTTGCCTGAGAGGTTGTTCAATGCCAACCCGACAGATTGGTTTACTATCCGCTTTGCTGCTTTTAGCGCTGGCCCTCCCAATACAGGCACGGACGTTGGAGACGGCTTTTGGGCCAGTGTCGATTGAAGGTACGCCAAATCGCATAGTTGCGCTGCATGAAGGCGCTCTGGATACAGCGCTTGCACTGGAATTCAAGCCCGTCGCTGCCGTCAGCACGCGCGGGGCTGATAGTGTTGCTAGTTATGTCAGTGAACGTGCCGGAGGCATTGCCATCGTGGGCAAGCCGCGCGAAATCAACCTGGAGGCAATAGCTTCTCAGCGACCGGATATCATTCTGGCGGGGCCCTTGTTGTCGAAAACAGAATATCAGCGACTATCGAAAATAGCTCCAACATTCGTGCCCATTCAGGAAGGGCTCGAGCGCGGCCAATGGAAGCAATTGACACGCTTTTACGCTCGTGCCTTGGGTGCCGAGAACAAAGCTGATGCTTTGATTGCCCAAATCCAGTCACGTGCCGAGCAGCTGGCTGAACAAGTTCACGGACAGACAAATGAGGCATTGGTTGTGCGTTGGATGCCCCAGGGTGCTGTCGTCATGTCAGACCAGGTGTTTTCTAGTGACATACTTGCTAGTGCTGGATTCACAGTCGACGACAAAGGCTTAGTATCTAAAACCAGACCTCATAGTGACCCGCTGAGCTTGGAAAATCTTGGTCTTGTGGACCGTGACTGGCTGTTTCTAGCCACCTTGAATGACGATGGTGACCAGGCACTCGCACAGGCCAAGCAATCCGCAGCCTTCAACCGTTTGGATGTAGTCAGCAACAACCACGTAATTGCTGTCGATGGCCAGCTTTGGAGCAGTGCTGCAGGGCCACTGGCGGCGCATGCCATTCTGGATGATATCGAGCAGACACTGATGGACTATATAGACTGACAGTGCGTCGTTCCGTGTCAGCTCCCGTGCAGCGGGGTAGCTTAGTTGGGCTACTGATCCTGTCCTGCTGCTTGATCAATCTTAGTGTTGGAGCCGGGCCAGTATCGCCCTTGCGTTCGCTGAATGTACTGTGGCATGCATTTATTAGCGAGCCGCTGGCTGATGAGCAAGCGATTTTTGTCATCAAGCAACTACGGCTGCCTCGCATGATCATCGGTGCACTGGTAGGCGCTGCCTTGGCCTGTGCCGGTGCTTTATTACAATCCTTGACACGCAATCCTCTCGCTGAACCGGGGTTGCTGGGCGTGAGCGCGGGCAGTGCGCTGGCAGTAACCATAGCCGTGGCCATGGGTGCCAGTGCGGCGTCTGTGCGTGTCCCAGTGGCGCAGTTTGGTGCTCTGGCCGGTTGTATCGGCGTACTGGCCGTGTCACGATTGCGCGGCGCAGCAGAGGATCCGATCCGGCTTGTACTGGCAGGGGTAATTCTATCGGGTGTCTTGGGCGCATTGACATCTATGATTATGTTGTTCGATGAGCGGACAGCAGATGAAATACGGTTCTGGGTTGTGGGCAGCTTGGCTGGGCGCCGCCTGTCGGACTTGGTTAGCCTATGGCCGGGATTGCTGGTTGCTGCATTGCTAGTGTTGTATGTGGCACGGCCGCTGGCAGCCATGTCATTGGGCGAGAAAGTGGCCGCAGGGCTGGGTCACAAGCCGGTACAGATACGGGTTCTGACGATTCTGGCTGTGGCACTCCTGGTAGGCTCAGCAACTGCGATAGCGGGACCAATCGCGTTCGTCGGGCTGGTGGCTCCCTATATCACGCGAGCCATGGCTGGACCGGATATCCGAAAAACACTGTGGCTGTGTCTGCCTGTTGGGCCGATTCTCGTCCTATCGGCAGACGTATTGTCACGCGTGTTGGTACAACCCTCCGAAATGCCAGTGGGTGTGGTTATGGCACTTGTGGGGGCTCCGGTTCTGGTGGCCATTGTTCGCATTCGTCGTCTACACACACTGTGAAGTTGACGCAGATCCTGGATCAGTATGAACTATCGCAGCGGCCACGAATGACGCCGCCACCTGGGACACTGCTTTTTCCCTTGGGCCGCCATGTCTCCGCCCCGACCTTTCTCATAGATATCCGGGCGCTATACACGTGCATGGGCCTGTTATGTGCCCTCCTGGTAGTCGGACTGGCAGGGCTCTCTCTCGGAACGGCCCCCCTGACACCCGGCCAAGCCATGGCAGGGCTGTTGGGCAAAGGGGATTCCATGCACGTTTTTGTGGTTCGGCAATTGCGTCTGAGTCGTCTTGTAGCTGGTGCACTTACTGGAGCAGCGCTGGGACTTTCCGGTTGTTTGATGCAAACGGTGGCGCGCAACAGACTGGCTACACCCGGGATCATCGGCATAGAGAATGGTGCCACGATGTTCGCAATAGCGTCAGTCCTGGGTACTGTGACAGCTGTCATGCCAACGGCGATGGCCTTGATCGGGGCCGTTACGGCCACTGCTCTGACATTTGCACTTGCTGGTGGTCTGGGTACGCAAGGCTACCGTTTTATCGTCGCCGGTATTGGCGTAGGCGCAGCGTTGGGGGCAGTCACACAATTATTGATGGCACGGGCGCCGATTGACAGTGCAAATGCTGCATGGGCTTGGACAGTGGGCAGCCTCAATGCACCAAATACCACGGCTGTGTATCTACTCATGGCGGGGTTCTCACTTTGCCTACCCGCGGCATTGCTGCTGGGCCGTTCGCTGACTCTGCTACGATTTTCGGACAACGTGGCGCGCTCGTTGGGCATTGATGTCACGCGTTGCCGACGACAAGCTTTGGGGCTGGCTGTTGTCCTGTGTGGGCTATCGGTGGCAGTAGCTGGCCCTGTTGGCCTTATTGCGTTGATGGGGCCAGAGATAGCGCGATTTCTGTCGTCGCGGCGCCGCGTGCCGCTGGTAGCCAGCGCGTTAGCCGGCGCGATTCTTATGTGTCTGGCCGACCTAACCGGCCGCATATTAATATCGCCGATTGAAATTCCTGTGGGGCTGATTACATCTGTCGTGGGCGGCCCCTTTCTTTTCTGGATCCTGCTGCGTCCGGGGGTAGCCCTGACGCCATGAAAACAGAACCAAATCCGAGAGGCATGTTGATGAATTGCCAAGCGGCGAATATGCGTGTGGAGAAGCTGGTCATGCGATACGGTCGTCGTACAGTCATTGATGACCTGTCTCTAGCACTGCCATCCGGTCGTGTCACTGCCATTGTCGGGCCCAACGGCTGCGGCAAGTCAACACTGCTGTCCGGCCTGGCTCGATTGCATAAGCCTGCTGCGGGGCACATCTATCTTGATGATTTCCCAATTAACAGTTTTAGTTCAAGGACATTTGCACGCCAATTGGCTTTGTTGCCACAGCAGGTCAATGCCCCGCAGGGACTCACGGTATCGGAGCTGGTTCAATTCGGACGTCAGCCGCACCAGAGCTGGTTCCGGCAATGGTCACCCGAAGACCAGCATGTGGTCGATGCTGTCTTGCAGGCTGCGGATCTGGTAGCTTTGGCCGACCGACCTCTGGAAGCGATGTCTGGAGGCCAGCGTCAACGCGCTTGGCTTGCCATGACCATCGCCCAGCAAACGCGCGTAGTCTTACTGGATGAGCCCACCACCGCGCTGGATATCGGTCATGCCGTCGAAATCTTCGAGCGTATAAGACAACTGGCGGGTCAACATCGAACTGTAGTCATGGTTGTCCATGATCTCATCAACGCTTGTCGTTACGCTGACTACCTCGTCGCCATGAAAGAGGGCCGCATTCTGGCTGCCGGTCGCCCAGCAGACGTTGTTACCTCTGACTTGATACGAGCTCTTTACAGAGTGGACTGCGAGTTGCAAAAGGATCCAGCGACACAGGCGCCCATTATGGTCAATATCCGCCGTGTGCGATAAAGCCTGAAGCACGGACCGCGCCCGATATCTGTCGTGGATTATGATATGCCAGCCTCTTGGCGATGCCGCTGGGGAGGATATCAGCTTGGGTCTTACCTCACTGCAGCAACTCGAGATTGAGCCCCACCGAGTCAGGTCATACTTCCAAGACCTGCGCGTCAAGTATGCGGCGTGATGCTGTTCATGGATCGGAGCAGTAAAGGCAAAGGGCGATATGGCAGCGGGGTCTCGAAACCGTTGGAAACCCGGCATGTTACCGGCATGGATGGAACCGGGTACATGGAAATGGCAAGCCGAGCTGACCAGGTCGTGTTGTACGCGGAGAATTCGTTCACAGTGCTCATCCCAGGCGTGCCGCATGTGGTATCAGCAGTAGCCGTCTCAAGATGGCCGAATCGGACTCGTCGGCTGGCCGGGCCGGAATGCTCTGCACCCCAACTACTTGTTGCATACACCGATGCATGTACATGTCCGGTATGATGGCGCGGATATGACGCGCCCGACCTATCAACTGGCGGTGGTGGTTGCTGACCGCCGTGCCCGCATCGCCTTTGTGCTGCTGCTTCTGGGCGCGGTGGCCATTTCACTGGCCTCGATCTTCGTGCGCATGTCTGCGGTCGGCGCCATTCCGACCGCGTTCTGGCGCATGGCGCTGGCGGTGCCCTGTCTGGCTGCGGTGATGCCGCTGCTGCCGCAGGAGCCGGGCCGGACGCACTGGCCGGACAAATGGTCCCATGTTGCCGGCTTCGCGCTGGCGGGGCTGGTGTTCGCCGGCGACATGGCAGCGTTCAATTATTCGGTCGGCTACACCACCATTGCCAACGCCACGCTGTTGCCCAATACCGCGCCCATCTTTGTTGCCATTTATACTTTTCTGCTGTTCGGTACGCGTTTCACGCGGCAATTCATTGTCGGCATGGCGGCGGCGTTGCTGGGTGTGATTCTGGTCATGGGTGACAGTCTGGAGGTGGGCCGGGAACACTTCTTCGGCGACATGCTGGGCTTGCTGGCCGCCATGTTCTACAGCGCCTATTTCATGATCGTGGCGCGTCTGCGTGCCCAGTTCTCTGGCGCGGCAGTCATCCTGCTGACGGCCTTCTTCACTGCGCTGTTCCTGCTACCACTGTTCCCGTTTCTGGACGAGGCCTGGCTGCCGGACCAGCTCGAGGGCTGGATGGTGCTGGCCGGTCTGGCGGCCATTTCGCAAGCGCTGGGTCAAGGCCTGATTGCGTTTGCGTTCGCCTTTCTGCCGCCGGCGTTCGGTGCGGTGACGCTGTTGCTGCAACCAGTGCTGTCGGCAATATTCGCCTGGATGTTATTCGGCGAAGCGCTGGGCATCATGCAGGGGATCGGCATCTTCATCGTACTCACCGGTGTACTGGTGGCGCGCCAGGGCGTTTTGCGCGGCAGTTCCGCCTGAACGAATCGGAGCATCCGATGGCTTACTTCCTGATGCGGGGCTGTTGCGGGGGATATCCGGCTCGCAGTTTGCAGAAGATCGAATGATCTGTAACTGGAAACAAGACTCATTCTTGATTAAAATCGTGTTCGTCGACTGCATGCAGGGCATTCCCGCGTGTTTCGTCGGCGACCAGCAAGCTTGCGCATGGCGTCGCCTGTCCCGCTCCGCGGTTTGTGGCTACGGGTGAGCGGAGTCGGATCGGTTGGGGCCTTCGGACATGCCGGCTGGTCGATTGGATCAGAACGGCTGACAGCGCATCGTTACAGTCAAGACAGACTCAGATTCATGTTCCGATTGAATATGCGAGGAATCTTCCGACAGCTGCGGCGGTATGCGTGTAGCCCGCAGTGGCCTGCCGCGTCGGGTTGACTATGCATGCAGGAGAACAAAGAAGCCACGCGTTCCGTGGCCGATGGGCCGACGTGCGGCGCGGCGCGCTGAGTGTGTTGAGCAATACCGGCATCCTCATGCTGGTTGCAGCCGTCCATCTGGGAATCTGGAAGTACAGTCCGGCAGAGACACTGTTCTTGCCTAAAACGGCGGGCGGAGCCGGCAATGGCGAAGGAATCACGGTCACATTGCGTGGCCCGGTCTCTGCCGGCGCAGACGGCGACACCGATCCGGACTTGGATGCGGAGGTACAGCGACTGGAGCAGTCTCAATCGAAGCCCGAATCCGCATCCGAGACGGATCCGGAGTCGAGCCCGGAACCGGAGCCTGAACCGGATTGGCAAGCTAAGCCTGAGCTGGATCCAGAACCTGAGCCAGAGCCGGAGCCCGGGCCGGAGCCCGA
>Ga0079226_10000428_pt1 | contig 29280 bp, 19 predicted proteins | sample Poulit2014_FD_76345 | JGI IMG/M metagenome (GOLD analysis project Ga0079226, IMG submission 76345) | Agricultural soil microbial communities from Georgia to study Nitrogen management - Poultry litter 2014 | ecosystem: Environmental > Terrestrial > Soil > Agricultural land | place: USA: Georgia...
AACCGCTCCGAAAAGGCTCTCGTAATCGGCACGCCGCGAATTTCGTGCATTTTATGGCTCGGTAATTCATCGGTTGGAGTCACCGCCTTGCCAAAATCGTGGCAGAGCACAGCGTAACGGGTGGGAAGATCGTCCGTAATCTTCGCAATTTGCTCAAGCGCCATCATTACATGGATGCCGGAATCAATTTCAGGGTGATATTTCGCCGTTTGCGGTATGCCAAAAAGAGCATGGACTTCCGGGAAAAGCGTTTCTAGCGCACCGAGCTCTTTTAAACAGTAGAAAAAGGCTTGGGGCTGATTCTCAGATAGGGCTTTCACGAGCTCCTGCCAAATTCGCTCCGGCACCAATGCATCAAGCTCACCAGAATCAATCATCGTTTTAACTAACGCTTTTGTCTCATCGGCAACGGTAAAGCCATAGGGCTGATAGCGCGCGTAAAATCGTGCAAGACGAAGTACTCGTACCGGATCTTCAATAAAGGCATCGCTCACATGGCGTAATATACGATTGTTAAGATCGTCCGCGCCGTGATAGGGGTCGAACAAATTCCCCGTTTCATCTTGAGCCATGGCATTAATGGTGAGATCGCGGCGGAGGAGATCCTCTTCTAATGTAGTGTTTGGCGAGGCATCAATCTCAAAGCCGTGATAGCCTTTTGCCGTTTTCCGTTCACTGCGAGCAAGGGCATATTCTTCCCCAGTTTTCGGGTGCAAAAAGACCGGAAAATCTTTCCCCACTTGTTTAAAGCCTTTTTCGAGCATCATCTCAGACGTTGCGCCCACAACAACCCAATCGTGCTCATGAAACGGGTGACCAAGCAATGCATCACGCACCGCGCCTCCCACTAAATAGACTTTAAATTCCTGCGCCATACTCTGTTTTTATTCCATTAAATTGCTGAAAAACGATGAGAAAAGTATATCAGTTTTTGAGAATAAACGTTCGATCGGAGTCTTGCTAAAAAGCAGAAAATATCGAGAAAGTGACAAAAAAGCGCCATACATTTGTTTACATAAGTTAATGCCAATCAGGTGTTGGGTTGAAACTTTTTTTGGATTTCTGGGATGAACACAAAAAAGACCGCGGGAATCTTTGCAGAGATTAATGATTATCAGATGAGTGTCTCGATCTGTAAATGTATACAATATTATACTTTATTTGACTTTATTCGATATGTGACAAAATCCCGTAATTTATTTGAAAATTCATAACTTAAAACCATTTTAAAAGTAAGTGATTGATTTTTGTCTTGTTTAAAATTCTTAATGCCTTGATAATACTAGGTTTGTTTTTTATGGCATATATTCTGCTATGGATGTAGGAATAATATTTTGTCGAATATTTCGATAGCGTTGATTTCAACAAGACGAGGATATCCAAATGAATAAAATTTATAGAGTGGTCTGGAATGAAGCAGTGAATCGCTGGGTCGTTACCTCAGAATTAGGCAGTCGCCATAAAAAGAGCTCGAAGCTTAAAGATAAAGTGTTGCAAGTGGGGGCGCTAGCGCTCGGTATGATGCTTGGAAGCAGTGCTTATGCAACAAATTATAACTATACAACGGAGCAGCGGATTGATGTGGAAGAAGGCTTCGTACTAAAAAGTGGGGATAGCCTACAAATGGGCAATGGTTCAAAACCGATTAAGCTTGTAGTCAGCACCAAAGGATCGAATGTTTCGAGTTTTACCATAAAGGATGCAGGCGTTAATTTGAACTTTAACCAAGCGTTGATCGCACATAATCGAAGCAATACTACATTGTTTGATTTTGATTTTGGCGAAGATGCGGTTCAATTTGCCAAAGATATCTATGAGATTGATGCATCTGGGATAACTTTTTTAGGTTCAGATACGGTTGCGAACGACATGCCAGGGGCGGACAATGAACAGGGCGCGGCAGTCATTTTTGATATTAAAACGGCCTACAAGCAGGATTTTCTCTTAAGTGTTAAAGAAGTGAGAACGGCTGCGAATCCCACACTATTGCATAAATATGCCCATGGTTATGGGGCGATTTTTTCAGGGATAGGCGCGGGAAAAGAGTCAAAGTTAACCGTTAAAGATTCGCTCTTTAGACTCGAGCGGGGTACTGCGATTAAAGGGGTTGATGGGGGGCATATCGATGTCTTAGATTCCAATCAAATCCTTTTCTCAAAATATCATTCGTCATCTGCACCAGTTAAAGACCCAAGTGCACATTACTCCATCGGTATCGAACTTGATGGAGATGTTACGGCGACCTCACACGCCAATTTTTCTGTTGATAATAAAACTACGGAGCGGATTACACTCTATGACATTAAAAATGGGGCAACGCTCACAAGCTACAGCCAAACGCCTACATTTGCCGGGCACAGATATGCATCCTTTATTGGAGCAAATATTGGTGAAAACGCTCATTTTATCAACCATGGCGATTTTAATTTAACAAATAAAAAGCAAATCTTCGCAAACCTCTATGGCGAGGGTGCAAAAGTGAGTAATCACGGTAATATTTCAGCGTCGAATGGCGTTGTCTTTCATATTGATGAATCAAGCGCGCAGATTGAAAACCATGGAGAGATTCGACTAACCGACGCGGGGCAATGGATTGTCTATAAAGGCACAGGCGGTGAGGCTCACGCCATTAAAGTGATTGGCGGTAAGGTGATTGTCGGGGATAAAGTGACCGCGTTTACGCAAAATGGACTCGATAACTTCACCTTTACCGATCTTGATATGACGGTTCAAGGTGGCGGAATTGGTTTTAATTTGGATAACAATATCAATATTTCCGGACAAATCGCGCTGGAAGGTGAGGGCAATCAAGGGCTTCATCTAACCGGCAGTGAAACCTTTACCTTTAATGAGGGTGCCGAGAGTGATGCACTCTTAATTACGCTCAATCAAGGGGATCAAGTCGCGATCAATGTGGATCGAGCTGATGGTCTCGCAACCTTAGAAGGGCTCAAAATTACCGGTAATGCGGGAACGGGCATTCAAGTTCTCAATGGCGATCTCCTCTTTAAAGGGATGATCGAGATGGAAGATGGTGGCGCAGGCCTCTATCTAGCGAGTACGAAGGGGAGCGAGTTTATCAATGAAGGGGTAATCCATAGCGATATTCGTCTTGGCGATGGGAATAATACCTTTACCTCAGAAAAAGATGGAGCATCAATTGTTGGGGATATCACCGCGGGTAATGGCAGTAATACCATCGCTATCCACGATTTTGAAGGTGGGATGACCTTTAATAATGATGCCAATGCCGAAAGTCACAATAGCGTAACCTTAACGGGCGGGACTGTTTCAGATATCGTAAGTAACAATGGATCGCTCGATTTAACGCTTAAAGATGGCGTTGTCGTTAATGGTTCGCTCCATGCCAATGGGGATAAAATAAGCGAACTCACCCTAGATAATAACGATTTTCTTTATGATAAAGCCGAAAAGATCACGGGCTTTAATGAGATCGACCTTAAAAATGAATCCACACTCACCGCAACCGAGGCGTTTACCGATGTTGAAAAACTTGGCATTGATGCGGAGAGCCGTTTTGTCGTTGAAAAGAACAATGGAGATTATCAGTTTGATGCGGCGCTTTGGGGGGCGGGTACAGTCGATGTTAATTTAGGGGCGGCAGGGGCAACGCTTCACCACTTTATTTTCACCAATAAAACCGCGCCCGATCTTCTTTTCTCCGGAACGTTTAATCTAAAGAGTGGTGCATTAACGCTCAATAATGCGATCTATAGCGCGAATTTGCAGGATGCCATTTTAAATATTGAGAAAGATGCTCGATTGCAGATTAATTCCGATAATGTGGGGCAATTTAATGTCACTATCGGCAAACTCAATATCAATCAAGGTACGCTTGAATTTTTGGATGGAGATTTTACCCCGCTCCATGTGAAAGAGTTCTCCATCACGGCGGGTAGTAAAATCGTCGTGGAAGATATGGATGCTTTAACGGATTTGGGGACATCGGAGTTTAATCCCGCAGAAGAGGATTTCTTTAATAATTATCTGCACCGCACCTATGTCAAGGCTGATCAGTTTACAGGGGTTGGCGTAGAGCTCGATTTTGTCAATCAAGCGGGAGTGGTTCTCCCACAGGTGGATATCGATGCGGTGAGAAAACTCAAAACGGGCGATACGGAAGTGGGCGAGGCTCATTATAGCGAGCTACTCTTTACCGCCGATGGGATTGAAGGAGGCAAAGGCTCCATTAATTTAGGCTATCTCCTCTCCGCGCTCAATGCGTATGAAAACCAAACCATTGGTATTAGCAATCATGCCGGCGGATCTGAATTGGATGCGCTCCTCACGGGGAAAGGCGGATTCACCTTTGATGCGCACTCTGAGCCAATTATTTTAACGCACAGCAATAATTACACTGGCGATACCATTGTCAATCAAGGGAAAGTAATTTTAGGGAATGATCAGGCGCTTGGCGGGATTGATCTAGAGAAGCAGACGGGCCAGCTCATTTTAAATGGGGGTAGCGTTGATCTAGCAGGATTCACTCAAGATGTCGATAGCGTACAGAGTAAAGTAGGCACGATTCTCGATCTTGCGGGTGGAACGCTCAATATTGATAATGGGCGACTTCCAAATATGAAATACAGAGAAAGTCATCTCTATGGTGAAATCAAAGGGGATGGCGCGATCACGTTGGATAAAGGAGATGTCACGCTCCACAATCAAAATCATGATTTAAATGCCAACATTGAGATATATTACAACTCATCGCTAACCTTAAAAGATGTTCAGTCAGCGGGTTCAAGTACGATTAATCTTCAAATGCTCGCGGAGCTCAATCTCGAAGGAGAGGGGGTTTTTGATAATACGGTGATGGGCGGTGAGTACACCACTTTAAATGTCAATGGCGGCAGTGAAACCGCTCCCCTCACATTAGCCGGTGATAATAGTGGTTTTGAAGGGATGATCTCCGTTGCCGATGATGCCCATGCGGTTGCTAAAGGCGATCAGAGTATTGGAACAGCAATACTTAATGTAAACAGCGATGGAACGCTCGAATTCTCAGAATTTGGCAAATCAACGTTAGGGAATGATCTTCAAGGCAGTGGCGCATTGGTTATTAACGATAATCAATTAACGGTAACGGGCAATCATGACGATTTCACCGGAACGCTTACGCTAAATGAAGCCACCTCTGTATGGAATCTTGAAGCGTACGATCACTATCAAGTTAATTACGATGTGATCGGTAACGGTGAACTTCAATTTAATCTTGCAGATTCCACCAGTCAGATTTCGCTTAGCGATCAATTCAGCGGTGATTTTGCCGGGGATTTAATGGTCCAAACGGGGCATTTTGATCTCAATGAGGCGCATTTACCAAAACTTGAATCTACCAAGCTAACGCTAGGCAGTGGCGCGTATAGTGAACTGAGTGTTGATGGCGATCTACGCGGTTTAGTATTAGACGGCGGGACGCTCTATGTGCAGAAAAATGCGACGGGCGATCAGCTCAACACTTTAAGCGCGGGCGAAATTTATCTGAAAGATCAGAGCAATATTATGATCAAAGATGAGGACTCGATCGGTCTATCCGGTGAAATGGATGGCATTGATGAGAAAGGTTCGTTACTCGATCAGCAAACGCTGGCCTATGGAAATCTCTTTATTAAAGGCGAGGTTAAAGAGGGCGGCACAGCACAATTAGCGTTAGTTGATGAAGAGGGTAACGCGTTAGAGAGCTCAAAACGGGTTGAAGTTGCGATTCAGCAAGGCGCAGGAACGGCCGATTATGACTATAAAGGGCTAGCGCTGAGCGACGGTATTGGCTTTGGTTATGGGCTGGTGAGTCTTACTGCGAATGCGGATAAAACCCTCACCATCGATAGCGTTGGCAGTGACGAGAAAGATCTACACATTGAGCTTCATGGCGCGGGTGGATTTGATTTCCTCTCCGATAAAGATGGGTTGACGGTCAGTAACGGCAAGAACGATTACACCGGCGATACCACCTTTTCAGGCGGAAAAATTACCGCGGGGGCCGATGAGGTTTTTGGCGATAAGGGCGCGCTTATTTTAGAGAATGATGCTCACCTCGATATGGATACCTATGTTCAACATGCGGACTCATTAACCACATCAGAAGACACGGAGGTGGACTTAAATGCCGGCGATATTATTTTAAGCGGGACAGATGGGAATGGGAATGATCTCAATAGTGTGATTGATGGCGATTTGAAGGGTGGCCCAGAGAGTCATTTAGTGGTTGAAAATGGCAATCTTACGGTCAATACGCACAATCCCAATCTTGAAACCAGCACGACCCTTAAAGATGATGCGACCGCAGACCTTAAATATGGCGATAGCCTTGGCAAAGGGACGATCGACATGGAAGGCGAGAATAAACTCAATATCCATGGCGGTGGCAATCTTGCCAATACCATTACTGGGGGCGCGGATTCTGAGCTCAATATTTTAGGCGGAACGCCTGACGATCAAGTGGTGATTACCGGCGATAACTCCGGTTTTGATGGCAATCTCACCATTGACGATCTGGGTTATGCATCGACCAACACCATGGATGGACTTGGTAACGGCTATCTGCAAAATGATGGTACGCTCGAGTTTAATAACCTTGGTGCGGTGGATTTTGATAATGCCTTTGGAGGCACCGGCGATTTTATCGTGGGCGATAGCCAAATTACGGTAAACCAGACGCCGGATGACTTCTCCGGTATGGTCGATTTAGATCAAGAGAGCTCACAATGGATTATCGGCGGCGATCTAACTGGCGATTACACGCTCGATTATGGCGTTCAAGGCAATGGCTCACTTGTGGTCGATCTTGGCAATAAAGAGAGCGAATTTACGTTAGGTGACAAGATCAATCCCGATGAATTTACCGGAACGCTCGATCTCAATAGCGGTGAAATGGCGCTCAATGAAGATCATTACGATAAATTAAGCGGGGCCGATGTGGTCATACGCGAGGATGGAAAACTGCATGTCGACGAGGATGGGTATCTCAATGAGCTCGATCTCGATGGCGGTACCATTCATATTCACGTCAATGAGAATGAATCGGATCGTCACAATCTCCTTCACGTCGGTGAACTTGGTGCTGAGAGCGGTAGTCACATCATTTTAGATGATCTTGATCTCTTAGGAAAAGGGGAAGCGATCGATAATATTGACACAAGTGGCTCATTCTTTGATCAACAAAGTGGCGGGGCCGGCGGTGAGCAGATCATTAAAGCTGATGAGATTAAAGAGGGCAGCGAAGGTTCGCAACTCACCTTAGTGGATGAAGATGGCAATGCCATTGAGAGAATTAATCGCGTGGAAAAAGAGCTAGAGGATGGCTCCGGTTCTGCGATTTATGATTACAGCGGTCTTGTGCTCGATAATGGGGTTAATATCGATTATGGCCTCGTTGGACTTAATGCCCATGAAGGTGAATCGATCATTATTGAGAAAGGTGAAAATGATTCGACCGACTCGCTCAATGTAGAGTTAACGGGCGATGGTGGTTTTATCATCAATACTAACGATCAAACGATTCATTTAGGCAATCAAAACAGCAATTATACGGGAGAAACAGAGGTGAATGGCGGTACGGTAATTGCCGATTCAGACAACGCCTTTGGGAATACCTCCGAGCTCAATCTTAATGATGATGCCTATTACGATCTCAATGGAAACGATCAAACCGTTGGGGAACTCAATACCGATCTTGATGCAACCGTTGATATTAACGAGGGTAATTTAACCATCTTAAATGGCGGTGAGGTGAATGGCGATCTGAAAGGATCGGGTAATCTCACGGTCGATAGTCAAGACGGTGGTGAACTCACCATTCATGGCCCACAAGAGGAGTATCATGGCGATACTCATGTGCTTGAAGAGGGCGTAGTGAATCTCGATGATTTTGCCGGCTTAGGTGATGGCGGAATTGAAAATGATGGCACCATCAATTATCTGGTCGATGGCGATGGCGAGCTCTCCAATAACTTCACGGGCGATAGCACCGGATTGGTTGACCTCTCCGGCAGTGGCTCGGTTCATTTAACGGGCGATAATAGTGGCTACGATGGCGAGTTCTATTTCGGTCCCGATCAAGAAGTGATCGTGAATGACAGTAATGCGCTTGGTAATGGTGGCGATATCGAAATTATCGGCGGAGGCGATGGCGGTCTTGTGATCGCAGATGCGGAGAAACCGAACAGCTCCTTTGATAATAACTTTAAAGGGGATGGCTCGATTACGCTCGATAATAGCGATGTGATCTTTACCGGCGATAATAGCGAACTTACGGGCGATCTGATTATTGAGGATGATTCACATCTTCACACGATCGATTACGGTGTTCCCGGCGGTAATATTGATAATCACGGCGGCTGGACCGCGGAGGTGAATCCTGAGATCGATGTGGATTTCAATGGCGAGCTTTCCGGTGAGGGCGATCTTCATAAAATTGGCGATGGTAATCTCAATTTAAATGGGGATAACTCACACTTTGGCGGTAATACCATTGTGGATGAGGGGGCACTCAACATTGGCGATAATGCCCAATTTGGCAACGGTTCGGGCGATCTTATTGTCAATAATGATGGATCGTTTAATCAAGGCAAAGAGTCGGAATCCCATTTTGATGATATCTACGTCAATGATGATGGACTCCTCAATCTTGGTGAAAATTCAACCATGAATGGTAACCATGTGATCGTCGATGATTACGGCCATTTAGTGCTCGATCAAGGCGCGGGATTAAATGCCGATGATGTGCTTGTCACCGATAACGGCGCGCTTTCGATGGATCATAATAGCTATATTAATAGCAATGTGACTGTCGATCCGGATGCGTCAATCGGGGGATACGGCACCATCCATGGTGATCTTAATCTGAAAGGTCATCTCGATGTGGGCAGCCGTGTCGATCATATTGAGCCTAATACGGAGATGGGTGAGTTTGTCGTCGATGGTAATTTCATTGCCGAAGAGGGCAGTGTGATTCACTTTGGTAGCGATCAAACCGATGCAGACCGCTTGGTGATTACCGGCGATGCCTCTGGTAAGAGCGATGTTTGGGTGGATGATATTCATAACCTTGAGCTTCACGAGCTTGGCAATGGCGTTGTCTTTGTGCCGCTTGTGAATGTGGGAGGGGAAAACACCCTAGAGTTTGTTCATATCGGGCGTACCGTCGAGGGCGTTTATGAGTTTGAGTTGGTGCAAGATGACAATGGCAACTGGATGCTGAAAAACATGAAGGGACATCGTCCTGAAACGGGCATCTATCTTGCCGGTTTAAGTGCCGCGAATAAACTCTTTAGCCATTCGATGGTAGAGCGTAATTACCTAAGCGAGGAGAGCCGACTCTGGACCTTCACGCACGGCAGTTTCGAGAAGTTTAACGATAATGGCGGCGTCAATCGTACCAGCATCGATAGCTTCACTCTAATGATCGGGGGCGACCTACTTAAAACATCGTTAGCGGATAAACCATTTACCTTCGGGCTGATGGGCGGTTATGGATATAGCAGCAGTAAAACCACCAACCGCGATACCGGCTCACGAGCGAAAGGTAGCGGCGATGGCTATTCTCTCGGACTGTATGCCACCTTTGGCGATCAGCTCCAAGAAGGGCTCTATCTCGATGGGTCGCTCCAGTACGTCTATTTTAAAAATAGTGTGAAGAGTGATGGCTTGCGCGATGAAACCTCAAAATCGAAAGGATTTGTTGGGTCAATCGAGGGTGGATATACCTTTGGTATTGCGGAAAATGTCTATCTTCAACCGCAAATGCAACTCACCTGGATGGGTGCCAAAATGGATGATATGACCGATGGATCGGGCACGAAAATCCGTGGCAGTAAGGATAATATTGAAACCCGTCTTGGTGTGCGTCTCTTTGCGGATAAAGCACTCGCGAATGGCGGATCGGTTCGTCCTTATATGGATCTTAACTATATCCATAACTCTAAACCGTTTGCCGCTGAGTTTGATGGCGTTCGCGTCGAGCAGAAGGGCACACGTAACTTAGGTGAGGTGAAAGTGGGCCTTGAAGCGGATGTGAATGACAACCTCAAAGTGTGGGGCGATGTGGGCTTCCGTAAAGGGTCCAATAGCTACCGCGATACTAAAATTTCAGCCGGGATTCGTTATGAATTTTAGGGAGCTCGGTTAGTTAAACGGTCAGCACACCATTAATGATAAAAGGCGATCTTCGGATCGCTTTTTTATTGCAGGTAATAAAAGAGGCAACAAAAAACCCAAGGGCTAACCTTGTGGGGTTAGCAAACCTTGGGTCTGTTTTGAATCGTGGTTTTTTAGAGAATAAAGCGGCTCAGATCTTCATCTTCAGAGAGCTCGCCAAGCTCATTACGTACATAGCCTTTAGTAATGGTGACAGTTTCGCCCTCTTTTTCAGAAGCGGAGAAAGAGACCTCTTCCAAAAGACGTTCTAAAATTGTATGAAGACGGCGCGCACCGATATTTTCAGTCTTTTCATTGACGCTAAAGGCGATCGTTGCCATCTCTTTAAGGGCTTCATCTTCAAACTCAAGATTCACCCCTTCCGTTTTTAAAAGCGCCTTATATTGCTTAATAAGCGCTGAGGAAGGTTCGGTCAAAATGCGATAGAAATCATCGGCATTTAACGATTTTAATTCAACGCGAATCGGGAGACGGCCTTGAAGTTCTGGGATCAGATCTGAAGGTTTAGCAAGATGGAACGCCCCGGATGCGATAAAGAGAATATGGTCGGTTTTGATTGCGCCATATTTAGTGGAGACGGTACAGCCTTCAATTAATGGAAGGAGGTCGCGCTGAACGCCTTCACGTGAAACATCGTCGCCGCTTGTATTGCCGCGACCAGAGACTTTATCGATCTCATCAATCACGACGATGCCCTGATTTTCCGCCACCTCAATCGCCGTCTGCTTGATCTCTTCTTCATTAACAAGGCGTGCTGCTTCCTCATTTTGCACTTGTAACAGCGCATCTTTGATCTTCATTTTTTGCGGTTTACGGCGCTCTTGCCCTGATTGTTGGAAGAGCGATTGCAACTGCTCGGCCATCTCTTCCATGCCGGGAGGCGTCATAATATTCATACCCAATCCTGCATTTGCGGCGATATCGATCTCAATTTCACGATCGTCCATCTCACCGCGAATCAGTTTTTCTCTAAATTTTTGGCGCGTTGCAGAATTCTCTTTTGAGGGAGCCGCCGGCTCATCACCAAATCCGATATGTTTTGGTGGCGGTAAAATTGCATCTAATACACGCTCAATCGCTGCTTCTTCCGCTTTCGGATACGCCGCTTTAATGGCCTGCTCGCGCACCTGTTTCACCGATGCTTCCACAAGGTCACGCACGATGGAATCCACCTCGCGGCCAACATAACCGACTTCGGTAAATTTCGTCGCTTCCACCTTAATAAAGGGGGCATTGGCGAGTTTGGCTAAACGGCGGGCAATCTCTGTTTTACCCACACCGGTTGGCCCGATCATTAAGATATTTTTCGGGGTGATTTCCGCACGAATCTCGCTTTCGACTTGTTGGCGTCTCCAACGATTGCGTAATGCGATGGCAACGGAGCGTTTGGCTTCATGTTGCCCGACAATGTATCGATCGAGTTCTTGGACAATCTCTCTTGGGGTCATAGCACTCATATTGGGTTCCTAATTAAAATTCGAGTTTTTCAATCGTTAAATTGGTGTTGGTGTAGATACAGACGCTGCCGGCAATGTTGAGGCTTTTGCGTACGATTTCTTCGGCAGGAAGCTCGGTATTTTCGATTAATGCAAGCGCGGCACTATGGGCAAACATTCCCCCTGATCCGATCGCGGCGATATCGTGCTCAGGTTCGATCACGTCGCCCAATCCTGAGATAATAAAGGTTGCGGTCTCATCGGCAACGATTAACAGGGCTTCCAATTTACGCAGCGCGCGTTCGGTACGCCACTCTTTAGCGAGCTCAACCGCTGAACGGGTGAGATTGCCGCTATATTTTTCAAGTTTTCCTTCAAAGCGCTCAAAGAGGGTGAAGGCATCGGCGGTACCGCCGGCAAATCCCGCGATCACTTTGCCATTATAGAGGCGACGAACTTTGCGTGCGTTGCCCTTCATAATTGTGTTTCCCATTGAAACCTGGCCATCGCCACCGATGACAACTTGATTGCCGCGGCGGACTGCACAGATCGTAGTTCCTCTAAATTGTTCCACTAGTATCTCCTTACGATATTTTTAGTTGTAGTGCTATAATGAGGGGAGAATTGAGAATTTCAAGTGAGCACAAAATTTTATTAACCTCGAAAGGAGACTCTCCGTGAAAAAATTAGCGATGATTCTCGCTGGATCGGCCGTTTTAGCTGGCTGTGCAACCACGAATACACAAGATGATACGATGCGCGTTTCATACAACTGTCCGATGGATACCAATATCACGGTAGAATATCTCTATGATGGCGAGATTGCGCGGATGCAAGATGATTCGGGCCGGATTGTGACCATGATTATTACCCCGGCAGCAAGCGGCGCGTATTATACCAATCATGATGGTTTCTCAATCCACACTAAAGCCGATTACGCCGTGGTTGAATTTGTAAAAGGTAAGCCCATTTCCTGTGAAATTTGGAAAGGCGATAAAAAATAGAGATTCAAGCGTAAGCCGAGCAAAAGCAGAGAGGGAATCTCTGCTTTTTTAGTATATAAGGAGATCATCATGCTAGACGACCACTCACTGTTGCGATATTCCCGCCATATTTTGCTCGATCAATTTGATATCGAGGGGCAACTCGCGCTTAAAAAAGCACACGTGGTGGTGGTCGGTTGCGGCGGGCTTGGTATGGCAGCGCTCCCTCTTTTAGCTGGGGCTGGGATCGGCGAGCTGACGATCTTAGATTACGATGAGGTGGATCTTTCCAATCTGCACCGGCAAACCTATTATAAAACCGCGGACGTTGGGCGTTCGAAAGTGGTGCAAGCAAAACAAAAGCTCACCGAGCTCAATCCCGATGTCATCATTCATACCTATGATGAAAAGACCTGTTTTAAACGGCTTGAAGAGCTTTGCCAATCGGCAGATGCGATCTTAGATTGCACCGATAACTTTGAGGTACGTAAAGCGATTAATCGTGCGGCCGTTTCTACAAAAACTCCGCTCATTTCAGGTTCTGCCGTGCGTTATGAAGGGCAGCTTACCGTCTATGATTTTCGCGATGACACCTCTCCATGCTACGCTTGCCTTTTTGATGGTGATGAGGCCTCAGATGGCAATTGTGCACTCTTTGGCGTATTTTCCCCGGTGGTGCATATTATCGGCGTCACCCAAGCTCAAGAGACGCTCAAACTTCTACTTGGCATCGGGAAACTCACCACTCGCCGCCTTCGAATCTATAACGCGCTCGATAATGAGTGGCGTGAATTTAAATATGGTAAAAACCCCCATTGCGATGTCTGCGGCGATCACGTGACGGAGACCCACGTTGAATGCCGTGCGAAAAATCGCCTCTAATCATCATTTAATGGGATAAACATTATAAAAAAAGGTAAATATCCGTTAAAATAAAGGGTTTATCAAATGAGACAACGTACCGCCTCGAGCGGGCGCCTCTATAATCAATCAACTAGGTTAAATTATTGGTCCTTATCTTGAAATGAGCTGCGCTACGGCTCGTAGGATATGCACGCCTTACTTTTAAAAAGAGAGTTTTTTATGAATTCATTGACGGAAAATCGCGAGCCAATATCGGCCTCTCCCTATTCAGATGAGATTGATCTCTTTGAGTTAATCGCCGATCTCTGGAAAGAGAAGTGGATCATCATCAGCACCACATTGATTGCCAGTATCATCGCCGTTGCCTACGCGCTTTTAGCCACGCCGATTTATCAATCCCAAGCGGAAGTATTACCTCCCTATGTATCGCAAATTACGGCGTTGAATAAAGGGGCGATTAATTTAAGCGATAAAGAAGAAGATAGCAATGCGTTAAAACCGATCTCAATTAACGAAGCTTATGCACTCTTTAGAAATACTCTCTATTCCAAAGAATTAAATCGATATTTCTTTGAGCATTATTACCTGTCTTCTTTAGATGAGAAAGAAAGAGCGAACTCATTAGATAGTTTGCGCGCATCTTTTGCTAAGACGCTCAGCATTAAACAAGCCAATAGTAAAGAAACGCCTGATCGTTACCAAGTTGTGGTGACTCATCAAAATCCAGAAATAATTGAATTATGGGCCAATGAATATGTCGCTTTAGCAGGAAAGTGGGCAAAAGAGCGAATCTTGACTGACCGAAAAGCAGAAGTGAACACCATTTTACAAAATACTGAGCTTGGAATTACTACATTAAAGCAAAAATTAGAATTACTGCAAAAAAGTGAATTAGACCGCCTTAAAGAAGGGCTCTACATTGCAGAAAAACTAGGGATTGAGTCGCCAATGATGCCAGAAGGAAAAGCAACTAAAGAGGGCGCTGTATATGTTGATCAGAATCTTCTTTACATGCGCGGTAGTAAAGCATTAACCGCTCAAATTGAAGTGCTAGAAAAGCGCGGCATTGATGTTCTCCTACTCCCTGAATTAAGAGAGCTCACCGTTAAGCATGAGTTTTTTAAAGGCATTAAGTTTGATGAAGATAAAATTTCCCTCTATAACCTAGATGCACCGGCAGAGCTTCCTGAGAAATCGATAAAACCCAAGAAAAAGCTGATCGTTTTGATTGGAGGACTGTTAGGAGGAATGTTGGGCGTAATGTTGGCTTTGATCCGAATCGTAGTCAAAAGACGAAAACAAAATTTAACACATTAAGCTCTGAGCCGTATAATTAGAGTATTCGTAATTTTAAGATAATAGATTAATAGGAATTTGAGAATGACAGTATGCGAATCATCCACGCATAAATTTAAAGATAAAAGTGCGGTTATCGGGATTGTAGGGTTAGGCTATGTAGGTTTACCACTTATGTTGCGCTATAACGAGATTGGCTTTAAGGTGCTCGGGATCGACATTGATCAGTCTAAGGTTGATCTATTAAATGCTGGGAAAAGCTACATTGAGCACATTCCTAGTACACGCATTGCTAACGCTTCTTCATCAGGATTTGAGGCGACAACCGATTTTTCACGTGCTACGGAGTGTGATGCATTAATTCTCTGTGTTCCTACGCCATTAAATCGCTATCGTGAGCCGGATATGAGCTTTGTAATTAATACAACGAACTCATTAAAGCCTTATTTTAGAGAAGGTCAGGTAATTTCACTTGAAAGTACCACTTACCCAGGGACGACCGAAGAAGAGCTCTTGCCGAGAGTATCGGACGGGGGATTAAATGTTGGTGAGGATATTTTCTTAGTTTATTCTCCAGAACGTGAAGATCCGGGTAATCCGAACTTTGATACACGCACCATTCCGAAAGTGATTGGCGGGCATACAGCGAATTGTTTGCAGGTGGGAATTGCGCTTTATGAGCAGGCAATTGATCAGGTCGTTCCCGTGAGCTCCACAAAAGCAGCTGAAATGACAAAGCTTTTAGAAAATATTCATCGAGCAGTGAATATTGGCCTTGTCAATGAAATGAAAGTGGTGGCTGACCGTATGGGCGTTGATATCTTTGAAGTGATTGATGCAGCAGCAACAAAACCATTTGGTTTTACAGCCTATTACCCAGGACCAGGCTTAGGTGGCCACTGTATTCCCATTGATCCATTTTACCTAACTTGGAAAGCGCGTGAATACGGTGTTCATACTCGTTTTATCGAGTTGTCAGGTGAAATTAACAAGGCGATGCCTGAGTATGTATTATCTAAGTTGATGGATGGGTTAAATAAGCATGGGAAAGCCATCAATGGTAGTAACATTTTAGTGCTAGGTATTTCATATAAGAAAAATGTGGACGATATGCGAGAATCACCTTCCGTTGAAGTGATGGAGCTTATTCAAGCAAAAGGTGGGAATGTTGCTTATAGCGATCCACATGTGCCCGTTTTTCCTAAAATGCGTGAACATCATTTTGATCTTCAAAGTGTTGCAATCACTCAGGAAACGCTTAAAGCGTATGATGCGGTTGTACTTACAACAGATCACGACAAGTTTGATTATGAATTGATTAAAAATCATGCGGCGTTAATCGTGGATACTCGAGGGGTATATCGTACGCCTACCGATCATATTGTGAAGGCATAAATTACAAGTTGTAATAACGCAGCAAGATGGTAAATAGAGAGGCAATAGAGAATATTGCCTTCTTTTAAACTTAAATAAAATTGAGAAATAGGAAATTATTGTGAAAAAATTTGCGCTAATTGGGGCTGCGGGATATATCGCCCCTCGCCATATGAGAGCGATCAAGGATACTGACAATCTATTATCGGTGGCATATGATATTAATGATTCTGTAGGGATTATTGATAGTATCTCCCCCCAGAGCGAATTTTTTACCGATTTTGAGCGTTTTTATGATTATGCGAATCGCTTAAAACGTAGCTCTGAAACTGAACTAGACTATGTTGCGGTTTGTACGCCGAACCATATGCATTTGTCTCATATCGCTGCGGGGCTTCGTCTTGGATGCGATGTGATTTGCGAAAAGCCATTGGTACCTACGCCAGAAGACTTGGCTGAACTTCAATTAATTGAAAAAGAGACTGGAAAAAAAGTCTATAACATTCTACAGCTTCGCCATCATCAGGCCATTTTAGATTTAAAAGAGCAGGTTGAAAAAGCGGATAAAGAGGATAAATATGAGGTGGAATTAACCTATATTACCTCTCGTGGCAAGTGGTATTTAGAGAGCTGGAAGGGCGATCCTCGTCGTTCGTTTGGCGTTGCGACCAATATCGGTGTTCATTTCTACGATATGCTTCATTTTATTTTTGGAAAGCTTCAAAAAAATGTTGTGCACTATAGTGGTGAAATGAAAGCGGCAGGTTATTTAGAATATGAAAAAGCGCGCGTACGCTGGTTTTTATCCATTGATGCTAATGATCTTCCTGAAGATGTGAAGGGGAAACAGCCAACATTCCGTACAATTACCGTTGATGGAGAAGAGATTGAATTCTCTAAAGGATTTACTGATCTCCATACTGTAAGTTATGAAGAGATTTTAGCGGGGCGTGGATATGGTATTGAAGATGCCCGCCACTGTATTGAAACGGTTAACTATATTCGTTCTGCCGACCCTGTTGTAGCTGAAGCAGATGAGGCTCATCGATTTTTGTCCGCATTATTAAATCAATAAATAGCACATATCATTTGAGAGAAAAGGCACTTTCAGCAATCTCTCTCTTTAATTGAGGTAACTATATGAATTATTATCAGCACCCAAGCGCTATTGTTGATGATGGCGCTCAAATTGGTGAAGGTTCGCGAGTGTGGCACTTTGTCCATGTTTGTGGTGGAGCTCAGATCGGGCAAGGCGTTTCCTTAGGGCAAAATGTATTTGTCGGTAACAAAGTGACCATTGGAGATCGTTGTAAGATTCAAAATAATGTATCGGTCTACGACAATGTGCATTTAGAAGAAGGCGTGTTTTGTGGGCCAAGCATGGTATTTACTAATGTTTATAACCCGCGCTCATTGATTGAACGTAAAGATGAGTATCGCGATACGATTGTAAAAAAAGGCGCAACACTTGGTGCAAATTGTACGATTGTATGTGGCGTAACGATTGGGGAATTTGCATTTATTGGTGCAGGTGCGGTTGTGAATAAAGATGTGCCCGCTTTTGCGCTTATGGTTGGTGTGCCCGCTAAGCAGATTGGTTGGATGAGTGAGTTTGGTGAGCAACTAGATTTACCACTAACTGGCGTTGGTGAGGTGACATGCCCTCATTCAGGCACAATCTATCGTTTACAAAATGATGTGGTTACAAAACACTCAATTAAGTAGGAAGGTATGAAGATGCAATTTATCGATCTAGGCGCACAGCAGGCACGTATTAAAGATAAAATTGAAGCCGGCATTGCCCGAGTTTTAAGTCATGGGAAATATATTCTTGGGCCAGAAGTCATCGAGCTTGAGGAAAAATTAGCGGAATTTACAGGGGCGAAATATTGCATTACCTGTGGGAATGGTACTGATGCACTTCAAATTGCTCAAATGGCGCTTGGAATTGGTCCTGGAGATGAAGTGATCACCCCGGGTTTTACCTATATTGCAACCGCAGAAACGGTAGCACTCTTAGGTGCAAAGCCTGTCTATGTTGATGTTGATCCGGTGACGTATAGCTTAGATCCGGCACGTTTAGAAGCAGCAATTACACCCAATACAAAAGCGATTATTCCTGTCTCATTATATGGCCAGTGTGCGGACTTTGATGTAATTAATGCGATTGCTGACAAATACAACATTCCAGTGATTGAAGATGCAGCCCAAAGTTTTGGCGCAATGTATAAAGGGAAGCGCTCGTGTAATCTTACAACGATTGCCTGTACTAGTTTTTTCCCTAGTAAACCCTTAGGCGGCTATGGCGATGGCGGTGCAATTTTCACAAATGATGAGGAGCTTGCAAAAGTGATTCGCCAAGTTGCCCGTCACGGACAAGACCGTCGTTACCATCATGTTAGAGTGGGGGTAAATAGCCGTTTAGATAGTTTACAAGCCGCTATTTTACTTCCCAAGTTAGAGATTCTCACGGAAGAGTTAGAGCTTCGTCAACAGGTTGCCAGTCGTTACACCAAGCTATTAAATGAAGCGGGGATTATGACTACTCCGACCATTGTAGAGGGCAATGTGAGTGCCTATGCACAATATACCATTCAAGTTGAAAATCGTAGTGATGTACAAGCTAAGTTAAAAGAGGCGGGTATCCCTACCGCGGTTCATTACCCCATTCCACTAAATAAGCAACCAGCTGTTGCAGATGGAAGCATTGAACTGCCAGTTGGCGATAGAATTGCAGAGCGAGTAATGAGTTTACCGATGCACCCTTATTTAACGGAAGATGAGCAGTTAGTGGTTGTGAGTGCCTTTATAAAAACACGATTATAGATTAGGCAAAAGGTAAAGTTGTAATGCATATTTTAGTGATCCCCTCTTGGTATCCCACTTATGCTGGGGATGTTGGGGGAAGCTTTTTCAGAGAGCAATCTTTAGCATTAGCTAAAAGGGGGTATCAAGTTGGTGTAATATATCCTCAGATTCGGTCTTTAAAAGATGTTAGAGGGGTTATCAATAAACCTTATGGATTAATAATAGAAGACGATAATAGTTTAGCTACATATCGTTGGCATGGGGTGAATTTTTTTCCTAGAATGCCCTGCATAAGTCAAAAGTTATGGATAAGTAAAGGCTTAAATGCTTTTGGTGTATACATTGAAGATCACGGAATGCCAGATATTATCCATGCGCATTCCTTATTAAATGGTGGTGTTTTAGCGAACGCTATATCCCATAAATATGACATTCCATATGTAGTTACAGAACATAGCACTGCTTTTGCAAGAGGACTTATTAAAAAAACTGATATTAAAAGGTTACTTCCTGTTGTTAAAGAGGCGAGTTTGTGCTTAGGAGTAAGTCAAGAGTTCTCAAATTATTTAAATATTATTTTTTCATTAAATAAATGGAAATACTTACCTAATATTGTAAGTAATAGTTTTCTTAAAACACCTCTTCTACCTAGTAATTTAGAGCATTTTACTTTTCTTAATATATGCTTGTTGGATAAGAAAAAGAGGGTGGATTTATTAATTAAAGCTTTTGCTAGGTTTACAGGTAAGTATAGAGATGTGATTTTAAGAATAGGAGGAGATGGACCGGAACGAGAGAAGCTTGAAGCTTTAGTAAAAGAGCTTCAGATAGAAGATAGAGTTTATTTTTTGGGAATGCTTTCTAGAGAAAATGTATTAAAAGAGATGCAAAAAGCCAATATTTTTGTTCTGTCAAGTGATTTTGAGACTTTTGGTGTTGTTCTTGTTGAGGCTCTTGCACTAGGAAAGCCAGTTATCTCTACTAGATCTGGAGGTCCTGAGTCTATTATTACTCCTGAAGTCGGATATTTAGTTGAACGAGATGATGTAACACAATTAGCAGAAACTATGGAGAAAATGTATCTAGAACGAGACGCTTGGGATAGTAAAAAGATTCGAGCTTATTGCGAGAAAAACTTTAGTGAAGAAGCTGTGGTGCAACGTCTTTCAGCTCTTTATAAGAAAGTGATAGATAATGACACGTAATAAAATATTAGGATACGCTTTAGGGCCGATTGGATCGGCTGCATTAGGGCTTATAACGTTACCGTTAATTACTTGGTTCTACTCGGTTGAGGATGTTGGAAGAATCTCAATGTTGCAGGTAATGGCGAGTTTTACAGTCCTTCTGTTTTGTTTAGGATTAGATCAAGCTTATGTCAGAGAATATCATGAATTAAATAATACTCCTAAGCTATTAAAATTAACTTTAATGCCGGGGCTGTTCTTAATATTATTCGTGTACGTGGGTATTTATATTATAAGTCCCACGTTTATTTCGACGTGGCTTTATGCTATTCCTAGCAAATATTTAACATTAATGACAATTCTGTGCTTTTTGTTAACATTTATATCTCGTTTTTTATCTCTAATTGTGCGCATGGAAGAGCGGGCGGTTGCGTATTCTATGAGTCAACTATTACCAAAGATATTATTTGTTTTATTTATTGTCGGTAGTGTTTGGTTTGGATTGTCTAAAGACGCATATAATTTAATAACTGCCCATACGCTCTCTATCACGGCTGTTTTCTTAGTATTTGGATGGAATACTCGATTGGAGTGCTATTTAGCAGTGAAGAGTAAAATCCAACGAGAGGAGTTTAAACCATTACTACTTTTTGGATTACCTTTAGTTGTTGGAGGATTAGCCTCTTGGGGCCTTAATGTTATGGATAAGCTCTTTTTGCGTAGTATGTCAACCTTTGCAGAGCTTGGAGTCTATTCCGTTACAATGAGCATTGCTGGAGTGGCTACTCTTTTTGCGGCTATCTTTAATACTATTTGGGCTCCTATGGTTTATAAGTGGGTTAATGAAGGTGTAGATTTAGAAAAAATAGATGAAATTTCTGAACATTTATTAGCTGCCATCTATTTTGTTGCCGTATTAGCAGGATTATTTTCATGGATTTTGCCTTACCTTCTTCCTAAAGAGTATGAGGCGATTAAATATTTGATTACAGCGTGCTTATTGGGTCCACTTTTCTATACTCTTTCAGAGACAACGGCGGTGGGAATAGCCATTGCGCGCAAAACTAAATATTCTATGTTTGCATCAATAGGGGCAATGCTAATTAATGCAGTGGGAAATTATGTGTTAGTACCAGACTTTGGAGCATCGGGGGCTGCCGTATCTACAGCCTTTGCTTTTTGGGTTTTTTATACTTTACGCACAGAATTTTCTCGAAGAGTATGGAGAGATATTCCTAGTAGAAAAACGTATATTGTAATCACACTTTTATTTTTTGTATCAGCAGTAAACACTTTATATTTACAGGCAGGATTTATAGCAATGCTGTTATGGCTTGGACTCTTTGGTGTCGGTTTAGTTATTTTTAAAGCTTCAATATCTTTATTAGTTAGGGAGGCTCGTAAGCTTTATGTTAACTAGATTAAAAACTAATCAATATTTCTTGATAGCAATTTTACTCTCTCCATTTCTAGGCTATTTCTCAGGGAAAGGGATCATAGCATATGGCCCTTTAATTATTCTGATGTTATTAGTAATTGTGTTAGAGTTTCTGTCTCCTCAAAGAATAGCTTTAAAAGATTGGGGAGCTGTGTTGGCATGGTTACCGTATGTTGGTTTAGCGAGTTATTATTATGTTTCTTACCCTTTAGATGGAAGATATTTAACAACTCATCTTTTGGCCATTATAACCTTGCCTATGATTACTCTTTCTATTTTATGCATACAAAACAAATCTAATGGTGCAAGATATTCGATCTTTCTTTATAGGTCTATTCGCCTATTTTTGTTTATGCAGTTCATTATTTGTTTAGGACAAATCTCAACGTATACTCTTGGCATTGGCCTTCCTATTAATGAAGAGTACCGAGATTATTTTATGATCACGGGCACTTTCTATAATCCAAATGATTTAGGAGCAGTTACGTTACTTATAGCATTCATTTTTACTGGAATAGAAAGGCAGTTTTCACTAAAAAGACAGGGAGTTATTTGGAGCTTAATCATAATATTATTGTTGATGAGTGGGTCGAGATCAGCCTTATTGGCAACTGCAGTGCTCTTTATGCTTACTCGTGGATTTAATATTAAGAGTATTTTGCTATATAGCTTAATATTATTATTTTTTATTATTTCATATAATGTTTTTTTCAGTGATACTGAGAGCGGGGTGTTTTTTAGGTTTGTCTATCGATTAGAAAGCCTTGTTAATATATTGAAATCAGGAGTGGGTATCGATAATTCTATGGGGCTCCGCTTAGATTCATATTTACATTTTATAAAAAACATAAATAGCTTAGGGGTCGGATCTGGGCGTTTAAATGATTACTACCAGTATGCAGATACTGCGCAATTTAAGACAGAGTTGATGTTTCAAAATCCGCACTCGTTAATTGTAGAGATAGGTTATTGGTTAGGTTGGCCGGGACTTTTAACATTTGCCTTAGCGACACTTTATCTTTTGCAGTATTCAAGTAAAAAACTAGCTGTGATTCTTATTGTAGGCATATCTAGTCTTATTCCATCAAGTGTGTTGGGAAACTTGATTTATTTTTTATTATTACAACTTTGTTTGTTTTCTAGTAAAGATATTAGAATAGTGTTAGAAACATGAGACATTGCTAATTTAAGAATTTTAGTTTTTTGGGGGGGATGGTGATAAAAAATCATAATGAGATATTATTTATCGCATATCGTTTTTCTGAAAAATATGGTGTAGGTTCAGCTCGTTCAAGGTCTTTAGCGAAATACTTAGAAGGTGAGGGGGTGGAGTTAAGAGTTTTGCAGGGGCCTAGTACCAATACTGTTTTTTATCGTTACTTATGGTTGATAAAAACACTTATAGTGATTGTTTTTGCTAAAGAAAAGAAGGTATATCTTTCTTTGGGTCCCTTCTTTTTATTATTACCAGTAGCCTTAATTTCTAAAGTTTTTCGGAAAAAGCTTATATTAGATTTTAGAGATCCTTGGTCTCATAATATCCTTACAAAGTATGGAGAGTACGAATTTAATTGGGACTTACCTAAATCATTAAAATATAAAATAGCTGTGACTATTGAGAAGTTGGCCTATCGCTTTTGTGTGGCATTTATTGTATGTACAAAAGGAATGTACTTAGCTTATGAGAAGCTTTTTCAAGATTCAGAAAAAATACACTTAATTCAAAATGGTTTTGATTTTCCTGCTGTAAATGAAACAACAATAAATTTTACAGGAAAATCAATTATTCGATGTATATGCGTAGGGAAATTTGCAGAATATAATTATCAAAAAGCATTTCAGACGATTCAAAAGCTATTAAATACATTGGAGAATGAAAATAAAAGTTTTCAGATACTAATGATAGGTTGTGATATCGATTTAAATAAACAGATATTTAAAGAGTTTCAAATTGAGGATAAAGTGGAATTCTTGCCCCGAATGTCATATGAGCAGGCGATGAATTGTGTTATGAAGTCAGATGTGGGATTGACTCTGATTAGAGACGAATTTTTAGATTATGGAACAAAAATATTTGATTATATTGGAATGGGAAAACCTGTTTGGGTATTAGCTGATAAGTCTATGCCTTTTTATGAAGAGTTCAAAAGTTTTTTAGTTACAGACGCCGAGTTGTCGGCCCACTTAGATTTCTCTGAAGTTTATGCTTACAGCCGTCTTAATCGATTTCGAAAGTTTAATAAGGTTTTTGGTATATGAAAATAGCACTTCTTTCAGCTGGATCTTCTATCCATACTATTCGATGGGCTAATGGATTAAGTGATGCGGGTCTTGATATTCATCTGATTACACAGCATGCCCCTCAAGAATCATTGAATTCAAATGTTACGCTTCATCTTGTACCTAATCGAGGGATGTTAGGATATTTTTTAATGGTGCCAGCAGTAAAAAAAATTATCCGTGAGATTCAACCAGACTTAGTGAATGCCCATTATGCCAGTGGCTATGCTACAACCGCTACATTTCTTAACTTCCACCCTTGGATATTATCTGTTTGGGGAAGTGATGTGTATACATTCCCGTATAAATCAAAACTACATAAACGATGGGTAGCTAGAAATTTAAAAAGTGCAGATACTATTGCGTCAACAAGCTATGCTATGGCAAAGCAGACACAGCTTGTAGAACCTTCAATTAAAGAGATTACAATCACTCCATTTGGGGTTAATCTTTCCTTGTATAAATCACTTAAACCAGTAGCTTCAACAAATGATGTTGATGAAATTGTGATTGGTACAGTAAAAACAATGTCAAATACTTATGGGATTGATTTGTTGATTAAGTCTTTTGCAAAGCTTAAGTTGAAAATAGAAGAGAAAGCACCTCAGCTAGCAAAAAAATTAAAACTACGCTTAGTCGGCGGTGGTGATCAGCTGGAAGAATATCAACAATTAGCTAAAAGACTAAATATAAGCGAATATACATGCTTTGTGGGCAGGGTGCAACACGAGGCAGTTCCTTTAGAGTTAGAGAAGTTAGATATCTATGTTGCTCTAAGTCGTGTAGAGAGTTTTGGAGTAGCTATTATTGAAGCGGGAGCAGCTCAAAGATGTGTGGTTGTTTCGGATGCTGGGGGATTACCTGAAGTTGTTGTTCATGGAGAGACAGGTGTTGTTGTGCCGAGTGAAGATATAGAAGCAGCTACAGAAGCTTTAGAAAAGTTAGTGCTTAATCCTGAGTTGAGAGCAATAATGGGAATAAAAGCTAAGCAATATGTAGCGCAAGAGTATAGCTGGGCTGTATCAGTTCAAAAAATGAAAGACCTATATAAGAGTACGATTGCTAAATCTAGGGGAAAACAATGAAAATAGTTACAATCATCGGCGCAAGGCCACAATTTATTAAAGCAAGCGTTGTTTCGAAGGCTATCTTAGAGGCGGATGGGATTGAAGAAATTCTAGTGCATACGGGGCAGCATTTTGATGAAAACATGTCTAATATTTTCTTTGAGCAATTAGGGATTCCACGTCCTCACTACCAGCTTGATATTCATGGTGGCTCGCATGGGGATATGACGGGGCGCATGTTGATCGAAATTGAAAAAGTATTATTAAAAGAGAAGCCAGATCGAGTCATGGTTTATGGAGATACCAACTCAACTTTGGCAGGCGCCTTAGCCGCTGCAAAACTTCATATTCCCGTTGCACATGTTGAGGCAGGCCTACGTAGCTTTAATATGGGAATGCCTGAAGAGGTTAATCGTATTTTAACGGATCAACTCAGTGATCTTTTATTGTGTCCTACGGATGCCGCGATTGAGAACCTAGAAAAAGAAGGGTTTTTAGGCAAAACAGATGTCACTGTTGAGAAAGTCGGTGATGTTATGCAAGATAGCGCCATGTTGTTTTCGACGCAGGCTGTTCAGCCGGTGGGGGTTAAAAACCAACGTTCATTTATTTTAGTGACTCTGCATCGTGCTGAAAATACAGATAGCATAGATAGATTGAGCTCTATCGTATCAGCTCTAAATGAGATTCATAATACAATCATGCCCATTGTTATGCCTCTTCATCCGCGTACGAAAAAGGTACTAGATGAATATAATCTAACGTTAGAGATGGATTTAATCGATCCAGTGGGTTATTTAGAGATGATCTGGTTATTACAACATTGTGCTTTAGTGTTAACCGATAGTGGTGGAGTACAAAAAGAAGCATTCTTCTTTGCAAAACCATGCGTCACAATGCGTGATCAGACGGAGTGGGTTGAATTGATCGATGCTGGTGTGAATCAATTGGTTGGTGCGAACCATCCTTTAATTATCAATGCGGTGCAAGAGAGCCTTGCGATTAAAGTTGAGGATAAAAACGAACTTTATGGTGGTGGTACTGCATCTAAACGAATAGTTGAGTTATTGAAATGAAATTAACCTGTTTTAAAGCCTATGATGTTCGTGGGCAATTGGGCAGTGAGCTGAATGAAGAGATCGCTTATCGGATTGGGCGCGCGTATGGACAGATCTATCAGCCAAAACGTGTTGCGGTAGGGTGTGATGTTCGTCTTACGAGTGAAGCGCTTAAAGCCGCGACAATTCGCGGGCTCAATGATGCCGGAGTGGACGTGCTTGATCTTGGGTTAACGGGCACGGAAGAGGTCTATTTTGCTGCCTTTCATCTTGATGTTGAAGGGGGGATTGAGATCACCGCGAGCCATAATCCCATGGATTATAATGGGATGAAATTTGTTCGTGAAGGCGCACGTCCGATTAGTGCCGATACGGGATTAAAAGAGATTCAAGCTTTGGCAGAATCGGGTGAATTTACCGAGGTATCTGATAAAGGGCACGTTGAATCCTATTCGGTTTTAGCTGAATATATCGAGCATCTTTTAACCTATATTGATCCTCAAAAAATTCGGCCGATGAAACTTGTGATGAATGCAGGAAATGGGGCAGCAGGACATGTGGTTGATGCATTAGAACGCGCTTTTTCCGAACATCAAATTCCGATTGAATTTATCAAAATTCATAATGAGCCGGATGGCAATTTCCCCAATGGCATTCCTAACCCAATTTTGGTAGAAAACAGAGCCGTGACCGAGCAGGCCGTTCTTGCGCATCAAGCCGATATGGGCATTGCTTGGGATGGTGACTTTGATCGTTGCTTTCTTTTTGATGAAAAGGGGCAATTTATCGAGGGATATTATGTGGTTGGACTTCTTGCACAGGCCTTTTTATTGAAAGAGAAGGGTGAAAAAATCGTCCACGATCCGCGTTTAATTTGGAATACACTTGATATTATCAATCGTTATGATGGCGTTGCGGTGCAGTCAAAATCGGGGCATGCCTTTATTAAAGATGTGATGCGCGAGCATAACGCCGTCTATGGGGGGGAGATGAGTGCCCATCACTATTTCCGTGATTTTGCCTATTGTGACAGTGGCATGATTCCGTGGCTTTTGACGGTGATGGTGATGTGAGAAACCGGTGACACGTTGTCGGCACTTGTGGAAAAAATGATCGAAAAATTCCCCTGCAGTGGTGAGATCAATTTTAAAGTAAGCGATACCCAAGCGACGATCCAGACAATATTTGATTATTATGCCCCTCAAAACCCACAAATCGACCGGACCGATGGCGTCAGTCTTGATTTTGGAGCGTGGCGTTTTAACGTCAGAGCATCAAATACCGAGCCATTACTACGCCTCAATATTGAAGCGCGCGCCGATCAAAATCCCCAGAAAATGCAGGACTATATTGATGAGTTAACGGGGTTAATAATGAATCATCAATGTTAATGATACATAGAGAATAAAAAAGCTCGATAGATTTAATGGTAGGTCTATCGAGCTTTTTTGTTGCTATTTATTTTCGTTTTAATAAGAGTTGTATAAGGCCAGCAGTTGAGGCATCTAAATGGGCTAATTCGTCGAGATTACCGTTTAAAATTGGCAAAATCTGTTTTGCAATCTCTTTACCTTTCTCAACGCCCCATTGATCAAAGGGATTAATGCCCCAAAGGACTGATTGTACAAAGACTTTATGTTCATATAACGCAATGAGCATCCCAAGCGTTTGTGGATTGAGCTCTTTTAATAGCAGAGTACTACTAGGCTGATTCCCACTATATTGTTTGTAATTGGGGATGCCTGTCAATTCTTTTTCAGAGAGCGCACTATTTCCAAAGGCAAGGAGTCTTGATTGCGCCAAACAGTTGGCTAAGGCTAAATGATGCTGTTCGGTGAGGGTTGCTTCATTTTCCACATAGGTGTAGTGTTTTCCGTTATAGCGTTTAATGGGCGCGATAAAATCACAACTGACCGCATGGGTGCCTTGATGCAGGAGCTGGTAAAACGCATGTTGTGCATTAGGGCCCACTTCTCCCCAGATAATCGGGCAGGTATGATGGGTGACGCGCTCCCCATTTCGTTTGATCGATTTTCCGTTAGACTCCATCTCAAGCTGTTGCAGATAAGAGGCAAAATATTTTAAACGGCCATCGTAGGGAAGGACCGCATGGGTTTGCATATTTAAAAAATTGCTATTCCATACCCCAAGAAGCGCCATTAATACGGGAATATTACGCTCAAACGATTCAGTTTGAAAGTGCGTATCGACTAAATCAGCTCCATTTAGTAGCTCTTTAAATCCGTGGGCCCCGATGGTGAGAGCAATGGGGAGACCAATAGTAGACCAGAGTGAATAACGGCCACCGACCCATTCCCATAAACAGAGCTGATGATGAGGAGCGATTCCCCAAGCATCCATTTTTGCACGATCGCTCGACACGCCGATAAAGTGATTTTGGACAACGCGGGGCTCGGGGCCTAAGGCATTCATCAGCCACGTTTTCGCCGTTTCCGCATTGGAGAGGGTATCGATCGTGGTAAAGGATTTTGAGGAGATAATAAAGAGCGTTGTTTCGGGACGAAGCTGATAGAGAAGATCCGATAATTGGCTGCCATCCATGGTGGAAACAAAATGGATATTGAGCGGTTTTTCAGTTTTCACTTTGAAATCAGAGAGCGCATAGCTCACCATAAGCGGACCAAGATCTGAGCCTCCCACCCCAACATTGACCACATCTTGAATCACCTCTCCCGTAGCGCCGCGATATTGGCCGGCATGAATTTTATTGACGAGGCGATACATCGCCTCCAATTCATGGTGCACTTTTTGAGAAATATTGGGGAACGAACTACGCTCTTTAGGCTCTCTTAGCGCCCAATGCATTGCAGAACGATCTTCGGTGTAGTTGATTTTCTCCTCAGAAAAGAGCCGTTTAATCCACTCGGAAAGATTTTTTTCATCTGCGAACGCGACGAGCGAATCGAGAACCTCTCGATCAATGCGCTGTTTGCTAAAATCGTACGTGAGCGCCTCAAACGATCGTGAAAATTGTTCAAATCGATCCGGTGATTCTTGAAAAAGATCGCTCAGATGCCGGTGTTGAAAGCGTTCTGCTAAATGATGTAATCGCGCTAGCACCGTCCTACTCCTTGATAGATAAATCCTAAATGTTTCATATGGTCTGGATGGTAAATATTGCGTCCATCTAAGATAAGGGGATGATTCATCGTCTGCAATAACCGCTGATAATTTGGGCTGTAGTAGCATTTCCACGCAGTCATCACACAAAGCGCATCGGCATTTTCAGTGGCATTATAGGGATCATCCGTGAGTATCAGATCCTCTCGGTTTCCGTAGCATTCTAAAA
>Ga0079226_10000429_pt1 | contig 29236 bp, 34 predicted proteins | sample Poulit2014_FD_76345 | JGI IMG/M metagenome (GOLD analysis project Ga0079226, IMG submission 76345) | Agricultural soil microbial communities from Georgia to study Nitrogen management - Poultry litter 2014 | ecosystem: Environmental > Terrestrial > Soil > Agricultural land | place: USA: Georgia...
TACGCTTTATAAAGCATGTGATCCCGAACAGTTTAATTTTACAACTACCGATGAGATCGACAGCCAGAGTACGATCATCGGCCAGGAGCGGCTTTCCTCCTCCCTGGAGTTCGGGATAGGAATAAAAGACGACGGCTACAACATCTTTGCACTGGGTTCCCACAAAACCAACAAGCGCGACCACCTGAAACAGTTTTTTGAAGAACGCTCAAGCGGCCAGTCCACGCCGCCCGACATTTGTTATGTCAACAATTTTGACGACCGCTACAAACCCGATCTGTTGCAGCTTCCCGCCGGACAGGGTTGGGAGCTCCAGGGGCAAATGGAACAGCTGACCGAAGATCTTATCCCCACGCTTACTTCGGCATTTGAAACGGAAGAATATCAAAATCGCCGGCAATCGCTACAGGAGGAGATTCAACAGGATCAGGACCAGTCGTTCGAAGAGTTAAAACAAAAGGCCAAAGAAAACGGACTATAACTCCGGACCTGAATTTTGACCAACAACCCTCACAACTTTGAAGAAAAAGACTAACATGGAGACCCCCAACCTAAAAGACAACTGGACCGAAAAGAAAGTGCAACTGAAAAATAAGTATTCTCAGCTTACCGAAGCTGATCTTAGCTACGAACTTGGCGAAGGCGGCCAGCTTGTTAAACGTATCAGTCGGCGGCTCAATATCACCCCGGAGGAAACCCGCGGTATTCTGCGCCGCATGTAAAAGGACGCCGGGCGGGGCAACCAAGCCCTCGCCCTTTTATTTTGCAACCGGGAGGCAAGCCCGGCATTTACTAGCGGGGCTGCGACACCACTTGAGGCAGGAGCCGCCTGACCAAGAACACTTCTCCCCCAAGAGGAAAGACAGTGGTGGCTTTTTAGCGACCCTTATTCTTCTCCTTAACTTTTATATCCTCATCCATGCGCTTTTGGCGTTTGGAAGTGCCTTTTTCAATATTCCGGAACTTGGTGTACGTATACCAAATCCCTCCTATAATAATAGCCGCTATTAAAACGTAGCTGATCACACTCATAATTCTCTTTTTTTGTTGTTCAAACTACCACCCAAAGAATGAGACCCATTGTTTAGTTAAGAAAACCTATAGCTGGACCATCGGATGGCACTTAGTTCAACGGTCAGCATTTCCGGAGGCTGCGTTTCAGGCATCAATTCTACCGTTTGATACCAGTCCTCGTATCCTAAGGCCTTTAGCTGTACGGTAAGCTCTCCCCGCTTTAAGTGTCGGGCTTTTCGGAATGCTTCATGACCTTAATTTACCGCCAATCTCCAGCTGGTTTTGCCTGCAAGTCACGTTCATATCGATGAAAAAAATTCCCTGTGGCAAGCTACCCTGCACGAGCGCATTAAATTAAAACCCTGTGCCCCTTTTTAACCACGGATAAGTTAGGCCCTGCTTATGAGTTGACATCATTGCCCACCAGCTTATGGCCCGTATTTTCCCAGCCGGCAAGTCCTTCTTCATAGTCCCAGACGCGCGTATAGCCCCTGTCAATCAGGGATTCAGCCAGGTTGGGTGAAGCCGGACAATCGGTATTGGCACAATAAACAACAATATCCTCATCCTTGTCGGGGACAATATCATCAATCCATTCTGGGTGCTCCGCAGGAACATTGATCGAACCTGGAATACGTTTGGCCATATAAGCCTCCTTAGCAAGTGCATTAATGAGCACCGGCCGTTCGTCGCTGTTGAGCTTATCGTGTAATAGTTCCGCTGTTGTGCGGTTAAAAGTTGACGGCTTAGCCATAATACATTACCTCACTTTTTATATTTCAATCTGGTTAGTTATCTACTTTAAACAAAGCAGACAGGCACGGCATTCCCCTCAGCTAATAAAGAAAGGAAAATAGTTGAAATTATTACATGAATACATCCCGGCATATTGGGTTCCTCCTTTGATTAAAACCATAACCTGTCTGTATAATAATGACGCTAATCGATTTATTTAAACTGACCTAAGAGTAGTAATTGGATTTCTTTCTTATGACCCTCCTTTTTCGGCCGCTATAACATTTTTGATGCCTTTTATAAGCGCATCTGGATTAAAAGAGATGCTATCAATATTCTGCTGAACCAAGAACGTTGCGATATCGGGGAAATCGCTTGGAGCCTGACCGCAGAGACCTATTTTCTTTCCCGCTTTTTGGGCTTTTTGAATCGCCATAGCTATGGTTTCTTTTACTTGGGCATTATGTTCATCGAAGATACTGCTGACCAAATCAGAATCACGATCTACTCCCAACACAAGCTGCGTTAGGTCATTGGAGCCGATGGAAAACCCATCAAAAACTTCAGCGAACCGTTCTGCTCCGATGACATTGGATGGGAGCTCGGACATCACATAAATCTCCAGCCCGTTTTCTCCCTGTTTTAAATGGTATTCGCTCATAACATCCAACACCTTTTCCCCCTCTTCTACGGTTCGGCAGAAAGGGATCATAAGCTTCACGTTTTCCAGCCCCATGTCTTCGCGGACCACTCGCATTGCTTGACATTCCAGTCGAAAAGCCTCCCGATAATTTTCATGATGATAGCGGGCTGCTCCCCGAAACCCCAGCATGGGGTTTGCCTCTTTCGTTTCAAACTGTTCCCCTCCCACTAAGCCGGCGTATTCATTGGATTTGAAATCACTCATCCTTACAATAACCGGCCGCGGATAGAAACATGCTGCAATGGTACCAACAGCCATCGAAAGTTTTTCAATAAAATAGTTTTTCTTATCCTTCCATGCCGCAGTTAACTTGCTGATCTGGTCTTGTACTTCTTCATTTTTCAGCTCATCATACTTTGCCAGTGCCATAGGATGGATCTTAATGGTATTATTAATAGCAAACTCCAAACGCAGAAGTCCTACCCCGTCCACCGGATAGTCGGCATATTGGTAGCCGGAGTGGGGATCAGCCAGAATAAGCATGATTTCGGTCTCCGGGTCGCCCAGTTTATCTGGGCTTATCTCTTTCTCATCCCATTCAAGGATCCCTTCATATATTTTACCTTGTTGTCCTTCCGCAGCGGATACGGTTACCTCCTGGCCGTCCTCTATCGTTTCTGTAGCGTTTTTTGTTCCTACTACAGCGACTGTTTCCAGCTCTCTGGCAACAATGGCAGCGTGGCTGGTCCTTCCACCGCTGTCAGTGATAATGGCAGATGCCTTTTTGATAATTGGATCCCAATCGGGATTAGTGATTTTTGCCACCAGCACCTCCCCCTCTTGTAATTGGTCCGCCTCCTCGGGAGAATGAAGTATTCTGGCTTTGCCAGCTGCTATTTTGTCTCCGATAGCATGGCCGGCTGTAATCACCTCACCTTCTGTTTCCAACGAGTATTGTTTTAATCCCTGTTTATCCTGAGCGGAATGGACCGTCTCCGGCCTTGCCTGTACAACAAAAAGTTTATCCAGTTTCCCGTCCTTTGCCCATTCAATATCTTGGGGTTTTCCGTAATGATCCTCAATTTTCGCACACCAGCGGGCAAGGGTGGTGACTTCTTCATCAGAGAGAGAAAAGGTATGTCGCTTCTCCTCTGGGGTGTCTTCATTTTTGGTACCTTCTTCGGCATAGACCATGGTTTTTTCCTTAGTTCCAAGCTCTTTGGAAAGAATTGCTTTTTTGTTCTCTTTCAGATTCCTTTTATAGATATAAAACTGGTCTCCCTGCACAACTCCACCAACAACGTTGTCCCCAAGCCCCCAGCTCGAATTGATAAACACCACGTCATCAAAGCCGGTATCTGGTTCAATGGTAAAGGCTACCCCAGCTGAAGCCAGATCCGATCGCACCATCTTCTGTATACCTGCAGAAAGCCCAATATCCATGTGATCGAAGCCATTATCTTCGCGATATTTGATAGCCCGGTCGGTAAATAGTGAGGCATAACATTTTTTCACTGTTTCCACTAGTTTATCTTCGTCTTTTATGTTCATAAATGAATCATGCTGGCCGGCAAAACTGGCTTCGGGCAGGTCTTCGGCGGTAGCACTGCTTCGGACAGCAACCCCCGATAATTCTTTCGTTCTTTTTTTTAGTTCTTTATAAGCTTGCTTAATAGCATGAACCAGCTCTTCTGGCATTTCCGCCTGTATAATCTTATTTCTTAATTTCTTTCCGGTTTTCTCAAGGTTGGAATATTCTTTTTTGTCGAGCTTATCCAGAAGATCAGCGAGCTCTTGGTGTAGATTATTATGATCTATAAACATCCAGTATGCATCTGCCGTCGTGGCAAAACCGTCAGGGATATTTATTTCTTCCGATTCCAGCTCTGAAACCATTTCACCAAGGGAGGCATTTTTTCCGCCTACTGTTGCTGTATCGTCGTTACTTATTTCATGTAAAGCCAGTATAATGTTTTTCATAACGGGATTATTTTTCCTTTATATCTGTATTTATGAGGAGATTCCAAACCAGTGTTTTATTCGTTCTGATGGTTTAGCATCATTCGTGTCTCGGGTATCGCCAATAAGATAGGCGTAAGGCTCCAAGACCTTTATATGGCTGAAAACTATTTTCACCATGCCCAGCAGGGGAATAGCTAAAATCATCCCTGGAATGCCCCAAAGAAGCCAGCCAATTATAATGATAACGACGGTAAAGAAGGGATGAATATCTACTCTATGCCCTACAATGAGTGGTTGTAACAGGTAACTTTCAATAAATTGCGTTAAGATAACCACGATAAATATGGTTATATACAGCGAAACTCCGCCGCCCTGAGCCATAGCCATCAACAAAAAAAGAGCCAGGCTTATCATGTTGCCAATGTAGGGGATGATACTTAACAAAGCGGCGATCAGCGAGAGAAAAATAGCGTTATACAGCCCCGCCAGGGCCAAGCCTATGGAGTAACATACAGTCAGTATAAGTATGAGAATCCCCCGCCCAATCATATACTGTTGGGCCACCCGGCTCGATTCTGCGATAATATGGCGTGCTCGTTCTTTTTGATGCTCCGAAACTACTTTCGTAATAAAGGTGGGAAATCTCGACCGGTAGTACAGAAGCAGAAACATATAAACCAAGACGAGCACCACATTGGCCAATATTCCAGTAAGAGAATTAAGAAAACTAACAATCATTGATCCGACTTTTCCATCCTCGGGGGAGCCATCTTTAACGGCTTGTTTTTGTTGTTCGGGAGAGATACCAAAACGCTCATGCATCAATTCTTGAATTGATTGCAGTTGTTTATTAAGGTGTTGTTCAATTTTAGGAAGATCGTCTCTGAAATTAGCTATCTGTGTGGACAGCAGTCCCGCGATTCCGGCAAAAAACAGGAGCAGCAGTAGAATACATAAAAAGGAAGCAATACCGTTATGGACTCCCCAGGATTCCAGTTTGACACAAAAGGGCGCCATAAGCATCGCAAGGATGCCCGCAAATGCCAACGGTATCAAAAAAGTAGCTGCCAGGTACAGCCCGCCAAATACCAAAAAGAGTAGAACCAGAACCAGATTAAACTTTAGGAGCGGATGCAACTTTTCAATCATAGCAAATGTTGGTTAAAACAGCGATTTTCGGGAATATTCCATTATCCTACCCTCTAATACAGATAAGCGATTTCCCTGCCTTATTAAATCGCTTGTCTCTTTTGGCTTCATAAAACTTGTTGTTGATAGTTGCCTAAAGAGATTTCAGGGCTAACCGCCAGTATATTACGACCTCAGGTGGGATTATAGGTTTGTTGCTCGGAAAAATTTATAACCGGCGGGTAGGCCATCCTCGAATTTCGTTGTTGTTACCTTGATAGTAAGAGTATAATAATATACGGGAATATCAAGGTAGTATATTACAGTTATTTTCTGTAGCTAATATTACTACACTGGAAGGTTGGACTGGATCAAACTGGAATACTTAAGAAAGATTATCGACATAATCAGAGATCCCTACCCTATAAGGATATGAATGGTATTTGTAACTTTGTGTTCACTTTAGGATGGCCTATAATCCGAATACGAGCTTTATAGTTCTAAAGGTAACAGAGCACATGCGCCAATTATTGGATGTGGAGATTATTTGCGATAGGCGACCTAAAAAAAGCTGTCTCCCCATCGAATGCCGGAGAGACAGCGCCGCATCCAATTAGTGGCCTATACTTTCATCAAACTTCATGATGGCCTTAGCGTTCGCAAACTCTTTGACGCCAAAACCCCCATGCTCGCGGCCATAGCCGGAATCTTTGACCCCGCCAAAGGGCATATCGGGCTGGGGTACATTATAGTTGTTAATAAAGACCATACCCGTATCAAAGTGGTTCCGCGCCAAATCGAAGGCTTTGTCCTCGTCTTCGGAGAAAATGCCCCCGCCGAGTCCAAATCGACTGTCATTAGCTATTCGCATGGCGTCTTCATCGTCTTCGGCCCGGATAAGGGCGGAGACAGGCCCAAATAGCTCCTCCTCATAGGCGGGCTGGCCGGGTTGGACGTTATCTAATACGGTAGCGGGGTAGTAAAAGCCGGGTTGGCCCAGCTTCTGGCCTCCGCAGAGCACCGTGGCGCCTTTTTCTACGCTTTCTTGTACCTGGTCAATCAATTTCTCCCATAAATCCTCCCGCGAGATCGGCCCAATATCCACCTCGTCGCTGGTTGGATCACCGGTCCTCAGTCCTTCCATCTCCTCGACATACTTATCCCGAAATTCCTCATACACCTCGTCGACGACAATAAAACGTTTGGCGGCAATACACGATTCACCATTATTATAGATGCGCCCCGTCACGCAGGCCCGGGCCGCATGGGCTACATCTGCATCCGAGAGGATCAGGTGTGCATCATTTGAGCCAAGTTCAAGTACCGTTTTTTTGATGTTCGAAGCTGCTTTTCCGGCAACCGTGCTGCCTGATTGGGTGCTCCCGGTAAAAGTAACCCCACGGACTTTATCGTGGGCAATAATATCATCGGATTGATCGTGGCTAATGCGCAGTACCGTAAACAGGTCTTCAGGTACGCCGGCCTCTTCCAATATATCTTTGATCAATAGCGCCGATCCGGTCACCGATTCAGCGTGCTTGAGCAGTACCCCATTGCCCGTCATAAGGTTAGCTACTCCAAAACGAATGGCCTGATAGGCCGGCCAGTTCCAGGGCTGAATGCTATAGATGACTCCAATAGGCGAATAGGTAATGGTACCGCGGCCGCCGTTCATCAGCTCGCGCTGCTCGTCCTTCAGGGCGTCCGGCCCGTTTTCAGCCGTCCAGTTGCAAATAGCTGATACTAAATCCACTTCCTCCCTGCTATGGGTCAGTAGCTTCCCCATCTCCCGGGTCATAAGTTTCGCCAGCTCTTCCTTATGCTGCTGCAGGTTATCGGCCACATCGGCTATAATGGCTGCGCGATGCTCAACTGGCTGGTGCTTCCACTCTAAAAAGGCACTGTGGCAATCTTCGACTGCTCGGTTCACCTCTCCATCGCTCATCAATGGGTAGCGTTTAATCTCTTCTCCCGTTGCGGGATTAATGGTCATAATTTCTTTTTCATTCGTTGTTATCATAATACAACCTCTCTTATTTTATTTACAAATAATGTGCTTTAAATGCTTGCCCATCGCGGCGGCTGGACCAGCCTGCAGAGGGCAAATCCAGTGCTCTGATGAGTGATGCAGATAAGGTCCTTTGAACCGATAACATGAGCGCTACAGACGGCGTTCCAAGGGGCTCAATTAAAGGGAGTGGTTTGACTTTGCTTTCAATCTTGTCCCTCCGGCTCTTCGCCGGCGGCCAACTCTTCTGACGGGCGTATGATCATACCCAGCGACTGATCGCGCATAAAGTAAGCGGTGGTCCAGTTCCATATCGTTTTAATCCGGTTCCGGTAACTAATCAATTCAAAGAGGTGTACAAACAGCCACATCATCGAAGCAAACCAGCCGGTAATGGTTTTGTTGGGGATCGTTAGATCTGCCGTTGCCGTGCGGCTGCCAATTATAGCCATCGCCCCTTTATTAAAGTAGTGGAAAGCGGACAACTCTTTATCATTCCTCATAGCAAGGACGTTGCCCGCCAGCGTCTTTCCCTGCTGCATCGCTACATTCGCCAGCTGTGGATGGCCTTCCGGGAAGTCTTCATCGCTTTTCTGAATACAGGTATCGCCAATGGCATAAACGCTGTCCAGCCCCTGTACCTTATTATATTTATCTACCAGTAACCGATTGCCGGGGCCGTAGCAATCGCTGGGAATGCCCTCAAACCGTAATGCGGTTACGCCGGCAGCCCAAATCAGTGTTTCAGTTTGGATGGTATCACCGCCTTTGAAATACACGGTATCGTTTTTATAATCCTGTACCATCTTTTCAAGGCCAATGCGAACGCCCATTTCTTTCAGCGTTTTATAGGCGTAATCCTGTGACTTCTCGCGCATCGGCGGCAATACGGCGGGGGCCGCATCAACAAGGAAGATATCCAGCTTGTGTTCCTGAAGCTCCGGATATATTTTTTCCATAATGGTATTCCTCATTTCCGCCAGCATGCCGGCCACTTCCACCCCGGTAGGCCCGGCTCCCGATATAACCAGATTGCGCAGCTTGGCCTTTTTCCGAGGGTCATCCGTGAAGGTTGCTTCTTCGGCCTTTTGCAACAAATAGTTGCGTATATTAATAGCATCATCTATCATTTTCATCGGGAGGGCATTCTTCTCGATGTTCTCCATGCCAAAAAAGTTACTTTTGGTACCCGTGGCAATGACGAGCATGTCATAGGCCAGCTCACCGGTAGAAAGCAGTATTTTTTGGGCCCCGGGCATAACTTCCCGGAGCTCCCCTAATCGAAATTGAATATTTTTTTTATCCATAAAAAGGGACCGGTAAGGAGAGGAAATGTTCGATACTTCCAAAAATCCCGTGGCCAGCTGGTACAGCAAGGGCGTAAAATAATTATAGTTATTCCGATCAACCAGCGTTATCTGGATGCCCTCTTTGTTTGCAAGCTTTTGTGCCATACTCATGCCGGCAAAACCGCCGCCTATGATAACGATCTTCTTCACTTTATTCCTGACTTTATATTCATACTGCCCAGACTGATCTTTCTCCAGCGAGCAGCTCCTCGGGATTATTAACAACGATGCAATAAACCTTTGGAAGCTGTGCTGTACTACAACAAGGTTTGGCGTGATTCATTCCAACATAAGAAATTGGATGTGTACTCGATCTAATTACCAGGATCTTTTAACCTATAGATATAGTAAGCATATCCCGGCCGGTTTAGTGGTACCAAGTTTGGCTGGCAAGTCGGCAGGCTAAATGCTGGCCAAAGGGTCGCAAAATGGACCAGCTTCCACTAACGGGCTTTTAGGCCGCCTTATTATGACAATAGCCTTCCCCTCCATCCCTCCGGTATAACTTGTAATTATCAGAGAATGGCTGCTATTATTAACCCTGCTTGAATTGGCCGGCCTTGAAGGTCTTCATAAGGTAGTACAAAAAAGGTAAAATAATAGCGGCGCCAACTATAAGGGCAATAACAAGCTGCAGCATGGTAGCCGGCGGGGCCGCTGCGCTGTAGACCGTAAGCGGCGGATCGGAGGCTCCCATATTAATAACAACGGGATGCTGCACCCAAAACCACGCGAACAAAATCAGTACGACCTGAGCTCCGGCAAGCAAGCGCGACCAAAGCACCCAGGAGTGTTGCAGGCTTATCCACAGTACAGGTAACAGAAGCGTTGTTACTACAAGACTGCCAAGCGAAACGGGAGATTCCCCAAAAAGAGCTAAGAGCGGCAGTCCGTTCCACTCTGCTGCTATAAACACTCCACCCCCTACCACCACCGCGGCCATATTAAGCTGCTTGCCCGCACGGATAAAAGCTTTGCGCTCGGGTTCCTCATCGGTTTCACCAATCATATACACCGCGGCCAAAAAGGTAAAGAGCACCAGACAGAACAGGCCCACTGACAAGGAAAAAAGGTTGAGCCATGGGCTAATGAAGGCTTCGGAGAAACTTTCCGCCTCGGGATTAATACGGCCAAGCATGGCTGCACCTACAATCATACCCAAAAACAAAGGCGTGATGATGCTCGATATTTTGAATACGGCGTCATAGACGCGGCTGCTTTGGTCCTTAATGGCATCATAATGCATAAAGGTAAAAGCGGTGCCTCTAAAAATAATACCCACCAACATCAGTAGGAGCGGAATGTGCAAATAAAGCGACATGGCTGAATAAATAGAAGGGAAACCCATAAAAAGGATCACCACAACCAGCACCAGCCACACATGATTGGCCTCCCATACCGGTCCGATAGCATCGGCAACTACCTGGCGATGCCGCCGACCGGTAATATATTCAAGCACGCCGGCGCCAAAGTCAGCCCCGGCAAAAAGCACGTAGAAAACGATGGATAAAGCCAGGAAAAATATGACGATATTTGTCAGCATATGTCAATATACTCTACATCAGTGAAGGATTATCTTAATTCCAAGGGTTCTTAATTTTATCTAATCTTCGGTAGTATTGGCCGAAGCATAGCGCCCGCTCAGCGTAATAATTTGCCGGTACATCAGCCAAACAACGATAGCAGAGAGCAACAGGTACAGCCCGGTAATCATATAAAACGAATACTGCAGGCCCGGCATCGGTGACAGGGCATCTTTGGTTTTCATGATGCCGTAAATGATCCACGGCTGCCGTCCCACCTCGGTGACGGTCCATCCTGCCTCGACGGCGATAAAACCGAGCGGCATGCAGGCCCCAACCAGCCAGAGAAACCACCTTTTTCGGATAGTTTCCTTTTTTCTCCAGAGAAAATAAAAATAGAGCCCCCCGACGCCCATCATCAGCAGGCCTGCCCCCACCATAATTTGAAAGGCAATGTGCGTAATCAGCACCGGCGGCCAGTCTTTGCGGGGGATTTGATCTAGCCCGGTTACTTTAGCATTGAAGTCGCCATGCGCCAGGAAGCTGAGCAGGTATGGAATTTCAATGTCATAATCCACTTCTCGGTTTTCTACATCCGGAATACCGCCGATAGTGAGCGATGCCGGTTGGGAGGTTTCAAAAAGGGCCTCCATTGCCGCCAGCTTGGCCGGTTGACGTTCAGCGACACCTTTAGCAGCGTAGTCACCGCTGATCGGTTGCAAGATGGCAGCCAAACCACCCACAACCAGCGCGATTTTCAGTGCTTTCCGGTGAAACAAATTCTTGCGATTTTTTAAGAGCAACAGTGCATGCAGGCCGGCTACGGCAAAACCGGTGGCTACAAATGCGGCCAGTGTCATATGCAGCGCCTGCGAAAACCAGGCGTCGTTAAACATGGCCGCCACCGGATCGATGTTAATCGCTTGGCCGTTCACCCAGTCGAAGCCCGCGGGGCTGTTCATCCAGGCGTTGGCCGCCACTACAAAAATACCCGAGGCTACGCCTGAAACCCCTACCACTATGCCGGTCCACCAGTGCACCCACGGGCGAAGCTTGTCCCATCCATAGAGAAAAAGCCCTAACGCAATGGCTTCCACAAAGAAGGCGGTGCCCTCCCACGAGAAGGGCATTCCAAAAATAGGTCCCGCATGTTCCATAAAGGTAGGCCAGAGCATGCCCAACTCAAAGGAAAGTACCGTTCCCGATACCGCCCCAGTGGCAAAAAAAATGGCCACTCCTTTCGACCATGCTTTCGCCAGGTCCTGGTACACTTGTTGGCCGGTTTTAATCCATCGGTACTCCGCGATAGCCATCAAGAACGGCATAGCAATGCCGATGCAAGCAAAAATAATGTGGAAGCCGAGAGATACGGCCATTTGCAGTCGAGCAGCAAGCAGATCCTCCATAGTAGTGGTATATAGATTAATCAACAGTATACTAATCAATCAAGTTATTATGAAGGAGGTATGAAATTAAATATTCCCGGTCCGGGTTAGTGTTGCAGATTTAAGAAAGTTCTTATGGTGCACATGACTTACAAGGGAGCCTCTCATAGCCGTTGAGTATACCGTTTAGGTCATAATCGTTTCTTCCTGCAGGATTATACTTACTTGATAATGTTGACCATCGGGTCTACGATCCAGTATTCGGCAATACTATAGCACTCAAATAGTCTTAATTTTCTGAGCGATTGTTTAACCTCAAAGCTATCTCCATTAGAGGCATCCCTAAAAGTCACCCGAGAAAATTGGAATTCAGGCAAAGAGTAATACCGGCTGAAAATTGCTTTGCAAACAACAGCTATAGCAAGTTTAACTACAGAGATATCATAGTCCCTTCTATAGTAAAGGTCTCATCATAACTGTACTATAATAACATGCGGTCGAGCACTGTCGAAGAGGCAGCAGAGGGATGAAAAAAATGGCCGCCGAGGGTTTAGTTATGGATAGCAAAAATAATAACTCCTGAAATTCAAAGCATTAACCAATGGATAAGGCACTACCGGCTAACATACTACGGCAATCAGTGGGCACTTCTGCTCTCAGTTTCCGTGGGGGAATTCTGGGTGATATCGTCGATATATTCTATAACAATGCGAAGGAACAACCGGAATATATTATTCTTAAAAGCAGCTTGTTGGAAGGCGCCGCCGACCGTTATTTCGCGATTCCCGCTTTCTCTACCCTGGTGAGAATCACTGAAAAAGGAGCCGTTGTGTTAAAAGCTGAAAAGCGGGATCTAAGTTTAGCCAGACTTGTACGGGCCAACCGGTGCCCGCGTGCTAACAAAGCGTTTGACCCTTCCATTCATGAAATTTATCAATATGATGACAGGGCAACCAAAAGCTAACCGATATTATATAAAACCATCACCGATTAAATTTATGGCCAAAATCAATTTAGAAGGTCAAATACCCGGTCGTGAAAACGCCCCCTCTGCCTATACTATAAATGGGGCCGAAGAGATGAGTATCGAGGAATTAGTGGAAAGTATCCGTGAAAAGATTCAGCTCATCCGTACAAAGAAAGCTCGAAACAGCCGCTTCCGGTCGCCCAAAGCCAACTAATCACTTAAAACAAACTATACGATACATATGGATAAATTAGATATTGACGGTACCTGGCCCTCGAAGAAAGCGAAGCTTCAACAGAATTTTGCTCAGCTAACTGATCAGGATCTGCAATATAGCAAGGGCCAGGAAGAAGCACTTGTAGGGCGCATTCAACAACGCCTGGAAGTGCCTAAAGTAATTGCAGAGAAAATCATACGATACTCCTGATCCTTAAAGGTTCTTTCTTCTAAACTCTACAAGCAAATTATGTAGATGCGGCCCCAATAAGCACAGCCGCTGTTACCGCCCGCTTATTGTGTTATGTCCCTTAATACTAACCTTTGAATATAGAAGGAAACAAACTGATGTTAAATAATGAGTACATAACAAACTGGCCGGCCAAACGACAACGATTAAAGGATAAGTATCCCCAACTTACCGAGGATGATCTGGGCTATATAGCCGGCAAAGAACATAAACTATATCGGCGCATTGGCCGGCGATTGGGTACATCCAAGAACGAAACCCGGGATATGCTCCGTAAAATTTAATGCGTGAATCCTTTGATATGCAAGATATAAGCTACGAGCGAAAGCTTTCTGTCATATAGTTATTATATGCAGCGAGTATCTATACTTGTTTCCGGTTATGTGTGATAGCTTCCGGAATCTTCTCAGGCAGGGCCGCAGCTGGCTGGTACAAGGCTGCTTAGAAAACAGAAAACAAAATAAACCGATGATGAAAGACTTAGACACGTCCGACCCGAAAGCACATTCCCAAAATATAAAAAAAGAACTGCAAGCATTAGCCGATCACATGCGAAAAGATATAACCCGGGTGGACGACCCGCGAGCCAAAGCTCTGTTCGAAACCGGAGCTGAAGTTTTGCTAGGGTTAAAAACAGCTTTCAGTGACTACGGAAAAGGAGAAGAAGAAGCTTGGCAATAATCATTATGATAAAAAATATAATGAATACCGCTTCCCCCGCCGGCCTCTATTCTTATGGGAGTAATGGCAGCCGCGGTATTTTCGCCGTGTTGAGACAACCATTTCTTGGGGGATAAGGGAATAATCCGGGAGGTTTGGGAGGAAGCCCCCCGCGCTATGGGGTTGCTTTTGACCGTTGAGGTTCTTTCCCGGCCCCGCCGCCCCGGTCATGCGGTGGGATTGGGATGTAGCCGCCGGAAACCCCATGGGGAGAGAGCACAATTTGCCATAGCTGCAGCCGACGCGACCGAAATCCACCGGCGGAAGAGAGCAGGTAGTATTTCCACATGCGGTAAAAGCGCTCAGAATAGTTGTTTTTGAGCTTCGGCCAGGCTTCTTCGAAGTTTTTATGCCACGCCATCAGCGTGCGATCATAATCACAGCCTACATTATCCCACTGCTCCATCACAAATAATTTTTCAATAGCATCGCCAATTTGGCGGATCGAGGGGATCATGGAGTTTGGAAAAATATACTTTGTGGTCCAGGGATTGGACGTTCGCACCGAACGGTTTCCGCCAATGCAATACAGCAGAAATAGCCCGTCCCGCTTTAGGTGGTTATAAGCCGTTTGCATAAAGGAGTTATAGTTTTTGTATCCCACATGCTCAAACATGCCCAGTGATACGATATGATCAAACCGGCCCTCCACCCTACGATAGTCCTGCAGCCGAATTTCGACCGGAAGCCCCTCGCACCGTTTTCTTCCCAGCTTGGCCTGTTCCTCCGATATCGTAACGCCAGTTACGTTCGCCCCATAATTTTCGGCGGCGTAGCGGGCAAAACTGGCCCATCCGCAGCCGATATCCAACACCGATTGCCCGGCCCGGAGGTTCAGCTTGCGGCACACGCGGTCTAATTTGGCCTCCTGGGCCTCGCTTAGGGTGTTGGCCTTGTGCCAGTCACCGCCGGTATATACCAGCCGGTCGTCAAGCATGGCCCCGTAAAGATCATTGCCGCGATCATAATGCTCCCGGCCAACGTCATAGGCGCGGCTGCTGTTTTGCATATTCGTTATATACGCGCGAAGATAGGCCCAAACGGAGCGCAGATTTATCCGAAAACCACGATCGACTTCGGCATCGAGGATGCGGTAAAAAAAGGCATCCAACCGCTCACACTCCCACCAGCCATCCATATAGGCTTCCCCAAGGCCCAGGGCCCCCTGGGTGAACACCCGCGGATATAACTGCTCATTGTGTACCCGCAGGTCCCAGGGGCGGGCGCCCCCGATCCGGATATCCGCCTTTGCCAGTGATGATTGTATTCGTTGTTTAAATGATTCGGTAACCATGGTTTGGGCGTTTCCTCATTCCCCCCTTTATTTGATTTGGTTCTTGTTTTGGCCTACCTATTTTTCTCACGCTGTTGCTTGTTGGCTTGACTGTTAGCAACCGTTATTTCTGTACTTTTCGCTTTTCCTCCGTCCGCTAACTACATGAATAGGCCGTTGTGATAGCACCGGACATCAGCAACAGCCTGCTGAGTTTCGGTAATAGTTACATTTATTAAAAGCCCCCCGGCCGGTAGTCAGGCAGAACGATGTTTAATGGTATAAGTCATATTTAGGTCCCCGGAAAGGATATTATAAATCTCATACACCCCCAGGAGCGGCCGGTCCTCAATAGACTGATTGACCTGCATATACCCGCTGAGAGCGTCAAATTTAAAGCCGGTATTATAGTTAACGCGCTGCGCCGGAACCAGTACCCTAAGGATATCTTCTTGGAGCACAACCGAAAAGCCCGGCGAATCCATATACATGGGCATTTGGGGATTGGTTGGAGGCAGGCAGCGGCTCATTTCGTGTTCCGCTATTTCCTCGACCGAGAATCCTCCTTCTACACGATCGTCCGGGGCAAGAGCTACCCAATGTGTATGATAGACTGCCCCGTCGTTGTCAAAATCACCGTCATTATTTTCATCCCAAAGCGGCGTGTCATCAAAATCAGGATGACTAACCACTGCCAGGGCAATAATGGAATTTGCGTCAGCATTAGTAAACCACACATCCCCGGGATCTAACGTTGTCGGGAAAACATATCCCAGCACGGGCGCTCCATCTAATTCCCCGTGGGCCTGCGGGATCGTCCCGCCAGCCTCCCCGCGGACCTGTAGTTGAAAAACCAGCAGGTCCAGCTCATCAAGATATTCAACTTTGGCGCTGCTTAGCTCAAGATCATCCGTTTTATCGGTAGGGGCTATGTTCTTCATTCTGTTATTTTTTTTGAATTTAGAATAAGATTCTTCAACAACCGGCTTCCTTCCGGCAGTCATATAATTTTCAACGCGCGATATCCATCGGCGGGTTCATACTATCCGGCGGTATATTCTGCTATTTAGCTCAATAGCTTACAAACTGGCTCAATGCCATTTTGGGCGTGGACCCGTTTCATCAGGGTAAGGTCCCCCCCGGACAGCCGGGCCACGCTGACGGCGGGTGCCTGAAGGAGCTGCCGGGCATCAATATCTAAATAGCACAATGCGAGGCGGGCATCATCAAAGGTTACAGAAGAGCCGGGAACGGCCAAATGCCAGTGCTTCTGGCCGGTAAAGGTGGAATAGCAGGAAATAATAAAAAGCGTTATCCCGCTTTCGGGATGAATTAGGGTATACTCGATAACCCCAATGGGGACTCCTTTAGCTGTAAGTACTTTTGTGCCTCTTATTTTACTTACTTGCCGATGTTGGCCAGATGCCATGATAATTCTCCTGTAAATATGTTTAATTGTTACGAATAACGGGCACAGCGTCACGGATTGTTTTCCGGGTCCTGCGTTGCCGGAGCAGCCAGTTCTTCATATAGATAAAGCTCAAATACCGTAGGGTAGTCCGGAACAAATGCCGGCACGGCCGGGGCCATCACGCCCAATACCTTGGGGAGGACGTCTTTATCAATGTTCAGTATTAGCGAGCCGCGGTGGTTAAAACCCATCTGTGAGGGATGGGCGGAAATGGCGTAATAACGGTTGCGGCCGCTGCCGCCTGGTGGGGTGCGTTTTAAAATAACGTAGCCGGGGCTATCGGAGTCCCGGCCCGTCAGCAGCCTTTCCATGGTGCCCAGCAGCTCCCCACGGTGACTGAAGATCCAGGTCCCCACTTTATTAGATAATATTTCTTTTGATAAGGCCATAGGCAGAGGCTGTCGTAAATAGTTTTTACCCGGTCTTTTAAATCTGCCGCACGATATGGCGCGTTTCTTCGGGGGAGATATCCAACCGCCGGGCAATGGCTTCGATCAGTTGGTCTTCTTCACCCGGGGTATATGAGAGATCCTCCTCCGTAAGGTCGGGGTATTTGTTTTTTAATAGTACTTTCTTCTCGGTCCAGTTCTCACGTAACTTTAATTGTTTCATGTTTATATCTTTTTGCTCAATTTAGCTAAGCACGGATTTTATTTTATCTTACCGATAGATACCAAAGAACGGCTATCTTTGCTATAGAACAGATTGCTATTAGTCTGTAGTGAAAATTGCTATGGCCAGCATCATTTGGGCTGCATCTCATACCACACATCACGGAACTTACTCCCCTTTTCTATGTTAAACGATTCCTGGGTGACCATTTTATGGGTGTTTGGAGGGCGCATTAAGTTAGGCCCTATATTATCAGTTAACTCAGTTGTCGGACAAAATTAAAAAAGGAGGGAATACTTTTTTACAACAACTTTCTCTGGGTTTATTATTTTACTTCTTATTAAAGGCAGAGAGGGAATGCCTTTAATAATAAACAATACACAATTATTAACTGTTTTAATTATCCTGCCATGATTGAGGTACTAATTACTGATGACCACCCGCTGATGCGGGAAGGGATAAAGAAAGTCATCAACGGTGAAATAGATATAGAAGTGATCGGAGAAGCCCAAAATGGGGGAAAAGCGCTCTCATTACTGCGAGATAAGCTGCCGGACCTGCTCATCCTGGATATCACGATGCCCGGCAAGAGTGGACTTGACTTGCTAAAAAATATCCAACATGAATTCTTAGAGCTTCCGGTCCTCATTCTCAGTATTCATCCGGCCAGGCGCTTCGCCCTCCGGGCCTTACAGGCGGGTGCCCGCGGATACCTGTGTAAATCCAGCATATCGGTGGAGCTGGTCAGCGCCATCCGCCAAATTGTGCAGCAGAAGCGCAAATATATTACGCCCGAGGTGGCCCAGCTGCTGGCCGGACAGTTTGATGAAGAGGCCTCCCGGCATGAGACCTTATCGGACCGTGAATTTGAAGTGTTGCTCATGATAGCCCAGGGCCTGACGATCAGTAAAATCGCAACCGAGCTTAACCTAAGTTCCCATACGATCCACACCTATCGGGCACGGATCAAAGAAAAGATGCACCTGGCCTCTAATGTGGAAATGACCCGTTATGCCATCAATAACGGGCTGGTCGACTGATGGAACACCCCTGTTGCGGCTATACCAGGGCGCTGTAACTCAACCATAGTATCAGGGCTCTGGGGAGCAATCAGAAGTAAGTGTTCAACAGCTCGGGCCGGAACTCTTCAAGTGAGAGGTTCAACTATCCTGTCTTGGTATCGGAGGCATAACCTCAACACTTGGTGAAAAGATCTACGTAATGTCCCAGAAATAACCACACAAAAATCGAACGCAGTGATACAAATCCTTACTTAAAGCATTCTTATCTTACCAAATCAGCGAGCATTCGGCATACTACCTGCAAAAATACCCTCTATTATGACTGACAATTCGAATCACCGAGCGGTTCCGGACACGATGGCTGCAATCGCCATCGACCGTTTTGGCGGCGCCGATGAACTAAAAGTCCAAACCCTGCCGGTCCCTAAGCCGGGCCCTGATGAAGTGCTCATTAAGGTGCATACCGCCGGCGTCGGGGTCTGGGACCCACCCGACCGGGAAGGGGCTTTAGCGAAAATGCGTGATACTAAGCCAAGCTTCCCCTATATCCTCGGGCGCGACGGCGCCGGCACTATTGCCAGCGTTGGTGAGCGGGTGACCCAATTGCAGGAGGGGGACCGAGTGTATGCCTACGGACCATCTGATCCCCAGGCTAATCTGTATGCCCAGTATGCTACGGCCAATATTAAAAATGTGGCCCCTGTACCTGAAAGCCTTGGTTTTAGGGAAGCCGGCGTACTGCCTACGGATGGAGTGACGGCCCTTTGCGGATTAGAGCGGGCGTTAAACTTACAAGCCGGTGAAACCCTCCTCGTCTTTGGAGCAAGCGGCGGATTGGGACACCTGGCCGTTCAGCTCGCTAAACGGATGGGCGTACAGGTTTCTGCCATCGCCTCTGGCGAAGATGGGGTAGCCCTTGCTCAGAAGCTGGGAGCAGATGCTGCCGTAGATGGGCACAAAGATGAAATGATTACTGTGGCCCAGGCGGCTGCCCCTGACGGCTTTGACGCAGCTCTCCTGTGCGCCGGTGGAGAAACAGCCGACCGGGCGCTGGCGCTCGTCCGCGAGGGCGGCCGCGCGGCCTACCCCCATGGCGTTACACCAGAGCCCAAAGGCCCTCCGGAAATTACTATACAGGCCTACAACGGAGAAGCTTCCGCCGAAATATTTGAAAAGCTCAATCATTTAATTAATGCAGGCCCCTTTACCGTTCATATATCCCACACGTTCCCACTCTCGGAAGCCGCTGAAGCACACCGGATGCTGGAGGAGCATTTTCTCGGCAGAATTGCGCTGGATTGTACTTTCAGTCACTAACCCCAACTGTTAATTTTGCTGTCTGCATCTGAGGAACAAATTATGCCGCGATATTTTGCCGGTCGAATAGTAACGCATATTTTGAGACATAGGCCCCGGCCGCTTTTGAATGATTATACCTGCATTCTTAGGACGAGCAAAATAGAATTATTCATCCGTTTTGTTTTAAAACCAGACAAAAATCATGAGTAGCACCCACTCAACTATACACATACTCGGCATCCCCGGTAGCTTGCGTGAAGAATCGTTTAATAAAGGACTGCTTTATGCCGCCCAGGAGGAGGCACCGGAGAATGTCAAAATTGAAATTTTTGAATTGGATGAAATTCCCTTTTTCAACCAGGATGTTGAGGCACAGGGCGATCCCGAACCGGTACAAGAGTTAAAAGCAGCGATTGATCAGGCTGACGCTGTGCTTATCGCCACGCCCGAGTATCAGCACGGGATACCCGGAGTACTCAAAAACGCACTCGATTGGGCTTCACGAATGCCGGGAGAATCGCCGTTGAATAGGAAAATAGTCGGCATGATGGGCGCCACAATAAGCCCGGTAGGCACAGCCCGATCGCAAGTTCATTTGCATGAAATCCTCATTTACAATCAGTGCCACATCGTGGCAGCTCCCGAGGTATTGGTGGCCAATGCACCCGATAAGTTTGAAAACGGTCGCTTCAGTGATGATGAAGGCCGCAAATTCATTCGTCAACATTTGGAAGCTCTCACCGATGAAGTGAAAAAAGCTGAGCGGTAGTATCAAAAGAAGCCCTTCTAATTGCCTGTATCCTATTAGTGAAGATGCATAGTAGCCACAGGCTTCTTTATACCCATTTTGCCTTATATACTATAGGCTTTTTTAAGCATCGCGGTATTTTTTAGTCATGAATTTTAAACAGGTCGCCGATATTATTTTCCTTGCAACCCCACATCCTCGAGTGCTTCTCCGGTTGGCTTTATGAGATACCAGTCAGCGCCATATTCATTTTTATCATGGCCGTTTACATCTCCTGGCTCTTTGTCGTCTATATAATAATACAGCGGATAACCATCATAAGTTACCTGTGTCGTCCCGTTCTTACGCTCAGTGGTTCCCAGCAGGGTGGTATCAACCTTGGCTCCGGCCGCAATATTCCCACCGCTTGTCAGCACAGGTGGCCAGGCCTCTGCACATTCATCATAGCAGGTGCTTTTAGAAACTGATCGGTGCAGCTCAGCATCTTTGTTGAATAGATAAAGGCTCATACCTGCGGCATCGGTCAAATAATTGCCGAATGGTTTTTTCTCATATACTTCAATCCCGACGCCTTTTTCTTGCCTCTGGACAGAACTGTCACTCTTTTGCGTGATATGCTCTTCCGTTTGGTCCGTCTGGGGTTGATTGCTGCATGATACCAGCAAGAGTCCGGTTAAAGCACAAATACATACCTGAAACTTAATTTTAAGTGATTTCATGGCTAAAAAGCTTAGCTGGTTAAAACTACTATGTTTATACATAAGGTAATAACAGCCTCTGATGTTCCCTCCTATAATCACGATATTAGCGGGCCATAAAAAATTAGCATACTTACTTATAAGTAGTTGGGTCAGGTGATAACATTTTCAGCCGCGTATGCTCTATAAACCGCCGGGCATTCACCGGTGGGTAGTTTATTCTTCGCCCATGCTTGATCCTATTTCTGCTACGATTCCTCAAACGCCTGGTGATCTTCGGCTTCATAGGCAGGGCGACGCGAGAGGAAATAGGACCCGGCAAGCCCGCAAATGAGCGAACCCATCAAAATACCTGTTTTAGCAATTCGCAGTAATTTTTCTTCTTTGAAAGCCAGCTCAGCAATAAACAGCGACATAGTAAAACCAATTCCCGTCAGCAGGGCAATACCATAAAGAATTTTCCATATTTCCCGGTCCGGGGCCAACCGGGAATAGCCGAGCTTAGTAAAGACCCATATCGTTCCGAAAACACCCAACTGCTTTCCCAGAAATAGCCCCAGCACGATACCAAGGGAAAGCGTGGAAGAAAAAGCAGCGCTCATCACCTCCGGATAAAACACCAGCCCGGCATTGGCAAAAGCAAATAGCGGCATAACCACAAAATATACAAATGGGCGCAGGTTGTCTTCCATCCGGTGCAGCGGTGATTTTGCATAGATATGGCTTTTACCCATATGACGCATCGCCTGTTTACGACTCACATCCTTCTGCTCATCGGCCGCCTTTTTAAAAAGGTCAATCCCCTTTTGGGCATATTCCTGCAGGCGCTCCAGATTCCAACGCTGGCTGGCAGGGATGGCAAAACCCAGCATAACGCCCGCAATCGTAGAGTGGACACCCGATTTCAGGACCGCCCCCCACAACACAAATCCAATAATTAGATATGGCTGCAATCGTTTAACTCCGAAACAATTAAATATGATAAGAATAAGTAAACAAATAACGGCAACGCCCAGAGCAACCATATGTATCTGTTTGGCAAAAAATACAGCGATTATTAGGACGGCTATGATATCATCTACAACCGCTATGGCCGTAACCAACACTCTAGCCCATACCGGTATGCGAGAACTCAGCAAGGCCATTATTCCTATTACAAAAGCAATATCGGTTGCCATGGGGATGGCCCATCCTTGTATATTTGGGGAACCCGCATTGAGACTATAAAAAATCAGCCCGGGTAGTGCTGCACCGCAGATAGCAGCAACCGCCGGCAACAGAGCTTGTCGAAATGTGGAAAGTTCTCCGAATTTTAGCTCTCGCTTAATCTCCAGACCCACAACTAGGAAAAACAGCGCCATCAGTCCCTCGTTAATCCATTCCTTAAGGGAGTGTTCAATCACAAATGACGACAGATGAACAGAAAGCTTTAGCTTCAATGCCTTTTCATACCACTCATTTAAGGGGCTGTTGGCTACGGCAAGAGCTGTGATGGTTGCAACGAGCAGTATTACCCCGATGGCAGCATCTTTTCTGAAGAAGTTTCTAACGGACGTTAGGAAGGCCGAGTCATTCATTATATGCAGCTTTAGGGATAATATGCGAGGCACGCGCGGCCTCCTGCTTGCCGTGGGCCAGCATCTTATCCATCTCCGGAGTCATGGGTTCCAGCAGTTGCTCTTTATGTTGTTGCAGCTCGCCCATAACGTTTGCTCGCCCCCCAGTCGGTTTATGCCACTCCAGGAAGGCCTTAGGCATTCCCCGGCTTCCGGGTCGCTCATCAACAGAGAGCGGTTAATTTCTTTTCCCGTTGCCGGGTTAATCGTAATAAGTTCTTTTTGGTTGGCTTTGTCCATAGGCGTATTATTTTCAGCGTGTTTTATAAAATTGTTATTATATCTATCCTGGTCCCTCATCCGTTATCTTTTGCATTGCTTACGACCTGTTTTCGACATACTATTCCCCGGGTGGTTTATGGCCACCGGGGAATAAATAACGTTCTATAGGAATGGATTGAACAATTTATAATTTGTTAACAGTGAAGGTAATTTTCGCTGTTATTCGATATGACTGGATTTCACCATTCTCAACTTTGGCCTCCACATCAGAAGCCCATACGGACTTAATAGAGTCAACGGTTTGGGAGGCTTCGGCTACCGCATTTTCAAATGCCTCTTCTATCGTTTTACCTTCGGCTAACACTTCAATTACTTTTGCTAAAGACATATGATTTGTTTTTTTGGTTAGTTATTAAGGGTTAGATTGATCAAATTACATCTAGTTACTTCACGTATTTATCCCACAGGCCATAGGTTTCTAATTTTGTTCCTCTTTCGAGAGCAAGTACCGCAACACTAACGCCTGTTATAATTGCTAAAAGGGTCAAAAAGACGTTGCTGTCAATTACAAACCAAAACGCTACAGCAATTGCCAGCCCCAGTAGTACGTTTATATACCGGCCGGCCCTTACTACTTCGCCCATACCTATTACCGATACTACTACGATTAAGGCTCCAACTAAATGACAGACATTAGCGGCCAGGGTTTCAATGCCTACGCCAAAGATCCCCGGAGCAAACATGAGCCAGATCCCTAACACAGTAGATGTTATGAGGGTCCAGGGAAAACTCATTCCCCAGATCGAAGCAAGAAAAACCCGCCCGGGGGCTCTGGGCAAGTCCATAAGTTCGGGAGATCGTTCATCGGTGTTCTGTTCAACCGGCTCTCCCCCTTTCCAAAAAGTGGTCCAAAGTGAATCGCCTCTTCTTTTGCGCTGAATCAAATGTTGCAACATGGCGATGACTTCATCCACTTCCAGTGGAATCATGGGCAGCATGATGATTGCGGTAGTCAGACAGATCGTACACCAAGCGCCCACCACCAATGGCTGGGATATAACCAAGAAGATGCTCACAAGGCCTAACGGGATCACCAGAATACCAAACAGCGTGACCATCCAGGGCATGGTGCGCCAGCGGGAGGGGCTCCCCATAAATCCCATCAAGCACTCGAGGGTATAGGCGAAGGTGCCTATCGCTGCATCAGAAACAGGCCAGGAATGGGACATTGATGAGTTTAAAACAGTTGTTGTGCTGGCTCCAAAAAAAGGATCCCAGGCAACATCCAGATACCCCAGCTGAAATGCGCCCAGATAACGCGAGGCAATCCAGCCCAAAAAACCGGTAACAATCATAATCCAGCGCTGGGGCCAGCTGGACGGATTATAACTCCACCCGGGGGGTGTTTCGGAGCCCATCTTCATATACATAATCATATTGGGCATGCCCGGTATCAGGATCGTCAGAGCTATAACCAAGGCCCCCACTAATGTTCCATTGAGGTAAGCAACGGCCACGGGCGACCAGAAAATAAAGGGCGCCATACTAATCCAGATACCGATAAAACAACAGATCCACAGGCTGTACGGGCGGTTGGGTGTCAGCGAACGCCACCCAAAAAAGATAAGCAGCAGGCCGCTGATGATGTCACTCCACCTCATAGCCGCTATCCGCTCGGCCATGGGAAGCCAGACCTCGCGTCCACCGCTGGGCTCGACCGTGCCGACGCTGTAGCTGAACGTCAGCGGCGCCATCACCATCCAGATACCGAGCATAACCAACATCCAATAGATCCAAAGGGTCTGTCTGTGATGACGATGCAGCATTAATCTGCGTTGGCCGGGCTCATCCTTCTGCTCAGCCATGGGCCGTGCTGCCCCCCGTTTGCCCATACCGGCTTCATCGTTGTGTTCACATGCTTCATTATTGTGTACGCTTTCATCCATAAACACTCTTCTTATATAGACCTCTGCCCTGGGGGAAGCGTTACAACACCCGCTAATTATTTTCTTTTTCAAACTCTGCAGGTAATTCAAGGTCGTTCTCTTTATACCACTCCACAGGGTCGGCCTTCAGGTTTTCAATTATTTGTGGGAGCGTTTCTATCAGATAGTGGCTGGGTTGCCAGCCAAGCCATTCTTGGGCTCGCGAGATATCCAGCTCAAAATGATTGTCGGCACGTTCGATCATCCAGGGTTTAATAAAAGGGTCCCCGACCAGATCCATACTCCAGGCCCCTGCTTTAGCCAAAGGTTTGGGCACTTCAAAGGTTTCCCACTTCTCCCCATAGATAAGTCGCCCGATTTTGTTTTGCAGCTCTTGATAACTGGGCGTATCCGGTTCCCCGATATTTATAGCGATCTCTTCGGGCAGGGCTTTCCTTCTTTTTACCGTTCTTTCCAGAGCGTCCAGCAAATCGTCCATATGCAAAAAAACATTGCCGTGCGAAGTATCCCCGGAGAAGAAATGACTGGTAAATTCTTTTTCATAAATACGTTTAATTTGATGGGCAATGGGAATGGAGTGGCCTTTCTCGTCGTACGCCCCGGCCAGCCGCAGCAGTACCGCGCTGATATCGCCTCGCTCTTCCCGGATTACTTCTTCGGTATTCACCTTCGATTCAGGATAGTCCCAATTGGGTTGAACAGGCGCTTCTTCATCAATGGTATCCCCGGGCTCGGTCGGTTTATAAATGAGATTGGTACTGGAAAAAATAAACTGTTCGACCTCAAAATCCTGCAGCACGCGCAGAAACTTTCTTGTCCCCTTGATTGTCACTTCTTCATACAGGGGGCTCGGCTCTCCGGAAAAATCATAATAGGCCACAAGGTGGATAACCGAAGCTATGTTGTTCCCGTAAGCATGCCTTATCCGCTTCATCGCCGCTTGTATGCTTTCTTTTTTCGTGATATCGAAGTACACAAATTCGGCCTGTTTGGGAGGAAAAGGATTGCCCTGTTTATCCATTCCTACGATCTGAAAATCCTCGCCCAGCTTCTTAATAATTCGGGTGCCTATCAATCCGCTGCTACCCGTTATGATGACAACATCCTTGCCGCTTTGACTTGTTTGCATAGCCAGCGATACCCTGTTTCATTAAAAATAACATATAACTCATTGAAAAACGCAGAAGCACTCTGATTTAAACTCTTGGTATCCGTTGTTATTCATATTGCAACCTGTTCTCAGACTATTTTTTTGCTTTGAATGCTTCGCTGACAAGCTCACTAAACTCTTGTTCCATACGTTCAAACCCTTAGTGGTCCCGCAGCGCTTTAATCAGTTCATGTTTGTTCATTTTCGATCGACCTTCAATGCCTACTTCGCCGGCTTTTTCCAGCAGATCATTTTTGGTCCAGTCTTCATATGTTCCATGCTTGCCCCCCTTCCTTGAAGCTTGCCTGCCAGCATTAGCGATGCGGGCCGCCCTGTCTTTGCTCATGCCTTGCTCTCGGAGCTCCTCGTATGTTTCCTGATCTTTTATTTGGTTTGGGTCCTGTTTTGACATCATTATTACCGCATTTAGTTTTAGGGTTGTTTGAAAACGTCCATCGCGTGCTGTTGACTGCCGGATTAAATTCACCTTCAGGCCTAAAAGACGGTTCTAAAATAACTTCTTGCGTTACTCAACTGCTCACCGCCTCCCCCCCGTTGACATGAATCACCTGGCCCGATATATAGGAGGCATCCTCTGATGCCAGGAATACATAAGCAGGCGCTACCTCCGAAGGCTGGCCCGGCCGGCCCATCGGAGTTGATTTCCCAAACTCTGCAACATGCGCTTTATCAAAGGTGGCCGGAATAAGCGGCGTCCATATCGGCCCCGGCGCTACGGCATTTACGCGGATTCCTTTCGGCGCTAAGTCCTGACTGAGCGATCGCGTAAATCCGACAATGGCGCCCTTGGTGGCACCGTAATCGATAAGATAATTTCGTCCCTGATAAGCCACTACGCTGGTGGTATTGATAACGGAATCGCCTTCGGAAAAATGCTCAGCGGCTGTTTTCGTTAGATAAAACATGGCCACTACATTGGTTTGAAAGGTCTGTTCGGCAATATCCAGGTCTAATTCTTCAATCCCCTGCCGTACGTGTTGCTCACCGGCGTTATTAACCAGAATATTAAGTTTCCCAAATTCGATGATTACCTGCTCTATGCACTTCTCGCAAAAATGGCGGTCTTTAATATCACCCCGGATAACAAGGCACTTTGCCTGCTCCTTTTCTACCATTTGACGGGTCTTGTCGGCATCCTCATCTTCTTCCAGATAAACGATGGCAATCCCCGCCCCTTCCCGGGCAAAGTGAACGGCCATGGAGCGGCCAATGCCGGAATCGCCGCCGGTAATCAGCGCCACTTTACCCTTCAATTTGCCACTTCCCTTGTAATTATCGCGGATAATTTTCGGCTCCGGATACATCTGGGCCTCCTCCCCGGGCTGGGTTTGTCCTTGTCGGGGCAAATCCTGATTTTCTAACCTCTTGGGATCCATTGTTACAGCAATGTTATTTGAGAAAGTTTGTTGTATAGCGCCAGAAGGTTGAAGACTTTGCCCGGCGAATAAGTTTTATTAGCCTTAGCTGGCAGCCTGTATTTCAGGCGAAAAATATGTGCCCAACCCAGTAGCTAAGAAGAAAGGTAGGACAAAACAGCCTTAGGAGATGTAGTAAAAATTACCATAATTGCCCCACAAAATGTTCTACCTCTCCAGAACAAACCTCCATCCTTTTATATGGGGGCGAATCAACTGGTACTTGTGGGCAGTGGCTGAGTTGAGGTTGCCACCCATACGATGGCTCATATTAGTATGGGCTGAGCCACTCTATAGGGACTTACCCCACGTTTAATTTCGCGTTACTTTTATACGTAGCACGTATGCCAACCATCGATATAGTGGATATTGCTACATGCTTTTCACAAAAAATTCTATTTATTTCTTCAGATATAACTTCCATTATCAATAATAAAGGAAAGAAGCAGATACCGTAAACCAAAGATGCCTCCTTATGCCCATACGAATATCTCTGATTGGGCCACCAGGAATGTTTTATATCAACCTAAGCTTAATGTCATTCCATGATTTTAGATCTACGCTTCATCACTGATTTTGCGCTTTTGGCCTTGCGTATAATCGTTGCAATCACTTTTCTTTCAAGCGGCATTAGTCACCTCAGAAAGCCATCCGAGCGAGGTGACCAGCTTGGTTTATCTAAAAGCGCTACTATTTTATTAGGTCTCGCAGAAATAGTAGCGCCGCTATCGATTGCTCTGGGCATTTATATTCAGGTCGGGGCCGCCTTGCTTATTATTGTTATGCTAGGGGCCATCTACAAAAAGATTTTTGCGTGGGACATTGGGTTTTACAGTGAAGAAAGCATGGGCTGGCATTATGACTTGCTGTTGTTATGTGCAAATGTGGTTTTTTTAACGACGCCCGGCCGCTGGGTAATTGTAGGATAAGGTCGTCGCTGGTTTTACAGTGTACTCGCCAGCGGTCTTTCCCTACATCTGTTACATAAAAAAACATCTATTATGCCACAAATTCCCCGAGATTACTTTTTTGCAGGTCCTTTTTGCTGGCTTTAGCCCGGCCTGAATTTATGTTCAAAATAGGCAATCAATGCCATCAGTTAACCCTCATACCAGAGGATGTTATGGAACAATCTATAGTTCTTTATCCGGAATCTGCCATATTACCCGACTACATCGAAGATGAGGAAATCGGGAAGGAAGCTATAACAGTGATAATGGGTATATTAGTAAGCCATTTGCCCGAAAAAGAGGCTTATTATTTTATGGTCTACCTGCCGGAATACCTTAGTTACCAAAAGCTCCGCGAACTACCACATCATATTTCAACCCTCAGTCCTGATGATTGTATCAATCTGTTTATGGACCGGATGTCCATTACAGAAGTACAAGCTGAAGAGCTCATATTCCAAATAATCAGGGCAATCGGAACCCAGCATAAAGACAAGCAGTACAATATAACTGAATATCTACCTGCTGAATGGAAAAACCTGTTCCAAATGCTGACCAGCAAACTGATTATTCTAAGGACTACGCGAATAAATAATATATATTATGACTGAAGGTTCGACCAATAATTATAGCTGGTGGGTTGTTCAGACCGTTATTCTTCCATTTTAATACCGGACGTTTTGAATAAAGCCCTGAGTGCAATCGGTATTTATTGAAAGGGTTTTTGTTTTCAAAGTGTGAGACTTTATAATGACAAAGCATTATGGCTAATTCTTTTGATGACATCCTGTCCTCCCTTCCACGCTTCCGGAAAGTGGCAGAAGAACTTAAGGAAACACTGCTTGCCAACTTAGTGATGATTGGTGAAATTCCGGCTCCTACTTTTGATGAGA
>Ga0079226_10000430_pt1 | contig 29174 bp, 32 predicted proteins | sample Poulit2014_FD_76345 | JGI IMG/M metagenome (GOLD analysis project Ga0079226, IMG submission 76345) | Agricultural soil microbial communities from Georgia to study Nitrogen management - Poultry litter 2014 | ecosystem: Environmental > Terrestrial > Soil > Agricultural land | place: USA: Georgia...
GGTTTAACATGTAGCCATAAAATGCCAACTAAATAAGCAAAACTATAGTATATCAGTTGCTATTTATTAATGAGATATTGGGCTACATGTTCTTGATTGAATGGTATTTTTTTATATTCGATACCTGATTGGTTTAATAATTTTATCGCATAATGATGATTATGGTAGTCACCAGCATAATAAATTGTTTTTATACCTGCTTGTATGATTGATTTGGTACAATTTAAGCAAGGGAAATGTGTTACATATATCGTAGCACCATCAGTAGATACTCCTTGCTTTGCACATTGTAATAATGCATTCATTTCTGCATGAATTGTGCGTATACAGTGGCCATCCTCTAATAAACAATCTTCATCAATACAATGAACCTCGCCTGAAACTGAACCATTATAACCGCCAGCAATAATTCTATTGTCTTTAACGATAGTTGCCCCAACTGATAAGCGTTGGCATGTTGAACGTAGCGCTAATAAGTGGCTTTGTGCCATAAAATATTCTTCCCATTTAATGCGATCCATGATGTTATACCTCCATTAATAAAATGATTTATATTTTGTGAATAACTATAGATTAATTTGTATTGATTGATAATGCAATAGTAATCTATAGTTCAAAGTGTGATCTTAATTTTTCTAACGTTTTTACACCAATCCCTTTCACTTCTGTCAACTGCTCAAGAGATTCAAAAGCACCATTTTGTTCTCTATATTCTATGATAGCTTTTGCTTTCGAAGGTCCTATCCCAGGTATAGTTAGTAACTGTGCTTCTGTAGCACTATTTAGGTGTATTGTTTGTTGGTTAGAATTATTATTTGCAGTGGAAGTTATTGATAGAGATTTATTTGTAATTTCATTTCCTTGTGTATCTGAAGAAATCTCTTCTCCTTTCATAGGTATATAAATTAATTTTTGATCAGTTAACTTTTCTGCTAAATTTACTTTTGATAAATCAGCTTCATCTTTAACTTTCGCTTTGTCTAACAATTGTTTAATTCTATCAGATGATTTCATTTTGTAAATATTAGGATGTTTGATGGCGCCTTTGACGTCTACATATACATCTTCAACTTTATTTTCCTTTAACTTAATATCACTTTGACTCTTCTCACCTGTACTAGTTTCAATTTGTTTTTGAGATATCGTAGATACTTTATTATTATATCCATCCTCATTCATATAAATCGTATTTAATAGCCAAGTTATAAGAATAACACCTATCAAAACTATTGCAATAACCAGTGCCTTATACTTAAATACTATTTCTTTTAAATAATACCAATAATCTAACAATAAAAAATCACTCCTTTATACTAAACACGTATAAAGGAGTGATTTTACTTTTATTTTTTGACGATGAAAAATAATCTATGGCCTTCATCGCTATTATTATTAATATCAAAATCTACAAATGTAGTAATTTGCTTAAACCCTACTTGGTTAAGCATTTCTATATAATCATTCTTATTATAAGTACGCTGATAATGTGATTCATCAAATCTAGCATAATGGTTATCATCTTGCTTAATAAAGAAAGACATGTCATGCCATACGCTCAGAGCTTCCTCTCCTTGTACAGCATCCCAACCAAGATACACTTTTTCAGACTCATCGATATAGCTTTGGTTGTTAAATAACGTTTCCATTTTAAAAGGAGTATGCACATCGAACATAAATACACCTTCGTTTGATAAATGGTTAAAAACATGACTAAATGTAGCGGATACCTCGCTCTTTTCAGATAAATAATTTAATGAATCACAAAAAATTGTGATGACATCAAATTGCTGATTAAGTTCAAATTCAGTCATATCTCCTTCAATCCAATTTACTTTGTTAGATTTTTTAATTGCTATCGACAACATATCGACACTTAAATCCATACCTGTAATTTGATCAAAGTCTGTTAGCAATGATGTTAAGCTTCCTGTTCCACAACCAATATCTAAAATAGATGTCTTTTTTTCTGCAAAATGGTTAACTATATCTAACCATGATTCATAAGGTTGATCTAAAGTTAATTGGTCATAAAATAAGCTCATTTCTTCGTATTGCACCATAATTAATAAACAGCCTGTCTATACGACTCAAGAGGCGCATCGCGATATAATTTCTCAATATTGTAGTAGTCACGCTCATCTTTATGGAATACATGAACAACTACATTAGATAAATCAATAAGAATCCATCTGGCATCATTAAACCCTTCCATTCGTTTCACATCAATATCAGCTTCATGTGCTGCATCTTTGACCGAACGCGCAATAGCTTGGACTTGTTTTTCGTTGTTACCATGACAAACTACGAAATAATCTGTCATGTCACTAATACCTTTCATTTTTAAAGAAATAATATCCTCTGCTTTTTTATTCTCTGTAGCTTCGACAGCAATGTTTAATAATTGATCTGAATTCATTTAATCATCCTTTACTCTTTCGTCACTGTAATTGTAATAATTCAAGCATGCAATCGTAGCGTCATAAACATTAATATCTTTATTGATTAAATATAAAACTGTTCGCTTAGAAATTTCATAGATTGTTTTATCTAAGCTACCTTGATTGTATGCTAAATCTCTAATTTCTTCAACGCCTGGGGTTTGACGCCCTGGTTCAATATAATCTGCAATAAATATTAGTTTTTCAGTTTTCGTCATTTGAGCACGTCCGGTGGTATGATTTTTTATCGCAAGTAATACTTCCTCATCATCTACTTTGTATTCTTTATTCATAATTATAGCACCAACAGGACCATGCAATATCTCTGAACCATAACTCAGTAAATTAGGGTCTAATTCATGTTGTGTAACAATTTGATACATAGATCCTAAATCATCATATTTGCAATAGTCATGTAATATACCGGCAAGCTCAGCCTTACCTTTATCACCATCATAAATTTCTGCTAATTTCACAGCTGTTTCAGCAACTCTTAATGAGTGTTCAAACCTTTTTTCAGGTAGCTTGTCTTTGACTAACGCGATTGCTTGATCAGTTTTCATATAAACCTTCCTCTCTGATATATTGTTCTACACTTGGAGGAACTAAAATTTGAATATTTTCTTCGTTTTTAACTCTTTCCCTAATTAATGTTGAACTAATATCAATTCGTGGGATATTAATCGCTAACATTCCATAATCTACATATTGTGTAGACTTATCTCTATTAACAATTATAAATGTAATTAAATTTCTTAATTCATCTATTTTATACCACTTTTCAAGTTGATTGTATTGATCTGTACCAATAACAAAGTATAACTTACATTGTGGATGTTTCTTTAAAATATGCTTAACTGTATCATAAGTGTAACTTTGTCCTTTACGTTCAATTTCATTCATATAAATTGATCCAAAGCCGAGTTCATTTATTGCCCGTTGGATCATTTCTATTCTAAATTGAGCGTCTAAAAAATCGTTATGCTCTTTTAGTGGTGACATATAACTTGGTATAAAATAGAACTCATCGGGCTTTATTACGCTGTTTACTTCACTAGCAACAACCATGTGAGCCGTATGAATCGGGTTAAACTGCCCACCATATAATACAATTGATTCAGTCATTATGGTAATTGGATTTGTTTGTTATCTTGAGACTCTTTGTATAAAACAATCATAGACCCGATTACTTGTACAATTTCACTATTTGTAGCTTGACTAAGGTTTTGCGCTAAATCATTTTTATCTTCAAAATTATTTTGTAATACATGAACTTTGATTAGTTCTCGATTTTCTAAAATGTCATCAATCTGTTTAACCATATTATCATTTATACCTGCTTTACCAATTTGAAAAGTAGGATCAACGTTATGTGCTTTACTTCTTAAAAATCTTTTTTGTTTGCCTGTTAGCATAATATGCTCCTTTTATAAGTGTTTTATTACTGCTTCTTTCATTACCCCAATATTTGGAGAATGCGCTGTCCAAATTTTAAAACTTTCTGCTCCTTGGTATACAAACATGTCTAACCCATTATATATAGGGTTTCCTTTTTCTTCTGCTATTTCTAAAATACGTGTCTTAAAAGGGATATAAACAATGTCACTTACCAATGTATGCGGCGCTAAGTCTTCTAGACTTATGGCTACATCTTTATTTGTGTTCATACCTGCAGGTGTAGTATTTATTACAATGTCAAATTCTGATAGTGATTTCTCAGCATCTAATAAGCTGATTTTGTTTACATCTAAATCCCAACTATCAAAGCGACTCATAGTTCTGTTTGCAATAGTAAGCTTAGAATGAACATGTTTATTAAGTTCATTCGCGATGCCTTTACTTGCTCCGCCTGCACCTAGAATGAGAATATATGCATTTTCCAAATCAGGATAAGCTTGCTTTAGCCCTGTTACATAACCTATACCATCTGTATTGTAACCTATCCATTTATCATCTTCTATTTTTACTGTATTGACTGCGCCTACTGTTTTTGATTGGTCATCAATCTCATCTAAATAGGGTATAATACGCTCTTTATGAGGAATTGTTACATTAAATCCAGAAAGTGCTTTATCCGCTATAATTTCTTTAATAAGATGGAAATTTTTTTCAGGAATATTTATTGCTTCATATGTTGATTCATCCTTTAATGCCTCGAAGTTAGCATTGTGCATTACTGGGGATAATGAATGATCTATTGGATTGCCTATTACTGCATATCTGATATTAAACACCCCTTACATTATTGAATTTCTTAACACTACATCTACATTTTTAGGAACGCGTACAATGACTTTGGCACCTTCCTCTATTGTGATAAAACCTAAACCAGAAATCATTACATCACGCTTTTCTTTACCTGTTTCTAGCCTTACTGCTTTAATATTTTGCAAATCAAAATTGTTAGCGTTTTGCGGAGGCGTCAACACGCCACCCAGTTGATTTCTCCATAGCTCATTTGCATTTTCAGTTTTAGTTCTATGAATATTCAGCTCGTTTGAAAAATAACAGACTAATGGGCGTTTACCACCACTAACATAATCAATTCGTGCTAGACCACCAAAGAACAATGTTTGGCCTTCGTTTAATTGATATACACGCTGTTTAATTTCTTTTTTAGGCATGATTGTCTTGAGTTCCTTCTCCGTCACAAAATGAGTCATTTGATGTGCTTGAATCACACCAGGGGTATCAAACATAAATGAATTGTCATCTAACGGAATATCAATCATATCTAAAGTAGTACCGGGGAACCTAGATGTAGTAACAACATCCTTTTCACCAACACTACGTTCAATCAATTTATTTATAAGGGCAGATTTCCCAACATTGGTAGTCCCCACAATATATACATTTTCATTATTACGATGTGTATTAATAGAAGATAATAGGTCTTCTATCCCTTCATTGTTTTCAGCAGAAATTAACACAACATCTTCAGCTTCTAAACCATATTTTCTAGCTGTTTTTTTCAGCCATTCTTTGACACGACGTTTGTTTATTTGTTTAGGCAATAAATCAATCTTATTGGCAACTAAAATGATTTTTTTATTTCCTACGATACGCTTGATTGCGTTAATAAAAGACCCTTCAAAGTCAAAAATATCTACAACATTTACAACGATACCTTTTTCTTCCGCTAAACCGTTTAGGAGATTTAAAAAATCTTCACTATCTAATCCAACATCTTGTACTTCATTGTAATTTTTTAATCTGAAGCATCTTTTACATATTACATCTTCACGATGTAAATTGTGTTCCGGTACAAAGCCTGGTGCATCTGCATCTTCAGATTGTAACGGCGCACCACATCCTATACATTTTAAAATGTCAATCAATCAATTTTCCTCCCATTGGATATAACCTTTTTTTCTAAAATACTGCAATAATCTTCGTTCAATCATTCGATTAAACTTTGTTATAAAACCATCCGTTTGCTTTACGGGAACAACCATAATTGTAAAAAGTCCACGTCTATTTCCACCGAACACATCTGTAAGCATTTGATCACCGATTACTACAATTTCAGAAGGTTTGATATCCATTAATTTTGCTGCCTGGTTAAACGCACGACCTCTTGGCTTTTTCGCTTTAAAAATATAATCTACATTTAACGACTTCGAAAAACTACCAACACGTTTTTCATTGTTATTAGATACAATTGTAATTGTAATGCCTAACGCATTAGCTTTGTCAAACCATTGTTTGACCGCTTCAGTTGGATTCGCTTCATCCCAACCCACAAGCGTATTATCCAAATCTGTAATAATTCCTTTAACACCAGAAGCTGCAAGTTTTTCAATATCTATTTGAAAAACAGATTGCACATATTCATTTGGCATAAAATAGTTTTTTATCATACCCATTATTTATTTTCACCTTTTTATATAGTTTTAATTAAATGTTCCACAAATTTACTAGAAGATACTGCTGCTTTTTCTAAAAATGCATCAAATGTAATACCAGCATCACCATCAGCCAAATCTGAAATCGCTCGTGTAATTATGAATGGTAAGTTAAATTGATAGCATGTTTGTGCAATTGCGGTCGCTTCCATTTCTGCAGCCATCGCTTTCGGGAAGTTTGCTTTAATCATTGTACGCTGTTCATTTGTTCCAATAAAGCTATCTCCACTAACAATTAATCCAGTTTTAGCTACAAGTTGCTGTTCATTTATCGCTGCTTTTGCTTTTTCCACTAAATGTTCATCTGCAATAAATTGTGCTGGCATTTGCGGTATTTGTCCTAATTGATATCCAAAAGCTCTTGCATCTGCATCATGGTATGTAACCATATCACTAACAATAACATCGCCTACATTCAATGATTTATCTAACGCTCCTGCAGAACCTGTATTGACTATTACATCAGGACGGAATTTATCAATTAATAATGCTGTAGAAATTGCTACGTTTACTTTACCAATTCCACTTTGCGTAAGAACAACCTCTTTATTATATAAACAACCTTTATAAAATATGACATGCGCAATTTTTATTTCTTCTAATGTTTCAAGTTTATTTTTTAAAATTGCCACTTCTTCTTCCATAGCACCTATAATACCTATCATTATAATTCACCTCATATTAAAATCATAGCCTTAGCTATTCTACCACATTTAAGTTCATAGCTCGATTATTGTTGAATTTTTTATATTAATATTCTTTAAAGTCTTTTTAGGCATCCTAAGCTTCTTTTTAAGATTAAAAATTTTAAATTTGTTACAATTAAAAACTCTGAACAATACATTTTCAATGTATTGTTCAGAGTTTTTTTAATAGTGAATTAGCTTCCGAATAAACCAGCTAAACTTTGTAAAGAAAATAATGCTGCTGCGATTGTAACAATGACTGCTACAATGCCAAAGACGAGCATCCAAGTCGGATGATAATAATCTCCAACAATTGATTTTCTTTTACTCGCTATAAGTATCGTACCTAACGTAATCGGTAATATAAATCCATTAAGTGCACCTGCCACGATTAATAAAGTCACTGGTTTACCTATGAATAAAAATACTAATGTAGACACAACAATAAAGCTAATTACTATTACATTTGTTTTATTGTGCATTGATTTACGTAATGTAGTTAAGAATGTCGCACTCGTATAAGCAGAACCGATAACAGATGACATCGCTGCTGCAAATAATACAACACCAAAAATACTGCGCCCAACCGGTCCGAGTACATGTTCAAAAACTGAAGCCGGTGGGTTTCCTGAGTTCAAAGTAACCCCTGTAGCTACTACACCTAGGACAGCTAAGAATAATAAAGTTCTTAAAACACCTGTTGTCAATATACCTGTGATGGCAGCATTGTTTACAAAAGGCAAGTAACCTTTTCCTTTCATTCCTGAATCTAGAAGTCTGTGTGCACCCGCAAACGTAATATAACCGCCGACAGTACCACCTACCAAGGTAATAATTGGTAATACAAGCGCAAATGGTTGTTCTGGCAACACTACATGTTTAACCGCTTCTGCATAAGGTGGGTTCGCCTTAAACATTACAAAAGCTATGACAATAATCATTAATGATCCTAAACACATTGTAACGACGTCCATAATCTTTTGACCACTTTTACTAATAAATATACCAATAGCTAATACAGCTGTTATTGCTGCACCAATCTTTACATCTAAGCCAAATATAGCATTTAAACCAAGACCTGCTCCGGCGATATTACCTATATTAAAGGCAAGTCCACCAATGGCAATCAATATTGAAATAATTGTACCAAGACCATTGAAAATTTCATTTGCTACTTCTTGACCACGCTTACCTGTGACTACCAATACTCTCCATATATTGATTTGAGCACCAATATCAATAATAATAGATAACAGAATAGCAAAAGCAAAACTTGAAGTAAATTGTGCAGTAAATACTGCAGTTTGTGTTAAAAATGCTGGACCTATGGCTGATGTTGCCATTAAAAATACTGACCCTAATAATAATCTTTTATGATTTTTGGTAAAAGTAAAACCATTTTCTTCAGAACTTATTTTGTTTTTCATTTCTTAGCCCCCTAGACTTTTAATATAAACGCCTTCTTTCATTAATCTTTCCCTAATTTGCGTTACAAAGTCGAGCGCATGTGCACCGTCTCCATGTACACAAATCGTATCTGCTTCTATACTAATTGTCTTATTATTTTTAGTAACAACAGACTGCGATTTGACCATATGGATTACTTGCTCGATAGCTTCCTCGGTATCCGTAATTAATGCATCTTGTTCTTTTCGGCTCACGAGTTGACCATCGTCTTCGTAACGTCTATCTGCAAAAACTTCAGAAGCCGTTGTTAAACCAACTGCTTTTGCTTCTGAAATTAATAACGTGTTAGATAATCCCACAAATATTAGTGATTTGTCAATATCAAATACAGCTTGAGCAATTGCACGTGCTATATCTTTATTTCTAGCTCCCATTTGATAAAGAGCACCATGCGGTTTAACGTGGTTTATTTTAACTTTATGTATTTTACAAAAACCAATTAACGCCCCAACTTGATAAGCAACAATATCATAAATTTCACTTGGAGATAAATCTATATTTCTGCGACCGAAACCTTGTAAATCTGGTAATCCTGGATGAGCTCCAATACCAATATTATGTTTTTTTGCCAATTTTACAGTTTTATTCATTACATGCTGATCCCCGGCATGAAAACCACAAGCAATATTTGCTGAAGTAATAAGTGGGATAATTTGTGCATCTCCACCGAAAGTGTAATTACCAAATGCTTCACCTAAATCACAATTTAAATCAACTTGCATTAAGATTCCCCCTTGATAATTTGATGTTTGTCTAAGAATTTAATATCAACGTCTTTTGCATCACCTTCTGCATACAATGGATAAGACAATACTGCATATAAAAAGTCAGTTGTTGTCATGAAACCATCAATGACCATTTCATCTAGTGTTACTTTCAATTTTTTAATTGCGCTTTGCCTATCAGGTGCTTTCACAATTACTTTTGCCACTAAAGAATCATAATTAGGTGACACAGTGTATCCTTGATAGAGCAAACTATCTACACGCACATTAAATCCTTGTGGTAAATGCAACGCTTGTACTGTACCAGGTGATGGTTGAAATTGACGTTCAGGATTTTCAGCATTAATTCTTGCTTCAATAACATGACCGTCAAAAGCTATATCATCTTGAGTAAAAGGTAATTCACCATTCATCATTAAATATAACTGCGCTTGTAATAAATCTGTATTAGCTCTCATTTCAGTAACTGTATGTTCAACTTGAATACGCGCATTCATTTCAATAAAATAATAGGCTTTATCAGTGACTAAAAATTCAATGGTGCCTGCACTTCTATAATTTGAAGCTTGAGCTACTTTAACAGCGTCATTACACATTGAATTTCTCATTTTTTCTGTTATTGATGCACAAGGAGATTCTTCAATTAACTTTTGGTTTTTTCTTTGAACCGAACAATCTCTTTCGCCTAAATGTATGTAATTGTCCTTACCATCACCAATAACTTGAACTTCAACATGTTTTGCTACTGGAATAAATGACTCAACATAAATACGGTCATCACCGAAATATTTCTCGCCTTCACTCTTAGCTTCTTTGAAAGCTTTAGCAAGCTCCTCGCTTTTTTTTACAATTCTAATCCCTTTACCGCCACCACCGTTAGCAGCTTTTAATACCAGTGGATAACCTACATCTTGTGCAATTTCCTTTACTTCTTCAATTGAATTCACAGCATTTGTGGATCCTGGAATAATTGGCACATCAACACTATCAACGGTTTGACGAGCAGTTATTTTATCACCCATCATTTCCATCGTCAATCGTGTTGGACCAATAAATTCTATATTATTTTCTTCAACTTTTTGTGCAAATGATGCACTTTCAGATAAAAAGCCGTAACCAGGATGTATAGCAGTTGCACCACTAATTTTTGCTGCACTAATAATTCTGTCCTGATTCAAATAACTATCTAATGATTTAGCTTCACCGATACAAATTGCCTGATCGGCTAAATTAACATGTAAACTCGATTCATCTCCTAATGCATATACAGCTACAGTTTCTATATCCATTTCTCTACATGCACGAATAATTCTTACAGCGATTTCTCCTCTGTTTGCTATTAGACAACGATACACACTAAATCCCCCTCTTTATATTATTTTATTTTTACAATAGTTTGATTATATTCAACGCTTGTACCATGTTCTATTAAGATTTCTTGGATTACGCCTTCAACTTCTGTTTTCACTTCATTCATTACTTTCATTGCTTCAATATAACCAATAGTATCCCCTTTATTGACTTTATCTCCTACATTTATTAATGGATTTGTCAGTTCATTTTCATCTTGAAGGAAAAATGTGCCTACCATCGGTGATTTCACTTCTTGTAAATTACTGTCTTCTGCTGATTTTAAATTTAGTTCATTTTCAGCGCTTTTTGCCTCTTGTTTTGATACAGCTTGTAAATTTTGATTAGAAGTATTTGAATTCGCTTTACCTTCTGTAAAATCTATAGATATTTCGCTTTTACTATCTTTGTATGAAAACTTTTTAACTTCATTCTCTTTTACTAATTTAATTACTTGCTCTATTTTTTCAAAATTCATTACAATTCTCCTTTTAATAATTTTTTTATTCTTGCTGAAGTTGGTCTAAATTGTGTTGTATTATATATTGGCTCTTCTATGATTTGATTTAATTTTTGTTGGAAATCTAATTCTTGTTGTTTTAATTTTTCTGTTGCTTGTTCAACTGTTGTCCATTCAAATCGAATGTTATCTCCGGGTTTTTTCTGTGCTAATATATGTAAATCTGCAGCACATACTGTAGCAATTTTTGTATAGCCACCAACAGTCTGTTTATCATTTAATAAAATAATAGGATTACCATCATTTGGCACTTGAATGCTACCTAAAGCTACTGGTTCAGAAATAATATCTGCTGAGCTTTCTGGGGGTATTACTTCGCCCTGTAAACGATAGCCCATACGATCAGATTGTTCCGAAATTTTATATTTTGAGCTTGTTAGCTTGTTCAATTTATCTCGGCCAAAGCTATTGACTTGTGGCCCTTCAATTACTTGTATAATCCCATGAGTAAACGCTTTCAAAAACGGTTGTGTACTGTAGCCAACTCGATGAATATAAGCATCGTTTTCTTTACAGCATATAATATCATTCTCTTTTAAAGCTCGCCCTTTGAAACCGCCGAAATGGCTGCGTGTATGTGTCGCATAACTATTGGCAACTAATGGTACATCGATGGAGTTTCCTAGTAAAATATAACCTCTTGCACCTTGATGTGCTTTACCTAATTTTAAGATATCTCCTTTTTCTACTGCAATTACAGTATGATCATCTACATCTATATCGTTTAATGTTGCATTAAAACTTGCACCAGTAATGACGAAAGTGTTATCTTCTAAGAATTGTAAAGTAGGGCCGATAACTGTACATTCAATTGCTGGTCCATTATTGCCTATCAATGTTTGACCTAATTTATAAGCGTAATAATCTAATACACCTGCATTTGAAAAACCTTGATTTTGAAAGCCTATTCTACCTTCATCTTGAATCGTACTAAATAATCCTGTATTTAAAATTTTAATACTCATTTTTTATTTTCACCCACTTTTTTATATCAAAATCATCACGCTGTTGTTCATCTATTATATGATGATACGTTTCCTCTTCAATAGCATAAAATTTAATAGCGTTTCCAGCTTCATATAAACACATTGGTTTTCTTTGAATATCAAATACTTTAATCGGTGTACGCCCAATAATTTGCCAACCTCCTGGTGATGCTTTCGGATATAAGCCTGTTTGATTATTTGCAATACCAACTGACCCAGCCTCTATCTTTGTTCTTGGTTCTTTTCGTCTTGGCGTATGTAAACGACTATCTAAACCACCTAAGAAAGGAAACCCTGGCATAAAGCCAATCATGTAAATTAAATAAGCGGTTTCTGTATGTATACGTTCAACATCTTTAATTGATATATTGTTATGATTTGCAACTTCATATATATCTTGGCCATACTCTCCGCCGTAAAGTACGGGTATGTGAACAATTTTAGATTGCGTTGAAGCGTCTTCAAGTTTTGTTTGATTTAGAACATCTAATTTAAGTTCAGAAGTAATTTGCATCAAATCTGTTTGGTTAATATCAATTGTCAGCATAATGGCACGATACGAAGACACTATTTCTATAATAGCTGGGTTGTTTTGTTTTTTAATAAAAGCTTCAACTTGTTGTAGTTGTTGAAACGTTCTCGGATCAATGTGATTTTCAAAATAAATCATAATCGTTTGTTCATTAATCAATTTATATTCCAAAGATTATGCCCCCTTTAATATATTTTTATTTAGTTCTCAAACAAACAAGGTTGTGCACATTACGTCATCATTATATCATCATTCTCAAAATTATGTTTAATACTGATAAGTTATTATTAACTATAACTAATTATTTATATTTTTTATTTAAATCACAAAATTTTCTGAATTTGTTTTCTAATAATAAATTTAACAAAATGTTGCTATTAAGTATATATTTACTTTGATATAGTGTAAAATCCCCCTAAACATGTATACATGTTTAGGGGGATTTAATTTAATATATTATTTAATATTTTTAATAATAACATTCATCTCGGCGCCATTAGGTAAAGGCACACGGACTTCATCGTCTAATTTCTTACCAATTAAACTTTTAGCCATTGGTGATTCATTAGAAATTTTACCATTAAATGCATCCGATTCCGCAGAACCAACAATTTGGTATTCTTCTTCATCGTCACCTGGTAATTCAACAATAGTAACTGTTTTACCAATTTTAACTTCGTTATTATCACCAGTATCTTCAATGATTAACGCATTACGCAACATATGTTCTACACGTTGAATATCTTGTTCGATAAATCCTTGTTCATCTTTCGCAGCATCATACTCTGAGTTCTCAGATAAGTCACCGAAAGAACGAGCAACTTTAATTTTTTCTACGACTTCTGGTCGTTTAACTGTTTTTAATTCTTCAAGCTCATTTTCTAATTTCTCAAAACCCTCTTGAGTCATTGGGTATTGTTTTTGATTTTCCATATTAACATCTTCCTTTGCATATAAATTACTATTGTTTACTTACTAAAGTTTGAATCTTCGTCGTCATTATATCGATGGCGACCTTATTGCTTCCACCTTCTGGAATAATAATATCTGCATATCTTTTAGTTGGTTCAATAAATTGATTATGCATTGGTCGCACCACGTTTAAATACTGATTTATAACAGAATCCATCGTACGACCTCTTTCTTCAGTATCTCGAAGTAGCCGTCTTAAGATACGCAAATCAGCATCAGTATCAACATAAATTTTGACATCCATTAAATCTCTTAATGTTTTGTTTTCAAGCGCAAATATACCTTCCACGATAATAACATCTTTTGGCTCAAATGCAATCGTTTTATCACTTCTTGTATGATTCGTATAGTCATACGTTGGAACTTCTATTTGTTTGCCGTGCCTTAAATCATTAAGGTTTGCAATTAACAAATCGTTATCAAACGCAAAAGGATGATCATAATTGGTTTCTAGGCGTTCCTCAAAAGATAAATGGGATTGGTCTTTATAATAATAGTCTTGAGCTAAGAGTGCAACACTATGCCCTTCCAAATTCTTCATAATTTCATTTGTTACTGATGTTTTCCCAGAACCAGAGCCGCCTGCAATTCCAATAATCGTCGTACTTTTCATTATCCAATTTCCTTTCTCATCATGTTGTTGGCATAAATTGGATGATCGACTTTAATTTGCACGATTTGCAATGGGTGACGTGCAGCATCAAGTTCGTTACCGTTTTCATCGTAAATTGTATCCACAACTTGTTTAAATGTTTCTATTTCAGGACCAAAAAATTCTATTTCCTGGCCAGGTTCAAATTTATTACGTTGTTGCACTGTAGCCATATGGGTGAATCTATTATAATCTAACACTAATCCACAGAAGTCAAATGATGCGTTTTTTTTATTTTGTTGACCAAACATTTGTTCTTCATAACCAGGTGTTCCTTCTATAAACGATGAAGCAGTTTCTCTATTGGCGCATTTCTCTAGTTCAAAAAGCCACTCGGGATTAATGTTAAATTGATCTGGATTTTCTGCGTAAGCATCAATAACTTTTCTATATACTGAAACTACTGTTGCAATATAATGAATTGATTTCATACGTCCTTCAATTTTTAAGGAATCAACACCAATGTCCATCATTTTAGGAATAGATTCGATAAGTTTCAAATCTTTAGGACTCATAGCAAATGAAGTAACTTCATTATCTTCATAAAATAAATCTAATTCTCCATCTTCATCAACTTGTAATAAATCATAATCCCAACGGCAACTTTGACAGCAACCGCCTCTATTTGAATCACGTGCAGTCATATGATTACTTAGCGTACAACGCCCTGAATAGGCAATACACATGGCACCATGTATGAAAGATTCTATTTCTATATCTACTTGATCTTTCATTTCTTTCATTTCCATAGCTCCTGTTTCTCGAGCTAATACGACCCTGTCTAATCCTTCTTCTTTCCAAAACTCTATAGCTTTATAGTTAGAAAGTGATTGTTGTGTAGATAAATGTATCTCTAAATTAGGTGCTACACGTTTACAAGTTTCAATAATGAGTGGATCAGCTACAATAATGCCAGTTGCCCCAGTCATTGATAAATTTTTTAGATATTGATCTAATCCTTCAATATTTTCATCATGTGCTATTATATTCGTCGTTACATAAATCTTTGCACCATAATTTTGGGCAAATTCTACGCCTTCTTTTATTTCAGCCATCGTAAAATTACCTGCATTTGATCTTAAACCATATTCTTGGCCGCCAAGAAATACAGCATCTGCACCATAATGCACAGCAATTTTAAGCTTTTCTAGATTACCAGCTGGGGCAAGAAGTTCAGGTTTTTTTATTTTAGGTTTATTTTGATTTGTAATTTGTTCTAATACGTTCATTACTAAACCTCCATTAATAAACTGTTTGCTTAAATAAAAACCCTTCATCAAATGGACGATGTTCTGCTTGTATCTTTTCTATCGGATCTACGAGCATAAACTTCTCATCTTCATAAACATCTGGGTCCTCATTATATAAGTCAATTGCTTCTCTATATTGTTCTGTACATGTATTTATATATGATTCAGATTGTAGGACGCCGTCAATTTTCAATGCGTCTATACCTGCTTCTAAAAGTGGCCCTAATTCTTCAATTAGGCATATATCGTTCGGAGACATGATGTGAGTACCGTTATAATCTTCAAATACAGGGTATTTATTATCTCGTTCTTCATCATATAACAATAATTCATTGGCTTCTTTATTTCTTTTTATCTTCATTTGCCTTTCTTGAAAAGTGTAATAATTACCTAACAACATACGCTTTGATTGAAACATGCAAGTCATACCATGCACTTGTACCTCTATTTCAACATTAGCATTGGCTTTAATATTTAGAATTTCATCTAAGCTAAGCTCCCTAGCTAATTGAGCACGCTTGGCACCCTTACTCCCCCAGTAATTACACTGAAAATAATTTGTCACTAATGCTTCTGCGTCCCAATTTAACGGAATTGGATGTGTTTGTTGCTTAACATACATAATCACGGCTGGGTCACCAAATATTATACGATCTACTTTTATTTCATGTAGAAAATTAATATATGATTCTAATGCATTGAGATGATAATTATGAAAGATACCGTTCACTGCAGCATAAATTTTTTTACCTTGATTATGTATTAGTTCCACAGCTTCTCTCATATCTTCTTTATTAAATTCACCAGCTAACCTTAAACCGAACTTTTGTTCCCCTATTACAAAAGCATCTGCACCTTTTTCAATTAATGTCTCAATATGATAAACAGATTTTGGTGTTACTAATAACTCTGTCATTTTGATTCTCCTTTAATTGAAATTGCTAATCCATCATCCATATTCAAAAAGTTTGTCGCATAATTAGGTTGTTTCATTAACCATTCATTATAGCTTTGCACTTTTTTAACCATTTGTCTTAGGTTTCTATTACGTACGACTGAAATATCAGATACGAAACCATGATATAGAACATTGTCAGTGACTACAATACCTCCATCTTTTAAAAGTGGTGTATATAATTCAAAAAACTTTTTAGATTGTGCTTTCGCCGCATCAATAAATATCATATCGTACGTGCGATCATTCACATTATCAAATTGTACTAGCGCATCGCCTTCGATTATTCTAATTTGATTATTGAAATGATATTGTTCTACACATTGCTTCGCTTTTTCTTGCATCTCTGAGTTACGCTCTATTGTTGTCACGTGAATTTTTTCAGAGATAGAAGCAAATTGCATAGCACTATAACCAATCGCTGTACCAATTTCTAAAATATTCATAGGTTTATGTAATCTAATTAATTGCTTAATCATGTCTAATGTGAGTTTATCAACAATAGGTACTTGATGTTCTTCGGCATACGTTCTTAATGACTCAATATAGTTGTCAGATTGCTCATGCAAATTTAATAAATATAGCTGATTATTATCCATTTTCAAAAACTTCCTTTATTATAAAATGATACATTTAATTTAAATAATAAAATAAATCAGTCAGGTAAAATTGACTGATTAAATATAGCATAACTTATTGATACGCTCTTTATTTTGAATCGCTATAGGTTCATTGTTTAGTATGCGATACATCATTTATATAAGATATGTATGATTGAAATTAACTTTATATATTTTACCATAAACTATTACAAAAAATAAGTGTATATTGTAATTCATAGCTTTAAGTATCATAATGAAACTAAAAATTAACCTTCAATATTTGATTTTAAACTTAAATACCATTGACTATTATATATTAATTTACGCTGCAGTATAGATGCATATAAAAAACTGCCAACAAAGTTAATACACTTCATTGGCAGTTTTAAAGAAAGATTTTACTCACTCGCTAATCAATGGATCACAGTGACCGCTTTAGCTATTTTATTCGTGGTCATGGTCATCCATTTCAGTATTGACTACTTCTTCAATCATATCCCACTCTTCATCTGTTTCAACAGGCAAGAATTTACCACCTTCACCATTTTCATCTGGTTCATTAATCATTGGTACTAATTCGATAAGATCCTCATCATCAGAATCAGCACCTTCCTCAGCAAGAATTACATATTCCTTTTTGAATTCTGGGTGGAAAAATTCTAAAACTTTACGATATAAAACTTCATTACCTTCTTCATCGTATAATGTTAATAATTCCTCTTCATTATTAATTTCTAACTCAGCATTGTGATTGTGCTCTGTCATTATTAAACGCTCCTTTTTATTGAATAGAATCTAAATAGCCTTGCAATATAAATACTGCTGCCATTTTATCTATTACTTTTTTTCGTTTCTGTCTAGAAACATCTGCTTCTAGTAAAGAACGTTCTGCAGCCATGGTACTTAATCGTTCATCCCACATAATTATCTCTACAGTTGGCAGTGCTTCTTGAAGTTGCTCCTTGTATTGTAACGAAGCCTCGCCTCGAAATCCAATAGAATTGTTCATATTTTTTGGCAAACCGATTACAACAGAACCAACATTCTCTTTTTTTATAATTTCTATTAGCTGCTCTATACCTAAATCATTGTTTTTTTCGTCTATACGGAGTGTTTCTAATCCTTGAGCTGTCCAACCCATTAGATCACTTATTGCAATGCCAACAGTTTTACTTCCTACGTCTAATCCTAATATCTTATGCTTTAACATGTATTATTTTGTGTTCTCTTGTAAATAATTCGAAACAAGTTCTTCCATGATATCATCTCGATCTATTCGTCGAATTTGGTTTCTAGCCTCGTTATTACGAGGGATATAAGCTGGATCACCTGATAATAAATAACCTACGATTTGGTTGACAGGATTATATCCTCTTTCTTCAAGTGTTTTATAGACATTTTGTAGTACTGTTGTAACATCTTCTTTAGGAATTTCATCATAATTAAACTTCATTGTTTTATCAAAATTTTCCATTTTTTTAGCACTCCTTCGTATCAAGTAAAAACTTCTTATTTACATTCTACATTACAATACTCTGAAGTTATAGAGATTTAATGTAATCTTTAATGAAACGTAATGATTCTGTGATGTTTTCAGGTTGAGTTCCCCCGCCTTGTGCCATATCAGGGCGACCACCGCCTTTTCCACCAACTATCGGCGCCATGTTTTTAATAATATCTCCAGCTTTTACTTTATCTGTAAATGCTTTTGGCACAGTAGCAATTAATGATACTTTTCCATCTACGTTACTAACTAATACAATTACAGTATCTTGCAGTTTTGATTTGAAATCGTCCATCGTTTCACGTATAGCTTTAGCATTTGCCACTTCAACTTCTGTAGCTAACAATTTCAAACCATTGATTTCTTCCACTTGATCAGTGATATCTCCCATTTTCAGAGAAGTAATTTCTTTATTTTTCTGCTCTAGTTGTTTCGTAAGTTCTTTTTCTTCAGATTGCATTTGAACAACTTTCTCCAACACTTGTTCATCTGTTTTTACTTTTACTTGGGATTTAACAGTATTAAATCTCTCTTGTATAGCTTCTAAATAAAGGAATGCAGATTTACCTGTGAACGCTTCAATACGACGCACACCAGCGCCTGTTCCTGATTCACTTACAATTTTAAATAACCCTATTTCTGAAGTGTTATTTACATGGATACCACCACATAATTCAATAGAGTATGGAGCCATATTTACAACTCTTACAACATCTCCATATTTTTCACCAAATAATGCCATAGCGCCTAATTGTTTAGCTTCCTCAAGCGGCATTTCTTGAATATTAACGTCAATACTGTTCCAAATTTCTTCATTAACACGTCTTTCAACTTGATCTATCTCATCTTGGCTCATAGGTCCAAAATGTGAAAAGTCAAATCTTAAACGATCCGGTTCAACTAGAGAACCTGCTTGATTTACATGTTCGCCTAACACTTCTTTTAAGGCAGCATGTACTAAATGTGTGGCGCTATGATTTTTCTTGATTGCACGACGCTCTTCATGATGAACACTTGCAGACACTTCATCACCTTTCTTAACAGAACCAAATTGAACTTCACCCGTATGTAGATTTTGTCCATTTGGCGCTTTTGTTACTCCTGTAACAAACACTTCAAATTGTTCATTACTAATAATTCCTTGGTCAGCAACTTGCCCACCACTTACGGCATAAAAAGGGGTTTCCTTTAATATAAAATGAATTGTTTCTCCAGCTTCAACTGTTTCCACTAACTCTCCATTGTAAATAATATCTGTAATCGTTGTAGCCTTATCCATAACATCATAACCAACAAAAGTACTGTCAGTAGTTATTTTTTTCAATACTTCACTTTGAATTTGCATTGATTGAGAACTTTGACGTGCTTGTCTTGCTCTATCTCTTTGTTGTTGCATTTCCTCTTCGAAGGTTTCCATATCCACTGAAAGGTTTTCTTGTGTTGCAATCTCTTCAGTTAATTCAACAGGGAAGCCATACGTATCATACAATTTAAATGCATCTTTACCATTAATTTCTTGTGTAGTTGATTTTGCTTTAGCTACTAAATTATTTAAAATGGCAAGCCCTTCTTCTAAAGTTTCGTGGAAACGTTCTTCTTCTGATTTAATAACACGCTTAATAAAATCAGATTTTTCTTTCACATTTGGATAATAAGGTTCCATAATATCAGCAACAATATCTACTAACTGATACATAAATGGTTCATTAATCTCTAAAGATTGACTAAATCTGACAGCACGACGCAACAACCTACGTAGCACATAGCCTCTACCCTCATTTGCTGGTAATGCACCATCAGCAATAGCAAAAGCAATTGTACGAATATGATCAGCTATGACTTTAAATGCTACATCATAGACATCTTTTTCTAAGTATTTTTTACCAGAAACTGTTTCTACTTCATGAATAATAGGCATAAATAAATCAGTTTCATAATTTGTACGCACATTTTGAGCAATTGAAGCCATTCTTTCTAAGCCCATACCAGTATCAATATTTTTATTTGGTAATGGCGTATACGTATGATCTTTATTATGATTAAACTCACTGAATACTAAATTCCAAACTTCTAAGAAACGTTCATTTTCTCCCCCTGGATACATTTCCTCTTCAGGGTCATCATGACCAAATTGGTCACCACGATCATAGAAAATTTCAGTATTTGGACCAGATGGACCTTCACCAATATCCCAGAAGTTACCTTCGATGCGAATAATCCTACTTTCTTCTAAGCGAATTTCTTCATTCCATATTCTATATGCTTCCACATCTTCAGGATGAATCGTAACATAAAGTAATTTTGGATCCATCGCCATCCATTTTTTGCTTGTTAAAAATTCCCATGCAAACTGGATTGCCTCTTTTTTAAAATAATCGCCTATTGAGAAGTTACCTAACATTTCAAAAAACGTATGATGACGTGCAGTAAAACCAACATTTTCGATATCATTTGTACGAATCGCTTTTTGTGAATTCACAATTCGTGGTTTTTTTGGTGTTTCTCTACCGTCAAAATATTTTTTTAATGTAGCTACCCCAGAGTTAATCCACAGTAGAGAATCATCATCTATTGGTACTAAAGGTGCTGAAGGTTCAACCATGTGCCCATGTTCAACGAAATAATCAATAAAATTCTGTCTAATTTCACTCGCTTTTAAGTTTTTCATCCTTAAAATTCCTCCATCTCAAATCAAGTTATAACAGTTATAAGAAAAAATGAAAATAAAAAACGCTCATCCTCATAAAAGGGACGAACGTTTCGCGGTACCACCCTGGTTATAAGTATTAGTAAATTTATTTTACTTAAAGTTTATTACCTTATACTTATCACTTAATTAGTTAATATTTACACTGACATAAAGTAGCATTCAACCGTATTAGCTGTACTTTTCACCAACCAGTACATCTCTTTTTATGTCTAACACAGTTTACTCATCTTTATGCTAAGTTAATTATATTGTATTTACTTTCGTTACTAATGTCAATCTTCTACAAAGTCATAAGGCGAAATGTCTCCCATGTTAATCATAGGATTAATTTTGAAGATATTATTTTCGGTTAAAACAATGTCAGCATCTATTGTTTTAGTAACCTCAATATTATCTTCACCGACATCAACTGATTCATTATTGAAATAAGTTTTCAAAAATGTGCATAATTGTGTCATTCTTACTTGTCCATGCGTTTTAAGCCCGATATCAAAGGCTTGTGGGTCACCTAAAAACACAAGGGATTGTTTCGCTCTCGTAAGCCCTGTATATAAAATAGGCTTTTGTAGCATTCTAAAATATTGCTTTACCATTGGCATAATCACGATAGGAAATTCAGAGCCTTGTGACTTATGAATAGATGTGCAATAAGCATGTGTTAATTCTAATAAATCTTGGCGTACGAACGTAATTTCATTGCCATCAAAATCAACAATAAGTACATCTTTATTCATTGCATTTTCTTTCGCCCAAAATATACCTACGATAACACCGATATCTCCATTAAAGATGTTATCACTGGGTCGGTTTACAAGTTGTAATACTTTATCTCCTTTTCTAAAAGTCACCTCGCCAAATTCAATTTCTCGTGTATTTTTATCTTTAGGATTTAAAATGGATTGTAATACCGTGTTTAATTTTTTAATTCCTGCAGAACCTTTATACATCGGTGCTAACACTTGAATATCACTCATATCATATCCTTTATGTACTGCACTTGTGACTACCTTTTCTACCACTGTGGGTATTTGCTCAGTCGTACAATTAATAAAATTACGATCATGAAAACGCTGAGTAATGTCAATTGTTTCACCTAACTTCATTCTATGCGCTAACTCAATAATACTTGAACCATCTTGTTGTCTATAAACCTCAGTTAAATTCACACGAGGTATCACTTTAGAGTCAATTAAATCTTTAAATACTTGTCCTGGTCCGACAGACGGTAATTGGTCTTCATCTCCTACTAAAATGACTTGTGCATCAATAGGAACTGCACTTAAAAATTGATGAAATAGCCAAGTATCTACCATAGACATTTCATCAATTATAATCAGTTTTGCGGTGATTTCATTATCTAAAATATCTTCTGGTTGAGTATCTTGGTTCCAACCAATTAACCTGTGTATAGTCATCGCTTCTAAACCTGTTGATTCGGATAATCGTTTTGAAGCTCTACCAGTAGGCGCCGCTAAAACAACAGGATAGTCGTCATTTTGATAATCATCATAATCTAATGAAAGTCCATGTATTTCGGCATACAATTCTACAATCCCTTTAACAACTGTTGTCTTACCAGTACCAGGTCCGCCTGTAAGTAACATGATTTTAGAGTTGATTGCAGTTTGTAACGCATCTCTTTGAGAATTCGCATAAGTTACTTTATTACGTTCTTCAATCTCACCAATTTCAAGTAATATATCTGATTGTTCTATTTCTTTCAATTTATTCGTATGGGTGAAGTTACGATATAGGTTTTGAACACTTTTTAATTCAGAATAATACAAGCTAGGTATAGCAACTTCATTTTCTTGTTGAATTAATTTAGTATCTTTCACTAAATCTTGTAGTACATCGAGTAGTTGCTGAGTTTCTATTATTTCTGATGGTGATTGAGACAACATATCTTGTGTCATTTCTAACACGTTATTAGTAGGTAAATATGTATGTCCTTGTTTAATACATTCTTCCTCTAAAACGTATAATAACCCAGCTTTTAACCGTTCATCATCGTTAAATTGAATACCTACATTACGTGCTAATATATCAGCTTTATTGAAGCCAATACCTTTAACATCATAAACGAGTTGATATGGTTTGTATTCTACGATATTAAGTGTTTCGCCTAAATAGACTTGATATATTGACATTGCAAGTTTGGGGCCGAACCCTAAATCATGTAAACGTATAATAATTTGTTCCGTTTCTTGGTTACTAGCAATTTGGTCGGCAATCTGCTTTTGTTTCTTTTTAGGAAGACTCGGCACTTGTTCTAATACAGTAGGGTCATTTAGTATATCATTAATTGTATTTTCACCTAGTTTATTCACTATGTTCTGTGCTGTTTTCTTACCTATTCCTTTAAATAAATCGCTGGATAAATAACTAATAATTGCTTCTTTGGTTTGCGGTAATTCTTTTTCAAACGTTTCTGCTTTAAGCTGTTTACCATATTTTGAATGAGTGACAACTTGTCCTTTAAAAGTATAGACGTCTCCTTCAGCAATTTCTGGGAAAAACCCTACAATTGTAGGCATTGAATCGAAGCTTTCATTTGTTTCAATTGTATCTACTTTTAAAACTGTATAAAAGTTCTCTTTATTTTGAAACAAAATAGCATCAACTGTCCCTTTAATCATGGAAGTATTAAATAATGTAGGGTCTTCCATCAGTTATTCCTCCTCTGCTATAGATTTAAAAGTTTTAATTGCATGATGACTCATAACATGTTCTGGGTTAGCTTCTACTGCACGTTCAAATAATTGTATAGCTTGTGATGTATCTTCAGTTTGCATATATGTTGCTAAACCAAGATTATATAAAGCATCTGAATGATTATCATCTAACGTCAAAACATGGTTCAGTTGTTTAATTGCTTGCTCGAATATTTCTAAATGGCATAATACTAGTCCATATTGAAATTGTACTTCTACATCTTTACGGTTGTCTTGTTCAGAAGCAGTCATTAAAAACGGTAACGCTTCTTTAAATGCATCTAATTGATTAAATGACATACCAATCATATAATTTGTATCGACTTGATCCACGTTGAATTTTAATGCTTGTTGATATAACTTAATTGCTTCAGTAAATCTACCTTCATTATAATAAACATTTCCTAAATTATAATAAATCGCACCATTTTCTGGGTCTAATGTGATAGCTTTCTGAAAAAACTTTTCAGCTTTTTCAACTTCACCCGCTTCAGCGATTAAAATACCAGCATTTATGTAATTTTCAACTTCTTTTGGATTATTTTCAATATTTGCAAATAATGCTGTTAGTGCTTCTTCAATATTTCCTTGCTTAATTAATTCATAAATTTGTTCTTGATCCAATTTAAACCCTCATTTCTGACTATTTATTATAACATTTGCTTGTAGTTTTGGAATCCTATTTTACAAAAAGAAATCGTTAGTAACTATAAATTATATAGCTTACTAACGATTTCTAATTAAAATAAGATTTTTTATTAAACGACGTAGCTTAGTTGACCTGACTCTTTAAAGACATCATCAATTGTAGCACCACCTAGACAAATATCTCCGTCATAAAGTACTACTGATTGCCCAGGTGTGATTGCACGAATTGGTTCTTCAAAAGTAACTCGTATAGCATTGTCATTTTCTCTTTTAACGAATACTTTAGTATCTTTTTGACGATATCTGAATTTTGCAGTACATTTAAAACCATTTTCTAAGTCAACTTCGTTGACAAAAGAAATATCTGAAGCAATTAAATAATCACTATATAATGCTTCGTGATGGAAACCTTGTTCGACAAATAATACATTGTCATTTAAATTTTTACCTACTACAAACCAAGGGTCTCCATCTCCCCCAATTCCTAAGCCATGACGTTGTCCAATAGTATAGTACATTAAACCAGCATGTGTTCCAACTTTCTCTCCTTTTAATGTAACCATATCACCAGATTGAGCTGGTAAATATTGTGATAAAAATTCTTTAAAGTTACGTTCTCCAATAAAGCAAATCCCTGTAGAATCTTTCTTTTTAGCAGTAGCTAAGTCCTGTTCTTCAGCGATACGACGCACTTCACTCTTTTCAATATTACCTATTGGGAACATTACTCGTGATAATTGCTCTTGTGAAAGTTGATTTAAAAAGTAAGTTTGATCTTTATTGTTATCAACACCACGTAACATTTCAACATGTCCATCTTCATGATGTTGAACACGAGCATAATGACCTGTTGCAACATAATCTGCACCAAGTTTTAATGCATGTTCTAAAAATGCTTTGAATTTTATTTCTTTATTACACATTACATCGGGGTTTGGTGTGCGTCCTTTTTTATATTCATCTAAGAAATAAGTAAACACTTTGTCCCAATATTCTTTTTCGAAGTTCACCGCATAATAAGGTATACCAATTTGGTTACATACAGCAATTACATCATTATAATCCTCTGTAGCCGTACATACTCCGTTTTCATCTGTATCGTCCCAGTTTTTCATAAAGATGCCTATTACATCGTAACCTTGTTCTTTTAATATGTGCGCAGTTACAGAACTATCAACCCCACCTGACATGCCAACTACTACACGTGTATCTTGATTTGACAACTATTTTTCCTCCTTAAATCTGTTATAAATTTTGTGTATTTCCGCAGCTATATATTTTATCTCTTGTTCAGTTGTTTGTTCATTAAAACTAAATCTTACAGAATACTTTGCTCTTTCATCGTTACCATACATTGCAACTAATACATGTGACGGCGTTGTTGTTCCTGCTGTACAAGCAGAGCCGGATGAAACATAAATATTAGATAAATCCATTAAGGTTAACATCGTTTCAACATCGACAAATGGCAAATACAAATTAACAATATGGCCTGTGGCATCTGTCATTGAACCATTTAATTCAAACGGCACGGCACGCTCTTGTAATGTAACAAGAAATTGATTTTTCAAATTCATCAAATGGACGTTATTATCATCTATATTATTATGAGCTAAAGTTAGTGCTTCAGTTAACCCTACAATTTGTGGAAGATTTTCTGTCCCAGCTCTTCGTTTTGCTTCTTGCTCTCCTCCTAATTGTGGAAACTGCAAATGTGTATCCTCATTAACTAACAATACACCTACACCTTTGGGTCCTCCAAATTTATGTGCAGTAATACTCATTGCATCTATATTAAATTCATGAAAATCTATTTCAAGATGGCCTACGGCTTGTACTGCATCAACGTGAAATAGTGCATTGGATTTTGAAATAATATCATCTATATCATACATAGGCTCCACTGTGCCTATTTCGTTATTAACAAACATAATCGAAACTAAAATAGTTTCATCTTTGAGTGCTGCTCTTAATTGGTCTAATTGTATTAAGCCTTCGTGATTAACATCTAAATATGTCACTTCAAAGCCTTCTTTTTCGAGTTGTTCAAACACATGGAGTACAGAGTGATGTTCAATCTTAGATGTAATAAGATGCTTACCTTTATGTTGATGTGCATATGCAATTCCCTTAATAGCAGTATTATTAGATTCAGTCGCACCACTTGTAAATACAACTTCATTAGCCTTTGCATTAAATATTTTTGCAACTGATCTACGAGAGGCATCAAGATGTTTTCGCGCATCTCTCCCCATACTATGGATAGAAGAAGGATTACCATAGTGAACGCTATAAATATCCATCATTTTGTCTATAACTTCTTGTTTGACTGGTGTTGTTGCAGCATAATCTGCATATACTTCCATGTTTGACACTCCTAACAATTTTATCAATGTTCCAATGATAGCACCATCTAAATAAATTTTCTAGTTGTCTGTTTCAAAATATCCTGTTTCATCATTTTTTATAATCATCTAATAATTTTAATGTATCACTTATATTTAATTTTTGATAATGATTTAGTGATAAATTATAAAATTGGTAGCCAACAACTTCCCAATGAGTCTCAATAAAACGAAATTGTATATATTGATCATGTATTGCTATTAACATTCGCTCATTCAAACGATGAATTATATCCAATATTAAATCTTATGTAATTATATCAAAACAATTCATAAGTTCATCTAATAAAATTAATTTCTTTCTAAAATAATTGAGTGTAATAACGCAATATGCGTTTGTTTATCACCACTTAAAACGCCAAATTTTTGTCTGAATTAACTTCTCTTAAACTTAATAATTTAGCTTGTGTTAGTACATTTTATTCTAATTCATACCCAATAGTGAAGTTGATTTACCAACCCCGTTATCAACTACAAGTGCTGGGGTTCCCCAATCCCTACATTACGAACCAATGTCTTATCATACTTCTCAAATGATTTTATGCATAATAAAAAGACATATCAATTTCCTCACTTTCAAGGACATGACATGTCATAAATGTATAATAAACTCATTATTAATTTGATTGCTTAAAAATTATCTATATAATTTAAGACAGGGATGTGTCTCGTAATTATTTTCATTTAATTGTATATATTTTTTATTCATAATCCTAATTAAATCTTCTGTTATTTTAATTTACTTATTATAACAATGAGCAATTCTTTACGCAAGATTTTAGTCGACTGTTATACTTCAATATATTAACAGTCTTTGAGGAGGAGAGCGATTAACATGTACAATCTAAAATTATCGGCACTTAATCTCGTGCCTATTCGTGAAGGCGAAGATGATCAAGATGCAATTAAGGATATGGTCAAATTGGCTCAAAATTTGGAGTCTTTAGATTATGAACGTTATTGGATTGCAGAGCATCATAATGCACCCAACTTAGTCAGTTCGGCTACTGCATTATTAATTCAACACACTTTAGAACATACTTCTAATATTCGTGTAGGCTCAGGTGGTATAATGTTGCCAAATCATGCACCTTTAGTAGTTGCAGAGCAATTTGGTACTATGGAAACTATATTTCCAAACCGTGTAGATCTGGGACTGGGACGCGCACCTGGTACTGATATGATGACTGCAAGTGCTTTACGTAGAGATCAACATAATGGCGTTTATGAATTTCCAGAGGAAGTTGAGCAACTCTCTACATACTTTGGTCCTGGTAATCAACAGTCCTATGTACGAGCTTATCCTGCAGTTGATAAGCATGTACCACTGTATATTTTAGGTTCCTCAACTGATTCTGCTCATCTAGCTGCCAGAAAAGGATTGCCTTATGTATTTGCTGGACATTTTGCACCCCAACAAATGAAAGATGCTATACAAATATATAAAGAGCTATTTGAACCTTCAGAAGTATTAAGCAAACCGTATGTCATTGTTTGTTTAAATGCAATTGTTGCTGACACGGATGCACAAGCAGAGTACTTATCATCTACACAAGCACAAGTGATGGTCAGTATAACGAGAGGAAGAATGCAACCACTTCAACCACCAACAGATGATTTAAAAGGACTTTTAACACCAACTGAGTATGAAATTGCAAAACAAAGAATGAACTCATCACTTGTAGGTTCTGAAGAAACTGTTAAAAATAAAATTCATTCATTTATAAGTGAATACGGCGACATTGATGAATTAATGGCTATTAGTTACATTTATGACCAAAATGCTCAATTAGAATCTTATCGTAAATTAAGAAATATAATAGATAATCTATAGTCAAATTTGATATTATGGTTATGGATATATTGCTTTTATACACCATAAGTTTTTTAATTTTAGACATAAAAAAACCCCCGATTTACACTACTATAGTAAATCGGGGGGTTATATTGTATAAACAAAATAATTATCGTTTAACAAATATTATTTTTCGTCTTTATTTTCTTCATCTTTATTTTCGCCGTCTTTATTCTCTTCGTCACTACCACCAGTATATTTATCGATTTGTTCTGAAGCTTGTTGTGCTTTCTCGTTATCTATACCTTTTAATTTGTCAGATACATTTTTCGCAGTATCTTTTGCTTTATTTAAGAAA
>Ga0079226_10000431_pt1 | contig 29133 bp, 21 predicted proteins | sample Poulit2014_FD_76345 | JGI IMG/M metagenome (GOLD analysis project Ga0079226, IMG submission 76345) | Agricultural soil microbial communities from Georgia to study Nitrogen management - Poultry litter 2014 | ecosystem: Environmental > Terrestrial > Soil > Agricultural land | place: USA: Georgia...
AGCGTAGCCATATCTATAATAAGATGAAAAAATACGATATCGAACGATAACGTATTGCAGTATCGCGAGCAGCCTATATTACTATCACCTAAAAAGGCCATTAAGCAATTTCAATTTATAGTTAAGATGTAATAATGTCTTCAAAAATAATTGACGGTAAAAAGGTAGCCAAAATAACGCGTAAAGAAGTGAAAAGGGATGTTGATGAGTGGGTAGCCGACGGGAACCGACCTCCTTTCTTGCAAGTTATATTGATAGGGAACGACCCGGCATCTGATGTTTATGTGGGTGCCAAAACCCGTGCGTGTAAAGAAGTGGGCATAGAAACTGATACGCTTCGCCTTCCGGATACCATTTCAGCCAAACAGCTCAAAAAAACTATCCATAAGTTTAATCAGGATGATTCTTCGGACGGCATCTTGGTACAGCTTCCATTGCCTTCGCATTTATCCTCTCATGATGTTATTGAGGCGATTGACTATCACAAAGATGTGGATGGTTTTCATCCCATGAATGTAGGACGGATGGCGGTTGGCCAGCCCAGCTTCCATTCGTGTACGCCGGCCGGCATTTTTGAGCTTTTCAAATATTATAGTATTCCTACAAAAGGGAAGCATGCCGTAGTTGTGGGCGCCAGTGATATCGTAGGTCGCCCTGCTTCTATTATGCTTTCCAAAGAAGGCCCGGGTGGAAAGGCAACGACTACCATCTGCCATAAATATACTAAGGATTTAACAGCACATACCATTTCAGCTGATATTTTAGTGGTTGCAGCCGGGCAGCCAAATCTTATTAAAGGCGAAATGGTGAAGGAGGGAGCTGTAGTTATTGATGTGGGTATAAATAGAGTAGCGGATGAAACGAAAGAGAAAGGCTATACATTAGTGGGCGATTGTCACTATGAGAGTATTGAAGAAAAAGCCAGCTGGATCACGCCTGTGCCCGGCGGTGTAGGACCGATGACGGTAGCTATGCTAATGAAAAATACGCTATTAGCGGCCAAAAGTTCTATCTATCCGGAGTAATTTGAGTAAAGTTTTACACAGGATATTAGGCGATTCGTCTTGTTCTTACAGACATTCACCAGAACTATCCGGATCAATATGACAAGCATCAGACTGGAGGCTGGTACTGAGTTTAAGGTCGCCATGCAGTTGGTTTAGAAAGGACTTAATTTCTCCCTCTGTTTTCCAGCTTTCGTGTCCGTCCGTTAGAACCGGCAGATCTGTAGCGGAAAGCCCATTCGGAAGTTCAGTTGAACCCGGTGAATCTATCATATTGTGGGCAACGACCATCTCTTCCATTTTGTCGGAAACCCATTCTGTAAATGAATTGCCTTGGTTATAGTAAAAAGTAAGCATAACTTTGATATTCGTTATTTGCTTTTTTCCTTAGGCAGATCAGTATATTAACATTTCAGGTGTGATAGGGGTTCCCGAAAAAACAGCCTTTAGAAGCCTAATCTGTATTTTTATCTAATGTTAGATTGGGTGAAATATAGGCTGGACCACTCAACTGTAATCAGGAATATATTAATCTTGCAGCCCAAGTTTGAAAGGAGGGGAATCTGTCACAGGTTATGTACTAAAGCTTTGGCAAGGCTATAATAGTACAAGAGGCTTTATGTGTCATTGCGGTCATCCATTTCGGGCTCTAACTATAAAAACCAAACATTCTTGGAACCGTCTGCAGTTTGATTATTGCGTGATGCTATAAGGCACTTCCAAATAATCAGTAGTAAACTTTGGTCTTTCGTTTTTGATGGCGTTTTAGCAAAGCTGTTTATGAAATGTATTTCAGTAGAAAATAGCTGTAGACTGCTTGTTGACATTATTTTTAAAATAAAAAAGAAGGGGTGACACAATGGTGTCATTGCGGCTTGTTAACTTTGGATTGAAGATTAATTCAAAGGATGAAAACAGTTATGAAAACGGTTATAAATACTGCACAAAAAGACGTTCATGATAACATAGAACCTATGCTTCGCAAAGTGCTCAACGAAGCGATGGAAGAGCATCGGGAATTAAATGGAATGTTTGATCTTATGGGATGGGGTCAACTTCCGGATACTCTTAAAATGGAGATAAAGGATGATGTAGCAGCAATGGTCAAAGAACTCAAAGGACAGTATTCCAGCTGCGACCCACATGTGAAACGCCGCCGTAATCGGGTTGTTTACTGGGTTGAAATGTTTTTGGAGGGAGTTTGCAGTGAACAGACGGCCGTAGATGCATTGCGGGTGCGTCCATTATAATAGGCACTAATACAGGTGAAGCTTGAATTGAGCAACAATGATTTTCTGAGCCGTGGTATATTGTGCAACAGAATTGTTCGGGTTATTCAAATTTATAATTTTTGAAAACATAATAATCCTTCTGTAGAAGAGGCGATAAAATATGGCAGGTTGCAGGGCATGTCTTCCGGGCAAAATTTTTAGGTGGCAGCCTGATAGTTTAAAATGGTGCTTTTTATTAAAATGGCATTTAAAGGAGCATTTTAGATGGAGAAGATAGAAACCTGGCCCGGGGCAGGTGAGCGTCACTGGATGAAAGTAATGTTTTATATTCCATTAAGCAGGTCGCTCACATTTTTTTTATCTTTAGCAAAGTCAAAAAAGCCAACAACCCTACATATTTAACGCTATGGAAAACTCTTCTCCCTTTGACCGAATTACCCGGCAGGGTTTAACATATGATGATTTGTTGTTAGTACCTGCGGAATCGCAAACATTACCCCGAAATGCTGATATCAGTGTTGATTTGACGCCGAATCTGACCCTCAATGTCCCTATTATCAGTGCGGCAATGGATACGGTTTCCGAACATCGGATGGCTATAGCCCTGGCGCGGGAAGGTGGTATTGCTATCCTGCACAAAAATATGTCAATCGCTGACCAGGCCGACCAGGTACGGATGGTAAAGCGCAGCGAGAGCGGGATGATTGTAGATCCGGTAACGCTGGGTGAGGATCATACGGTACGGGAAGCGCGGGCGCTGATGGAAAAACACAAAATTGGTGGTATTCCCATCGTTGAGGATGATAGCAAGCTGATCGGGATTGTAACAAATCGCGATTTACGCTTTGAGCACTATGTGGACAAGGAGCTGAGTACTATTATGACCAAAGGAGACCTGATTACTGCGCCTGAAGGTACTACGCTCGAAGAGGCAGAAAAGCTGCTTCAAGAGCACAAAGTAGAAAAACTACCCATCATTGATGATCACGGTACTTTGGTAGGATTGATTACCTTTAAGGATATTGAAAAGAAAATGAACTATCATCATGCCTGTAAAGATGATATGGGGCGTTTGCGGGTAGGAGCGGCGGTAGGCGTAACTTCAGATACAGCGGAGCGCGTGGAAGCCCTTATGGAATCCGGGGTGGATATCATCACGATTGATACTGCGCACGGCCATTCGTCAGGTGTTCTGGAGATGGTAGAGCAGATTAAAGACCAGTTTCCTGATCTGGATCTTATAGTAGGAAATATAGCTACAAAAGAGGCAGCTAAAGCACTGGTTGAAGCTGGAGCTGATGTGCTAAAAGTAGGTGTGGGCCCCGGTTCAATTTGTACGACCCGCGTAGTTACAGGAGTAGGTGTTCCACAGCTTAGCGCAGTGATGGAAGTAGCAGAATATGCTCATGAAGCAGGGGTCGGCCTTATTGCAGACGGCGGCATTCAGCAGACCGGCGATATTCCTAAAGCTATTGCCGGCGGAGCCCATGCTGTTATGATGGGATCTATGTTTGCAGGCGTCGATGAGAGTCCGGGTGAGACGATTATTTATGAGTCGCGAAAGTATAAATCGTATCGCGGCATGGGTAGCATCGGTGCAATGGAGAAAGGGTCCAAAGATCGGTACTTCCAGGATGTAGAAGATAATATCAATAAATTAGTGCCCGAAGGCATAGAAGGAAGAGTGCCATATAAGGGGTATCTCAGTGAGGTTGTTCACCAAATGGTTGGCGGATTGAGGGCTGCGATGGGATATACCGGATCGGCAGTTATTGATGACCTGCAGAATGCTGAATTTGTTCAAATATCGGCGGCAGCTTATCGCGAAAGCCACCCTCATTCTATAAAAATTACGAAAGAATCGCCGAATTATTCGGTCAGCTAACAGCCACTATTTTCGGGCGTTAAAAAGCACACCCAGCCCAAGCGCTAAAAACAGGAAGTGGGGGAGGATTGCCGCTACTATGGGAGGAATTACGCCAGTACTCCCAAAGGGCTCAATAACTTTCATCATCACCAGATATAGAAAGCTTACAACCAAGCCTGCAGCAATATAGAAGCCCTTTCCTCCTTTTCGGCGTTCAGAAGCAAGGGCAAAGCCAACTATAGTAACCACGATAATTGAAAAAGGATAGGCGTAGCGTCCATAAAGCTGTACTTTAGGCATTTCTACATTTCCTGCGCCACTGCGTTCCATAGAATGGATATAAGCAATCGCTTCCGGATAAGTAAGCTGATAAATATCTGAGGTCGTACGTGCTAAATCCTGGGGGAGAATATTTAATGTGGTATCGGTAGAGTCAATATAAATATGATGGTATCCGCCGGGAGTAAATATCCGCCTATCAATACCCACTAATTTCCAGTTATGTTTATTATCCTGCCAAATCATGCGCTCTGCATAGGCTGTTTGTGAGATGCTGTCACCGGCAAAGTTAGTGATATCTATCCTGTAGCCGATATTTTTATTCGAATTAAAATAGCCGATTTCATAGATGGTATTGTCCGACTCTTGCCTAAACAGCCGGTTTTGATCTATATCATCCGAATTTCCTTCGAGGTATTCTGCTTCAAAGGCCATACGCTTGACGTTTGCCTCGGGGATAAGAAAGCCATCCATATAACTGACCGCTGCCGTTAATATAAAGGCAACCACAAGATAAGGCACAAGCAGCCGGTAAAGACTGACTCCGGCAGCTTTTAAAGCAATTATTTCCAGTCGCTCAGCCATTTGGCCGGTAACATACAGACAGGCTACAAACATTGCTACCGGAATGATGAGACGGATTATTTCAGGTATATAATTGAGGTAATATATGCCGAATATCTGCTTAACGGTAGCACCATTATCGGCAAAATACTCGCTATTCTCTGAAAAATCGAAGACGATAAAAATAAATATCAGCACGAGCAGCATAAAGAAAGTGATGACAAAGAGCCGGCGGGTGATATATCGGTCAATCTTTTTAATCATATTATTTACATAAACTCGATATTTTGAATGACGTGCTGACTCGTATTACCAAATATATTCCTACCAGTCCCAGTATAATATTAGAAGTCCACATACCGACGAATGGACTAATAAAAAGGCGATCTGCCATTTTTTCGCCTTGTATAATTGAAATCCAGTAAAGGGTTAAAAAAGCTGTACCAATGAGTGCTGCATATCCCAGGTTTCCTTTTTTGGTATACATACCAATAGGGACCCCCAGCAGTACAAAAATAATGCAGGCGATTGGGATCGCAAATTTTTTGTGAATCTCAACCAAATACTGTGCAATTTTTTTTATTCTCCAACTTGTATCCATGTTCAAATCGTCGACGAGCGTTTGGTAGCTGCGAAGTTTGGAGAGCGTGATGCTTTGAAGCTGTTGCTGTGCCGAGGCTGACGATACTTCGTTGAGAACTAAAAAATCACTTGACCGTGGTTCTTCTGTCTCATCAGTAGGTTCGGTATTTTCAAAACGCCGCACATATCGTGCATTTTCTGAGGTATCAACTGATAGAGGAACAAAGTAGTTTTCGTTATTGATGAGTTTGCTCTTCTTGGAGGTAACTTCTTCGTTCAGCGAGTCTACCAGAGCACGCATTGCCTGGATATCCATAGTACGATCATTACGCGAACGATCCTGCGGATTCGTTCGGGAAAAGGCCAAATCAGAGAGATCAAAGCTTATTCGATATCGATTAAACCCTGTTTTTTCGATAACTTTTATACGCTCGCCTTCTCTGCGGCGATTGAGATAGCGCATAATGGCTCCGTTTTTTAAGAATAGATTCATCGTCTGTCCATTATTTTCACTTTCCAGGTGCCCCTTTTGGGCTTTGATGATTGCTTCTTTCCGGTTGCCGGACGGATGTTGGAATATAGTTACATTGTGGAGGGAGTCCGATTCATGCGTCATATTCTGAACGAGAAAGGTATACCCGTCGATTCCTTCATAAAACTCCCCTTCCTTTAGATCAAAGCCGGGCTTTTTGAGACGAATGTCAATAAACAAGGAGCGTGCTCGCTGATTGGCATCAGGCAGCACATCGTTTGAAAACCAGACCAGAAAGATAGAAAGCAATACCCCAGCGGCTAAGACCGGACTTATAATACGGAATGGGTTAACACCGGCCGCTTTGATGGCTGCTAACTCATTGAGTTCCGTAATTTTACCAAAAGCCATCAGGCATGCTACCAGTACTGCCATCGGCATAGCCAGCACGACCATCGAAGCTAGATTTGTGATAATGAGCTCAATAATAACTCCAAAAGGCAGCCCCTTACCCACCAGCATATCGATGTAAAGGATAAGAAACTGCATAAGCAGCATAAGCATTAAGGTGATGAAGCAAAAGAAGAAGGGGCCCACGTGACGCCTCAACACATCGCGTTGTAATTTGTTGGGTATAAAGCGCATAACATCAATTCTTTGAATAAGCCTAAAATTACACCTATACTACTTTATTACAAAACGAGTATCAAGGGAAAGCCTTTTTATTGAAGGCAACATAAACTATTATCAAGAGGGAACCTTTGAGTGGGCTTTTATTAGGGAACTGCTCATTATTAAGGGATTCCAATCTTGAAAAAAACGGATCATAAAACAGATCGTCATATTCGTGCAATTTCGTGTAACAATATGCTGTATCTTTCTGGTGTTAGGCAGCTGTTTGGGGATATCCGAAACGGCAGCTGGTCCGGTTTCGGTACAACCAGCCGTTGCGGATACACTGCCCGCTCCTCAAGTAATAGAGGGCAGCTTTAAATTAATTCAGCCGTCCTTTCCGGAACTTAGGGTACATAAAATGTGGCCGTTAAATGCGAAAGGTCCGGCAACGAAGATACGCGAGCAAAAACGTTCCTATGATTCCCTCTTCAGCTTGCCAAAGACGGTGTATATTAAAGGATATGCCATTCGTTTTCAAAGGTATTCGCAAATAAACGGTGAAAGATCAATAACTGATGTCAGGGCAGATACTTCGGGAATAACGGCTTTTAAGGCAGATGTGGGAGAAGATGAAGAATCAACTTTCAGCACTGTTTTTGGCTCCCCTGAAGTGAAGCTGCAAGTGAATGGGAAAGCCAGCGTAAATGTAGGCGCTTCGATCAGTAAAACTGATAATCCGGGAATTGTCCAAAGCCAGCGAAGACAAGTTGATCCCATCTTTAAGCAGAATTTACAGCTTAATGTAGACGGCCGTATTGGGGATAAGTTATCGATCCGCACTAACTGGAATACAGATCGGGCATTTGATTTTATGAACCGTGTAAGTGTTGTATACGATGGATATGATGATGAAATTTTGCAACGCCTGGAGATAGGAAATGTTTTTATGCAAACAGGAAATTCTCTTATCCGAGGGGGGAATGCGCTTTTTGGATTAAAGGGTAAATTGCAATTAGGCGACTTATCCATTACTTCTGTATTGTCAAAGCATGAGGGAGATAGCCAAACGCAAGTCATTACGGGTGGAGCACAGGAGAAGGATATTTCTATTCGGCCCGCAGACTATAAATATGATCAATACTTTTTTCTCGATTTTTATACCCGGCAGGAGTATGAGAGAAATGTGTCCGACCCACAGCATTTAGGCCAGGCTTTTCAGCTCATTGAGATAAATGTTTGGGTGCTTCGCGAGACGACAGAATCAATGGAAGGAGAACGGCGTGTGATTGCTTTAGGCGGTTTGGGGGTAAATAAGGAGGCAGATGGAAGTTATAGCTTGCCGAATATGGAGTATGACCCATTTGCAGAAAGCACACTCAAGACCTACCGTGATCCTGCATTAAGTGTATCGGCTGATGATTTTGGGGTAGAGGCCACGTCTTTTGTAGAAGGATACTTTGTACCGCTTCAGCAAGGCAGTGATTATAAAGTGAATCGCAATCTCGGATATATTGCCTTAAAAAGGGACTTAAATGCCCGGCAGGCGATGGCCATTTCCTTTAAGTATAAGGATCCGCGAACGGGACGGACGATTAGCGTGGGAGATGTAAATTCCGGCGGGGATAATAGAATTTACCTGAAGCTTATTCGGCCAAAAACCTTAGCCTCCGACAATTCGTTATGGCCGCTAATGATGAAGAATGTCTACGCTCTGGGGGTAAAAGACTTAACGTCCGAGAACCTGGAATTGGATATCAAGTATTCTGAGCAAAATGTATCGAGCAGTTCCCTTCCCGGCCGCCGGACCACGCTCCTGCAGGATTTAGGGCTCGATCGCGTAGATCAGCAGGGCGCTGCCCGACCTGACAACAGAATTGACTTTAGCACAAGCGTACTCAACCCGTCAACCGGGACTATTATTTTTCCCTACTTGCAACCTTTTGGCAGTCGCATCCAGGCATTGCTTCGGGAAAGCGGAGCTTCTGATGAACAGGTAGAAGCGCTCAGCTTTTATGAATTATATGAGCATAGAAAGCAGCGTACAAGTCAATACGCAAAGAACAACTTCTATCTGTTGGAAGGCCAGGCAAAAGGAGCTGTATCTAATAGTTATGATCTGGGATTTTCTTTGGTTGAGGGTTCGGTTAAGGTCTATGCCAATGGACGGCAATTACAGGAGGGGACTGATTATATTGTTGATTATTCTGTTGGCAGCATTACAATACTTAATGAACGATATCTTAGGAGAGACCAGGAAATTAAGATTGAATATGAAAATAATGACCTCGTTCAGGTAGCACAGAAAAATTTTACAGGGCTAAGGGCAGAATATGAGCTAACGGATGATATCCATATTGGGAGCACGCTTTTTAAGTACAAAGAAAAACCTGTTCAGGATAAAATCCGTATTGGAAATGAGCCGGTAAATAATACTATGCTTGGATTTGATGCAGGGGCACATTTTGATGCTCCATGGCTGACCGAAATGCTGGATCGCCTGCCGCTTTTGCAGGCGGATAAACCGTCAGCTATTTCATTGAGCGCCGAATTTGCTCAGCTATTTCCCGGAGTGTCTCATAGTCCGGCAGTGAAGGAGGCTATCAGTGAAGGACGCTTGTCCGGGGACGAAGAGCAGGGCCTGTCGTTCATTGATGATTTCGAGGGATCGGATATTGGTATTAAGTTCATGGCGCCATCGCGCTGGCACCTTGCTGCCGCACCGGCAATATTGCCCGGCTATCCGCCTGATAAACCGTTGTTTAGCAGTGAGTCTTTTGGAGAACCGCCAAACAGCATTGCCGACAAAATAGCGCGATCCGATTTGCGAAGCACTTTTGCCTGGTATACCATTCCCAAAAATATTGACCGTATTTTGAATGGTGTACAGTGGACGCCCGAAAGTCAGCCGGTTAAAGTAACAGATGTCTTTTTAAATAGGGACGTAGTTAGGGAAGAAAATTTTATTCGGACCCTCGATTTCCATTATGATCCTACTAACCGTGGCCCCTATAATTATAACAGAGAACTCAAATATTTATTGGATAATGAACCTGAGCGTACTTGGGGCGGCATGACGACGACTTTACCACCCGGTCAGGAGGATTTGAGTCAGCATAATGTTTCGTTCCTGGAGTTCTGGGTGCAGCCTGTTTTGCCGGATGGTCGCCGGCCTACTCCCCAGGATATAAGAGATTATGATGGTAAGATGTATCTCGATGTAGGAGTGATTTCTGAAGATGTTATACCAAATTTTAAGACGAATACGGAAGATGGTATAGCACGATCTCAGCATTTACGGGCTGATAATGGGGCCAATGAACCCCGTTCTTATATTCCATCATCACCGGTAGCTCCAGAGGGACAATTTTCAAAGGATACCCGGAAGATTGAGGATATTGGCCTGGATGGGGCTCCCAGCAATAATGGAACGGACGGCCAAGATGAACGAGAGCTCTTTTCAAACTTTATTGAAGCCATGCGTTCGCAATATGGTGTCAGCGATGATAGATTTAAAGTTATCAGAGAGGATCCCTCGAATGATGATTATGTTTATTATGGAGAAAAAAAGATGGCTGGCCTACCGCTGCACAAGCGATTTTGGAGGATGTATGGTTTTCATGAAGGGAACAGCTCGGGTAATGGCAAAGATAAACATGCAGTCACCAATAAGCCGGATGGCGAAGGTCTTATTACCCCTTCTTCTCCAGAACAGCATAACGCTTATTTCGAATATGAAATCGACTGGAATCCGGCAACGGTTGATAAAGAAAAGGTTGGAGCAGAGGGGAGCTTTATTGTGGATAAAGTTGATGGCGCCAGGCAGCAGGATCGCTGGTATCTGGTGCGAGTACCGCTTAAAGAATGGACACGTAAAATAGGTGACATAGACGACTTCCATAATATATCGCATATTCGCTTTTGGCTGTCGGGATACAAAAAACCGTTCACAATGCGGTTTTCATCCTTTGAGCTGGTTGGGAGCCAGTGGCATAGGGCTGAGGATGTTGAGCGTCAGCAGGGCGCATCAGCAGCTAAGCTAAGTGTTTCTACAGTTAATATTGAGGAAAACGGTCAGCGCCGGCCCATTCCATACCGCCAGCCGGAGGGAGCTATTCGTGCCATAAACCGTGATCGTCAGCGCCGGACCGTTGAAAATGAGCAGTCTATAGCTTTGCACATCCAGAATCTTAGTCCGGGAGAGCTAAAGATGGTGAAGCGAATTTATCCGGGAGGATTGGATATGGTTAATTATTCGCATCTCCGGATGTATGTCCACGGCGAAGGATACAATAACAGGCGTGAGGCAACATTGGTTATACGTTTTGGGACCGACCTTATCAATAACTATTATGAATATAGCCAGCCTATTAAACCCTCTGACCCTAATTATCCCTATCAGCGCGGGCCACTAAGTGAATTATCCCCCGCGCAGCGAGAAAGGGAGGCTTATGAAGTGTGGTTGTATGAGGAAAACAGCATAAAACTGTTATTACAAGTATTTAATGAGCTCAAGCAGCTGCGGAACCAGGAAAGTGATAACTTTATGCATCGATACGTACGCAGTGATCTGCTAAAACAAGCACCGGCGGGAGCAGAAATTGCTATTAAGGGAAACCCTTCGCTGGATAGAGTAGGGGAAATAGGGATGGGCATTAAGAATGCATATAATCCCCAGAGCGATAAACAGGAACAAAGTAGGCTAAATGGTGAGTTTTGGTTTAATGAGCTGCGGGTTTCGGGCTTTGATAACCAAAATGGCTGGGCGGCGAATGTGGATATGCAGGTGCAGCTGTCAGATTTTGCCTCGCTGAATGCCCATATTATGCGCGAAACGGATGGTTTTGGGGCCCTGAACTCAGGGTTAGGTCAGCGTAATCAGGCTCAGTCTTTCATTTACCATATTAGCTCTACTTTCCATATGGATAAATTTCTCCCAGCCCGTTATGGATGGAATATTCCTGTCACACTGTCTATGCAGAGGACGAAGTCTACCCCTCGTTATCTGCCGCGTCAAGGGGATGTGCGGATAAGGGATTTTAGGAATGCTGTTAATGCTCGTACTGACCTTACAGAGAATCAAAAAAAAGAGGAGATAACGGACAAAGTACACGAAAGCCAACGCGCGAGTGAACGTTATTCATTAAACATTACTAATTTGACAAAATCGAACTCTTCATCGGCCTGGGAGAAATATACCCTGGATAAGACCACCCTGGACTTTGTTTACAATACCACCAATCGTCGGAATCCACGGTACAAACAGCAGGACAACTGGAATTACAGCGGCATGCTCAGTTATAATCTTAATTTGAAGCAGTCACATTTTTTTAAACCGTTGAAAATTTTGGAGGATGTACCGGTACTTCATTTGATTGCCGGGCTCAATATAGGCTATATGCCCACGTCTGTTAGTAGTTCCATTGGGATCAATCGCGATTATACGCAGCAGCGCCGGCGAATGGCGGATAGTCTGAGAGCGGAAAACCTGCTGCAATCGCACCGATTTAGTTACAATACCATATTTGGATTTGCCTATGATTTAACGCCGGCTCTTCATATGTCCTTCCAAAAAGAGTCCGTATTCGATCTCTCCGAAGCTGGAATTAACCGTATGGACGGGACTATAGCTGAGCAAGACAGTTCCCGTTATTCCGTACGTTCAAGCCTGAATGTACTTAATGATCTTGTCTTTGATTCCTTGTCGGCGCGCCGAAGCCATTATCGAGAACAATATTCAGCAAGCTGGCAACCCAACTTAAGTAAAGTTAAAGCAACCGACTGGTTGGAATATTCGGCAAGCTATAAAGGAGGATATCGGTGGAAAAATAGTCCCTTCGGTTCAGGGTTAGGGGCCGTGGTCTCTAATGACTTCAACCTAACTCAGTCATTGCGCCTGGACTTTGACGATATATTAGAGCGTATACCCTGGTATCAGCGACTAACGGAAGGAAAGAACGGCGACGAAAAAGTAGCGGATGACAGCAGTGATCAAAAGGGTAGGATTCACACAATCGTACGAAATGGCCTGCAGGCACTGCTGAGCATTGAACATCTGGACCTTTCCCTTGATATATCTCAAAGCGCCATGCAGAGCGGATATGCGGGTGGGGCAAGCTTCTTCAATATGCTTAACAGAGGCCAAAATCACTTTTCACCTCCTTTTTCCTTCAGAACAGGTCTTAACGGGCGTATTGGCCGGTCTCGTCTTGTAGATCCGCTGACGAAGCGGCGTGCTCATTTGCCCTCAAGCCGTAATTTGACAGATGGATTAAACGCCACCGCCCGGTTTCGGCCAATGGAGAATTTAATGATCGATTTGACCTGGAGTACCAGATGGAATAAGACCTATACCCAAACAATATCCATTGATTCTGATGCCAGCACAAGTTTTGTTCAGACCCAAAGCGGCAAGATAAGCTCCAGCGTCTGGCCTTTTGGCCGAGGCTATGACTCGCTATTTAAAAGGCAGATAAAGACGGCCTTAGATGATATTAATACAGAGAATAATATATTATCAGATTCTACCGGTAATGGGGATGGGCGATCGGTTTTGGGTAAAAAGGCGCTTCAGGAAGATTTTAGAAAGGCATATCTTGGTATTGGAACGGGATCATTTGGAGAGCTTGGGTTTACTCCATTTCCACTACCGGGCTGGCGCATTCATTGGAGTGGGTTTGAAGCGCTTCTTCCGTTTTGGAAAGACCAGATAACCAGTATTACAATTAAACACAGCTATACCGGATTGTATCGCCTGGGATGGGTTTATAACGCTGACCAATCAGCCATGCCTGATATAACCCTTGGTAAATATTCAGTTTCAAATCATCGGCTAAAATACGAGCCTACCACCATAAACCTGGAGAGGATATTCAGTCCGGTTATTGGATTGGATGTCTTGTGGGATTCTAACTTAAGAATGAATGTTCAGTACGATAGTGCAAAAATAATAAGCCTCGCACTATCGAATACTACGATCATTGAACACCTTTCAAAAGCGCTGAGATTTGATTTCTCTTATGCTATAGATAACTTTAGCTTGCCCCTGATTCCACGGATTAAAAGTACCCTCGATTTCACTCTGAGTGGAAGTTATATTGAGGATACGGAACAAAAATATAAATTAAATACGGATCTCAGTAATGCTTTAACGGGTCCGATTACCTCTGAGGTACAAAGTTACGATTACTCCGATATTTTTCGGGGAGGTCAATCTCGTGTTAATGCATCGCTCATCATCGGATATCAGTTTTCAGAAACCGTACGTGCAAACTTTGAATACGCTTTCAATCGCATTATTCCAAAATCTTCCGGTACCTATGCCCGGACTGACCATGATATAATGTTCAATATTGTTGTCTCATTACGATCTAAGTAACGTGGTAGCGCTTAAGCGGAGCAGGTGTTAAACCTATTAATTTTAAATGTAGTTAATAATTTCTTGTAAGCAAAGAACCCCAGTTCACCCGTATGTCCTGCTTCAGCTAGAAGCGCCTTGTTATAATGTAGCTGACAAACTTTGAAATAGCTGGCCCATGATCTAAAAGCAATAGCGCAGGTGGCAACGATCGGTGGGAATAGCCGCAGTCCGCCTGCCGGCAGCGGACTTGCCAAAAAACGCTCTTAGCCCAGGGCTATTTTTTCTGGTCTCGCAATCAACGTTAAACTCTTGTAAGTTCTGTACTAATACCAACGTTTACCTGACGTAATTATACCCAAAGGCTGCTGGCCCAAATGCTTTTTAGGAAATCGACCTACCAACATGACTAAAAATAACGCCGGTAAAAGCAGTAAAAGTTACACTGTCAAAAGGCTGGAAAAAGTCAAAAACCTTAACCACATTACCCACAAAACTAACCGCGGGCGGCTGCGCAACATAACAGACATTATTTGTTAAAACAGTGTAAAAATGTAGAAACAGCTTCCACTTTCTGTGATTAGATTAAACCCCTTTAGAGTAATCGGGAGGGCTATGCCTGCTTTGCGAAACCTTGGTGAAGTAGAGGAGAGGCCAAAGCATAGGTATTTTGAAAGGATCTTAAAATAGTATGACCGGTTTAAGCGTATCGTTTAAGTCGGAGATTATAGTAAAAAGTCCAGCCCCAACCAAAGGCAGTAAATGCCAGAAATATAAAAGCCAGCCAGTCACCATATTGTTTGTAAAAGGTTGTGCGGCTTAGGACTGGTACCTCATACTTAAATACCGTTTCATGGTCGTAGAGGGATTTTTCCATTATAGATCCATCAGGAGCGATAATTCCGGAGATCCCGTTGTTTGCACTTCGCACAATCCAGCGGCCAAATTCAATAGCGCGGAGCCGGGCGTAGGCAAAATGTTGTGCATGACCGCTGGTATTACCCCACCAGCCGTCATTGGTAATGATCGTAAGAAAGCCGGAATCTGACTGCATGGTTTGTCGTACCCACCCGGGGAAAACAGAATCGTAGCAAATTAATGCCGGAGTGTGCGTTTGGCCTATAGAAAATGGATTGGTTTGTTGTCCGCGGCCGTATCCCTGAATACTATTCCAGTCCACCCATCCAAAAATATCAATCGCATTTAAAAAGTAAATGTATGGCACTCGTTCAACAACGGGCACTAATTCATGCTTTTTATAGACCTGCATGGGTTGATTGGGACTGAAGTTAAAAGCTGCGTTATAGGGTAAGTAGGGTTTATTATTGTGATTGTAATAGGGAAGCGGCGGCGCTTCTGCTGGATTGAAAAAGTCGTAATAGATGCTACCACCTATTATATTGACATTCCATCTCCGGGTTTTTTCTAACAACCGTATTTTAGGTGAATTAGTATTCTGAAGAGAACTACTTAGACTAGAAATGCTTCTTTGAATGGCGTTTTCCGGCCAAACGATGAGATCTGTTCCCGGGGTTCGAAGCGAATCACTCAGTTTTAGCAAATGATTAATGGCTTGTTTACCGGATGAAAATCCTCCATATCGCTCATAAGAATCGAAATTAGGTTGCACGACAATAACTTGCTGCGTTTTAGCAAGAGGTTGTGGCGTTTTCATCCAGCTGAGTGCAAACGATAATAGCGGGAATATTAAAAATATCATTACGGCCAAATAAGCCAGCCGCTGATATCCGTTTGATATGGCTTGGTAAATAAGGGCGGCGGTGAATAGTATCCAAAAAGAGGCGCCCCACAACCCGGTTATGTTTAAATATTGAATAAGATGCGGCATATTTGCCCAAGAGTTTCCGATTGTCAGCCAGGGCCAGGCCAGCTGCCAATGGTGATGCAGGTATTCAAAGCTGATCCACGCACCAGCCTGAAGAAGGGCAATGAGCCAGCCAGGTAATTTAGAGTACTGAAAGCGGTGTTGTAGCATGACCGGAAGAGTCATAACGGCTGAGTTAGCCAAAAAGGCGGCAATCCCGGCAGGTACGGTGGCTATAGCGAGCCAGTAAGTGACAATAATATTCCAAATTAAAAAAGCAGGATAGGACCAGAAGGCAGCCTCACGTGCTGATGAGGAGAGATCGACAATACGGAATATGCATACAAAAGAAGGCAAACTCAGAAAAGGGAAAGGGAAGGGGGGAAAGCTCAGGCCTAACAGCAAACCTGCTATGACTGACAGCCACAACTGAGAGTGCCAGATTCTATGATAATCAAAAGAAAAAATCATTCGGAATAGCTTTCAGGAGCAATAACGACTACAATTTCACCTTTGATTTTATCTCTGATCTCAAACCGGTCACGAACCGACTTGAGGGGTCCACGAATAACCTCTTCAAATTTTTTGGTAAGCTCACGGCAGACAGCAACCATCCGGTGGTTTCCCATGTATTTATGGAGTTCACATAATAATTTTTTTAACCTATAAGGACTTTCATATAACACCACTGATCGCTCTTCATGAACCAGATTTTTGAGTTGTTTTTGCCGACCCTTTTTGGGAGGCATAAAGCCTTCAAAGACATATTTATCGCAAGGCAGTCCGCTGGCTACCAGTGCAGTGGTTGCTGCATCGGGGCCGGGAATAACGGAAACAGAATGGCCCGCTTGGTGAGCAGCGCGAACGGCCAAAAAGCCGGGGTCTGAGATACCCGGCATTCCTGCATCAGAGATGACAGCTACATTTTGCCGGCCATCCAGTATGTTGATCAGGTGCTTGACTTTCTGATGTTCATTATGCTGGTGGAAGGCAAAGGTTGAAGCCTGAATATCCAGATGCTTTAGCAGGACTCCGGAAGTTCGGGTATCTTCGCAAGCGATAAAATCGACTGATTGTAGCACTTCAATAGCTCGTTCCGACACATCTTTTAAGTTCCCGATCGGGGTTGCAACAATATAGAGGGTACTCAAACTGTAGTTTGTGTTTTATGGTGGTCAAAGATAGTTTATTCGGTTCAAATGTATGGATTATATTAAGAAATTATGAAGTAGGTTTTTACCTATATATCAGATGATATTTACAGACAAAATGGATATACTAAACTATTTCTAAAGAAACCTTTGAAAAGTGGCCCTCACTATTCGTCATTCCGGATCCATTCCGGAATCTAAATAGGGTAAAAGCTATTAAAGCAAGATCCCGAATCAAGGTTAGGATGACGACGTGGTTTTTCAAAGTCGTCTCTAAATATAGAGTTATTGCAGTATTTTTGTATTACAGACACAACTATTAACTAAAAAACTTTTATGGCTAACTTTGTTCCCTCCGGAATAAATCATATGACTATTCGCGTAAATGATATTGAGCGAGCTGAAGAATTTTATGGGGATATACTGGGTTTTGAACAGATCCGCAAGATGGGTAAAAGTATGACGGTGTATCAGGTAGGTCACGAGGACACCCTTGTACTGGTTGAAGCAGAAACCGGATATGATCCTTCTTCCCGCGACTATAGGGTTGACCATTTCGGTTTTTTCCTGGAATCGGAAGAGGAGGTAGATGAAATGGCGGCTTATTTTCGTGAGCAGGAAGTAACTGTATTAAGCGGTCCGGCTAATCGCAAAAGAGGACGGTTCATTTTTGTCTCTGATCCGGATGGAAATATGATTGAGTTCTTTTATGAGGAAGATGAGGGATCATAGATCCTGTCAGAATATGGTCAGCCTATAAGCTGTTTGCTGACAGTATGGATGAGTCAGTTTCTCTAAATTATTAATTACGCAACTTTGACAGCACGCTATCGGACCTTATCCGGTGGCATACTATTTGCACATCACCACCATCAAAGATATTAACAGCATCAACGGATATAAAATTTGAGTATGAGCGAAACGAAAGAACAAACTGAACAAAACGAGTCGGTTGAAGAAGTTGAAGACCAGGCAGCTGATGAAGCCCAGGCTACGGATCAGTATTCTGATCTTGATAATGAGGAACTTCGGGAACTGTTAGTTGGTCGTGAGCAGGTAATAGAGCAGATGCAGGAAGAAATAGCAGAGATCAAAGACGCCCGTCTGCGAGCGAAAGCAGAGCTCGAAAACTATCGCAAACGAGTAAAGCGCGAACGTTCACAGGTATATGAGACGGCTAAGGCCAATGCGCTGGAAGAATTCCTGGATATCAATGATGATCTGCGGAGAACCCTCAAGGCAGCCGAGGATTTAGAGGTAAATGATACGTTTATGGATGGAGTATTGAATATTGCCAATAAGTTCGAAAATGTTTTGGGTAAATACGATGTGGAGCGTATAGATGAAGCAGGTATTCCTTTCAATGTGGATTTTCACGATGCTATGATGCGCCAAAAACCTGAAGATGACGAAGTTGGAAGCGATGTTGTGCTCGATGTCATTGAAAATGGCTATCGCATGGGCGATCGTACCATCCGCCATGCAAAAGTAATTGTAAGCGAGTAAATTTAAGGTAAGTAAGTTTTTCATGTCTAAACGCGACTACTACGAAGTTTTAGGTGTCAGTAAAGACGCATCTGATAAAGAAATCAAGAAGGCCTATCGTAAGCGGGCTATGAAGTTCCATCCGGATCGGAATTCGGATGATCCTGAAGCAGAAAAGAAGTTTAAAGAAGCGTCTGAGGCTTATGAAGTACTGAGTGACGATCAGAAGCGACAACGATACGACCAGTTTGGCCATCAGGGCGTTAACGGAGGCCGTGGTGGAGCAGGCTTTCAGGATATGGGCTTTGAGGATATCTTTAGTCACTTTAGCGATATCTTTGGAGGCGATCCGTTTGGCGGAGGTGGCCGGCAGTCACGCCGACGTAATTCACCGGGCTCACCCGGCGCAGATATGAAGCTGCGCATTGAGCTAAGCCTTGAAGAGATTGCATTTGGTACGACGAAAAAGCTAAAAGTTAAGAAGCAAATTAAATGTGATTCCTGCGATGGAACGGGGGCTGAAACGAAATCTGATTTCCAAACATGTGGTACCTGTAACGGAACTGGCCAAGTGCGACAGGTGCGAAAGACTATGCTGGGACAAATGGTAAATGTTCAGCCTTGTCCCGAATGTGACGGTGAAGGACGCATTATTACCAATAAATGCTCCAAATGCTATGGCGAAGGTCGGTACAGAGGGAAAGAAACGGTAGAAGTAAATGTTCCCTCAGGAGTGTCCGAAGGAAACTATATTACTATGCGCGGGCAGGGAAATGCAGGCAAGCGCGGCGGAGATGCCGGAGATCTTGTCGTCTTGATTGAAGAGAAGGAACATGAACACTTTGAGCGCGACGGCAATGATATTTATTATGATTTAGTGCTGAGTGTGCCGGATGCTATTCTGGGTACCGAAGTGAAAGTTCCTACTCTAAAAGGGCAGGCTAAGATTAAGGTAGACGAAGGAATTCAGCCTGGGAAGCTGCTGCGAATGAAGGAAAAGGGTATTCACGGACTGAAACGATCAGGCATTGGTGATCAGTACGTACGCATCAATGTTTATATTCCTAAAAACCTTTCCGGAGATGAACACGAGAAGATTGAAGCCCTCCGTGGAAGTGAGCATTTTGCCGCTTCCAACAAGAAGGATAACAGCAAGGGTTTCTTTTCTAAAATCAAGGATGTGTTTACTTAAGGTCGTTAAAAGTAACCTTGACTGGGTTTAAGTGGCACTCATGTGCCAGCCTCTCGGCATCACTTTCTGTGCTGGGCCAACCTTTTACAATTATAGTGTAAAACAACCCTGAAAGGATCAGTGTTACCTTTCAGGGTTTCGCTTATCCCATCCTCCTTAGATTAAAACTGTTTCTCATCTGGTAGAATTATAAAGGAAGAACAAGTTCGCTTCTGGAAAGCGGCGATGCAACTTAGTTACATAGGATTGAGTATGGAATTCAGGTTGCTGGAAAAAATATTACTGTTTTCTCCTCATCCACTCATCAAAGGTTTTGGCAAAGCGTTTCGGAGAGTCGGGGTCCATATTGAAGTAGAGAGAAGGTTCAATGAGTTCCAGCTCCATGAGCGCAAAGCGGTCCTCAGGGGTGCGCACAAAGTCAATGCGAGTGTACAGCGGAAGCGGGTCAAGCAGTGTGAGTATCTCTTCGGCAGCGGATTGAAGCTTTGGTTCGGGCTCAACCGTCTTTAAGCGGCCTCCGTGTTCTTCCTGAACCCGAAAGTCATCTTTTTCAGGCGTTTTAAGAATAGCATGGCTATAAGTTTTTCCAAAATAAAAGAGCGAATACTCTCCCTCTGACAAAATATTAGGCATAAACGGCTGTACAATAAAGGGGCGATGGGGAAAAACCTGTTCCATTTGAGGCCGGTGCTGTTCGATATTATCGCGATTAAGCCAAAATGTATTATCAGCACCTGCGCTGATGGTGGGCTTTAATATAATCTCATTGGCTTGTAGCTGTTCAAAGAATACATCAGGGTGACTTTTTGCATAAGATTCGGGCCAGAGGCTGGGCACAATTTCAATACCTTGTCTTTCTAAATCCCGGAGATAATTTTTGTCGATATTCCACTTTACGGTATTAAGGCTGTTTTCAAGGTGGGCTGATGACTGATTTATTTCCTGTAGTACTTCAAAAAAAGCTTCAGGATCCTGCTGATAATCCCACGTACTGCGGATTATGACCGCATCAAAAGTATCCCAGTTCACTTCTGTATTTCGCCAAGAAATTTCTGTGGCTTCCCAACCGCACTGGGCAAATGGCTCAACCAGCAGACGGTCGTAACAGTCAAAATTTTGGAGCGAGTCCATTGACAAAAACGCGCATTTCTTCATTAGCCTCTGACGGTTTTGTTATACGTTTATGCTGAAAAAATAGAGTTTAGAGGCCAATATACCAACTCCTTATTTTTGTGGCAGCTGATCCTTTAGATCAATGTTTTCAAACTGAATTGTCGTGTGCGTGACATCAAACGTTTTGCTAAGATCCCTTTTTAATTCCTGTAATAAAGAGTCAGTATTAGTGTTATTATTTACTACAAGGTGTACCGATAAAGCATTTTCATTAGTACTCATAGCCCAAATATGCAAATCATGGATGCTTTTTACAGTTGACTGATTTTCCAGGAACTTTCTTACTTCGTTGTAGTCAATATCTTTAGGAACGGCATCGAGGGCCAGATTTAATGAATCAATGAAAAGATTCCATGTGCTATAGACTATAACAACCAGTATCGCAAAGCTGGTTACAGGATCTATCCAAGTTTCACCGCTTAGCTTTATAAAAAATCCCGAAATAAATACTCCAGCTGATATACCTGCATCAGCGGCCATATGTAAGAATGCTCCCTTGATGTTCAGGTCTGCTTTTTGACCTTGGATAAACAGTAGGGCCGTTGCGGCATTGATTACAATACCTACAGCGGCTACTATCATCATAGAAGTTCCGGGTATCTTTTGGGCTACAAAAAATTTCTGCCAAGCATTCCAGCCAATGACGCCGGCTGCTGCAAATAGCAAAAGCGCATTGAGAATAGCTACTAAAATAGTGCTTCGGCGCAAGCCAAAGGTATATTTCAAAGAAGGCTTTTTCAGTGCAACTGCCCTGGCAAACCAGGCAAAGATGAGGCTGAGCACATCACTTACATTATGACCGGCATCAGCAAGCAGAGCTGACGAATCGATGATAATCCCATAGCTAAATTCAACAACGACATAGAGGATATTTAATGCAATACCGATGGCAAAAGCTTTGCCATAATTTTTATTATGTGAAGACTGATCAAATAACATTCCAATATCCCGGTTGACGGTTATGCTTGGTATAACAATGTGACGGCTACCAAAATTCAGAACTATATCTGATGATACATCTATATTGTTGGTTCGAATAGCATCACGCATTGGTGAGGCTATGTCTCCGCCGGTGCGTTACGCTTTTTGCAGCAGCCAAATCTAAGCTGTTAACTTAATACTGGATCATAAGACCCTGCTTTAAATATGCCGGTATCACCTGCTTAAAACCAATTCATCAGGGTATTTTTGTTATTAAAATATTAGAATGGCTTGTTTAAGCTTAATATACCGGAGTTGATAGGGAATTATTTAAAAAGAATAAGAAGGGCTGGCGGCTTCCATAAACGAAAGACTTGCCGGTCTCACATTATGGGAATTACAAATGGAATGCTTATCTTAAAGCCTAAATTCATGCCCTCTTTGTATCGCTATTATGAATGAAAAATCGTGCACGCTTTGTGGCTTACCTACCCCTGATCCGCCAATCACAGATCCCGGAGTAGAAGGGGTATATTGTTGTTCCGGATGTTTACAGGTTCAGGAGTTGTTAGGAGATTTGGATTCAGAGCAGGCAGAGCGCATTCGCAAGGAGACCATTGCCCGTCGTCATCAGGAGTATGAGGAAGAATATGAAGAGCTTCCTGAGGATGCAGAAGAGACCTTCCTAAAGGTAGACGGTATGCACTGCGCCACTTGCGAGTCTTTTATAGAGTCGTTGTCAAAAGAGCAGGAGGGCATTTATCGCAGTGAGGCCAGCTACTCATCGGAATTGGTTAAAATCTATTATAATCCTGATCAATTAGCTGAGGATGAACTGCCCGACCTAATTAGCAAAATGGGTTATGATGCCTATCCGATGAATAGTTTTTTTGGAGGCGATAACTTTACTCAGATGATGCGTCTGACACTGGGAACGATCTTTGCTGTCTATGGACTGCTTGTTTATATAATGGTGCTGTACCCCACCTATCTGACGGGACAGCCTTTAATACCCTTTTCCAAAACGGCCATATATTTTTTTATGTACCACCTGTTATTTATGTCTTCAGTGGTACTGTTTTTTACAGGTTTCCCAATTTTAAGGGGAGCATGGGTATCTGTATCCGTACTCAAACCCAATATGGATTTACTCATAGCCATTGCCGCTATTAGTGCTTATTTATTCAGCATAGTAGCACTATTTTCTGGATTACAAGAGATCTATTTTGATGTTACTACAGCTATTATCATTGTAGTGACGTGGGGCAATTACTATGAGAGCCGCATGAAGAATGATAAAAACTCCCTGCTGCAGAAGCTGATGGAAAGACGCATCCAGGAAGCCCGTGTTAAGCGCAATGGAAGTACTGAAATGGTTTCGCTTGAAAGCCTTCAACCTTCTGAGGAAATTATTGTAAAAGCCGGTGAGCGTATTCCGGTAGATGGCGTTATTAAAGAAGGGAAGGGCGTAGTTAATGAAGCCCTTATTACCGGGGAATCAAAGCCGGTTTCCAAATATCCGGGAGATCGCGCCATTAGTGGGACGATCCTCACCCAGAATGCACTGACGGTTGAAGCTGATGAAAATGTGCAAAGTACTATTGAGCGAATGATTCGCTTGATGTGGGATATACAGTCCGGTCATTCTGGACAGCAGCGCTTGGTAGATCGGGTAGCTTCATACTTTGTGCCGGGCGTTTTGATACTCGGCTTCGGGACGTTCTTCATTAGCATTTTACTCGGCGTGGCCTTTTCAACGGCATTGCTTTCAGCCCTTGCAGTGCTTATTGTTTCTTGCCCATGTGCGCTTGGGCTGGCTACCCCATTAGCTGTTGCTTCCGGCTTCCGGGATGCCCTTGACCATAATATCATTTTTAAAACAGGAGCCGTTTTTGAGGAATCTACCAAGGCCGATATACTGGCCTTCGATAAAACCGGAACGCTTACAACGGGCCGAATGCAACTGCTGGACGACGGCAATAATGGGCAGGCACTGGCTTATGCGGCAATGATTGAGCAATATTCCTCTCATCCGGTAGCAGAAGCTATTGCCCATGCCATCGATGAGGAGTTATATGAAGTACAGGATTTTCGCAGCTTTAATCAGGGCGTTGCCGGAACGGTGGATGGTAAAAGAGTTACCGTTGGTCAGCCTGAGTGGGCAGTGGAAAATGGACATTCGATGACAACAGAACAACAACAAAACATTTCAGAGGCGCGTCAAAATGGGCAGGTGCCAACCGTTGTAGCCTGGCAGGGGCAGGTCCATAGTATTTTAGTCGTGGGCGACCAGATTAGAGAAGAAGCCAAATCATTTGTTAGTAACCTCAAGGAAAAAGGAAAAAAGATTGCCATTATTACGGGCGACAGCAAAGAGGCCGCGCAGCCTCTGCGCGAGAAACTGCGCCCGGACTTCCTGTATGCAGGAGCAAAGCCGGAGTCTAAAACGGAAATCATTCGTGAGCTGAAGGAGTCGGGCAATGTGGCCATGGTCGGAGACGGAAGTAATGATGCGCTAGCCCTGGCGGAGGCTGATTTAGGTATTGCCTTTGGTGATCTGACAGCTATTGCTGCAGAATCTGCTCAGATCGTCATCCCACAGGATGTATTGCATAAAGTATCCGATGCCTTCACCGCTATGCACTTAACAAAGGCACGGATTCGCCAAAATCTTGGATGGGCATTTATCTATAATATCGTTGCCATCCCGCTAGCTGTTGCAGGAGTAATTAACCCATTATTTGCTGCACTGGCTATGGCCAGCAGCAGTTTACTGGTTGTTGGCAATTCATCCCGAAAACTTAAATTGTAGGAGTTGAACCAATTTATGTATCTAATAGCACCCGGAAATATTGGGTGATAGGGCCTTTTGAAATACTTCATTATAAACCCTTCATATGTAATTCGGAAGGGGTTTTCTGCACTACGAAACCTTGGTGAAGTAGAGAGGAGGTCAGAACATAATGTTTCAAAAGCGGCTTCATAATTAATTAATCTGGATACTTTAACTATGGAATGGATCGCAGCCGGTTTGGTATTTGGCTTTTTAGGAAGTTTTCACTGCGTGGGCATGTGCGGGCCTATTGCACTTGCGCTGCCCGGTGCCGATCGTAGCAAACCCTATCTTATATTTTCGCGTCTTGTTTACAATATAGGCCGCGTTATCACCTATTCTACACTGGGGCTGGCCGTTGGTTTGATGAGCTCGATGATTTCTATCAGCGGTTTTCAGCAGGGGCTCTCTATTACGGTGGGAATTATTATCTTGCTGGGACTAACGATTTCAGCTTTTCGTCAGAAGCTAAATGAATGGAAAGCCTATCCTTCGTCCATTATGCGGAAAGCTACGAAACCTATTACGGCTTTGTTTCGAAGAGGAGGGATCAGCTCGCTCTTCCTGATTGGGCTTTTAAACGGGCTGTTGCCTTGCGGTTTTGTGTATATGGGACTGGCAACCGCATTAACTACCGGTACTGTCCTCAAAAGTGTACTCTTTATGGGAGGCTTCGGATTCGGCACTTTCCCGGCTATGCTGGCTATGAGTCTGGCCGGCGGATTTATCTCGCTTTCATTCCGGCGAAAGTTACAACAGGTTTCGCCTTATTTTATGGCGGCTGTGGGCATTCTTCTCATTTTACGGGGGCTAAATTTAGGGATCCACTTCATCAGCCCTGCAATATAATATAATTGACGGCTGATTTTTATTTAGTCGTAGCCTTTCGCTTGTTTTTTATTTCCTCGCGGCGCGTACATGATTCTACATCATTACAGGTTCCAAAGAAATGTAAGGAATGTCCGCTGATGTTAAAGTCATGCATCTCTTCCATCATATCTTTAATCTCTTGAATACGCGGATCGCAAAATTCCATTACCGCTCCACATTCTTTACAGATAATATGGTCGTGCTGCTGATAGGCGTAAGCGCGTTCGTAGTAATACTGGTTTTCCCCAAACTGTTGTTGTTGTACAAGCCCGCACTCTACTAACAATTCTAACGTATTATATACTGTGGCCCGCGAAACGCGTGTTCCCGCATCTTTCATATTGAAGAAGATATCATCGGCATCAAAATGACCATCGGCGCGATAGATTTCTTCCAATACCATAAAACGTTCCGGAGTTTGACGTTGGTTATGCTCTTTTAGATAGGAGCTAAAAATTTCCTTAACAAGGTCTATTGTCTCTTCCTTAGCAGGATGTGCCATACTATTTTTCTTTTAAAATAAGGAAATAAATTTGGTATAAAAATAGATTTCACATACTGATCGGGCATTAACAGACGATAAATACTGAAATTTAAAATCAGAATGTTATATTCCGAGTACATGGGAATACTTTATAGTTTTAAAGCCTTATAACTAAATAAAATGGAATTATGCCTACAGTAGTTTCTTTTGAGACGTTGACCGAGATGTTTCTTAAACTTTCTGAGAAATATCAGGATACAGATAAAACGGCTTTTGCTCGAAAACCGTCCCATGATGCACCCTATGAAACTATTGGCTGGGATAAGGTAAAAGCAGATGTAGAGATACTGGCAGCTTATCTGGTGAAGCAAGGGATTGAGGCCGGAGAGCGGGTGGCTTTATTGAGTGAAAACAGATATGAATGGGCAATTGTAGATTTAGCAACGCAGCTGATAGGAGCCGTCAATGTTTCGTTGTATACGTCTATGCCTGCCGCACAATGTCAGTATATTCTTGAGAATTCAGGGGCGAGTATCTTCTTTGTTTCGACTGGTATTCAGCTTAAAAAAGCTCGACAGGTATTTAAAAAGTGTCCAAAGTTAAGGCAGGTCATTGCCTTCAATGAGCCCAAAATAGAACGCTACCTACAGGACGACTATGTAGCGTTATTTGAACAAAGTATGGCGAAGGGACTAAAATGCTTTCCTGAAGTAGAGAAGGAGATCAACCGGCGGGCACAAGCCATAAGGCCTGATGATATTGCAACCCTCATTTATACCTCCGGAACAACAGGTAAGCCTAAAGGAGCAATGCTTACACACCATAATATTGCGAGTAATGTTAAGGCTGCGCATCAGCTTATTACTATTACCGATGAAGATCGCTGTCTTTCTTTTTTGCCATTGTGCCACGCCTTTGAGCGAACAGCCGGATATTATGCCATGATGGCTGCCGGTGCTGAAATATATTATGCTGAAAGCATTGATACGGTAGCCAGCAATATGACGGAAGCACATCCAACGGTCTTGATAAGCGTACCCCGACCTTTTGAACAGATCTATGGGTTAGTAAAAAAAAGTGTTGAGGAGGGAACAGCAATTAAACAAAGGATATTTGAGTGGGCACAATCTGTTGGAAAGCGATATTCAAACGGAGAGCGAGGAATGGTTAGCCTCCAAAAGATGGTGGCTGACAAACTGGTATTTAATAAGCTGAAAGAACGTACCGGCGGTCAAATTAGGTTTTTTGTATCTGGCGGAGCAGCATTACCGCCTAAAATTGCTGAATTCTTTATGGCAGCCGGGCTTCATATCCTGGAAGAGTACGGACTTACCGAAACTTCACCTGTAATTTGCGCCAATACCTATCAGGAAGAACGTATTGGCACAGTAGGAAAAATACTGCCGGGCATTACAGTTGCGTTAAAAAGGTTAGGGGATGGTGAAATTATTGCCGATTTAAGTGGCGAGAATTACCCCACTCAAAAAAGTTCGAACCAGGGCGAGATCTTGTGCAAAGGACCCAATATTATGAAAGGGTATTGGAAGAATGGAAAGGCTACGAAAGAAGCCATTGATGATGAAGGCTATTTCTATACCGGTGATATTGGCAAATTTGTGGATGGGAGGCTTCAGATTACTGATCGAATTAAGCATATGATTGTCAATGCGGGGGGCAAAAATGTATATCCCGGTCCCATTGAAGATTTATTTAAAACCAGTAAATGGATTGACCAGCTGATGGTTGTAGGAGAAAAGCAACCCTATATGGCCGCACTTATAGCCCCGGATTTCGAGATATTGGAAACATATGCCAGAGCTGAACATATAGGCTACAAAAGTTGGGAAGAGCTGATACGGAAAGAAGAGGTTCAAAATATTTACCGCCGCGAAGTACGCAATAATGCCGGTGAGCTGGCCTCACATGAGAAAATTCGGGACTTTCGTCTGATACCTGATGAACTGACGGTGGAAACGGATGAGTTGACGCCCACCCTAAAAGTAAAGCGCCGTGTGGTAGAAGATAAGTATGGCTATTTAATAAATGATATTTTTGAAGACTAATCTCATGCAAATAATTGATTATAGCCGTTTGCACAGTAATTATGTATCAAAGAGGAGTGAGATTATCCTTAGACCGCGAAAGGCAGATGTTGAAGGCAGGCTTCAACAGTATCAGCCACTTTTAACTGCTGGCGGTTTTGGGGACTAATAAACCCTGACTGAGTAGCATAGCTGATGAATTCAATTAACTTGTCATAATAACCATCAATATTATAAATGATGACGGGCTTTTGATGCAGTTCCAGCTGCGACCATGTGATGACTTCCATGAGTTCCTCAAAAGTGCCAAACCCACCCGGCAGCGTAATAAAAGCGTTTGCAAGCTCAGCCATCTTTGCCTTTCGCTGGTGCATTGTTTGGGTTATATATAATTCCGTTATTCCCTTATGAGCATGCTCGCTGTTATTAAGGTGCTCTGGAATAAGGCCCCGGACTTCACCATCCTTAGAAAGGACTCCATTGGCAACGGCATTCATAATTCCAACTGATCCGCCCCCGTAAACTAAGCCTATATCTTTTTGGGCCAGCTGTATTCCCAACTGTTTCGCTTCAGCTGTAAAAGCTGGATTGTTACCCTTGCTGGATCCGCAAAAAACGCAAGCCCGCTTTTTATTATCCATTTATGCGATTGTAGCTTTCAGCATGCGATCGACCACCGTTTCCAGTTTATCGAGCAGATAATCAATATCCTCTTCTGTATTATCTTTTCCCATGCTTATTCGGATTGTGGAGTTGGCAACCGTATCATCCAATCCAATGCCACTAAGCACGTGCGAGGGCTCTACTGCCCCGGAAGAACAGGCCGAACCACCGGATACACAAACGCCTTCCACATCCAGATTTAGCAGGAGCATTTCACCGTCAAGCCCTTCCCCATCTTCTATAAATGAGACATTTACAATATGAGGCACGCCGTGTTCGCGACTTCCATTGACTTGGTACTGATTTCCAAACTTCTCATCCAGCCCATTGATTAGCCGGCTGCGCAGCTTTTTGAAGTGTGAAATATGTTCATCCAAATTACTTACACTGAGCTCAAGCGCTTTTGCTAAGCCTACAATTCCGGGTACATTCAGCGTTCCGCCGCGTCGGCGCCGCTCCTGCGAACCGCCGTGCATCCAGGGTACCCAGGGCGTGCCGTGGCGCATATAGAGCACTCCAATACCT
>Ga0079226_10000432_pt1 | contig 29126 bp, 27 predicted proteins | sample Poulit2014_FD_76345 | JGI IMG/M metagenome (GOLD analysis project Ga0079226, IMG submission 76345) | Agricultural soil microbial communities from Georgia to study Nitrogen management - Poultry litter 2014 | ecosystem: Environmental > Terrestrial > Soil > Agricultural land | place: USA: Georgia...
TCAAACAGTTGAATCGTCAACACCACTTACAACAGATGGGAACTTACAATTGTACACATGGGATGATGAGGAAGGTAAGCAAGCATTTTGGCATTCGAGCTCTCATATCTTAGCACAAGCGCTAGAAGAACTTTATCCTGGTATAAATTTAACTATTGGTCCATCTATAGAAACTGGCTTCTATTATGATATAGATATGGGAGAATATACCATATCAGATAAAGATTTTCCCAATATAGAAAAGAGAATGTTAGAGATTGCTAGAGAAAAACATGACTTTAAGATGCGTTCCATTAGCAAACGTGAAGCATTGGATTATTACATGAAAGAGGACAATCCCTTTAAAATAGAGTTAATTGAAAATTTAGAAGATGGAACCATTACTTTTTGTGATCATGATACATTTACTGATTTATGCCGGGGTGGACATATCCCCAACACAGGTGCCATAAAGGCAGTAAAATTAATGAATATAGCTGGAGCTTATTGGCGGGGTGACGAAAACAATCCCCAATTAACAAGAATCTACGGAGTCAGTTTCCCTAAACAAAAAGATTTAAAAGAATATTTAGCTTTATTAGAGGAAGCTAGAAAACGTGATCACAGAAAGTTGGGGAAAGAATTAGGTTTATTTACTTTCTCTCAAAAAGTAGGACAAGGTTTACCTTTATGGCTTCCAAAGGGTGCTGCCCTTCGAAACCGTTTAGAAAGATTTATGAGAAATGCACAAGAAGCCGCTGGATATGAGATGGTTATTTCACCACATATAGGTCATAAAGACTTATACATAACATCAGGACATTATGAAAAATATGGGGCGGATAGCTTTCAGCCTATAAAAACCCCTCATGAAGGCGAAGAATTTATATTAAAACCGATGAACTGCCCGCACCACTGTGAAATATATAAAGCTGCACAATGGTCATATAAAGATTTACCAAAGCGATTTGCTGAATTTGGTACGGTTTATAGATATGAACAAAGTGGTGAATTACATGGATTGACACGAGTGAGAGGCTTTACTCAAGACGATGCACATATTTTTTGTACACCAGATCAACTAGATGATGAATTTAAAAAAGTAATTGATTTAGTATTATACGTTTTCGAATCGTTAGGTTTTAAAGACTTCACAGCACAAGTTTCTTTGCGAGACCCTACAAAACCAGAGAAATATATAGGAAGTTCTGAAAACTGGGAAAAAGCAGAAGCAGCAATTATAAATGCTGCTAAAGAAAAAGGCTTACGATATATTATTGAAACTGGTGAAGCTGCTTTTTATGGTCCGAAATTGGACTTTATGGTAAGAGATGCTTTAGGAAGAAGCTGGCAACTAGGTACCATTCAAGTAGATTACAACCTGCCAGAAAGATTTGAATTAGAATATATAGGCAGTGATAATCAACCACATAGACCTGTTATGATACACCGAGCTCCTTTTGGTAGTATGGAACGATTCATCGCAATTCTACTTGAAAACACAGCTGGGAATTTCCCTTTATGGCTTATGCCAGATCAAGTTAGTATTCTGTCATTGAGTGAGAAACATGAAAAATATGCCGAAAAAGTTTTAAATGTTCTTAAAAATGACGAAATTCGCGCAGTGGTAGATCATAGAAATGAAACTATAGGTCGAAAAATTCGTGATGCTGAAATGAACAAGATACCATATATGTTAATAGTAGGTGAGCAAGAGGAGAAAGATGGTACGGTTTCTGTTCGAAAGCACGGAGAAGGTAATATAGGCACAATGCCTATAAATAACTTTGCTGAAATTATTACAAGAGAAATAACACAGCAGGTTAAAAAATTTGATGTTTAATTTTAAATATTTTAAGTCATAGCAATTAGAAGAAGAAGAGGAAGACGCCCAGAAAGGGAGTCTGACAAAAATCAAAATCGAATTAATGATAAAATTCGTGCGGAAGAAGTACGCTTAGTAGGCGAAAATGTTGAAATGGGAGTATATCCCCTCAAAAAAGCATTGGCTATAGCAGAAGAGCAAGGTCTCGATTTGGTTGAGATTTCGCCTAATGCTGTACCCCCAGTATGTAAAGTTATAGACTACAATAAGTTTATTTATGAACAGAAGAAGCGTAAAAAGGCGATACAAGCTAACACTTCTAAGGTAGTAGTTAAAGAAATTCGTTTCGGACCTAATACTGACGACCATGATTATGAATTTAAAAGAAAACATGCTGAAAAGTTTCTAAAAGAAGGTTCCAAACTTAAAGCTTATGTTTTCTTCAGAGGACGGTCAATTGTTTATAAAGATCAAGGTGAGATTCTTTTGCTCCGATTAGCACAAGATTTGGAAGAATGGGGTAAAGTCGAACAAATGCCAAAAATGGAAGGGAAACGAATGAATATGTTTATTGCCCCCACGAAGAAAAAAAAATAATGTAATCTGATAGCAATTTAAATAGTAAGGAAATTATGCCAAAACAAAAAACAAACTCTAGTGCCAAAAAGCGATTTAAGCTTACGGCTACTGGTAAAATAAAAAGAAAGCATGCTTTTAAAAGTCATATCTTAACAAAGAAGTCTAAAAAGCGTAAGCTTAAATTAACTCATTCTACTTTAGTCTCTAAAGCAGATGAAAACAATGTAAAACATATGCTTCGTTTGAAGTAATTGTTTTACGGTTTTGTAAAAAATAAAATACATTAACCCTGGAGTATGGCGGTTAAACAACCAAAAGAACTTAGAATAAACTAAGTCGCCTACTACAAAAAAATTAAAATTATGTCAAGATCAAATAATGCAGTTGCTTCTAGAGCTAGAAGAAAAAAAATCCTGAAGCAAGCTAAAGGGTACTTTGGTACCAGAAAGAATGTTTGGACGGTTGCAAAAAATGCAGTAGATAAAGGGATGCTTTATTCTTACCGAGACAGACGAACCAAAAAAAGAAATTTCCGTAGTTTATGGATCATGCGTATCAATGCTGGTGCTCGTGAACATGGTCTATCTTATTCACAATTTATCGGTAAATGTAAAGCTAATGGAATTGAATTGAATCGTAAGGTTCTTGCTGATTTAGCTATGAATCATCCAGAAGCTTTTAAAGCAATCATAAATAAAGTAAAATAAGATAATTTTTTGCTGTCAGAATATATTTTAAAAGCCTTTTGAGTATTCAAAAGGCTTTTTTATATTTGATACAGGTATGGACAAGTCTATTTTATTAATATTTAATTTATTATTCTTTAGTTATAATATTATTATAGCACAAACCCCTATAGACAGTATAGAATTACAAAAATTTTATAAAATAAATAATAATGAGAGTGTCTATTTACCCTTGGGTAATATGGCTTTTGCAGATTCTGTAATCTCCTATATACCAGGTATACCAAGTCCGCAGTCACAATACTCTAATCCAATAAAAGCTTTGGGTGAACCAGACTATAACTATTATATGGATGATTCATATGTATCGTTAGGATGTAAAGGTCAATTGACCTTAATGTTTACAAATAGCGGTTTTATAGATATTGAAGGAGATGATTTATACTTTTTTGAAATTGGTCCTTCAATTGAATCATTTAAGGTAGAAATATCAAAAGATGGTAAAAATTGGATTTATATCGGTACCGTACCAGGAAGCAATTGCTCTATAGATATAGGCAATTCTCAACGTGTTCGAACAGAAAAAGAAATATATTACTATGTGAGATTAACTGATCTTGGAGATTTTTGTAGAGGTCCAACGCCAGGGGCGGATATTGATGCAGTAGGTGTAATGGGCGGAGTATTAAAATTTAATCTTGCTGCAAAAGTGCTCTTTGCCTCGGATGACTATGAATTAAAAAATGAAGCAATACAAATTTTAGATGAACTTATAAAAGTATTAAAATTAATGCCTTATGCTTATGTGAAAATCGAAGGTCATACGGACGGGGATGCCTCTAAAGAATACAATTATATATTAGGGAAAAATCGGGCGGAATCAGTAAAAAAATACATAGATAGCTTACTTAATTATGGTAAGAATCCTTTATATATCGGATTAGAGACTGAATCTTTTGGAAAAACTATGCCAATAGCTGATAACTTTACTGAAGGAGGAAAACAAAAAAATAGACGGGTAGAGATAATGATTATACCTCCAGAATCTTTTTTTATCGAACCATAGTTATGTTTTTTGCTCTTTTTTTTCTGCAGCAGGAAATAAAATATTATTTAATATTAATCTATATCCTGGAGAGCTAGGGTGTAGATCCAGTTTCGTGGGGGGATCTCCCACTTTATGTTGATAATCCTCAGGATCATGACCACCGTAAAAAGTAAAAAAACCTTTTCCTCTAATTCCATGAATGTATTTTGCTTCGCCAATAGCTTTATTTTCTCCCAATACCAGAACATTAGATTTCACTTGATCTATTTTAAAAGAAGTGGTTTGACCATAAAAACCTTTAATTAGCGCTGTGTGATTTTGCACTAACATAGTTGGAATAGGATCCCATTTTGCAGAAAAATCCATCAACCTAAAATAGTCATTCTCCTTCTTGATTTTTCTATCATTTGAAGTGTCAATTGAAGAAAAAGAATATACCATTGGATCTCTTTCTAATATAAAATCAGTAAATGCAAAAGTATTTGAGTAATCTATTTTGTTTTGATAACCTGGGTCGCTAGGATCACCATCAAACATCGGTTCGCATATATCCACCTCTTCCGCAGATAATGCTATATCAAATGTATCTGTTGCGCTACACATTGCAAACATAAATCCACCTCCAACAACAAAATCACGAATTTTAAGTGCTACATCCAACTTGGAGTCAGAAACTTTATTATAACCCAGGGACTTTGCCAGATCTTCTGCATTCTTTTTACCTTCTATATACCAGGGTGCGGACCTAAATGCTCTATAAAATTTACCATATTGTCCAGTAAAATCTTCATGATGTAAATGCAACCAATCGTATAGCAATAATTCATCATTCAACACTTCTTTATCATATACAACAGTATAAGGAATTTCGGCATATTCTAATACGAGAGTAACAGCATCATCCCAAGGCATATTATCTTTAGGGGAATATACTGCTATTTTTGGAGCAGTTTCTAATAATATAGCATCCATATTCTTGGAAGGACTTTTCACAACATCTAATATTTGTTTCGATTGAGTGGAGGATAAAACTTCAAAATGAACCCCTCTTATTTTGAGTTCTCTTTGTGTACTTTCTGTATTGAACAACAAAAAAGAACCTCCTCTATAATTCAATAGCCATTGAACTTCTTCTTTTTTATCTAGCACCCAAAAAGCGATTCCGTAAGCTTTAAGGTGTTCATTTTGCGTTTCAGCATCCATCGGAATTAGGATGTAGGATGCCCAGCTAGAAAAGCTAGTTATAAATAAAATTAAAAACAGAAATTTACTTTTCACTTTTTATTCTTTTTGTTTAGAAGGGAATTCCATCATCATTATCCGAATAATTTGATTTACCAAAAATATCATCTGCTGGTGGCAAATTTGTGGTAGAAAATCCATCTATATCATTGTTCATACTTGAGTGTATTTCCATTGGGAATCCATGATCTTCAAGGTTTTCAAATCTACCAAATCTACCTTCAAACTTAAGTCTAATTTCATCCAACCCTCCATTTCGATGTTTAGCAACAATAAATTCTGCCTGTCCTTCGGTTGGACTTCTTTCATCATCATCCCATTCATCAATTTTATAATATTCGGGTCTATATATAAAAGAAACAATATCGGCATCTTGCTCTATTGCACCTGATTCTCTAAGATCGGAAAGAATAGGGCGTTTACTACCTGTTCGAGTTTCTACAGCACGTGATAATTGAGAAAGTGCAATTACAGGAATATTTAATTCTTTTGCTAATGCTTTTAAGTTTCTCGATATCATTGATATTTCTTGTTCACGATTTCCTGGACTTTTTTGACTACCTCCTGCTGTCATAAGCTGCAAATAGTCTATCATAATCATTTTAATCCCATATTGTGAAGCCAATCTTCGTGCTTTCGCGCGCAAATCGAATATTGAAAGAGAGGCTGTATCATCAATGTATAACGGCGCAGCTTCCAAATCTTTTACTTTAACATTCAATTGTTCCCATTCATGTTTCTCAAGCTTTCCAGTACGAAGAGTTTCCGAACTTAGACCTGTCTCTGATGAGATTAATCGAGTAATTAACTGTACTGAAGACATTTCTAAAGAAAAAAAAGCAACTGGAACTTTATAATCAATTGCCATGTTTCTTGCCATAGAAAGGGTAAGTGCAGTTTTCCCCATACCTGGTCTAGCAGCAATAATAATCAAATCACTTGGTTGCCAACCAGAAGTGAGTTCGTCTAGTTTTGTAAAACCTGATGGGATTCCAGATAATCCTTCTTTATTAGCAATATCCTCAATATTTTTCTTTGCTTGTATAACTAAGCTTTGTGCGGTTTCTACCGAACTTTTCAAATTACCTTGTGATACATCATAGAGTTTGCTTTCTGCTATATCTAGTAAATCAAATACATCCATAGTCTCATCGTAAGAATCTTCGATAATTTCGGAGGAAATCTTGATTAGACTACGCTGAATATATTTTTGCAGAACTATCCGTGCATGAAACTCAATATGAGCTGAAGATGAAATTTTTTGAGTAAGCTGAACAAGGTAGAATTCTCCACCAGCAATCTCTAATTTTTTATTTTGTTTAAGTCGATTAGCTACTGTTAATAAATCTACAGGTTCTCCTGATTCAAAAAGTTGGAAAATCGCTTCATATATTACTTGATGTTTTCGACTATAAAAAGCATCTGGATGCAAAATGTCTATTACCTCATCTACTCCTTTCTTATCAATCATCATTGCTCCCAATACTACTTCCTCAAGATTTACTGCTTGTGGTGGAAGTTTTCCTTTTTCAAGTGAAATAATTGAAGAACTCTGTTGAACAGATGTATTAGACTTTATTTTTTCCATTGGATTTAATACTAAATTAGAAGTTTTAATAAGCAATCAATATAATAAAATTTGAATAATTTTCTTTGTGAAATTTTCAAAATATTTATTTTTAAGGAAAAAATCCGAAGTAAAATTGCTTCGGATTTCTAATAAATATTTTCAACAAACTTTATTATCCATTAAAAACTCCCATCCGGAGATATTTATTCATTCTTTTCTCTATTAGTTTATCTGTTGATAAAGCTTTTAACTCCTCATAAACTCTAAGAATTTCTTTTTCTACAGTTTTATAAGTTGTATAACGATCGCTATGAGCTCCTCCAAGAGGCTCTTTAATTATTTTATCTATTAACTTTTGTTCTTTCATATTCTCGGCAGTTAACTTTAATGCTTCTGCAGCTTTTTCTTTATGTTCCCAACTACGCCATAATATAGAAGAACAACTTTCTGGAGATATAACTGAATACCAAGTGTTTTCTAACATCAAAACCTTATCTCCTACTCCTACACCTAACGCTCCTCCAGAAGCACCTTCTCCAATAATCACAACAATAATAGGAACTTTTAAACGTGTCATTTCAAGAATATTTCTAGCAATCGCTTCTCCTTGACCTCTTTCTTCTGCTTCTAGTCCAGGATATGCTCCTGGAGTATCAATGAGGGTAACAACTGGGATATTAAATTTTTCGGCGGATTTCATCAATCTCAAAGCTTTTCTATATCCTTCAGGATTTGCCATTCCAAAGTTTCGGTATTGTCTTGTTTTAGTGTTATGACCTTTCTGTTGCCCAATAAACATAAAAGATTGTTCTCCTATCTTTCCAAGCCCGCCTACCATCGCTTTGTCATCCTTAAAAGTTCTATCGCCATGTAACTCTAAAAATGTATCTCCACAGATAGCATTTATGTAATCTAATGTATAAGGGCGATTAGGATGTCTCGATAACTGCACACGTTGCCAGGGAGTGAGATTGTCATAAATTTCTTTCTTAATCTCTTTAAGTTTCTTTTCGATTTGTCGACATGTATTAGAAACATCAACATCACTTTCCTCACCAATCCTACATGCTTTATTATACTGTTCTTGTAACTCCTTAATAGGTAACTCAAAATCTAAATATTCCATAATACTTTATATAAGTTCGAATCTTTGCTAATTTACAAAGATATAGTTTTTGTTTTTATGAAGTACGTATTCGCCTACGCTTTCTTTCTACATGCATTTTAAAAATACCATTTAGAATTACTGTAGTTAAAATTATCAATGCTCCATAGTAAAAGTTAGAACTCATACTTTCTTTTTCGCCAAAAATAATCAATGCCATCAATATCCCATATACGGGTTCAAGATTTATTGTTAGCATTACAGTATAAGGACTGATCCACCTCATAACATGTACTGAAGCGATAAAAGCATAAGCTGTACAAACTGAAGCTAAAATCAATAAATAGATCCAATCTGAGGTAGAGATTTGAAAGAAAGTAATGTCAAAACCGCTAGTAAAGGCTATGTAGATGCTTAAACAAAGAACACCAAATCCAATCTGATACAAAGAAATAATCGAAGCTTTATGTGATTGCACTAATTTCCCATTCAATATGGAAAAAGAGGCGCTTAATAAAGCTGCCATTAAACTCAAAACAATCCCTAACGTATATTGAGTTTCAACTTTAAAAATAGTGTATAATCCATAAATTACAAATATTCCAAACAGTAGTTCATATACAATTATTCTTCTTTTATAGAATATAGGTTCTAAAATAGAAGCAAAAAATGCTCCTGTAGAAATGGTAGCCAATGTAACAGAAACATTCGATACTTTTATGGCTAAAAAGAATGTGAGCCAGTGTGAAGAAATCAATAGCCCTCCAAGCAGAAACTTTATTAATTCCCTGCTTGACATATATAATTTCTCTTTCTTTATCACCCTAACATACAGATACATAAAAAACAATGCAATTGTCATTCTATACCACACAAGAGCTTCTGCTCCTAATGTGATTAATGCACCTAAGATGGCAGTGAAACCCCAAATAAAGACTATCAAGTGTAAATGGAGATAGTTACGTACTTTATCGTTTAGCATTTCTTAAGAGATAAATAGCCAATAATCCAAAAATAATATTGGGTATCCAAGCTGCTAGAAAAGGGGAAAAGCTACTTTTTTCAGCCATAGTACCAAATATTTTATCAAAAAAGATATAAATCATACCTATGCTAATACCTATAACTAGGTTTACACCCATTCCTCCTCTTCTTTTTACTGACGAAACAGACACAGCTATTATTGTAAGTATATAAGCTGAGACGGGTAAGCTCCATCGTTTATACCTCACTACTTTATATCTATTTATGTGTGAAGAGCCTCTTGATTGTTCCTTTTTAATAAATTTATTTAATTCAGTAAAATTTAATGTTTCGGCTATATATTCAACAGGAGTAAGTTCCTCGATAGTAAAATTCAACAGAGTATCCAATCGATATTGTTTCTCAATTCTATCATCAAACTCACCTACGATACGTTTTTCATAGTTATATAATGTATAAGTACTATCAGTATTATAAACTATTCTTGAGGCATTAATTTTATATATCAATTCGTTTTCATCAAAATGCTCTAAACTAAAATCATTTCCAGTTTGGTTTTTTGAATTAAAATAGCTTACATATATATAATCATTTTCATTCAATTGACTATAAACATTTGTTTGGTTACGGTCTTTACGTCCCGATTTAAGATATTCAAATTTAAATTCATTAAAACCCTTACTAGCCTCAGGAGCAAGATACATACCAAGAACTAGTGCTGTGATACACACTATGGTAGCTCCTAAAATATAGGGTCGTAAAAATCTAGAAAAAGAAACTCCACTACTTAAAAAAGCTATAACTTCCGTATTGTTTGCTAATTTTGAAGTAAACCATATTACTGAAAGAAACAGAAAAAGGGGGAATAAAAGATTGGCAAAATAAATTGTAAAATCCAAATAATATTTTGCTACACTTATAAAAGGCACTTCATTATCAAGTATTTTATCTATTTTCTCAGCAAGATTTACTGTTATTCCAATTGGAATAAACAACAACATCAAGAGTCCGAAGGTACCCAAATAGCGTTTTAAAATATATCGATCTAGAATGCTTAACATTTTACAATCTGTTATCCATTTGTTTAACCATTTTATTTTTCCAAGGAATAAAATCCCCTAACAATATATGGTTTCTAGCTTCTCTTACTAACCAAAGGTAAAATCCAAGATTATGAATAGACGCAATCTGTCTTGCTAACATTTCATTTACCGAAAAAAGATGTCTTAAGTAAGCTTTACTATATTCGGTATCCACCCAAGTATATCCAGCTTCATCAATGACAGAAAAATCTTCGCTCCATTTTTTATTTTTTATATTGATAGTACCATTTGCAGTAAACAGCATTCCATTTCTACCGTTCCTTGTCGGCATAACACAGTCAAACATGTCTATTCCCAAGGCTATATTCTCTAATATATTTATTGGAGTTCCCACCCCCATTAAATACCTTGGTTTATCTTCTGGAAGTATTTCCGTCACCACTTCGGTCATCTCATACATGATCTCTGTAGGTTCACCTACAGACAAACCTCCTATTGCATTACCAAATGCATTTTTATTAGCTATGTATTCGGCAGATTGTTGACGTAGTTCTTTAAAAGTACTTCCTTGAACAATAGGAAATAAAGTTTGATTGTGTCCATATTTGGGTTCTGTCTCTTGAAACCTAGACAAACATCTGTCTAACCATCTATGAGTTCTATTCATAGAGTTCTTTGCGTAATCAAAATCGCATGGATACGGTGTACATTCGTCAAAAGCCATTATTATATCAGCCCCAATGGTACGTTGAGTATCTATCACATTTTCTGGTGTAAATAAATGTTTACTCCCATCAATATGAGATTGGAAATATACTCCTTCTTCTTTTATTTTTCGTGTATCAGAAAGTGAATAAACTTGAAAACCTCCGCTATCAGTTAAAATATTTCTATCCCAATTCATAAATTCATGCAAGCCTCCAGCTTTTTCAATTATTTCCATCTGTGGGCGCATATAAAGATGATAAGTATTTCCAAGGATTATATCGGGGTTTATCTCTTCTTTTAATTCTCGTTGATGCACACCTTTCACAGTAGCTAACGTTCCAACTGGCATAAAAATAGGAGTCTGGATAGTCCCGTGGTCCAATGTAATAGTTCCTGCTCGAGCTGAGCTTTTAGCGTCTTTAGCTTTTAAGTCAAATTTCATTCTGTATTTTTAAAGCAAATACAAAGATACAAGCTTTATCTCTTACAGTTGCAAATAGCCTTTTATTTTTAAAAATTCACAATGAATTAAAGCTCACTTTAAAATCATGTTAGACAACGTTGTAGTACATCTATAAAAGCTGTATTTTTGAAGCAATAAATAATTTACCTACGCAACAATATGGCAAACACAACACAATTAGAAGAACTTGTGATTCAAGTTAGAAGAGATATTCTTCGACAAGTACATGCAGTGAATTCTGGCCATCCAGGAGGATCATTAGGCTGTGCTGAATTTTTCGTAACACTTTATCAAGAGATTTTACAGACCAAACAGCCTTTTACAATGGATGGAAAAGATGAAGATTTATTCTTTTTATCTAATGGACATATCTCTCCAGTATTCTATAGTACATTAGCTCGTTCTGGTTATTTTCCTATAGAAGAGTTAAGCACTTTTCGTTTGATTAATTCGAGACTTCAAGGTCACCCCACCACTCATGATAATTTGCCTGGCATTCGTGTAGCTTCTGGTTCTTTAGGGCAAGGACTTTCTGTAGCAATAGGCGCTGCACAAGCTAAAAAATTAAATAAAGACACTCATTTAATTTATACATTATGTGGTGATGGAGAACTTCAAGAAGGTCAAAATTGGGAAGCCCTAATGTATGCTGCAGGGAATAATGTGGACAATATTATATTAACAGTCGATTATAACAAACAACAAATTGATGGTAGCATTGATCAAGTATTACCCCTTGGCAATTTAAAAGATAAGATAGAAGCTTTTGGCTGGGAAACACTAGAAATAGAAGAAGGAAATAATATAGCTGCAGTCAAAAAAGGGCTAGAAGATGTAAAATCCAAAACTGGGAAAGGGAAACCTATTTGTATTCTACTTCACACTATCATGGGCAACGGAGTAGATTATATGATGCACACCCACGAATGGCATGGGAAAGCCCCCAATGATGATCAATTGAAAAAAGCTTTGGCGCAAAACCCAGAAACTAGTTTTGGTGATTATTAATTAATAAATAACAAACATTTTCAGCTTAAAAATATGAGTATAAAAGAATATAAAAATACAGGAAATAAAGATACACGTTCTGGGTTTGGTGCTGGTCTTACAGAGTTAGGTAAAAAAAACCCTAATGTTGTTGCTTTGTGCGCAGACTTAACTGGATCATTAAAGATGGATGAGTTTAAAAAAAATCATCCAGAAAGATTTTTTCAAGTTGGTATTGCTGAAGCCAATATGATCGGTATGGCTGCAGGGTTGACAATTGGTGGTAAAATTCCTTTTACTGGCACCTTTGCTAATTTTTCAACAGGTAGGGTCTACGATCAAATCCGCCAAAGTGTAGCATATAGTAGGAAAAATGTAAAAATTTGTGCTTCACATGCAGGATTAACTTTAGGAGAGGATGGTGCAACACATCAAATATTAGAAGATATTGGTCTCATGAAGATGTTACCAGAAATGGTAGTCATCAATCCATGTGATTATAATCAGACCAAAGCAGCCACTATAGCTATTGCTAATTATGAAGGTCCTGTATATCTAAGATTTGGAAGACCTTCTGTTCCTAACTTTACTGATGAAAACTTAAATTTCGAGATTGGTAAAGCTATTCTCTTACAAGAAGGTTTCGATGTCAGTATTATAGCTACCGGACATTTAGTTTGGGAAGCCCTAGAAGCAGCAAAAGCTTTGTACAATGAAGGTATTTCTGCAGAAATTATTAATATTCATACCATTAAACCTTTAGATGAAAAAGCTATTATTAATAGTGCGATAAAAACAGGTGCAGTCGTGACGGCAGAAGAACATAACTATCTGGGAGGTTTAGGCGAAAGTGTTGCTAGAACCTTAGCTTTACATCATCCTACTCCTCAAGAATTTGTAGCAACTGCGGATACCTTTGGAGAATCAGGAACCCCTGCTCAATTAATGGATAAATACGGTCTGAATTCAAAATCCATAGTTACTAAAGCGAAAAAAGCAATTGAAAGAAAAAAGAAATAAATGCTGAGTTATACTCACAATCAAAATCCCAGTTAAATCTTATTATCTAACTGGGATTTTTAATTCATTTGTTCAGATTACTCTAACATTAAATTACTCTTCGGTTTCTTCTTTTTCACTTACGCCTTTTACTTGAAAGGTATAAACGAGTTGATTATAGTAACCGATTGGTGATCCTAAAGGTGGATTATTAAAAAATGCCAATCCTGATGGAACAAATACTGCGCCAATACCATACCCTTCATACTCAATAGTACCATCATCATTTTCTATAAAGCCATCTGCCGCATTAAATTCTTTTAAAGCTTCTTTTAGGCCAGCATTACTTGCCTTATTTTCCATTACAAAAGGTCTAGGCTGACTACTTCCAGTCCGCTCAATCAATTCATTATTACTCAATCTATAAATTTCATAAGTAATATAAGCAACCTCCGCATCTACTACTGCATTACCACTACCTTTTTCAACCTTTAAATAGTAAAGCTTATAATTAACATTAGGTTCATATGGATCTACTACAGTTTTATATTCTACTTGTTCTATAAGAGGTATTCTATCACTACCAGGTGCAATACTATCTATTATCACTCTATAATCAAAATCTACATCTGGGTCTTCGAAATCTTCATAATAGTAAGCGTGTTTACTTAAGAATTCTTCAATTTGATTTTGTGCAGCAATAGCTTCTTCACCTCTATCTCTTGGAGGTTCTTGTTTAGCATCATCATCTTTACTACAAGCTACAAGTAAGGAGACTGCAAATACGGCTAAGATTATTTTTCTCATTATCTAGTTTTTATTATCCAGAAATTATAGGTTGCAAGATACAATTTTCTTGTATTTTTGTTTGGATTATTAACTTAGATTTTATTTTAGCACAAATGAGGATTGATAAATACCTATGGGCTACACGTTATTTTAAAACACGAAGTAAAGCTGCGGATGCGTGCAAAGGAGGTACAGTGAAATTAAATAAAGCTTCAGTAAAACCTGCTAAAGATGTTTTTATTGGTGATGAAATAAGCGTAAGGAAAAATCAAATAACCTATTCATTTCGCATTATAGACTTACCGAAATCTCGTATGGGTGCCAAGCTTGTGGATCAATATAGGATAGACACCACACCTAAAGACGTACTCAAACATCAGGAAGAAATTCAAGCATCCCAGAAGTACTATCGCAATAAAGGACTAGGAAGACCCACAAAGAAAGACCGACGTGCTATTGAAGAATTTTTAGATCATAACCAAGAAGGAAGTAAAGACACTCATGAAAAAAACAATTATTCTAGATAATAAACAGATAGCTCATCGTATTCGAAGAATCGCTTATCAAATTTATGAATCCAATATTAATGAAAAAGAAGTAATTCTTGCGGGTATTAATGGTAATGGATATATTTTAGCTAAAAAAATATCAGATAAACTACAGGAAATTTCAACCCTAAAAGTTATTTTATGTGAAGTGAAGATTAATAAAAAACAACCTCGAGAAACAATAACAACAAGTATTTCTATTTCTGAATATAAAAATAGGTCGTTGGTCTTAATCGATGATGTTCTCCATACAGGCACAACTTTAATTTATGGGGTTAAACACTTTTTAGATGTCCCTCTCACACAATTTAAGACAGTGGTCCTTGTAGATAGAAATCACAAAAAATATCCGATTAAAGCAGATTTTAAAGGAATCTCTCTTTCGACTTCGCTCAATGAGAATGTTATAGTAGAATTCAAAAATGAATTAGCTATTGCTTGTTTGGAGTAAGCTTCTGATTTTCTCAGTGGCTTGTTCTATACTCTCATTATTTAAGTTTACCTTTATATGAGCTTGTTGATAGAATATAGATCGTTCAAATAAATGTTTCCTCACAAAGTCTTCTAAATCTATTTTAGTTTTTATATGTGACACAAGTGGACGATTACCTATATCATTCCATAATCTTTCTACTATTTTTTCTAGGGGATATTGTAAGTAAACACTAATACCATTATTTCTTATAAGGCTCATGTTTCCAGCATAGCAAGGTGTTCCTCCGCCTAAGGACAAGACCATACTTTCTTTTAAATTTATAAGTTTTTTGAGTTTAAGATGTTCCAGTTTTCTAAAATAAATTTCTCCTTTAGTGTCGAATATCTCTGAAATATTTTGACCTATTTCCGATTCAATATAAGAATCTAAATCATAGAACTTAACTTTCATTTGCTCAGCAAGAGTCTTACCTATAGTAGACTTTCCACTTGCCATATATCCTATTAATAAATATTTCATATATTTTATTTCTTTATCAGCTTTATATCAACGACTTGCATTTATGCATTTTAATATTTGTCAAAATTAATCCTTTTATTGTTTGTAATTCCAACAAAGCCTATTATATTTGCACCGCATTCAGCGATAGAGACCTGATAGCTCAGCTGGTAGAGCACCTCCCTTTTAAGGAGGTGGTCCTGGGTTCGAATCCCAGTCAGGTCACTAAGTATTTTACTTGGCTTCAATAAGTTATTTAACAACCTAAAAACTGCCCGGGTGCTGGAATTGGTAGACAGGCATGGTTGAGGGCCATGTGTTCATTAGAGCGTATGAGTTCGACTCTCATTCCGGGCACAAAGGTCTTTTTTAAAAAAAAATGAATGCTAAACGACTGTGAATATATAGTTCAATATTTTGGACCATAAAAATTAGATTACTATATTTGCAAAACTCTAATAAAGACCTGATAGCTCAGCTGGTAGAGCACCTCCCTTTTAAGGAGGTGGTCCTGGGTTCGAATCCCAGTCAGGTCACTAAAAAGCCACAACTTTTGTTGCGGCTTTTTTATTACACACCGACCTTTTTCATACTTGGTATAAGATAATTTTTCAAAATTAATGACCTGAGTTCGGGATAAGCAATTAGCAAAAAAGTGCTAATTGTGAGCTTAACCGAACTTAGGTTACAAGATAACATCATTCTAGACGTTCATTCCTCTAACAATTTATCTAACAAACTTTTTACTTTTTTACTATCCCATTTAGCCACTCCTGTTTCTTTAACATGTATTTTCCCATCTTTGCCTATTACGAAAGTCGTAGGCAAAGCTCGAGATTGTAAGAGTTTTGGAGGCGTGTATTCAGTATAATAAATTGGGAGAGTATATTCATACTTCTCCATAAACTGACGTACTTTTACCGGATCCTCATCCGTTACCAAAAAGAACTTCACTTTATCACCATATGAATCATATAAACGTTGCATGGAAGGCATTTCGGCTATACATGGCGGACACCAAGTTGCCCAAAAATTGAGAAGAACTACTTCATCCTGTGCCTCAACAAACGAAGTAGGTTCATTTTTTGAATTTCTCATTTTCCAATCGTATTCCTGAAGTTGCGTTTTGTTCTTTTTCACTGAAGGGCCAATGGCAAATGTTCGTTGCACAAAGACTACGATAGGGGTTCGTGTATTTGGGATAAGCATCGCAAGGATAAATACTCCAAATAAAATATTACTCCAATGTTTTTTAAGTAATTCCATCTATTTAACTTTGTATTTAATTACTAGTTAGTAACCCAATTTTTATATTACTTACTGCTAAAGTAAAATATTTTTTAAAACAAATAAATTCTAAACCACCATCATTCCGCATGGATTACAATATTCTCTTGTCATTTCAAAACACGAGTGTTAAATATAACTTAATAACACGTTACTCACAATGATTCTACTACCACTTTTCAATCAAGTTATTACGTTTAGCTGCATTTTCTTTTGCTTGACGCTCCAAGTCTCTTCTAGTAATAGTTTTCCCTGTGTTATCCTTAAACTCAAAGTTTGAAGGAAGATGTCTTGAAAAAGAGGCCGAAGGGTTTTCATTAAACTTTTTGTAAGCTTGAATAAACTCTTTTTTAGACACTTGTTTACTATTACTTTTTTCAGAATCAATAACATAATTGTCTTTTAATGGCTGTATGGACACAAGGTTAAAGTGATAATCCTTATTTGTGTCATAAAGTTCTAAGATAAGCCCTGGCACTCCATTAAACACATAAGGTCCATCAAGAATAGGTATTTCCAACGTAAACCAAGCTTCATAGTCTCTTCCACCAAAGCTAGTAATGGCTTTTAATGCCAAATATTGTTCTATCATCTTGGAATCATCTGTAAACTCCCACTGCAAAGGTATTGCTTCTTCTTGATAAAGAAATTGGTCTTGTGCTAGATTATGTTGCACCCATACCTCATTCTTATTTAAGTTTTTAAACACACTAGTATTAAATTCCGACCTAGGCATATTCTGCATTGAACCGCGCATATTACGCCAATTCTCTCTAGGTTGATTACGCATAACTTGCATGATCGAATCTCGATAAAATAGACCTTCGCTTATATAGTTACTAGTAGTAGATCCAGTGTATAATCGATGTATTTCGTGCTTTATATCCTCCCTATTGGTACTATCCAATACAAAGTCAACTTCGTATTTCACTAAATATTCTGCTTCTCCTTTTATTTGTGCTTGCATGAAGTAGCTAGAGAATATTAGGAATGTAAAAAGTATATTTCTCATAATAATTTGTTTTACCAACGCTCAATTAAATTATTTTTTTTCTCAACACTTTCTCGCACTTGTCTATCTATGTCTCTTTTAGTAATTACGCGACCATCAGCTTCGGTAACTTTAAAATCATCTGGTAGTTTTCTTATTAACGGATGTCCTGGATTTTCAAGATACTTTTTATAAGCTTTTATAATCTTTTCTTTAGTAATCTGTATGTTTTGTCCTGTGATTTCAACTTCATATGGTTCTTTTAGAGGCGTGATAGAGGCTAGGTTAAAATGATAATCCTTATTTGTGTCATATAGCTCAATAATTAAACCTGGTAGTCCATAAAACACATAAGGACCATCTACAATAGGAACTTCTTGAGTAAACCATGCTTCAAAATCTCTACCGCCAAACCTTATGGTTGCTTTCTGAACGGTATATTGGCCAATTTCTTTAACTTCCTCTGTGATATTCCATTTAATCGGCATATCGGAATCTTGATAAAGATAATGATCTAGAAGTATTGAGTATTCCACCCAGACCTCTTCCTTTTCAAAGTTCTTATACACTTTTGGTAGAAAATCAGATACTGGTCCACCAGTTCTATTCCAAAGCAGGGCACTTCTGGATTTGTTGCCTTGTGTTTGATATAATGAGTCATTTAAAACATCAGCTTCACTTGCATAATAGCTAACTGAAGAACCTGTGTAAAGTCGATGCGTTTCCTTCTTTATATCCTCCCTATTGGTACTATCTAATACAAAGTCAACTTCGTATTTCACTAAATATTCTGCTTCGCCTTTTACTTGTGCTTGACTGTGCAACCAAATGATTAAAAGCAAAAAGAAAATTATTAATCTTTTCATATTTATTTTTTCAAATGATTATTTTACTCCTTCTCTATCCAATTATTTTTGTTTCTTACATATCTTCGAAGCATTCTTTCAAATTCAGCTTGAGACATTTCTATTCCATCCTTCGTTACTAAAACTGCAACACCATTGCTTATTGAGATCTCTGCCAAGTTTTCGGTCAATGCTAGATTTTCTATTCCTACGGGTTCGATTTCTTTAAATTCTTTTCTAGTAAGATTTTTTACATTATCGAAAATTTGCCAAGTTTTTGGATTGGATAATTTATTCATGCTTAATAAACCAAAGTGATAATGTTTCTTTGTATCATACAGTTCTACAATAAGTCCAGGTAAACCATAGAATACATAAGGACCATCGTTAATGGGGATTTCTATCGTGAACCAAGCTTCGTAATCTCTTCCCGCAAAACTAGTAGTCGCTTTTTGCACTGTATAGTCAAAATACTCTTTAGTTTCTTCGGTGATTTTCCAATCTAATGGTACAGCTGGTTCGTCATATATATAAATATTGTCAAGCATCTGTGCTTCTACTTTAACCTGATTTGCTTCTCGATATTTAAAGATTGTTTTTTTGTAATTAGTATGCCGACTCACATTTTTCTCGCTCACAATACCAGTATTCGATTGCATTAACTTTTCATTATAACTCTGTATTTCTTCTTTATGTGCCGTATTATAATTCATAAATACGCCATGCTCACTTCCAGAATACAAATAGAACACTTCTACTATTTTAGCATCTAAGCTTAAAGAATCTAAACTATAATTCAGCTCATACTGTATTTCATAGTCGGTGGTATATTCTTTCTGAGCGAATAAAATTATATTGCTAAACAGCAGCACCGAGCATACTACTACATTTAATATTTTCATACTATTCTAACTCTATCGGGTTGTTTTTACTTTCTCTTGTTTTTCTTCTACTACGTAGAAACTCTGTTTGAGAAATCTCTTTTCCATCTGCACCTATAGTCACTATTTTAGCTTCTGGACCATAGGAAAGAAAGGGGTTGGATTTTTTTTGGTTTTCTGCAACTTTTGCTCTTATTTCTTTATACTTTTCTTTTGACACCTCTTCTACTTTCCCTAGCTCCCAAACTTTTGGCTCCTTCAATTTATCTATAGACAATAAAGAGAAGTGATAATGCTTTTGGGTATCATACAATTCCACAATTAAACCTGGCAAGCCAGAAAACACATAAGGTCCATCTGGAAGTGGTATTTCCATTGTAAACCATGCTTCATAATCACGTCCAGCAAAAGAAGTGGTAGCTTTCTGTACTGAGTATCCCAAGTATTCTTTACTTTCGGAAGTTATATTCCAATCTAAAGGTACTTGCAACTCGTGATAAATATAATTCTTCTCAGCAAGTTTATTTTTAGCCATGGTTTTGCCTTCATGTAGGTTTTTATAAATCTCTAATGGAAAATCGCTGGTTTTATGTCCAGCCTTATTCATATCAATACTGCCAGACTGCAACATGCGCTCTACATTTTTTTTAATCTCATCGGCTTTTGCAGCATTATTATTCATAAATACAGAAGTTTGTGAACTCGAAAATAAGTATAGCACTTCGGTTTGTTTGGTATCTAGGTTATCACCAAATATGCTGTATTCCAAATTATACTGGATTTCATATTCTGTAGTATACATTTCCTGAGCAGAACTCACTATAGAGAAAACACATAACAATAGCAACCATAAATTATTCGAATTTTTCATGTTTATTTCATTTTATTAATTAAACTTCCAATTCACATTTATAACGGCATTCGTAAGGTAACTAAAAACTGTCTTGGCCTTAATACAAAATAGGACTCCGACAACGTATAGTCTCCAACAGAGAGATCGCGGTACATATCTTTATCGAAGATATTAATCACTGAAAACTCTACATCAATTTTCTTTTCCGAGAAACTAAATCGGTACATAAAATCACCAAAAAAGTCTTCTCTTATATCTTCGCTAATCTTGGTTTGCATCCACTCACCTGCCAAACTTATAGTATGTCCGTCTGCTGGATAGATATAAAGACCAAATTCATGGTTCTGGGAGGTTATCTTAGTATCAGGACGAAGGGCATTTTTTGAGGTTTTTTGGCTTAAGCTTCCACTAAATTCAGCGGTTAACCAACGGGTAATGTCCGAACTCAGCTTTAAACTATTAGACCAAGTCTTTCCTTTATTTTTATAAAACACCTCATTTAAAAACATATCGTTTTCACTGATGGCATAACTAGCATTAGATGTAAAGGTAGTGCTGATAGCCGACACTAGTCTGCTTGCTGAACCACTAAAGTTATGAGAATCGCTCGTATTTTTACGTTCTATAAAATCCAATACGGTAGAGCCGTCCGGCAATGTCTTCGTACTAGTTATTTGGCTATTATCACTTTGGCTATACCTATAGTTTATACTTCCAAACCAAGTAGTAAGTGGATTTCGGTATTCCAAACTCCAAATACCAGAATACCTAGAAGAGCTAGATATGGGTACATCTCGGCGGTTTAAGCTTCGAAAATTGCTTAGTAAATACCCATAATATAAATTATCTACTGGGCCGTAATTTTTAGAATAAGCAGCATTAATAGAGATTTGCCAATAACTTGCGAATTTATATCGTGTCCAAAATGAAGGGTTTAGAGTAAATGGAGACTCTACTGTCTTGGTATCATTCAATTTATCTTCAATCTCATACCTATTCCACTCCAATGGCATACGCAAAGATACATCTAAGTTTTCTGTACGATATCTAGTATTTACATTCAAAAACCCAGTCATTTGTCTCCATCTCATATCATTCTGATACTCCATATTAGAAAGTGGTGTATCATCTAAAATCATATGAGAATCCATAGATTGTGTGGTATAGTTAAATCCTGGACGAATGTCAAAATTTATCTTCCCTAAAGATTTAGTAAGTGTTAACGAGTGATTTGCAAAGAAACGTTTATGATATACTTTCTGTTCCAATTTGTCTATAGACTCTTCGTTAGAAAGTATATTTTCAAAAACCCCAGGCGTAATCGATAATTCCTGTGGTGACTCATTGTATCCTATATTGGAGTTGAGGGTCACTAATTGTTTACCTAAAGAAAATATTCTTTCAAAATTATTACTGATTTTAGTAAACGGATTGTGCAACCGGTGTTCCTGAGGGTCTTGATTTTGAACAATTCTAGAAAATGCACCATCCCATTGTTGGGAAAAATCCAATTGGTTCCTAAGGAAATTGGAGTTTTCGTTTCGCTCTATAGATAAGGAGGTCTCCCATCTTTCTGCTTGAGTGTGTTGTGCTGTTCTATCATCTATCTCAAAATCGCCTTCGGGCAAAGTATATATGGTTCTCATACCTCCTTGTCTTTCTCTAAAGTCATTTATATAGGAGGTTTTTAGACTATACTCTGTTTCTTTTTTATCTTTATACAATAGATTTATAGAACCAGCGTGTGACGTATTGTCTAACCATCGCTTAGAAGAAAACGATGGTGCGGAAACTCCTGCTGTAGATAACCAGTCTTGACGGCTATCGGAAGATTGTCCGAAACGGAAAGAGCGAACAGAAAACCTTCTAAAACCTCTATTTATATCTTCTCCTGTATTGTTGGTTTGATATGAAGCTAGAATCTGAAGATTTTTCACAAACATCATTGGTACTATATTGGCATACCAAAGTCCTGGTGACGCACCGCCGCCTACGGTTGCATTACCAGTCATGGTAACATTGTTTTTTAAACGGATATTTAAAGCAGCATTCTCCGAAGGTTCTATGCTATCTAAAACCTTTATAGGTTGGTGGTTTTCTAGAATTTCTACAGAGCTTACTTTATCTGGTGATAGGTTTTTACTAATCATTCCATATTGTCCCCCCATTAAGTCCAAACCTTCTACATAAAATTTATTTATAGGTTTTCCTTGGTATTGTATCTCCCCGTCGGGCGTAACATCGATACCGGGCATTTTAGCTAGAACATCTTGTAGGTTCCTATCTTTAGTGCTTTTAAAAGCTGCTGGATCGAAAAAAAGTGTATCTCCTCTCTGTTGAATCGGAGGTTTGCGTAAAAAAACTTCTTCAAGGGTTTCGATAGACGATTTTAATTCGATATTCAGATATTGATCTTTTGCTTCAATTATTTTCTCAAGAGATTCGTAACCTAAAAAAGATACTTTCATTTTCAGACTATCAGTTTGTGGTTTCAGTTCCAGTTGATATAAGCCATTCTTATCACTAATAGCATATCCCAAGATGTTAGTTGCTTTATGAGGAGTAAAAACGATAGTTGCACTGGATAACTTTTCTTTAGTTTCAGAATCTTTAATCTCACCATGGATAGTTATAGGGGATTGAGAGTAAGAAAAAAGATTGAATAAAGTGAACAAGGAAATCAATAATAATTTTTTATTCTTCAATGATAATATTTTAATAAGTTATAATTAGTTATACTGTTAAAAACCACAAAAGTTTAAAAACATCTAAATATAATATATATTACTTACAACATCATAAATAGCACCAAAAAATATAATAACGGATTATAAAAAAATCGCCATAAATTTAGAATTCATGGCGATTTTTATTGATAGTGTGGCTAGCTTAACTATGCATTTTGTTTCTTTATAAGATTTAATGCTGAGCCTTCTCTATACCATTCTATTTGTTGTTTGTTATAACTATGATTTGCTAATATAGTATTTATAGAACCATCCTTATGAACAATTTCGATAGTTAAAGGTTTTCCTGGAGTAAAATCAGCTATATCAATAAAGTTAAAACTATCATCTTCTTGAATAAGGTCATAATCGGCTTCATTTGCAAAAGTCAATCCTAACATTCCTTGTTTTTTAAGGTTAGTTTCATGAATTCTTGCGAATGATTTTACAAGTACTGCTGCCACCCCTAAGTGTCTAGGTTGCATCGCTGCATGCTCTCTTGAAGATCCTTCTCCATAATTATGATCCCCTACTACGATTGTAAAGATCCCAGCTTTTTTATATTCTCTTTGTGTATCTGGCACTCCTCCATATTCACCAGTCAACTGATTTTTGACAAAGTTAGTTTTACCATTAAACGCATTAACCGCACCTATTAGTGTATTATTTGCGATGTTATCTAAGTGTCCTCGATAACGTAACCACGGACCCGCCATAGAAATATGATCCGTTGTACATTTACCTTCTGCTTTAATAAGAAGTTTAACATCTTTCAATTGCTCATCTTGAATAGGTGAGAATGGTTCTAATAGCTGTAAACGCTCGCTTTCTGGGTTTACAATTACTTGTACATTGCTTCCATCTTTTTTTGGAGCTATGTAGCCATTATCCTCCACATCAAAACCTTGTGGCGGCAACTCTAACCCTACTGGCGGATCTAATTTCACCTCTTCTCCATCTTCATTAAGCAAGGTGTCTGTCATCGGATTAAAATCAAGTCTTCCTGCAATGGTAATCGCAGCTACCATTTCTGGTGAACCTACAAAAGCATGTGTATTAGGATTTCCATCTGCTCGTTTTGAGAAGTTTCTATTGAATGAATGAACAATAGTGTTTTTTTCTTCCCCTAACATATCGCTTCTGTCCCATTGTCCAATACAGGGACCACAAGCATTTGTAAAGATTGTAGCATCAAGATCTTCAAAAACTTTCAAAATTCCATCACGTTCTGCTGTATATCTAATTTGTTCTGAACCAGGATTGATTCCAAAATCTGATTTTGCAACTATTTTCTTTTCAACTGCCTGTCTTGCAATCGAAGCTGCACGAGTTAAATCTTCATATGAAGAATTCGTACATGAACCTATTAACCCCCACTCCACTTTTAATGGCCAGTCGTTTGCTCTTGCTTTATCTCCTAATTCTCCTACAGGAGTAGCCAAGTCCGGAGTAAAAGGTCCATTAAAATGCGGCTGTAGTTTATCTAGGTCTATTTCAATAACTTGATCAAAATATTGCTCAGGATTTTCATATACTTCACTATCTCCAGTTAAATAGTCTTTAATTTCATTTGCTGCATCAGCAACCTCGGCACGTCCAGTCGCTCGTAAAAAACGCTCCATAGATTCATCATACCCAAAAGTAGAAGTAGTAGCTCCTACTTCGGCACCCATATTACATATAGTACCTTTTCCTGTACAAGAAAGATTTTTTGCGCCTGGTCCAAAATATTCAATGATAGCGCCAGTACCACCTTTCACAGTAAGTATATCAGCTACTTTGAGGATTACATCTTTTGCCGAAGTCCAACCATTAATATTACCCGTTAATTTTACACCAATAAGCTTTGGAAATCTAAGTTCCCAAGGCATCCCTGCCATAACATCTACGGCATCTGCTCCACCTACTCCAATCGCTACCATTCCTAACCCACCTGCATTCACAGTATGGGAATCTGTTCCAATCATCATTCCTCCTGGGAATGCATAATTTTCCAATACTACTTGATGAATAATTCCTGCTCCTGGTTTCCAAAATCCAATTCCATATTTATTAGATACAGATTCCAAGAAATCGAATACCTCGCTACTTGTTTCATTTGCTCGCTTCAAGTCTGCTTTGGCTCCTTGTTTAGCTTGGATTAAATGGTCACAATGTGCTGTTGTAGGTACTGCAACTTTATTTTTACCAGCTTGCATGAATTGGAGCAATGCCATTTGTGCAGTTGCATCTTGTAAAGCAATACGATCAGGAGAAAAGTTTACATAATCAACGCCACGTTCGAATTTTGTTGTAGGTGTTCCATCCCAGAGATGAGCATACAGTATTTTTTCTGCAAGGGTAAGAGGGGTTCCTTTAAGCTCCCGAGCCTTATCAACTCGTTCTGCTATCTGAGAATATACCTTCTTAATCATTTCAATATCAAATGCCATAGTATTATTTTTTATGATGTTGGTTTAAGTGTTGCAAACTTACAAAATAAAAACATAATTTGAAAAATATCAAGTGATTTCGCACAATCATAAAAACATTCGCATCAATCTATAAAAATCAATAAACTTATTGCTCAAATATTCAGTTTGTTTAAAATAAAATACGGAATTCATAATTTTAAAGAAAGATTATTGAAATTCTAAATTAGGATATTAATTAGAAACAATATAAATTAAAAAACATACAAGTTTCTATTCTTAAAAGACTATAGTATAGATTCAATAATCCTCTTCATGCTTATGTTATCAGCCTCAGCTTTATAATTTCTTAGTAATCTATGTTGCAGTACTTCTAATGCTACCGCTTGCACATCTTCCTGATCGGGCGAAAACTTTCCTTTTAATGCCGCTCTAGTTTTTGCAGCAATAATTAAGTTTTGTGAAGCTCGTGGTCCAGCTCCCCAATCGATATATTCTTTTATTAATGTTGGGGCTGTTGGCAGCTGAGGACGTGTTTTACTTACTATAGAGACGGCATATTCAATAACATTATTTGCTACAGGAATGCGCTGTATCAACTGTTGAAATTCTAAAATTTCTTTAGCTGAATAAAGAGCATCTATTTTTTCAACAGTCTGCTTTGTAGTATTTTTAACAATTTCTACCTCTTCCAAATAATTAGGGTAATCTAATTCTATAGCAAACATAAATCGATCTAACTGTGCTTCAGGTAATGGATAGGTTCCTTCTTGTTCAATAGGGTTTTGTGTAGCTAAAACAAAATAAGGCTCTTGTAAAGCATATCTTTTACCAGCTATGGTGACTCCTTTTTCTTGCATAGCTTCTAATAAAGCAGCTTGAGTTTTAGGTGGAGTACGATTTATTTCATCTGCAAGAACTAAGTTAGAAAATATAGGGCCAGGTATAAATTCAAATTCTTTAGCTGTATTAAGTATTTCGGATCCTAAAATATCACTAGGCATCAGATCGGGAGTAAACTGAATTCGCTTAAACTCTAGACCTAAAGCTTGTGCCACTGTATGTACCAAAAGCGTTTTGGCTAGACCTGGGACTCCGATTAAAAGCACATGTCCGCCTGAGAAAACGGCATTCAAAACACTTTCTACAACTTGTTCTTGTCCAATAATTATTTTAGAGATTTCTTTTTTTAACTGGTTATATTTTTTCACCAAGTTCTCTAAAGCAGTTATATCTGACATATTCTGATTTTTAATTTAAAGAATTTAGCCATTCGTTTGTTAACCTACAATCCTTGTAATCTTCGTTAATATGGATATAGGTTTCTTGTGCTTTTTCCTTACGCCATTTATTTAATGCCTTTATTTGTTTTTGTTGCTATGCTAAATCTTTAATTTTAGCATAATCTTGCTGATAGTCCGCTGGATGTTCTTCAAATCTTTTAAGAACTTTCATTATTTTAAAATAGCTCTTACCGAAATGATCCCTATCTGCAATTACAGGTGAAACCTCACCTTCTTCAAGATTATATATTTGTGAATTAATATCTGAATCCAATTTTGTTAAATCAAAACGAACATCCAAAGTTTGAGGATTATAAAGTTGACCGCCATTAGTTCGGGTTTCTTTTTCATCTGAATATTTTCTAGCTGCATCTGCAAAACTAATATTATCATTTTTAATTTCTAAACGTACCGAATCTGCTAAATGTTTTGCTTCATCAATAGCGCTTTGAGAAATATTAGGGTGCAACAATATATGTCTGACATCGATTTCTTGTCCTCTAATTTTTTCTAGTTGGATTATATGAAATCCAAACTCTGTTTCAAAAGGCTCACTGATATCTCCTTCTTTTCTTAAAGAGAAAGCATTCTCTTTAAATTCCTTGACATATGGAGAATCTTTACGAATAGCTGGAATCAATCCTCCTTGTGACCTAGAACCATCTTTAGAATACAATACAGCTAATGTTGAGAAGCTAGAGTTTCCTTGAAGAACTTCTTCACGCATTTCATTCAGTCTATCAATCACATCTTGTTTATTTTTATCTGATATTTTTGGTTCTATCAAGATATGAGCTAATTCAACCTCTGTACTAATATAAGGCCGTTCTTCTTCAGGAATACCATAGAAAAATTGTCTTACCTCTTCGGGTGTAACCTCTAATTTATCTACAACAGAGCCTTGCATCAATCTAGAAAGCTCATTAGTTCTATGATGTTCTAGCAATTCATTACGAACTGCATCTATATTGTCTCTTCGATAAAATTTAGCAATAGCTTCTTCTGTTCCTAATTGTTCAATAAGATACTCCATTTGTTGTTCAGTATATGCTTTAATCCGTTCTTCATCTACACTAATACTGTCAATCTGGGCATGATGAGCATATAGTTTATCTTCCATCAATTTACTTAAAAGCTCGCATCTAGTCACACCTTCTATAGAGACCCCCATAGATTCCATTTCTTTATAAGCCTGCTCAATATCTCTATTCAATACTACATAACTTCCTACTACAGCACTAATTCCCTCTACTTTATACCTACTTGTAGCTTGAATTTTATTATTTTCGATTCTAGAGATAGCTTCCTGTGTTTCTTTTAGCTTAACAGTCCCAGTCGTATCAATCACACCCATTTCTTGAGCATTCATTCCGAGAATCAGGAAAAGTGCAATTATAAGAAAGCCTTTTTTATGGCAGGTAAGTCTGAAATTTTTTGTTTTTAATAGCATCTTTGGTAATATCTTTTTCTAATTTTTTTATAAGCTCTAACTTCTGTGAATTTAATAATATTTGCCTTATCGTAGGTTCAATATATGATAAAGGGGCAATATCATTTCGTTCCAATCTATCTTCTACTTTCAGCAAATATACTCCTATTGAATCTTGTAGTTCAATAAAACTTGTTTTATTTAATTCTTTATCATTTTCCTTTAATATCGGGAATTCAGCTAATAATGCATCCTTTTTAACCCAGACTGAATCATTTAAATTAATTTGTTTAAACTGATAACTTCTTTTACTCAACTCCTCTTTATCTTCTGTATTAAAGTTTCGCAAGCGTGTTTTAATTTCATCGAGATCTAAAAAATTTTTATCTAAGCTGATATAGCGCACCTTTAAAAGTTCATTATTCAAATGAAAATTCTCTTTGTTTTCTTTATAAAACTTTTGTACATCATACTTATTTATTGAACTATCCAATTGTGTGGTTATATAAGTATTTTTATATGCTTCAGTGAAAAGATTACGTTCATATTCTTTTACCATTTTTTCAAAACGTAATTGGGTGTTATAAGGTAGGTTTAGTTTAGCTTGATCAAGTAGCAACTGTTGTGTAGCCCATTGATTAATATAAGATTCGATAATTGCCATACTATCTTTAGAGCTTGTACCAGCAAGAACCAATCCTTCCAGATCTTCCAAATAAAGATAGCTCTCATTTACTCTTGCTATACGAGTTCTACCTTGCTCTGCCTGAAATATATCGCAACTATTGAATACAAAACCAAGTATACATAAAAAAACAATATAGAGTTTTATTGTATTTCGGACTTTAACTTTCTCCATCGTTTTTTTTCTAATTTCACTCTATGTTTCTTAAATAAATTTTTAGTCCATTCTTTTTCATATGCGGCTTGA
>Ga0079226_10000433_pt1 | contig 29093 bp, 25 predicted proteins | sample Poulit2014_FD_76345 | JGI IMG/M metagenome (GOLD analysis project Ga0079226, IMG submission 76345) | Agricultural soil microbial communities from Georgia to study Nitrogen management - Poultry litter 2014 | ecosystem: Environmental > Terrestrial > Soil > Agricultural land | place: USA: Georgia...
AAAAGTGCCATAGCACCTTTTGCTTTCGCTTCATCAATCGGCATCTCATTAATCGCAATGACGGAGTTTTGGCGGATCGCTTCATTCACAATGCGCTCAATATTTTGAATCTCTTCAAAAGATACGGGCTTATTGTGAGAGAAGTCGAAACGAAGACGATCATCCGTTACGAGAGAACCTTTCTGTTCGATATGAGAACCTAAAAGATTTTGTAATGCTTCATGCATCAAATGTGTTGCTGAGTGATTTTTCTTAATTAGTTCACGGCGATTATTATCAATGCTTGCGATTGCTTTCGCATTGACGTTGATCGTGCCAGATTTCACAACACCGATATGAAGGAAAATATCTTGTTGTTTCTTCGTATCTTTGACTAAGAACTCAAAGTGATCGCCTTTGATAATGCCGGTATCACCAATTTGCCCACCTGATTCTCCGTAGAATGGTGTTTCAGAAAGAATAAGGATTGCCTCAGTGCCTTCTGCTGCGTTATCGGCAACTTCGCCATTGATGAGAATAGAAGAGACGGTCGACTCAGATTCTACTGCTTGGTAACCATGGAAGGTTGTTTTATCCGCATGATGAAGATCGAGAACTTTCTCAGCGCCGAAGTTACTTGCAGCACGAGCACGTTCACGTTGTGCTTCCATGCATTTCTCAAAGCCTTCCATATCGAGCGCTAAATCAATTTCCCGTGCGATATCATTCGTTAAGTCCACTGGGAATCCGTAAGTATCGTAGAGCTTGAAGATTGTTTCACCTTGAATCTCTTTCGCGCCTTTCAATGCAGCAATATCTGCTTCAAGAAGCTTTAATCCATGCTCAAGCGTTGTTGAGAACCGTTTCTCTTCATCTTTAATAGTGTCGATGATGAAGGCTTCTTTCTCTCTGAGTTGTGGGTATGCATCGCCCATTTCCGCAACGAGTGTTGGAACGATTTTATGGAAGAAGAGCTCTTTTTGACCAAGTTTATAACCATGGCGAATCGCACGACGAATAATGCGGCGAAGCACATAACCACGTCCTTCATTAGAAGGAAGAATATTATCGGCAATGAGGAACGCTACAGAACGAATATGATCGCTCAAGACTTTAAGCGAGTTATTCTCTAAATCTTCTGTTCCAACAGCTTTCGCAGAGGCTGCGAGAAGTTTTACAAAAAGATCAATCTCATAGTTACTGTGAACTTTCTGTAAAATCGCAGAGATACGCTCAAGTCCCATTCCGGTATCGATCGAAGGATTAGGAAGGGGATGCAATGTACCACTTTCATCGCGATTAAACTGCATGAAAACAAGGTTCCAAATCTCGATGAAACGATCACCATCTTCCTCAGCTGATCCTGGAGGACCGCCCCAGATGTGATCACCATGATCGTAGAAGATTTCTGAACAAGGACCGCAAGGACCTGTATCACCCATTTGCCAGAAGTTATCTGATGAACCATCTTCTTTGTCGCCGATGCGAATGATTTTTTCAGCAGGTACACCAATTTGCTCATTCCAGATTTTGAATGCTTCATCATCTGTGTGATATACCGTTACAAGCAGTTTTTCTGCCGGAAGATTATAAACTTCTGTTAAAAGTTCCCAAGCATAGGCAATAGCTTTTTCTTTAAAGTAATCACCGAAGCTGAAGTTTCCAAGCATTTCAAAAAATGTGTGATGACGCGCTGTAAATCCAACGTTTTCTAAATCATTATGTTTGCCGCCGGCTCGTACACATTTTTGTGAGGTTGTGGCTGTCACATAATCACGTTTTTCAAGGCCGAGGAAACAATCTTTAAATTGGTTCATTCCGGCATTTGTGAAGAGAAGCGTAGGATCGTTTGCAGGGAGCAGAGAGCTCGATGCAACTTCTTGGTGACCTTTACTCACGAAGAAGTCAATAAATTTACGGCGTATTTCGTTAGTCTTCATGTAATTTTTATACTTTATTGTTGTCAAGATAGTGGGGTCATAAGTTCGATCAAATCATGGCTGCTGATTGATGGTGCTTTTAACCTTTAAAAAAAATTCTGGATGAAATTTGATGATAGGCGAATGCCGAAATCAAAATCGGTAGAATCAATCTTACCAATTTTAACCGTTTACCGCATAAATTTGAAGTTTAAGACGAAGTTAAAATCCTCTTAATGAGACTTTTAGTGGATGATGAAGTACTAAAGTTGGTATCTTGTGCTATCAAGCCAGAAATTGATGTCAAATTACTGATGTTTTGTCATCCTTTATAAGGGATGAGTGAGCGCTCGTTGAATAATTGCTAAATCATAGCGTGATGTACTTGCTGCATGATTTGTGACATTTTGATGTAAAAGAATCCAAGAGGAGGGGCAAAATGAAGTTGTATTTAAATGTTCCTTTTGCGGAAAAGGAGGAAGCTAAAGCGCTCGGTGCTCGTTGGAATCCCACCATTAAATTGTGGTTTATAGAGGTTAAGGATTCGATTAATCCTCTATTAAAAAAGTGGTTGATTCGAGAATCGTTCTACAACTTATTGGCAGAACAATATACGATTGTGTCGGCAAAAAAAGTGTGCTGGAAATGTGAGAATGAGATGATTGTCAGTACTTTTTTATTACAAAACTATTATGAATTATCGAGGTATGAAGATAATATTTTGGGATACCCGTTTTTAAATTGGCAAGAAGTTCATAACGTTTCTTTTGTCTCTAATATCACAGCGCTTGATTTAGAGTGCTTAGCAGGTATTGTTCGGGAAAATCCAGAGTATCGAAAGACTTATAGTAAAACATTACAAGGGTCATACTTTGCTAATAACTGTCCTTATTGCCGAGTACTTCAAGGGGATTTTAATCTTTATAATGAGCCTGACGGTGTTTTTTATGATTACCGTGATTCTGCAAAATTTACGATAATGAAAACGTTAGATAGTGCGTTTAAAGCGGAAGGAAATACAGCGTTAACAGCAGGATCACCGGAGGGAATTATGATTAAAGTGATAGGGCATTAATTGCGATAGGTTCTATTTTTGTCTAAATAATGATCAAAACATGCAGTAAAATTTTTCAATAGCTCTGATTTTTTGAAAAATCGGAGTAGACTATTTAACTGCCATCGCAATTTGTCTAGTGACGACAGATTGTGCGATAAAATAACAGTAATAAAAGACATTAAAATCATGAGATTACATAATTTAGAAGATCAAAGATGTTTAACGCCAGAATTAGCGCTATCGTTCTTAAAGGAAGGAAATAAACGCTTTGTGGCAAATCTTAAAGCTCACAGTAATTTGCTTGAGCAGGTCAACGAAACGAAGGAAGGGCAATTTCCTTTTGCAATCATTTTAAGTTGTATTGATAGCAGAACCTCTGCTGAGCTCATTTTTGACCAAGGTTTAGGGGATATTTTTAGTACGAGAATTGCCGGCAATGTGCTGAATGATGACATCATTGGTTCTATGGAGTTTGCGTGTAAACTTGCCGGATCAAAGTTGATTGTTGTTTTAGGACATTCACATTGTGGTGCAATTACCGGAGCGTGTCATGGCACAGAGCTTGGACATTTAACTGATCTTTTAGCTAAAGTAAAACCATCAATTGAACATGTGAAATCAGTTCATCAAGGCATTGATATTCAATCTAAAGAGGCGGTGGATATGGTTGCATTTCATAATGTGGAGCATACAATCGGGCATATTTTAGAAAAGAGTACTGTTTTGAAAGAGATGCATGAAAAAGGTGAAATTGGTATTGCTGGCGCATTTTATAAAGTTGAAACAGGGGAAGTCGATTTTGTAAAAGAGATGATCATGCCGAAGGAATGTGAGTAAATGATTATCTAATAAATATTCATGAGATAAAAAATGCCGGTAATCTTCTATTGAAGATACCGGCATTTTTACTTTGTTAAAAGTAAGGATTTTAGAAGATATGATTAATCTCTAAAGATCCAAGGTGCTTCTTTAGCACGTTTTGCCTCATAAGCACGAATATCATCTTGATGCTCGAGTGTAAGACTGATGTCATCGAGGCCATTGATCATACAATGTTTGCGAAATGCATCAATATCAAAGGTAAATGGACCTGCTTTTATTTCTTCTTGATGAAGCGCGGTGACAGTCTGTTCAGGAAGGTCAACTTTGATTTCAAGATCAGAATATTGAGCAGTGAGTTTGAAAAGCTGATCCACCTCATCTTCTGTTAAACGGATTGGTAAAAAGCCATTTTTGAAACAGTTGTTGAAGAAAATATCAGAGTAACTCGAACTAATCACTGAGCGAAAGCCATAATCCGTTAATGCCCATACTGCATGCTCACGTGAAGAACCACAACCAAAGTTATCGCGTGCAAGTAGAATTGTGGCTTCTGAATATTCTGGTTGGTTGAGTGAAAACTCTGTATTGAGTGGGCGTTTGGAGTTATCCATTCCCGGCGCGCCACGATCCATATAGCGCCACTCATCAAAAAGATTAGGACCAAATCCGGTTTTGTAGATACTGGTTAAAAATTGTTTAGGAATAATCGCATCAGTATCAATATTAGCGCGATCGAGTGGAACTACGATTCCTGTATGAGTCACAAAAGGTTGCATAATTTCAAACTCCTAACTTAATTTAATTCACGAATATCAACAAAATGACCGGCAATTGCAGCTGCGGCTGCCATCGCTGGGCTTACTAAGTGTGTGCGACCTGCGGCACCTTGGCGACCTTCAAAGTTACGGTTTGAAGTTGATGCACAATGCTCATAAGGATCAAGGCGATCTGGGTTCATTGCTAAGCACATTGAACAACCTGGTTCGCGCCATTCAAATCCTGCATCAATGAAGATTTTGTCTAACCCCTCTTTCTCTGCTTGAGCTTTAACTAAGCCAGAGCCGGGAACAATCATCGCAAGTTTCACGTTATCCGCTTTCTTTTTACCTTCGACCATTCTTGCGGCATCACGAATATCCTCGATGCGCGAGTTAGTGCATGAGCCGATAAAGACTTTATCGATTTTGATATCTTTCGGGGATTGATTGGCTGTTAATCCCATATATTTAAGGGCTTTTTCGATACTCTCTTTTTGGACAGGATTGCTAGCTTTTGCAGGATCTGGAATTAAATCATTAATACCGATGACCATTTCTGGGCTCGTTCCCCAACTCACTTGTGGTTCAATTTGTGTCGCATCAATCGTGATGATCTTATCAAATTCAGCACCGTCATCTGTATGAAGCGTATTCCAATAAGCAACTGCTTGATCCCAATCTTGTGCTTTAGGTGCAAAAGGGCGATCTTTGACATAATCAATAGTTGTTTGGTCAACGCCCACAAGCCCGACACGTGCTCCGGCTTCAATCGCCATGTTACACATCGTCATTCGGCCTTCCATCGAAAGATCTCTTACTGCTTGACCACTGAATTCAATCGCATAGCCAGTGCCGCCTGCAGTACCAATTTGACCAATAATGGCAAGAATCAAGTCTTTTGCGGTGACATTGGGATTAAGGTCGCCAACAACGTCAATTTTCATCGTTTTAGATTTTTTCTGGACAAGGCAACTTGTCGCCATGACGTGTTCAACTTCACTTGTTCCAATTCCAAACGCAATAGCCCCAAATGCCCCGTGAGTCGCAGTATGTGAATCACCACAGACAATCGTCATTCCCGGCAATGTTGCTCCTTGCTCTGGACCTGCAACGTGAACAATTCCTCGGCGAGCATCACCAATAGGGAAGTAAGCAAGATCATGTGCTGTCGCATTTTTATGAAGAGTATCGACTTGCAGGCGAGCAATTGGATCCGTGATATTACCGATATCGCTTGTTGTTGGCGTGTTGTGATCTGCCATTGCAACAATCGAGTTTTTACGCCACAGTTTGCGTCCTGCTTTTTCTAGACCTTCAAATGCTTGAGCACTCGTAACTTCGTGGATGATGTGTCGATCGATATAAAGTAGCGCCGTACCATCTTCCTCTGTACGAACTACGTGATCATCCCAAATCTTTTCATAAAGTGTTTTTACTGTCATTTTAATATCCACTATCTTCTTTCTTATATTATTGGTGAGTAATATCAATACGATATTGCTCGAATAAACCTTGCGTTACAGAATTTAATGAGGTTGACGTTTTTTATTTTAATTTATTATGATGTTCGCAGCATAAACAGGTAGTGAAAATTTCTATCATATGAAATTTTAATACGAATACTTTGAAAGCGCTCTATGTTGAAGATAATGCTTGAAAACTGCTCTTTTGGAGTGTTTTTTATTTTGAGATCTTTGGGTAAAAGATCCGTATGAGGTGCCCATCAGTTATGCAAATGCGAATAATTTTTCATCATTTTACTCACGTTGATACAACATCTGTATACATTCTGATTATATTAGCAGATAAAACTGCCGAGGTGCTAGAATAGCACCCATCATTTAGATAAAACAGTTGATAACTTAATAGAGTGTTAATGGATTTATGACAAAAACTGCTGAGAAAAGTACTGAAAAGAGTACCTGGGTCGTTAAAATTGGTAGCGCAATGATCACAAATGATGGTCAAGGTGTTGATGAAGCACGAGTTTATCATTGGTGTGAGCAAATTCATGCTTTACAAGCATTAGGAATAGATGTCGTTGTCGTATCATCTGGTGCCGTTGCTGAAGGAATGAAATTATTAAAATGGCACGAGCGACCGCAGTTTTTAAATGAATTACAGGCTGCGGCATCTGTTGGTCAGTCGGCATTGGTGAATGCTTGGACAAAAGGATTTGAGTCTTTTGGTTTAAATGTTGGACAAATTCTATTAACTCACGAAGATGCATCAGATCGCCAACGCTATCTGAATATTAAAAACACAGTGAATACATTGTTGCAATATCAAGCAGTTCCCGTTATTAACGAAAATGACACAATCTCTTTTTCGCAAATCAAATTTGGGGATAACGATACATTAGGCGCTTTGGTGGCGAGTCTTATTGAAGCTGATGTCTATGTGATTTTAACGGATCAGGAAGGTGTTTATGATTCAGATCCTCGTAAAAATCCCGATGCAAAGATGATTCATGAAGCAGATGCGCATGATGAGCGACTGCTTGGAATGGTCACAAGTGAAGGGGGGCGTTTTGGAACGGGGGGAATGTATACCAAAATTATGGCATCGCATATCGCCGCGACATCCGGAACAACAACTTATATTGTAAAGGGTGATCGTGAGAATGCGCTCTTAGATATCGCGCATGGCACACAAGTTGGAACACGTTTAAATGCCGATGGATCACGAATAACGGCAAAAAAACGTTGGATCTTAGGGCAAAAGCAGATTAAAGGTCGTATTACAGTTGATGCCGGTGCGGTTAAAGCATTGCTGCAAGATGGTAAAAGTTTATTACCAATTGGTGTGATTTCTGTAGAAGGCGCATTTGATCGCGGGGATATTATTGTCTGTTTAGATCAATCAGGAAACGAAATTGGTCGCGGTTTGACGAATTATCACGCACTAGAAGTCGAGAGTATTTTGCGTACGCCATCGTCACAGATTGCCGATAAATTGGGATATATTATTGCTGATGAATTAATTCACCGAAATAACTGGGTTGAAACTCAATAAATTTACCCCATATTGACAATTAGCAATTAAAATTGATTGCAAAATCATGTACTATAGTGGGCTTATAAAATACTGCCTTATTAGAATTACTAGAATAATATTTAATCTTTTAGATTTTCTTTATTTGTTATAAAAAATAAGTATTGCCTCAATAAGCAATGAATAACAAATAGAAAATAATAGTTATTAGATTACAACTTTGAAATTGGTTAAAGGTCTCAGATGATTAATAAATTGATCCGAAAAATCTTTGGTACACGTAATGATCGTATGATCAAAGAAGCAATGCGTTACGTGGCGCAAGTTAATGCATTAGAAGAAAAAATGCGTGCAATGTCGGAAGATGAACTGAAGGGGCAAACCAATCTCTTTAGAGAGCGTCTTAAAAACGGTGAAACATTAGATGATCTACTGCCAGAAGCATTTGCAACAATGCGTGAAGCATCAAGTCGAGTCATGGGAATGCGTCATTATGATGTGCAGTTAATCGGTGGTTATATGCTCCATCAAGGGCGTATTGCGGAGATGAGAACCGGAGAAGGTAAAACGCTTGTGGCAACATTAGCTGTCTATCTTAATGCGCTTGCCGGAAAAGGGGTGCATGTTGTCACAGTGAATGACTATCTTGCTCGCCGTGATGCCGAGTGGATGGGGCAAGTCTATAATTATTTAGGATTAAGTGTGGGAGTGATTGTATCAAATCAATCATTGCCAGAGAAAAAAGCCGCTTATGAAGCAGATATCTCATATGCGACAAATAACGAATTAGGATTTGATTATCTTCGCGATAATATGGTCTTTGATATGAGCCAAAAGGTTCAAAGACCGCTTTACTTTGCCGTAATTGACGAAGTTGACTCGATCTTAATTGATGAAGCAAGAACGCCGCTGATTATTTCAGGTCCTGTAGAAGGTGGTGCGGATCTTTACCACGCTGTTAATACGTTGATCCCTAATTTAAACCGTCCTACTAAAGAGGGGCCGGTAGATTTTGAAATCAATGAAAAAGATAAACAAGTCAACTTAACAGAAGAAGGGCATCAGCATTTAGAAGGCTTACTTGTTGAAGCTGGGCTCTTAAATGAAGGTGACAGTCTTTATGATAGTAATAACTTGAAATTGTATCATCACGTTGATAACTGTTTGCGTGCGCACTATATTTTCCAACGCGATGTGGATTATATTGTGGCAAATGGCGAGATTGTGATTGTTGATGAGCATACGGGCCGTACACTTGCTGGTCGTCGTTGGTCTGATGGTTTACATCAAGCGATCGAAGTTAAAGAAGGTGTAGAAGTTAAGCCTGAAAACCAAACATTAGCATCGATTACGTTTCAGAACTATTTCCGTATCTATGACAAGTTGTCAGGTATGACCGGAACGGCTGATACTGAAGCGCCAGAGTTCTTAGAGATTTATGGTCTTGAAGTTGTAGTAATTCCAACACACCGTCAAGTTCAGCGTAAAGATTATGGCGATTTAATCTATCTGACTCAAAAAGAGAAGTATGATGCAATTGTGAAAGATATTATGGATTGCTACGAACGTAAGCAACCAGTATTGGTGGGAACTGCATCGGTTGAAGTATCTGAGCTGATCTCTGATATTTTGAAAGTACAAAATATTCCACATGAAGTTTTAAACGCGAAGCAACATGAACGAGAAGCTTATATTGTTGGGCGCGCTGGTGTTCCTGGGGCGATTACAATCGCAACCAATATGGCGGGTCGTGGTACGGATATCGTATTAGGTGGAAACGTGAAGCTTGAGGAAGAGCTTTTCTTAGAAACCAATCCTAATGCGACAGAAACGGATTTAGAAAATATTCGACTTCGTGCAAAAGAACGTCAAAAAGAAGTATTAGAATTGGGCGGCTTACATATTATCGGTACAGAACGCCATGAATCACGTCGTATTGATAATCAGCTTCGTGGTCGTTCTGGTCGTCAAGGAGATGTGGGATCATCACGCTTCTACTTATCGCTAGATGATCACTTAATGCGTATCTTTATGAATCCTAAAATGCGCGGCATTATGGAATCTTTAGGAATGGGTAATGGTGAAGCACTTGAGCATCGCATGATTACTCGCTCTATTGAAAATGCACAGCGCAAAGTAGAAGGTCATAACTTTGATATTCGTAAGAATCTTCTCCAATATGATGATATTGCCAATGATCAACGTAAAATTGTTTATCAACAACGTGATGATATCTTGAAGGCTTCAGATATCACTAATGCTGTGAAGATGATGCGTGAGCAAGTATTTAGTGATCTTATTGCAAAATATATTCCGCCACAAAGTTATGCCGAGCAGTGGGATTTGAAAGGGTTAACAGAAGTTTTAACTAATGAATTCCGCGTTGAAATTGATTTTGAGAAGAAGCTTGCAGATAATCCAAATCTTACCGAAGAAGAGATTTATGATGCGGTTCTTTTAGAGAGTGAGCGCCTCTATGCTGAAAAAGGAGCACAAGCTAATGTGAGCACTGATCCAACGCAATTTAGACGTTTTGAAAAGTCTGTGTTGCTTGAAGTCTTAGATGGGCAATGGAAAGAGCATTTAGCGGCGATGGATTACCTGCGTCAAGGTATTCAGTTGCGTGCTTATGGTCAGCGCCGTCCAGAGCAAGAGTATAAGCGTGAATCATTTATTTTGTTCGAAGAGATGTTAAATCAGATTCACTATAAAACGATTCGTTTCTTAAGCAATATCGTGATTCGTGTTGAAGCGCCGGCAGAAGAGATGACTGAAACGCTCGATGCACCGATGAAACGTGAAGAGAAAGTGATTCAAGGTTCGGTCACGAATATGGCGGATCTTGAGCGCTTAGCGGATGAGATCGGTAATATTAGTGCAGATGGAGAAGTGTGTCCTTGTGGTTCTGGTAAGCCTTACGATAGTTGCCATGGTGCAATTGAACTTAATGAAGAAGAGCATGATCTTTTCCATGTGGGACGTAATGATGAATGTCCTTGTGGTTCTGGTGCTAAATTCAAGAACTGTCACGGCAAAATTTAGCATGAATCATCTATTGATTCTGTGATAGTCTAAAAGCTTCGAAGAAATTCGAAGCTTTTTTTGTGAGGATGATTTTTATTTTATGGTTTTGAGTGTTAAGAAAAAGTGTTTTGATAGTGATTCGTGTATGATTAATATAATTGTTTTCTTTAAGTGTATTGGGGATCATTGTTGGCAAGTGGTTAATAACAGTATGCAAATGTTCTTCCCAGAGATCAGTCATCTTTAAAAAGAACTTTTAATGGGGTGATTCAAAAAATAATTTCACGATGTTGATCTAGATAGAAAGCTGGTCGAATGAATATTGCTGGCAATTAAAAAGACCTACGGTTAAAAAGTAGGTCTTTTCGGTACTTACGATTTGTTATCTAAACTTGAAAGGCTTTGTTCGAAATATAGATTAAACCAAGTGATGATTAGTTGGAAAACTAGAGTGCTTTGATATGTGATGTCAGCTGAGTTCTTGCTTTATCAACACTCATTTCTCCTTTGAAAAAATCAGGATCCATTACTTCAAATTTTTGATAAGGAATCTTATGCATTTTAAAGAGATGCTCTAAACGCATTGTCGTTAGCGCGTAAGTTTTGTAACCTTGGACATAATCGCTCATCGCTTCTTCGTAGATGGAGGGATGAGCGGTATAGAACGCGACTTCATCGAGCTTCCAATACATAATATGTCCGCTGCCGAGTGTATGGAGTTTTTCTGTTTGATTGAAAATAACAGCTTGCATAATTTCCCAGAGTTCTTCGAGCCCAATTTGAATTAACTGAGAAGCAAATAACCCATTTAAGTCTGCTAATGTCACAATCGACATATTCTGAATCTTTTGTTCAAAAGCCTGATTAAAATCTTCGACTACTTTACCGTTGAGGTGCGCTTTGGTGATGAGTTCTGATTCTAATAGTTTGATAAATGCTTCTGCTTCAACATCATCTGGCATAACAACTGTAAATGGAAGCACCTCAAGAACATCGGCAAAATCATTGACTTCTTTATTAAAATGCGTGATGTCAAACGCATCATCAGTGGTGCCAATGCCGATAATAAGAGGTTTAAAATTATTGGCTCTAAACCGAATTTTTGAAATTTCAAAAAGTTGGGTGTAGATAGGGAAGCCTGGGCGAATAATCTGATGCAAATGGTAAATAGCCCCAATACCAATAAGTCCATAATTTTTTATATCGGGATAATATTGGGCGATATTTTGACCAATTGTATGAAGTAATTCTGTAGCTTCATCTTTATTGAGATAAACCGGTTTCTCTTCTTGTTTTGCTTCATGCTGAATAACAACCGCAAGATCGATTGTACGTAATCTATTTTCCATGAGTATTCCGCTAAATGTCTATGATAAGTTTAATGGTTAAAATTCATATTTGATTGCTATCAATTGTACGTCTTTACAAAGTTAAAAACCAAAGATCCGCTAAAAAATGATGAATTAATTAAAGTCAGTATCAATTTATGACAAAGCAGTATAATAATGCTTTAAGTAGAAATGATGATGGTTCTTATTTAGAGTTTGGTTGGCTGCCCAGTTAATTGTTAGAAAAAGCGAATGATCGAAGATCAAGATCGTAAAAAGATAACTTAAGCTTTACTTAAGATAGCACCGCTATGCTACATCGTGGTGTCAGATGTAGCTTATGGTTGCATGAATTGCAATAGATAAAAACCATTAGAAAATAAATTTAACAGCATTCTTAAAGATAGTTTTTAAGAATGTTTCAACTAACAATCAGAATAATAAACGTTAAGAATGAAAAAATACCGAAAAATGTTGATGGGTTTGATCGCTATCACTGTTATTGCTGTGGGTTTGTACCTCTATTTATCTCCCAAAGAGCAAGTTTATTATCTGACTTCGCCAGTAGAGCGGGGGGATTTAGAAGTTAATATTTTAGCATACGGCAAGATGGAAGCCTCTCAGCAAGTAGATGTGGGAGCGCAGGTATCTGGTCAAATTAAAAATATGTATGTAGCGCTAGGTGATCGAGTCAATAAGGGCGAATTGATGGTAGAGATTGATGATCTGCCGCAGCAAAATGCCGTTAAAGATGGAGATGCGAGATTAAAAAATGCGATTGCTTCTAAAGTTGCTAAGGAGGTGCAGTTATTAAATGCCAAAATTCATTTGGAAAGGCAGCAAAATCTCATTAAAAATGGTGCTACGACTCGTGCTGATTTAGATACGGCAGAAGCTAACCTTAAGGTTTATGAAGCAGAATTAGAAGCGTTAGTTGCCCAAATTGCGCAATCTCAAATTGCACTTGATACGGCAGAATTAGATCTTACATATACTAAAATCACCTCGCCGATGGATGGGATTGTGGTAGCAACGGTTGTGAAAGAGGGGCAAACGGTGAACTCATCACAAACAGCGCCGACAATTGTTAAAGTTGCAGATCTCTCGGTAATGACAATTAAAGCGCAAATTTCCGAAGCGGATGTGACGAAACTTCATCCGGGAATGTCGGCGTATTTTACGATTTTAGGAGAGCCAAATCAGCGTTATGAAGCAGTCTTGAGGCAGATTGAGCCTGCGACAGAGACATTTCAGACAACGGTCGGTAATGCGGTTACGAATTTTACAGAAGCGGTTTATTACAATGGTCTATTCGATGTGCAAAACCCAGATTTGAAATTTTATATCGGCATGTCAACACAGGTTTATATTGTATTGGAAGATGAGCAGGATGTTTTAACCATTCCTGTATCGGCACTTCGTTATCGTCCAAGTGGTGAGATGGCGATGAAACCCTCATCTGGTAAAAAAATAGTTTGGGTGCTCGATAATGAGTTAACAGGATCGATTTCTCCACGTGAAATTGAGACCGGCATTTCTAATAATGTGGCGATTGAAGTGAAATCTGGGTTAAAAGAAGGTGATCGTGTGATCACTGCTGAATCTATGGGAACAGTTGCGGCGCAAGCACGTGGTGGAAACGCAGGAATGGGTAGAAGACGATAATGACGACGCAATTACAGCCTATTATTAAGTTGACAGATCTTCGTCGCTCTTTTCAATCAGGGGATTTAGAAGTTGAAGTATTAAAAGGCATCTCTCTTTCTATTGAGAAAGGCGAGTTTATTGCGATTATGGGTGCTTCAGGTTCTGGTAAATCAACATTGATGAATATCATTGGCGGCTTGGATTATCTCTCTAAAGGAACCTATCACTTTAATGGGCGAGAAATTTCTCAATATAGTGAAGATGAGTTAGCGGCATTAAGACGAGAGAATTTTGGCTTTATCTTTCAGCGATATCATCTGCTGAGTACTTTAACCGCTGAAGGGAATGTGGAAATGCCGGCAATTTATTCTGGAATGCCGGCAAGCTTGCGTCATCAGCGAGCTTCTGAATTATTAACACGGTTAGGATTAAGTGAGCGATTGGATTATTATCCAACGCAATTATCAGGTGGTCAGCAGCAGCGGGTGAGTATTGCAAGAGCGCTGATGAACGGTGGCGAGATTATTCTTGCAGATGAGCCAACGGGCGCACTAGATAGTGAAAGTGGAAAAGCTGTCCTAGAGATCTTAAAAGAACTCAATGAAGCAGGGCATACGATCATCATGGTGACTCATGATCCTGATGTTGCAGCGCATGCCAATCGAGTCATTGAGATTAAAGATGGCTTGATTATTGCCGATACTAAAAATCGCGCTGAATCCTTCTTGATGGTTGAAATGGAGATGGATACATTAACTTGGAGAAAAGCATCGGGTGTCGCTCAGATGATGCAGCGAATATCGAATGCTTTTAAGATGGCGATTATCTCCATGAAAATGCAGCGCCTTCGCACATTTTTAACGATGCTTGGTATTATTATCGGGATTGCTTCCGTGGTATTGGTTATTGCATTAGGTCGAGGCTCAACCGATCAGATTATTGCTGATATTCGGCAGATGGGAACAAATACCCTGACAGTTTATCCCGGATCAGGATTTGGAGATCGGCGATCTCAAAGCGTGCAATCATTGCGAGCAAGTGATGTGGATGCGTTAAAAGAGATGCCCTTTATTCACAGTGTCACGCCGGTGGTTGCGACTTCTGTTGAAGCGCGTTACGGTAATATCTCGGCAATCAATACGCAAGTACAAGGCGTTGGAACACAATTTTTTGATGTTCAGGGCTACGATATTACTCAAGGAATCGCTTTTGATGAAGCGAGTGAAGAATCACTAGCGCTAGAAGCCGTTGTCGATGAAAATACTGTTAAAACGCTTTTCCCAAATGGTGAAAACCCCATTGGAGCTGTGATTATTTTAGGGCAGCTTCCTGTGCAGATTGTCGGTGTCGCGACCTCAAAATCACAAAATATGTTTAGTAGTGAAAATATGAGTATCTGGATTCCTTATTCAAGTGCTATGCATCGAATGACGGGAGGAACATCTTTTCGTAATATTACCATTCGAATTCAAGATGGTGTAGAGATGTCATTAGCCGAAAAGAGTATTACAGATACACTAACCGATCTTCATGGAAAGAAAGATTTCTTTATTTATAATGCCGATGCCATCAAAGAAATGGTAGAATCGACCACTTTAGTAATGCGGATATTAATAACGTCTATTGCTTTGATTTCACTCTTAGTCGGTGGAATTGGAGTAATGAATATTATGTTAGTATCGGTTGCTGAGCGGACAAAAGAGATTGGTATGAGAATGGCTGTTGGTGCGAGAAAAAGTGATATCTCGCAACAGTTTTTAATAGAATCTGTGTTGGTTTGTCTATTAGGAGGAATGATCGGTTTAATTTTTGCATTGCTTGTCGGTTTCTTAGTACAGCAAGCAGGAGGTGCCGTTCCTCTGAGTTTTTCAATACCTTCGATCGTCTTCTCATTCTTGGCAGCATTTTTTATTGGAATTTTATTTGGTTATTTCCCTGCAAAAAAAGCGGCAGAACTAGCTCCAATAGAAGCGCTTGAACGCTCATAAAAAATATTTGGTAACAAACTGCACAATATCTTACCTATTTGTAAGAGGAAGATTGAAAAGTTTGTCATAACTTGGCAAACTGATGCAACTTAGGTTTAATCTGTATGTATATTTTTTAATTATTGGAGTCTATCTATGAGTCAAAATAAACGGCCGTTATCGCCATTTATGCTCGGTAGCGGCTATAAATTGCAAATTACGTCTGTAATGAGCTTTTTACATCGCTTATCGGGAATTGCTTTAGTCTTAGTATTAATCGTTATTGGTGCATGGTTTGCCTCACTTGCTGCTGGTCCAAGAGCATTTGCGACAATGACCGCGGTATTAACTAATCCGTTAATGATTATTCTTGTAATGGCAGGGACTTTTGCTGGTTGTTACCATTTCTGTAATGGTATTCGTCATCTCTTCTGGGATGCTGGTAAAGGTGTTGATATTGAATCAGCGAAAAAGAGCGCAAAAATGGTGCAAGTAGTAGCGCCAGTTTTAGCCGTTCTTATTATTATCGTTGGTTTTGCAATCTAAGGAGCGATCATGAAAAGATATCAATCACCATTAGGCCGTGTTAAAGGCTTAGGTTCAACGCATTCTGGTTCACGCTCATGGTTAGCTCAAAAAGTTTCTGCAGTCGTTCTTGCTGTATTATTTCTTTGGTTCGCTTTCTCATTTGCAATGCTTTACGGCAAAAGCTTTGATGAAGTTGTGCTCTGGGTGGGATCACCATTAAACACTGTTCTCTTAATTACGTTTGTTGTCGCTGCGATCTATCACGCTATTTTAGGTCTTCAAGTTGTGATTGAAGATTACGTGAGTAAGACATGTCAGCGTATTGTGCTTTTAAGCGCAATGAAAGTGATTTTAACAATCATTGGTCTTGGCATTGTATGGGCAATCGCTCGTGTAGGTTTCTTAGTATCTACATTTGCAGCAATGATGGGCTAAAACTGGTTTAATTAATAGAATAAAAATTCTCGGAGTTTTAATCGATGAGTAACTTAAAAGAGTATAAAGATTATAAAATTCAAGAACACGTTTATGACGTTGTTGTTGTAGGTGCAGGTGGTGCAGGTCTTCGTGCAACACTTGGTATGGCAGAAAAAGGTTTAAAAACTGCATGTGTTACTAAAGTATTCCCAACTCGTTCACATACTGTTGCAGCGCAGGGTGGTGTTTCTGCTGCGCTTGGTAACATGGGTGAAGATGATTGGCGCTGGCACATGTATGACACAGTAAAAGGTTCTGACTGGTTAGGTGACCAAGATGCAATCGAATATATGTGTCGTGAAGCAATTCCTGCAATTTTAGAGCTTGAGCATTATGGTTTACCATTCTCTCGTACTGAAGATGGAAAAATCTATCAACGTCCGTTTGGTGGAATGACGACAAACTTTGGTGAAGGCCAAGCACAAAGAACCTGTGCGGCAGCGGACAGAACTGGGCATGCAATGTTGCACACGCTCTATCAGCAATCGCTCAAGCATAATGCAGAATTCTATATTGAATACTTTGCGATTGACCTTTTAATGGATAATGGTGAGTGCCGCGGGGTTGTTGCTTGGGACTTAGCGGAAGGTACAATGCATGTATTCCGTTCACAAATGGTCGTATTAGCAACGGGTGGTTATGGTCGTGCATACTTCTCTGCAACATCGGCACATACTTGTACTGGTGATGGTAATGGAATGGTTGCGCGTGCAGGGCTTCCACTTCAAGACATGGAATTCGTTCAGTTCCACCCAACAGGTATCTACGGTGCTGGTTGTTTAATCACGGAAGGTGTTCGTGGTGAAGGTGGTTATTTAACAAACTCTAATGGCGAGCGTTTCATGGAACGTTATGCACCTAACGCAAAAGACTTAGCATCACGTGACGTTGTTTCGCGTTCTATGTTGATCGAAATTCGTGAAGGTCGTGGTGTTGGTCCTAAGAAAGATCACATCTATCTCCATCTTGAGCATTTAGGTCCTGAAGTTATCGAAGATCGTTTACCAAGTATTGCTGAAAGTGCAAGAATCTTCGCTGACGTTGATGTTCGTAAAGAGCCAATTCCAGTTATCCCTACTGTTCACTACAACATGGGTGGAGTTCCTACGAACTATCACGGTGAAGTTGTGACATTAAAAGATGGCAACCCAGATTTCGTGGTTCCAGGATTGATGGCAATTGGTGAAGCGTCATGTGTATCTGTTCATGGTGCAAACCGTCTTGGTTCAAACTCACTCCTTGACTTAGTTGTCTTTGGTCGTGCGGCAGCAAATCGTGCAGCAGAAATCTTGACTGCAGGCGCAGATCACCCAGCAATGGATGATCAGAAAGTAATCGAAATTTTAGATCGTTTCGATAAGATTCGTTATGCTGACGGTAGCATTTCAACGGCGGAACTTCGTGATGAAATGCAACGTGCGATGCAAGAAGATGTTGCGGTATTCCGTATGCAAGAAACGCTTGAAGATGGTGTTAAACGCGTTGATACAGCTTTCAGAAAATTTGCAGATATCAAAGTTTATGATAGAAGTTTAATCTGGAACTCAGACTTAGTAGAAACACTTGAACTTTCTAACCTTTTAGTTTGTGCGGTAGCAACAGTTAAATCAGCTGTAAATCGTACTGAATCTCGTGGTGCGCATGCTCGTGAAGATTATCCAAATCGTGATGACGTGAATTGGATGAAACACACATTTGCATGGATTGATGAGAATGGTGATGTGGAAATTGATTATCGTCCTGTTCATACATACACACTGACAGACGAAGTTGCGTATATCGAACCTAAAGAACGTACTTACTAATTGATCATTTTCAAACTAGTAAGAAAGGTTAAAGGAAAAGGAAAATATTATGGCTGAATTTAAATTACCCGCAAATTCGGTTGTTAAAGAAGGTAAGTTCTTTAAAAACGAAAATGCGACAAACAAACGAGTATTTAAAGTTTATCGTTGGAATCCAGATACAGGTGAAAACCCACGTTATGATCGTTATGAAGTCGATTTAGATGCATGTGGTCCAATGATTCTTGATGCGTTATTACTCATCAAAAATACGATGGATCCAACATTAACACTTCGCCGTTCATGTCGTGAAGGGGTTTGTGGTTCATGTGCAATGAATATCGATGGGACAAACACACTTGCATGTACAAAAGCAATTAGCTCAGTTGCTGCTGGTGAAGTGTCTATCAATCCATTACCACATATGCACGTAATCAAAGACTTAGTGCCGGACTTAACGCATTTCTATGCGCAGTACGCATCAATCAAACCATGGTTACAAACAGATACGGCAACACCACCACGCGAACGTTTACAATCTATTGAAGAACGCCGTAAATTGGATGGTTACTATGAATGTATTCTTTGTGCATCATGCTCAACATCATGTCCAAGTTACTGGTGGAATGCTGATAAATACTTAGGTCCTGCAGTATTACTTCAAGCGTATCGTTTCATTTCAGATACACGTGATGAGTACACTGGTGACCGTTTAGATGCGTTAGAAGATCCGTTTAAACTTTACCGCTGTCATACGATCATGAACTGTACTAATACTTGTCCGAAAGGTTTGAACCCTGCAAAAGCAATCGCAGAGATCAAAAAATTGATGGTAGCAAGACACTAATTATCTAAGTATCGTTGATTTGCAACGAATTTAGATGAAAATGAAGAGCTAGTTTTTACTAGCTCTTTTTTTATGGGTTGAAGTTTAATATGAATATGATTGCGATAGATGATGAGCTGCTTTAGGGTATATGACGATGATAGGATATCGTCATTTTGATTTAAGAATCTTATCCTTGCTGTATTAATTTTAAAAAGCTTTACCAGGGTTATTCAAAACCGATCGGATTATAAAGCTCATGAATACTTGGAATCATTAATACTTATTCTTAGTGAACCTCGTTCTCTTAATCATGTTGAGGATGGCTTGCATGATAGAGTTACCAAAAAAATAGCATTCTCGATGTTATGAGAATGCTATTTTGTCTTCTTATTGTTTCTCTTTATTGTGTTTTATGATTGATCGCAGAGAGTTCGCGATTATGATTTCACATCAATCACACGATTTTGAATATCGCGCATTTCAATATTGGTAAACGGCATGCTCCAACCCTCTTTTTGAGCACAGCGTAGACATGCTTCTTGGAGTAAACGTCCAGATTGGAAATAGTAAGCCGCAGAGGAACCTTTCATCGAAACAATGACCGTATAGACTAATGACATTCCTTCATTAATTTTGCGGAATTCAACGCTGAGTGAATTATATTGATCATGAAGCGGCGTATTTGAAAGGAATTCAATAATATATTCTTTCAGTGTTGTAAATACTTCATCCACTGGGGTGTCAAAATGTTTATAAGAGAGACCGAAATCAGCGACTGCGTAATAACCGTAAGAAAGGTTCGTGGGCGCGCCGGCGATGAAATCCGCGGTGGGATAGATAATGGTACTATTGAATGAGTTAAGGTAAACCGATTCAGGAGTTTGGCGTTTTACTTCACCAAATGTCCCGCTAGGAAGAATGAAACTCTCGCCAACTTTTGCCGGGAACCAAATCTCATCATTATTAAGAGGGCGAGATACTAAGGTTGCAAGTTCTGGTAACATCAAGCGAATACGACCATTATCAAGCGCTGGATTGTATAACGTTGCGCTATATAAGGTGATACGTTCAATTAACCATGGAACACCGCGATATATGACACGCTCGCCTTGTCTTGCTGAACCTAAGTTTAGGAACAGACGAATTTCTGAGAAGTACTTGGGAACATAGTTTCTAAAAGCAAAAATTAGCGCTAATAAAATCAAGATTGCTATTCCAAAGAGTACCATATCTCCCATTGAATGCAGTACGATTAGAAATGCAATCACAGAAGCAATAATTGAAATTACTCGATAAAGTAATACAAATAGACGACCTCGCAGGTTCACTTTTTGTTGACCATGACTCTTATTTTGATGGCGTTGAACAAAGAAATCGAGTAGTTTGGTTAAGAGATAAAGCACCAAAATAAAGGTCGCGAAAGAAGTGAGAAGAATTAATCCCCGACCTTTGACGAAGTCAAAAATCCCATCTTTCAGCGATTCTAAGAACGATTTATCTGTAACCATTGCTTCGAGCAGATTATTATAATGATTACGATTACGTTTAAGATCTTTTAAGAAGGATGTCCAGTTGGCATCCATTTCTTCTAGCTTTTTAACGATGGTAGGATCTAAGTTTTCTCGCGGAATCTCTTTTAAGTAAGTTAATCCTTGTTCTAAACTCGCAATTTTTTCATTAGTCAGTGCGAGTTCACGATTGATCTCTTCTTTTTCTCGGGTTGCTTTTGTTAAACGTTGAATTTCAGAAAAGACAGGTTGCACGATTTGGAGTAACTCTGCTTGCCAATCGTAAGTAAGATCCTCGTTATTATCAGTTTTTGTGAGGAAGTTAATATCCACGCCGCCGAGGGCATATTTCTCAAACTCCGTTCGTGATTGTGTTAAACGTGCTTGCAGTTGATTAATCTTTTCTTCGATCTCAGATTTTGTTTCTTTGGTGACCGCTTCATTTAATTCAATTTTGAGAGCGGCAATTTTATCTTGAGTATCGATAATGGATATTTCTGTAGATTCAAGTACCTCACAGCACTCTATTGTTGGTGCTGAAGCTTGAGCTGGATTTGTTTGGGCTGCGACAAATATTGTCGTCAATGAGAGAATAAAGACGCTTAAAAGCGTTCGAAAAGTCATGGTTTTATTAATCATAAGCTCTCTAGGTTGTAAATTGTATTTATACAAAGACATTTAATGGTAGCAAATATAGAGCTTAAAATCATGAGGATAGGGAATAAAATTGATAGATAGTTGTAATAAAATGATGGTTTATAAGATTTATAAAAAGTATTCTTTGCAAAATAAGATCATTAACAAGTTGTAATGATTGATCTATTAAAGAATACTTTTTTATGAAATTTTACGAAAGTCGGCGATGAAGAGAAATATATCGATTGTTGTTTTTGCGTAAAATTTGATCTACTTTAAATGCGAAGCAAATCGCTATAGATTCATTTTCTCTAAAGCATAAGCGATTGCATTAACTGCTTGGCGCATTTCCAGCTCGCTAATAGCACCGATTGAACCGACGCGGAAAGTTTCTACTTCCGTGAGTTTTCCTGGATAGAGCATAAAGCCTTCTTTTTTTGCAACATCATAGAGCGTTTTGAATTCATATTGTGCTGAATTAGGTGCTAAGAATGTAATAATAATCGCCGAGAGATCTGCTTCATTTAAAAAGGGTTCAATCCCCAGTGCTTTCATGCCTTTAAGAAGTACTTGAGAGTTTTGTTGATAGCGTGCTAAACGTGCAGGTTGTCCGCCTTCTTCAAAAAATTGCAAGATCGCTTCATAAAGAGCAACTACCACATGAGTTGGCGGTGTAAAACGCCATTGTCCTGTTTTTTCCATATAGTGATATTGATCGTAGAGATCGAGAGAGATAGAAGGACTATTATTCACGCAAGATTCGATGATTGCTTGACGAAGGAAGACAAATCCCATGCCGGGAACGCCTTCTAAACATTTGCCACTTGCGGCGATGAGCGCATCAAATTGTAATGAAGTTACTTCAATGGGATAAGCGCCAAATGAGCTCATGGCATCGATGATTAGGCCAACACCAGCTTCTTGGCAAAGATTACTGATTTCTTGCAGGGTATTGATAATTCCTGTACCGGTTTCGCAATGAATCAGACCAATATGGGTAATATTGGGATTTTCATTCAGTGCTTTTTTAACAAGTTCAACATTCACTTTCTCAGATTCTGAAAAAGATAATGTTGTTGTTTCTCTGCCAAGTTTTTGGCTAATTGTTGCCATTCTTTTGCAATAAGCACCATTATCTAATACTAAAAGATGTCCATTTTTCGGAACAACTGTTCCAATCGCGGCTTCTACTGAAAAGGTTCCGCTGCCTTGCATCGGGATGACGGTATAGTTGCCGTCATTTTTAATAATCTTGAGCAGAGATTGGCGAAGATTGGCAGTGATCTGTTTAAAATCTTCATCCCATGAGCCCCAATCATTGAGCATCGCCAGTTTCGTGCGAAGTGTTGTAGTGAGGGGACCTGGGGTTAAAAGAATTTTATCGCGGCTCATGAGAGGCTCCTTTATTTAAATAGTCTGTATTTGGTTTTGTTGGATTGCATTGGGGATAGTAAGAAGAGCATCACTTTTTATGCGGCTCTCCAGCGCTGGGTTCTGTGTAGAATGATTTTTTCTAATAGTGCAAAAAAGAGGAGTGCAGCAGTAGATAGTGCTGTAATAATGACCGCCATTGCCGTTGCACCGCCGACATCGCCGGCATCATCGAGATTTAAAATCGCAACGGCAGCAAGCTCCGTTTCTGGTGAGTAGATGAAAATCACCGCTGAAATGGTTGTCATGGCATTGATAAAGAGATATCTTGCAACATTAATTAATGTAGGAATAGAGATCGGTAATGTGACAGTCCAAAGTATTCTTAAAATCGGTGTTTTTAGCGAATAAGCAACCGATTCAAATTCATTATCAATACTTTTTAAGGCACTGCTGGTGGAAATAAAGCTGGTACTAAAGAAGTGGATAATCGTACAGATCACTAGAATGCTCATCGTATGATAAAGCCCATTGAGTGGATTTTCCGGCATATTAAAAAAGAGAATATAACCAATTCCTAACACCAATCCGGGGATTGCCATTGGTAGCATTGCAAAGAGGCGTAATAGCGCTTTAATTCTGGGGAAGCCTGCGGTTTTTTCAATGAGCCATGCGGCGATAAAGATGAGGATAATCCCAAATATTGCCGTAAAGCTTGCCAAGGTTAAGGTGTTAATGATGGTATGAAATAGATCAGATTCTACTAAGATCGAGTGATAATTAATCAAGCTTAAACTTAAGTTGTAAGGCCAGAAACTCACAAAAGAGGCATAGATTGGCATCATTAACATTGCGAGCATGAGCAAGCTAATGAGGCTACAAAATCCGAACATGAGCAGATCAAAGCGTGTGGATTTTTTAGGTACTAGTACAACAGATTTGGAGGTTAGTGTTGCGGCATGTTTCTTACGAATAAGAAGATCAATCGAGAAAGTGAAAAGTGCCGGCAATAAGAGTAGTAATGCAACCAAAGCTCCTTGCTGGAAATCTTGTTGCCCAATCATCAAGCGGAAAACATCTGTTGCCAGAACATCAAAGTTACCGTCGACAATTTTGGGAATTCCAAAGTCTGTAATCGTGAGTGTAAAAGCGACCATCGCCGCAGAAATAATTCCATACTTACAGCCTGGCAGCGTGATGGTGAAGAATTTACGTGCTTTAGAGGTTCCCATTGTGTCTGCCGCTTCATAAAGACGCGCATCGGCAATAGTTAAAGTGGTAGTGAGAATCATTAAAACATGGGGAAAGACGGCAAACAGTTCGGCAAGGACAATACCGGACATGCCATAAATAGATTCAAATCCTAAAAATTGCCAAAATTTAAGAGCAATGCCTTGATTTCCAAACCAATAGATCAATGAGATTGCAGATAGTAGAGATGGCGCTAATAGCGGAATCAGTGAGATTGCGGGGTTCATCCCTTTAAATGGCATGCAACTGCGAGTTAAACCGTATGCAAAAATGAAGGCGATCGGAATAATAATGAGGGTGACCAGAAGAGCCACAGAGAGGCTGTTTTTGAGGCTATTGAGCAGAGAGGGTTGTTGGAAATAAGCCATTAAACGGTGAATCACACTGCTATCAGCAAATGCAGGATCAACGATGAAGATGTTTTCAAAAACGGTTGCTAATGGTGCAACTAAAAAGAGGATAAAAAAGAGCGTGATTAATAGCATTAGCGTTGCCACAATCATTTTATTGGGGGTTATTCTAGTGTGTAAAGCGATCCTCATAAGATTATGCGCTCCTAAAGATATTTATTTTTGATTCAGGGAAACGTACGTTCAACGATTTGCCGATGGCAATCTGATACTTTAAATTATCCTGTAGAGAGAAGAGCAGAGTCAGTGGCGTTCGATTTTGCGGTGTGTGGAATGTTGCTAAAGTATGACTACCTAAAAATTCTAAGTTTTCGATAGTCCCGGAAAAAGCTCTTGATTGAGACGATTCATTAGACTTGATGATTTCATAATCTTCAGGACGAATGTAGGCTGTGACACAGGTTCCTTGTGAGAGATCATCGGCATTGAGTAATGTGACTTCCTGTTGTCCAAACTGAAATTGTTGATTGCCTAAACTCATGCCAGTTACTTGATTCACTCGACCGACAAAGTTGGCCACAAATGGCGAAATAGGATGCGTATAAATTTCATAAGGTATGCCGACTTGCTCAATTTTCCCATGATTCATGACAATAATTCGATCAGCAATTGAGAGCGCTTCCTCTTGATCGTGTATCACCATAATGGTGGTAATTCCTAATTTTTTCTGTAAGGAACAGATCTCTTGGCGCAAATGTGTTCTTACGGTGGCATCTAATGCTGAAAGCGGTTCATCTAAGAGCAATAAGTTCGGCGAAGTTGCTAGTGCGCGTGCAAGCGCAATACGCTGTTGTTGACCGCCGGAGAGCTGTGCGGGATATTTCTGTTCGCTGCCTTGTAAGCCAACGGTTTCTAAAAGTTCGGTGACGCGTGCTTTAATGGTTTTTTTAGAGACTTTGAGATTGACTAGACCATAGGCGATATTGTCGTAGATCGTAAGATTAGGGAATAGCGCGTAGGATTGAAAGACAATGCCGTAATCTCGCTTTTCGATGGGAGCGTGACTAATCTCACGCCCATCTTGATGAATGGTTCCTGCTGTTTGTGTTTCTAAGCCGGCAATAATGCGAAGGAGTGTTGTTTTACCGCAACCTGATGGCCCTAAAAAGCAGATTAGCTCTCCTTTTTGGAGGGATAAATCAATATTTTTTAAGGCGGTGAAATCACCAAAATGCTTCTGAATACCACTTAGATGTAAGTAGGATTTATTCATCATTTTTCCTTTTAAATCTCTATTTCTACTATTGATCTTGTCACTTATTTTGCTTCCGATTTATTCGCGTAACGGCTATTCCATTTTTCAAGAATCTCACCACGATCTAAAGCAGCTTGATCAAAGTCGATCTCCACAAGACGAGCCTCATAATCATCAGGAATGTTTTCTAAGCGAGGGGCAACATTGGGTTCGCCGGTAATCGCAAAGTTTTTGGCATAGAGTTTCATCGCTTCTGTGCTAGATGCCCAATCTGCAAGCTTTTTCGCCGCTTCAAGATTATCGGTTCCTTCCATGATGGCAAATGCTTCTACATCCCAACCCAAGCCTTCTTGTGGGAAAACAAGATTAATCGGTGCGCCACGTTTTTTATTAGAATGCCCCCGATATTCAAAAGAAATACCGATTGGATATTCACCAGTTGCCGCCATATTGCATGGTTTTGAGCCAGAATGAGTATATTGCGCAACATTTTCATGAAGTCCATCCATATATTTCCAAGTCTGTTCTTCGCCAAACATACTCATCCAACCAATGACATTGAGATAACCAGTACCGGAAGAGCTTGGATTTGGCATGACAATTTGATCTTTGTAGATAGGATTTAATAGGTCATTCCATGTTTTTGGTTCTGGAAGATTTTTCTTGGCAGCTTCTTGCGTGTTAAAGCAGATCACAGCGCCAGTGACATCTAATCCCCACCATCTTGGTGGTTCTTGCTGGTCTCTAAATTTAGGATCAATCTTGGCAAGGTTTGCCGGTGCGTAGGGTTTTAACAAACCTTCCGCATTTAAAGATCCTAATCCAGTAATGGCAACGCCCCAGATAACATCTGCTTGAGGATTATTTTTTTTCTGCGAGAAGCTTTGCTGCGATAACGCCGGTTGAATCTCGAACGATACGAAGATCAATCTCAGGATGAACCTTATTAAATTCACGTTGATACTCTTTTAGTTGATCAACTTCAAATGCCGTATAGACCGTTAAAGTTTCTTTAGCAGCTTGCGCTGTTGATAATCCAAGAGACATTAAAAACGCCAAAGATAAAGCCTGTTTCTTACCAAGTTTCATACAAATCCTCATCAAGTTGTGTGGGAAGATGTGTGAAGTATAGAAAGCCTATATGACGGTTTTATGACAATTAGAAATAAAATCGCATTTAAAAGTCTGAAGATAGATTTAATATAATTAAGAGATCTATTTTAGCTACTCTTCAGGTTGTATTTGATGTGATATGTGCAAGATTCAATATTGGCGGAAGTGTAAGACGTGATAAATAAAGTCATTTTGAATAATTCTGCGCGGTGAGATGGGAAGTTTTATAGCGATATTCACAAGATAGTGGGAATAAAATTGATCTTTATTCGATGACTGATGGAAATTATGCAATATATAAAAATCTCCGATAGATCATGGCATAATAGACAACATTAAATCAGAATTAAGCCTGTAGAAAGAAATAAACAGATGAAGGCAGAGTGCTTTCTTAATTTTGATATTATCCAAGTTGTATATCTATCGAAAAACCTTTAATTTGAGTAAAGTTTAAAACAAGATATGTAACGCATTAATCAATTTGGAGTAAGGAATACTATAACCATGATGACAAAAGAAAAAGTTCAAGAGTTGATTCAAGCAGGCTTAAAATGTGATTTCATCGAGATTAAAGGTGAAGATGGCGTGCACTTTGAAGGCATCGTAGTAAGCCCTGAATTTGAAGGAATCTCAATGTTGAAACAGCATAAAATGGTGTATGCAACATTAGGAGATCGTCTTGAAACAGAAGAGATTCATGCGTTAGCACTTAAAACATATACACCAGCAGAATGGAGTAAATAATGAGTGATAAAGAACGCCTTCTCGTTGAGGGAAATGGTCCTCTGAAAGGGACCGTTCGTGCAAGTGGTGCTAAAAATGCGGTTCTGCCAATTTTAGCGGCAACGATTTTAGCAACAGAACCTGTCACCTTGCATAATGTGCCTAAGTTGCAAGATGTGATTGTGCTCTCCAAAATCTTGGAGGATCTTGGAGCAACGGTTCATTATCAGAATAATACGTTAGTGGTTGATCCAAGAAGCATCAATAAAACACGTGCAAATCATGATCTAGTCAGCCAAATGCGTGCTTCAATTTTAGTGCTGGGTCCAATTTTAGCGAAGTTTGGTCATGCGGAAGTATCCCTTCCTGGCGGTTGTCCAATTGGTAGTCGTCCAGTTGATCAGCATCTACTAGGTATGGAAGCGCTGGGTGCTGAGATTAATATTGAGCATGGTTATGTGAAAGCAAATGCAGCAGAAGGTCGCTTGCAAGGTGTTCATCATGCATTTGATGTGATTACTGTGACGGGCGTTGAGAATGTGTTAATGGCTGCAGTATTGGCTGAAGGCGTAACGGTTCTAGAGAATTGTGCAAAAGAGCCTGAAGTGGATGACCTTGCAAACATGCTCAATATGCTTGGGGCAAAAATCGAAGGCATTGGTACGAGTCGCCTAACAATTACGGGCGTTACAGCGCTATCTGGCGGCGAATATACCGTAATGCCGGATCGTATTGAGATTGGTACTTACATGGTTGCCGCGGCAATGACGTTTGGTGATATTACGATCGAAGATTGTATTCCTGAGCATGTTGATTCTGTCACTTTTGCCTTGAAACAAGCAGGCGTTAATGTGGATGTCACAGATCATTCGATTCGTGTTTATAAAGGTGAGCCTACGTTAAAAGCACTTCGTCTAAAAACAGCACCATATCCTTTACTCGCGACAGATATGCAAGCACAATTTATGGCAATGGCGGCAATTTCTGAAGGAACCTCTTCGATTACTGAAACTATTTTTGAAAATCGTTTCATGCATGCTAATGAATTGGCGCGTATGGGCGCGAGTATCAAAGTAGATAATCGTTTAGCATTGATTGATGGGGTTGACAAGCTTTCCGGTGCTGATGTGACTGCAACAGACCTTCGTGCTTCTGCGGCACTGATTTTAGCAGGGCTTGTAGCAGAAGGTACAACGGTGATTGGGGCATTGCATCACTTAGATCGTGGTTATGAAAATATTGAAGAAAAGCTCACAAACTTGGGTGCCAAGATTAAACGTATTACGTTAGATTAAATATAGGGGCTGTTGAACATTCATAATTTCAGCCAAATATAGGCACAAGCTAAAGCAACGTTATTCTCATAATGTTGTTTTAGCTTGTCATATCTTGTTGCAATACTTCTAAAATGTTTCAGCCTTGCAAAGGCATTTTCTACCAAATGTCGAATTTTATAAATATGCCAATCCATATGGCTATTGTTCGTAAGAGTATTTCTCTTTTTTGGAATAACAGCTTTAGCTCACTGATTTATAATGATTTCTCTAAAGCTTTCAGAATCGTATCCTTTATCCGCACTGATATAATCCGTTGCATCTAAAGGAATCTTACTCAGTAACTCTGGAGCAACTTTAATATCGTGCGTAGTTCTGTAATCCTCCCTAAAAATAATACCGATCATAAGTAGAATTTTCTTGTATTATTTACTTAGAAGAAAATAGCGATGAAAAAATCAAAATTTACAGACTCACAAATCATGTCGATCTTAAAACA
>Ga0079226_10000434_pt1 | contig 29076 bp, 23 predicted proteins | sample Poulit2014_FD_76345 | JGI IMG/M metagenome (GOLD analysis project Ga0079226, IMG submission 76345) | Agricultural soil microbial communities from Georgia to study Nitrogen management - Poultry litter 2014 | ecosystem: Environmental > Terrestrial > Soil > Agricultural land | place: USA: Georgia...
CTCGAACCGATCGGCGATCGGCCACCAGCCGAAGCAGAAGCCAACTTTTATGCGACAATCACCGAGTCTGCGGAAGCAGCATGACTCAAACCCACGAGTCTCCGGCAAAACCGGGGCGGTTCAATCTCTTGCGGTTCGTCCCGTTCCTGGACTGCGATCAATGCTGAGACTCCGATACCTGAGAAGACTGCAGCTGGCTTTCTTGGGATAACGCCCTGCCACCAGGACTGATAACCAGGAGACAACGATACTTGTGTATTCACCGTCGTGTTTGGTCAGGAAGGTCTGCGGCACGAAGGGGGGGGGGAACGAAATCATTCATCATGGTTTGCGCAAATAACCGGAAAGAGACCTGCGATTCTGTCTGCAGGATATCTCTCTTGCGCATAGCATGTTGACAGATGGTTATATGTCTTATAATGTTTGCGCTAACATTCCTACAATACTCGTATCCCTATCGCCATATCGCACAAGCAAGGGATCTCACCCATGTTTAGAGACCAACGGGCACATAAATAGCTTGAATTAGCAATCCAGCGCAAAACAACCTGGCGCGAACATGCTGGAATTACTTTGACATCAATGCATCTGGGAGGAGATCAGCCCATGGGTGCACATAATGAGCACGTTTCTACCAAGGCCGCTACCCGGAGAGGCGTGCGAGAGGGTACCGCAGAGACCAAATCACATCCGTCCGAACCGCTTGCAACAAGAGCAGTAAAGCGCATTGCAATACTGGTTGCACCTTGGGCTGTGCTGGTTGTGCTCTGGTATCTCGTGTACATGAGCGGCATGGTCAAGCCGGGCCTTCTGCCAACACCTCTGGAGGTGGTGAAAGTCTTCGTAGGCTTGTTCATCGATAACCAGCTGTATGTCGATATGTACATGTCAACGCAGCGGGTATTTATTGGCGTAGTTCTGGGCTCGATGTGTGCACTTCCTATTGGCTTCGTGCTGGGCTGGTATCAAGGATTGGGTCGCTTTCTTGATCCGCTGATCAACTTTTTCCGTGCATTACCGCCAATTGCTCTGATTCCTCTGGTTATCATTTATTTCGGCATCGGCGAAACTGCTAAGATCGTCATTCTTTTCTACGCCGCCTTCTTCGCCAGCGTAATCGTCATGTACGAGGGCATCAGCCAGATCAGTTCTTTGTATATCCGCGTTGCGCGGACACTGGGAGCGACCGATATGGAAATCTTCTGGCGCGTCATCGTACCGATGTCAATACCCCACATGCTCACCGCTCTGCGTGTTGCACTTGGTGTGGCATGGGCAACGCTTGTTGCATCCGAACTGGTTGCGGCACAGCGCGGTCTCGGCGCCGTGATTCAGGATGCTTCCCATTTCTTCCAGCTCGACATCATTTACATGGGGATCATCTGTATCGGCTTCATCGCGCTGGCGATGGATTTTGCTCTGCGCGCACTGTCGAACCGCATACTGCGCTGGCAGGAATAACAGAAGCCTTCGAGTGAAACGGACATGACGAACAATTCAACGCGCATCGTTTTTGATCACGTCGAAAAGGCCTTCGATACGGACTCGGGGCCACTGTCCGTGGTCGAGGACGTGAATTTCCAGGTTGATGACGGCGAATTCATCGCCCTTGTTGGACCATCGGGCTGCGGCAAGACCACCATGATGAATATGGTTGCCGGCTTCGTCGAACCTTCAGCCGGCTCGGTTATGTTGGATGGTGAGCCGATAAGCGGCCCGAGCGAAGAACGCGGCGTCATGTTCCAGGACTATGGCGTATTTCCCTGGCTGTCCGTTGAAGAAAATATCGCCTTCGGTCTCAAGCTCAAGGCTAACCGCGTGTCGCAATCACGCCGTCGCGAGATCGTTGATCATTACCTGGAGCTCATGGGGCTGGTGGAGTTCCGCCATGCATATCCAAAGACCTTGTCCGGAGGGATGCGCCAGCGCCTGGCATTGGCTCGCGCATATGCCGTCAACCCGGAAATCCTGTTGATGGACGAACCTTTTGGCGCCCTGGACGCCCAGACCCGAACCGCCATGCACAATCTGTTGCTCGAAGTGCTGGAGCAAAGCAGCAAGACCGTGATGCTCATAACCCACTCGGTGGATGAGGCACTGTATCTGGGTTCGCGCATCATGGTGATCAGCGCACGCCCGTCCCGTATTCGTCGTGTGATCGATGTGCCATTTTCATATCCTCGATCCACAGAATTGCAGGACTCGAACGAATTCGCGGAAATGCGGGCGGAAGTCCGCGAATTGGTCATGCGTGAATATGCCGCCCAGGAAGAACAGATGCGTCAAATGCAATGAATTCGCAAGGAGGAGCATCATGAGTATTAATCAGAAACGTCGCAATATATTGAAGGGTATCGGCGCGGGAGCCGCCATGAGCACGCTCGGCGGCGTGCTGATGAATCCGGCACGGGCGCAGACATCCGTCAGGGTAGGTTATCTTCACACGCTCGCCGTGGACGGCCAAATCTGGCTCGGTGAGCACATGGGCACCTGGAGGGAACAGGGACTGGACATCGATTTCATCGAATTCACCACTGGTCTGGAACTGTTCCAGGCCATGATCGGAGGCAGCATCGACATGCTTGCCACCGGCGCTGTCATTTCCAACTTTCCGGCACGTGGACGCGGTCAGGCCTTCCTGATCAACAACGTGGAATGGGCCACAGCACAATTGTGGGTGCATCCGGATATGGGAGTCGAGTCCGTCGCAGATCTCAAGGGTAGAAAGATTGCCACTACTACAGGCACGACCGCCCATGTATTCCTGAACCAGGCCCTGGAGGATGCCGGCCTCGACCCTCAGAAAGACGTCACAATCGTCAACCAGCAAATGAGTGATGCGGTCACTGGCTTTATCTCAGAAGCCGTACCCGCTGTCGCGCTGTGGGTGCCTTTCAATGTAACGGTGGAAAAGCATTCGCCGGATGCGAGGATGCTGCTGGATGCATCGGAGTTCTATCCAGAAGCAGCGATCATCGGTGGCTGGGCCGCCAACAATGAGTTCTACCAAAACAATCCGGATGTGATCCGCAAGATCATCAAGGCATGGGTTCCAGCCAATGATTTTCTGGTCAACAATCCGGACGAGGCCCTGCAGATACTGCAGGAGAATTACTACTCGAAAGTGCCGCTCGAAGAATTACGTGAGCAGTACAAGGCTGAAAAGGTGTTCACCAGTGAAGACTGGGTATCCAGGTACAAGGACGGCACTGTAACCGACTGGCTCGACCAGGTAAGCGGCTTCTTCAAGGATATTGGAGCCATTAAGGATCCTGTGCCCGCCAGCGAATACTTTCACAAGGAACCTTATCTTGAAATTGTCGGCTAGGGGCCGCCAACTACGCCGGGGGCGGCTCCGTCCCCGGCATCCCCGTGCGTTTCAAGATACCAGGGCAATTTCATCTTCATCACGGAGGTATTGATGAGCAAGACAATCGGCTTCATTGGTCTGGGAACCATGGGATCACCGATGGCGGAGAACATATTGACAGCAGGGCATGACCTGCGGGTCTTCGATCTTGACCGTGATGCAATGAACAGGCTGAAAGAGAAAGGTGCCATTGCTACGGAATCCCCGGCTGAAGCCAGCAGGAATGCCGATGTAGTGATCACCATGCTTCCGAGCGGTAGTAATGTAGAAGCCGCCCTGTTCGGCCAGAACGGAGCTGCTGAAGCCATGGACGAGCACGTGTTGTATATCGACATGAGCACGATCCTGCCAGCCGATTCGGATCGGATCCAGCAGCAGTTGCATGCACGTGGCATCGCCATGGTCGACGCGCCTGTCGGGCGGTCATCCCGGCATGCTGAGCAGGGCAAGCTGCTGATCATGGTTGGCGGCGAGGAGGCCCATGTGGAGCGTGCCAGGCCACTGCTTGACAAGCTTGGCGACACCATAGTTCATTGTGGCCCATCCGGCGCGGGCGAACGCATGAAGATCGTCAACAACTACATGTCGATCGCTCTCAACGTGTTGACGGCGGAAAGCCTGACCATGGCGGAGCAATGTGGCCTGGACCCAGAGCAGGCCCGCCAGGTCATGCTTGGCACTGTTGCTGGTCAGGGGCATATGGGTACCACGTATCCTGCCAAAGTTCTCGAAGACGACCTGACACCCGGATTCATGGTAAATCTTGCCCACAAGGATCTCGGCTTGGCGCTGGAGATGGCAACACAGTTGAATACGCCATCCCTCATGGGGTCGGTAGCACGGGCCGCGTACGAGAATGCGCGCGCACAGGGCCACGGTCGGCAGGACTGGACAGCCGTGTATGCCTGCATGCGGGATGCCGCGAACAGTACCCATACTGCTCAGGGAGGGGGTTGACATGATTGGGAACCGGATCAATCCGGTTTCGTGAACGTGCTTTGGCGTTGAATAACCTGGAAGCCAAGGTCATTGATCGGTGGGTTTACCGCTTCCCCCTGGATGCGTTGTAGAAGAGTGTTTGCCGCTACCCGGCCGATGTGGTAACGCGGTATGCGGACTGTAGTCAGGGCCGGTATCACTTGGGAAGCCAACTCGACATCGTCAAATCCGGCTATACCCAGGTCTTCCGGCACCCGAACACCACGACGCTGGCACTCGAACAAGGCCCCGATCGCCAGAATGTCGTTGGCGAAAAAGATCGCCTCGACATCCGACTCCTCGGACAACAGATCACCCAGGCTCGAAGCCCCCGCGCGGAATGAAAAAGATGCCTCCCGCTCGAGACTGCGCCCGGTGCGCAGACCCAGATCGTTCATGGCGCTGCGATAGCCCTGCAGGCGCTGAGCGGCACGGTCGTTTGCTGTAATCGGCGCCGATACGAAACCGATCCGTCTATAACCGGCCCGGAAGAGTGTCTCCACCATTTCGTAGCAGGCGCGATAGTTGGAGAAGCCGACCGAGCAGTCTACTGGCTGGCCGTCGATGTTCCATGTCTCGACCACGGGGGTATCGGTGGTGGCCAGCCGGGTGCGTGCCGCAGGGGCATGCTGAAGTCCCGTCGTGACAATCCCGGCCGCGCGTTGTGCCAGCATTGCATCGATCAAACTGGCTTCCGTCTCGAGTGAGTAGCCACTGGCACCTAGTAGAAGCTTGTATCCGTTCGGTGTCAGCACATCGCTCATGCCGGTAATTGTGTCGGCAAAAATGGAATTGGTAATGGTGGGAACCAATACACCAATGATACGCGTACTCTTCGTGGCCAGGCTGCCGGCAATGCTGTTGGGGATGTAGCCGACGTGGTTGATTGCATCGAGCACCTTTTCACGTGTCTTGTCCGCGACTTTTTCCGGAGAATTGATAACACGGGAGACTGTGATCGAGGAAACGCCGGCAAGTTTGGCAACATCCTGCAGCGTAGCGGACATGGGCAATACCTCTCGTACTATGCTAATCAACTTGTGTTTGTCGATTTTCTCTTTTGATTGTTATTATGTTATCGCTAACATAATATCGATAAACCTAGCGAGAAGATACCTCAGGAATCGGGAGAGAGAAACAGATGTACCAGTACGGAAAAATGGCCAGCGGGATGTGGACCAGGGCGACGGGTGACACATTCCGCACGCACAACCCGGCGCGGCCGGCGGAGACTGTCGGCGAATACACTGCATCGAATGGCGCGGATGTGACGGCTGCCGTCACGCAAGCCGGCATCGCACAGACGGATTGGGGCCGCATGCCGCCTGTCGAACGCTGTCGCCTGGTACATCAATTTCTCGACCGGGTCGAGGCGCATACCGAGGCCATCGCCGAATCGGTCACGCGCGAGCAGGGTAAGCCGCTGGGCGAGGCACGCGGCGAATGTGGCAAGGCATTGCGCGAGGCTCGTTACATGGCCACCCAGGGACAGCAGACACAGGGTGAGCTCGTGTCGTCTCAGCGTACCGGCATGCGCAACCTGATCCTTCGGCGCCCGCGCGGCGTGATCGCTGCCATATCCCCGTGGAATTTCCCCGTGCTGACACCGATGCGCAAGATCGCGCCGGCATTGGTGTACGGCAATGCCATCGTGCTGAAGCCGTCCGAGTACACCCCGGCGGCTGCATATCTGCTCGCCGATGCTGCAAGGGACATATTGCCCGACAATGTGCTCCAGATTCTCAACGGGGCGGCCGAAACCGGGCAGGCGCTGGTATCGCATCCGGACGTGCAGGGTGTCACTTTCACCGGGTCGGTGCCCACTGGCCGTATGATCTACCAGGCGGCCGCCGCGAATCTGACCGAAGTGTCGCTGGAACTGGGCGGCAAGAATGCAGCCGTGATCAATGATACCGATGACTTGGAGGGCTGCTTGGAACAGGTAGCCAATGCCGCATTCCAGTGCGCTGGCCAGCGTTGCACTGCGATCAGCCGCGTCATCGTCGCGGCTCGACTCGAGGAGGCTGTTCTCGAGGGGCTGGCTGCGAGAGCACGGGACATAAAACTGGGTGACGGTATGTCGTCCGACACCACAATGGGGCCGTTGATCAATGCCAATCAGTTGTCTCATGTCGAAAGACTCGTTCAGCAGGGCATCGACGAGGGCGCCCATGCGTACACCGGCGGCGATCATGTCGACGTACCAGACTGCGGCGATGGCTTTTTCTGTCAGCCGACGATTCTCGGCGATGTCGAATCGCATATGACGGTCGCGCGCGAAGAAATCTTCGGGCCCGTCATTGCAGTGCTCCGATACAGCGACTTTGACGAGGCTTTGCGGATTCTCAATGATGTCGACTATGGCCTGACATCGGCACTGTTCTCGCAAGACAACCGTCTTGTCCAGCGTTTCTTCGATCACAGCGAAAACGGTATGCTGCATGTCAATCACGGTACCGTTCCGGACGACCACATGCCATTCGGCGGTATCAAGAACTCCGGCGTCGGAGCATATTCAGTGGCCGGTTCGGTTCGGAACTTCTATACCACCGAACACTCTGCCTACCTGAAATATTGCTAGTCTCATATGAGCAACAATACTGGCATGGTCGCAGTGCGCCGCATCGACACGTTTGTTCTGCGCGCACCCATCGAACAACCGGTGCGCACATCCTTTGGTGTCATGCGCGATCGTCCGGCTGTCATTCTTCGCCTCGAGGATGCTGATGGCGTCTGCGGCTGGGGCGAGATCTGGTGCAATTTTCCGACATGCGGTGCCGAGCACCGCGGCCTTCTTGTGGATACTGTGCTGGCGCCGCTGCTGTTGGGCAGAGCCATTGATACGCCTGAGGGCGTTGCGGCGCACCTGACGCAGAAAACGCACATCCTTCGCCTGCAGACACGGGAAGCCGGGCCGCTGGACCAAGCTATTGCCGGCATCGATATCGCACTGTGGGATCTGTATGCCCGGCGCTGCGCGGAGCCGTTGTGTCGAGTTCTCAATCCGGAGGCCGGCGAAACGGTGCCGGTTTACGCCAGTGGCATCAATCCTGAAGGCGCATGCACAATGGTCAAGCGCTGCCGGGATGAAGGATTTCGTGCTTTCAAAGTCAAGATCGGTTTCGGTGACGGCAGGGATCTGGACACGCTCGCACGCGTACGTGACGTAATGACAGCTGAAGAGCAGTTGATGGCAGATGCCAACCAGGCCTGGGATGAGCCGCAGGCGCTGCGTATCGTGGAGCGCTTGGAGGAGCATGCACTGAAATGGCTGGAGGAGCCGATGCCTGTCGACACACCGATAGAACACTGGCGCCGTCTTGCCTCGTCTACCTCCGTGCCACTGGCCGGCGGTGAAAATTTCTCCACACCGGCAGAGTTCGACGAAGCGGTGGAAAACAACGTGCTGCAGGTTGTGCAGCCAGATATATGCAAATGGGGCGGCATCAGCGGGTGTCTGCCGATTGCTCGTCGTGCACTACAAGCGCAGCGCAGCTATTGTCCCCATTACCTCGGTGGTGGTGTCGGGCTTATCGCTTCGGCGCACTGTCTGGCCGCTGCAGGTGGAGATGGTTTGCTGGAGGTTGATGCCAATTTCAACCCGTTGCGAACTCAGCTGGCACTACCTTTCCCGCGGCTTGCTGACGGACAGCTGCAACTGTCGCAACAGCCGGGACTGGGCATAGAGCCTGACATCAGTGCCATCGAACAATATACGGTCCTGCACCGAAAAAGAACCGAGTGATGTCCCCGGATTGGGCAACGGCAGCAAGGGGAAATGCAGCTGCAGCGCGGCTGGTCGTGTAACATCCCGGCATTGCTTGCGTTCAATTGCAGGGGAGGCTGTTCGCCATGCGTGCCGGCAGGATCGTTGTCTGGGGCGTCGTATGCGCTGCCTGTCTGTGGGCGGCGTCGTCCCTGTGGACTGTTGTTGCGGCTCAGGACAGGGCACTGTTCGTGGCCCGTGCAGCGCAGCCGCTGGAGAACGGCCCGTGGGAGCGCTGCGACCTGACTTTTATCAATGTTGATGCCCGGGCGCCACGTGTGGTGTTCGAGGATGTGCCAGTCGCCCTGGACCAGAAGCAGCGCAGCGTCGGGCTCAAGACTGCTCTCACGAACGGCAGTCCGATCATGCTGTTCCTGTGGGATGACGAGGATCATCGATCGTTCTGGATGAAGGATGTGGGTTTCCCGCTGGCGCTGGCTTTCGTGGATGGCGCCGGCCGGGTATCCCAGATCGAGCACATGCAGCCGGAATCGACGCAATCCCATCAATCGGATGCCAGGGCCATGGCCGCCATCGAGGTGGTGCCGCCGACATTCGGCTTCATGGGTGTCGAGGCGGGGTCGCAGCTGCAACTGTCGGGGTGCTCGACACTTGCCGCCGAATCATATGAGTTCGTGGAGTAGTGACAGATCGCGCCGAATTACGGCCACCTGTTTGCCATGTGGCGATGCACGCTGTTGATGGGGCAGGGTGCAGGCAGTCGGACGCTTTTCGCATGAAGCGATGCCGCTGATGCCGACTTCGATTTGATACCATGGGCGGCATCGAAATCGTGGCTCCCCGGGTTGGGATCGAACCAACGACTAAGTGATTAACAGTCACCCGCTCTACCGCTGAGCTACCGGGGAACGCGATTACGAATTGCGTAGCTTAATGAAACCGGCAAGGTACTGCAACCGATTTTCGGCTGGTTTGTTTCATTTCCCCGCAGCGATCGCTTGCCGGATCGTGGTGATGCGCCACTGGCTGATCCGGCTGACTTGTGCCGACGGCATGCAGCAGCCGAAACGAATGGTGGCTTGATTGCGCCGGCAGCGGAATCCGTTGGTGATTTTTCATGGCCGTATCCGAATCTGATGTACTCGCACTCGATGCCGACTGGCAGCCGGCGGGCGACCAACCGGGCGCCATTGATGCTCTGGTGGAGGGGCTGGAGGATGGCCTCGCTCATCAGACGCTTTTGGGTGTGACCGGTTCCGGCAAGACGTTCACCATTGCCAACGTGGCTCTGCGGGCAGGCCGTCCGATGCTGGTCATGGCGCCGAACAAGACGCTCGCGGCGCAGCTCTACGGCGAGTTCAAGGCATTCTTTCCGCACAACGCGGTCGAGTATTTCGTTTCCTATTACGACTACTACCAGCCCGAAGCCTATGTGCCGGCGTCGGATACCTTCATCGAGAAGGACGCCTCCATCAACGACCACATCGAGCAGATGCGGCTGTCGGCGACCAAGGCGCTGATGGAGCGGCGCGACACCATCATCGTCGCCTCAGTATCCGCCATCTATGGTCTGGGCGATCCACAGACCTATTTCGCCATGGTGCTGCATCTGGACGAGGGCGATCGCATCGGCCAGCGCGACATTCTCAAGCGTCTCACGGAGATGCAGTACAGTCGCAACGATGTCGCGCTGGAGCGGGGCACCTACCGCGTGCGCGGCGAGATCATCGACGTGTTTCCGGCCGAGGCCGAGGAAGAGGCGGTGCGCATCGAGCTGTTCGATGATGAGGTCGAACGTCTGTCGTTCTTCGATCCGCTCATGGGCACCGTGCTGCGCAAGGTGCCGCGCCTGACGATCTATCCCAAGACGCACTATGTGACCTCGCGCGACCGCATGCTGGAGGCGATGGAGCAGATTCAGACCGAGCTGCATCAGCGCGTGGCGTATTTTCGCAATGAAGACAAGTTGCTGGAGGCCCAACGCATTGATCAGCGTACCCGATTCGATCTGGAAATGATCCGCGAGATCGGCTATTGCTCCGGCATTGAGAATTATTCCCGCTACCTGTCCGGCCGCGCACCCGGCGAACCGCCGCCGTGCCTGCTCGATTACCTGCCGCCGGATGCCGTCGTGGTGCTGGACGAGTCACACGTCACGGTGCCGCAGATCGGCGGCATGTACCGCGGCGACCGCTCGCGCAAGGAGACACTGGTGGAGTACGGCTTTCGCTTGCCTTCGGCGCTGGACAACCGGCCGCTGGGCTTTGCTGAATTCGATCGCATCGCGCCGCAGCGCATCTATGTTTCAGCGACACCGGGACCATATGAACAGGAACACTCCGACAACACTGTCGAACAGGTCGTGCGCCCCACCGGGCTGGTGGATCCGGCAGTGGAGGTGCGCCCCGTCAGCAGCCAGGTCGACGATCTGCTGTCCGAGATCCCGGAGGTGGTCACCGCCGGCCATCGCGCACTGGTGACGACACTGACCAAGCGCATGGCCGAGGATCTGACGCAGTATTTCCACGAAAATGGCGTGCGCGTGCGCTATCTGCACTCCGACATCGACACCGTGGAGCGCAGCGAAATCATTCGCGATCTGCGCCTGGGCGAGTTCGATGTGCTGGTCGGCATCAATCTGCTGCGCGAAGGGCTGGATATCCCCGAAGTGGCACTGGTGGCGGTGCTGGATGCTGACAAGGAAGGCTTTCTGCGCGCCGAGCGTTCCCTGATCCAGACCATCGGCCGGGCAGCGCGCAACGTCGACGGCCGCGCCATTCTGTACGCCGAAGAAATCACCGGCTCCATGCGCCGCGCCATGGACGAGACGGAGCGCCGCCGCACCAGACAGATCGCCTACAACGAAGAGCACGGCATTACACCGCAGACCATTCGCAAGGCAGTGGCCGACGTCATGCATCACGGCTTCGAGGAATACGAACGCAGTGACCGGCACCGCAAGGTGGCCGACGACGGCAAACGCTACGACCGCATGTCGCCGGCGCGACTGGCAAGGGAAATCGACCAGCTGGAAAAGCAGATGTTCCAGCATGCGGAAAATCTGGAATTCGAGGATGCCGCCAGATTGCGGGACCACATCAACACAATCCGTCAGCAGGCTTTCGATCTGCCGGCCGAGGCCGGCTGACACCACGGCGTAGCGGCCACGCTCGAATTGTCGGAGGCGTCGCTTTGGGCTACCATTGGACGCTTGTTTCCCCCACAAATCATGGATCGGCGCATGGCAGGCGACGTGGCGAACACCCGCTTCATTTTCGTGACCGGCGGCGTGATTTCCTCGCTGGGCAAGGGCATCGCCGCCGGTTCGCTGGGCGCACTACTGGAGACGCGCGGCCTGGCAGTCGCCGTCATCAAACTGGATCCGTATCTGAACGTCGACGCGGGCACCATGAGCCCGTTCCAGCACGGCGAAGTCTATGTAACCCGGGACGGGGCGGAAACGGATCTCGATCTCGGTCACTACGAACGGTTCCTGAAAACGCGTACCTCGCGGCTATCCAACTTCACCACCGGACAGATCTACAACAACGTCATCAACCGCGAGCGGCGCGGTGAGTATCAGGGCGGCACGGTACAGGTCATCCCGCACATCACCGACGAGATCAAGCGCTGCATTCTGGATGGCGGCGAAGGCGCCAATATCTGCCTGGTGGAAATCGGCGGCACGGTCGGCGACATCGAGAGCCTGCCGTTTCTGGAAGCAATCCGGCAATTTGCAGTCGAAATCGGCCACGATCGCGCCATGTTCATGCATCTGACGCTGGTGCCGTTCCTCGCCTCCAGCGGCGAAATGAAAACCAAGCCGACGCAGCACTCGGTGAAGGAGCTACGTTCCATCGGCATACAGCCGGATGTGCTGCTGTGCCGCGTGGATCGGCCGCTGCCGGATGGCGAGCGCCGCAAGATCGCGCTGTTCACCAACGTCAGCGAGCGCAATGTCATCGCCTCGATCGATGTCGATGATATCTACAAGATGCCGGCCCTGTTGCAGGATCAGGGGCTCGACGAGCTGGTGACGCGGCACTTCGGCCTGCAAGTGCCACCAGCCGACCTGAGCCATTGGACAGCACTGGTGAATGCCCGCAAGACGCAGGACATCACGGTGCAGATCGCCATGGTGGGCAAGTATGTCGATCTGGCGGATGCCTACAAGTCCGTCAACGAGGCGCTCACCCACGCCGGCCTGCATACCGGAACCTGTGTGCAGATCCACTACGTCGATTCCGAGCAGGTCGAGCGCGATCAGGGGCAGTCGCTGGCCAACATGGATGCCGTGCTGGTGCCGGGGGGCTTCGGCGGTCGCGGCATCGAGGGCAAGATCACCGCCGCACGCTATGCGCGGGAAAACGGCCTGCCGTATCTTGGCATTTGCCTGGGCATGCAGGTTGCCGCCATCGAGTTCGCGCGCCATGTGGCCGGTCTGGACGGCGCGCACAGTACCGAATTCGACCCGACCACCAGGCATCCCGTGATTGCCCAGGTCAGCGAATGGCAAGACTGCGACAGTGACAGCGGCCTGCCGGGCACTCGCACAACGAGAGATCCCATGCGCCTGGGCGAACAGCAGTGCCGCTTGGTGCCGGACACGCTGGCGAGCCGCTGCTACGACACTCTGGAAATACACGAACGCCACCGGCACCGCTACGAACTGAACAATCACTACCACCGGCAACTGACCGAACAGGGGCTGGTCTTCTCGGGTTTCAGCGCAGTGGATGACCTGGTCGAAATCGTCGAGCTGCCCGACCATCCCTGGTATCTCGGTTGCCAGTTCCATCCCGAATTCACCTCCACGCCGCGCGTCGGTCACCCCCTATTCATCGACTTCGTGCGCGCGGCACGCAGTCACGTGCGCGCATGAAACTGTGTGGTGTCGAAATCGGCTGTCACCAGCCGTTGTTCCTGATCGCCGGGCCGGACAGCCTGGAATCCGCGGCGCTGGTGCAGGATGTGGCCGGCCACATGGCGGAGATATGCCGCGAACTGGGCATCCTCTATATCTTCAAGGGCTCGTTCGACAAGGCCAACCGCAGCTCGCACAACAGCTATCGCGGCCCCGGTCTGGAACGTGGCCTGGAATTACTGGCGCAGGTGCGGCGCGACATCGACGTGCCGGTGACGACCGACGTGCATACCGTGGCCCAGGTCGAGCCGGTGGCGGCAGCCGTCGATCTGTTGCAGACACCGGCGTTTCTGTGCCGACAGACCGATTTCATTCAGGCTGTCGCGGCCAGCGGCCGCCCGGTGAACATCAAGAAGGGCCAGTTTCTCGCGCCGTGGGAAATGGCCAACGTGGTGGCCAAGGCACGCGCCGCCGGCGGCTGCGATCTACTGGTGTGCGAACGCGGCTTTGCCTTTGGCTACAACAACCTCGTGGCCGACATGCGCAGCCTGGCGCTGCTGCGCGATACCGACTGTCCGGTGGTGTTCGATGCGACGCATGCGGTACAGCTGCCGGGCGGTCAGGGGCAGCAGTCCGGCGGCAGCCGCGAACACATCCCCGTACTTGCGCGCGCCGCGGTGGCTGCGGGCGTGGCCGGTCTGTTCATGGAAACGCATCCGCAACCGGAGCAGGCCCTGTGCGACGGCCCCAATTCCATGCCACTGGAAAACATGCGGGAACTGGTCGAGACGCTGCTGGAAATCGACCACGCAGTGCGCCGGGCCGGTTTTGCGGAACAGAATATCACTTGAATCATTTGTAGTTATGGCAAAAATCGAATCCGTGCGCGGTTATCAGGTCATCGATTCACGCGGCAATCCGACGGTTGCAGCGCAAATCACGCTGGACTCGGGAGTCACCGGGTGCGCCATGGTGCCGTCCGGCGCCTCCACCGGCCAGCTGGAGGCAGTGGAATTGCGCGACGGTCATGCGCGCCACTATCTGGGCAAGGGCGTGACCCGCGCCGTCACCAACATCAACAGCGAAATCGCCAAGTCGATCCGCGGCCTGGAAGCACAGGATCAGGCCGGGCTGGATCGCCACCTGATCAACCTCGACGGAACCGACAACAAGGGCCGACTGGGCGCCAATGCGCTGCTCGGCGTGTCGCTGGCCAATGCGCACGCCGCAGCTGCGGATGAGGGCAGTGGCCTGTACACCCATCTGGGCGGCGAAATGGCCTGCCAGATGCCGGTGCCGATGATGAACGTCATCAACGGCGGTGCGCATGCCAACAACAATGTCGATCTGCAGGAATTCATGATCATACCCGCCGGCGCACCCAGCTTTTCGGAGGCGATGCGCTATGGCGTCGAGATCTTTCAGCATCTGAAACAGACGCTGGCTGGGCGCGGCATGTCCACGGCGGTGGGCGATGAGGGCGGCTTTGCGCCGGATCTGCCCTCCAATGCCGCGGCGCTGGATACCCTGATCGAGGCCATCGAGGCTGCCGGCTATACGCCGGGCGAGGATGTCTGGCTGGGCCTCGATGCCGCCAGCAGCGAATTCCACGCGGATGGTCAGTACCACCTGGCGTCGGAAGACCAGCGCCATGATGCCGCCGGGTTCGTCGATTATCTGGCCCGGCTGGTCGACAACTATCCCATTCTGTCCATCGAGGACGGCATGGCGGAAGATGATTGGGACGGTTGGGCACTGCTGACCGAACGGCTGGGCAAGCGGGTGCAGCTGGTCGGCGACGATCTGTTCGTGACCAATACCCGCATTCTGCAGCGCGGCATCGACAGCGGCACGGCCAACTCGATCCTGATCAAGCCAAACCAGATCGGCACGCTGACGGAAACGCTGCGTGCCATCGATGTCGCCACCCGGGCGCAGTACACCTCGGTTGTATCGCACCGCTCCGGTGAAACCGAGGATGCAACCATAGCCGATCTGGCCGTGGCGACACCGGCATCACAAATCAAGACCGGCTCGCTGTCGCGCTCGGACCGGCTGGCCAAGTACAATCGCCTGCTCATGATCGAGGCCCAGCTGGGCGACCGTGCGGTCTATCCCGGTCGCGATGCATTCGCCGTATAGACCATGCAATACCGCGTCATACACCAGCCCTTCGCCCGCGGCCGCTCCATGCCGGCGCCCGCTGCTGCAATGCCGGAGCCGTATGCGTGACCTGCGCAATGCACTGCTCAACCGCCGCTTTCGCAGCAAGCAGCGAACGTCAGCGCCTGCATCGGAGGGCGTGAGTACGCCACCGCGGTTTCGCGCTACAATTCGCGGCATGTTGCGTCCGCTGGTGATCATTCTGCTGCTGGCCCTGGCCGTACTCCAGTATCGGCTCTGGATCGGTGACGGCAGCCTGGCGGAAATACATCGCCTGAAGCAGGACAAGCAGGAACTGCAATCGACACTCGAACAGGCACGCGCCCGCAATGAGGCATTGAGAGCCGAGATCAGCAATCTGAAGTCGGGCGAAAAGGCGCTATCCGGCCGGGCGCGCTCTGCCATCGGCATGATCAAGGAAGGCGAGAAGTTCTACCGTACGATTGAAGCCCAGGACACGGCTGATGATGAAGCGGGGGATGCTGCTGATAACGACGGGAATGACGACGATCGCTAGCATGCGCCCCAGTCACTGCAGGACTCCGTGAGCACCCTGCAGAACGCTCATGCGCGTGGCACGGCACCGATCGCCACGGCGCTCATCCGTCAACAGCCCGAGGACTTCCAGGTGCAGGAGCAGTGTCCAGTGGCGTTCGCCGACACGGGCGAACACCTGTGGCTGTACATTGAAAAGTCCGCTCTGACCACACAACAGGTGGTCGCCTGGCTGGCTGCCGCGGCTGATGTGGCACGGCGGGACATCGGTCTGTCCGGCCTCAAGGACCGCCATGCCGTGACGCGGCAGTGGTTTTCCATGCCCTGGCCGATGCGCCGGGAACAGATGTTCCGGCCTGCGCCACAGGCTCTCGACCCCCTGCCGGCTGACAGCCGGTTGCAGATCCTGCAGCAACGCCGGCACACGCGCAAACTGCGTCGTGGCACGCATGCCGCCAATGCCTTTGATCTGACGCTGCGACGGGTAACCGGCCCACCGGACGCGATCGAAACCGATCTGCAGCGCATCCGCCGCCACGGCGTGCCCAACTACTTCGGCCCACAACGATTCGGCCGTGACGGCGGCAATCTGGAGCTGGCACGGGCGCTGTTCGCAGGTCGGCGCCTGCGACGCAACAAACGCGGTTTTGCCTTGTCCGCTGCGCGTTCCTTTCTGTTCAATGCGGTGCTGGATGCACGTGTGCGAGAGCAGAGCTGGAACCGCACCCTGCCTGGCGAAGCCGTCATGCTGGATGGCAGCCACAGCATTTTCAGCGCTGCGGAGGAATCGGAAACCGAACTGCAACGACGCCTGCAAGCCTTCGATATTCATCCCAGCGGGCCGCTGCCGGGTCGCGCCGCCGCAGGCATTGTTGACGGCGAGGCGCTGGCGCTGGAAAACGAGGTGCTGGCCGCCCACCAGGAGCTGGTCGACGGCCTGCTTGCCTGCCGCGTGGAAGCGGCGCGGCGTGCCCTGCGGCTGGTGGTGCGGGATCTGCACTGGCACTGGTCGGCGCCGGATTGCCTGCACCTGCGCTTCACCCTGCCGACCGGTAGCTTCGCCACGGCAGTGCTGCGCGAAGTCGTGCATTATGCATCCCCTCGGAAAAACCACACGCATGCATGACGCAGCCATCACGTCGGATGCCGGCCTGCATTGGCGTGCGGTCTGCTCACGACAACTGCGATCAGGGTACTATTGAAACATGCGGCGATACGATCAAAATCATGAATAATAGAGAATTGGCATCATGTATTCACTGATTCGGCCGGCATTGTTTACGCTGGATGCCGAGCGTTCCCACCGGGCCGTGCTGGCCGGGCTGGTGCACGGGGCGCCGTTGACGCGCCTGCTGTACGGCCGCGCCGTGCCGACGTGTCCGGTACGCGTCATGGGGCTGGAGCTGCCCAATCCGGTCGGTTTGGCAGCCGGCCTCGACAAGGACGGTCGGGCCATCGACGGACTGGCCGGGCTGGGGTTCGGCTTTCTCGAAGTCGGTACCGTCACGCCGGTGGCGCAACCGGGCAACACACGGCCGCGCCTGTTCCGCCTGCCGCGCTCCGGTGCCATTCTCAACCGCATGGGTTTCAACAACGACGGTGTCGAAGCGCTGTGCCGCCGCCTTCGCGCAAGTTGCTATCGCGGCGTACTCGGCATCAACATCGGCCGCAATGCCGATACGCCTGTGGAGCAGACAATCCGCGACTACCAGACCGGTCTGGCAGCGGTGTATGCGCTCGCCTCCTATGTCACCATCAATATCTCGTCGCCCAATACACAGGGCCTGCGGGACATGCAGGGCGGAGCGGCGCTGGACGAGCTGCTGGGGCAGCTGATCCGCAGCCGGGACAATCTGCACGAGCAGCACGGCCGCCGTGTGCCGCTGGCCGTCAAGATCGCGCCGGATCTGGATGACGCGGCGCTGGCTGCCATTGCCGATCGGCTGCAGGCGCACGGCATTGATGGCGTGATCGCGACCAATACCACGACGGCGCGCAACAACATCCCCGAACGCTGGCGCAATGAAGCAGGCGGTCTGAGCGGGCGACCGCTCGGCGCGCGTTCCACCGAGGTCATCCGGTATCTGCACGACTGTCTGCAGGGCACGTTGCCGATCATCGGCGTGGGCGGCATCGACAGCGATGCCACGGCGCTGGAAAAACTGGAAGCGGGCGCCAGTGCGATCCAGCTCTACAGCGGCCTGATCTATCGCGGCCCGGCGCTGGTGCGTGAATGCGTCGAGGCTATCCGCGCCCGGCGCACCTGAGTCACACGAGGCTGCGCAATTGACGCTCGAACAGCGCGCCGATGAAATCCAGACTGTCGATCAGCCGATGGCCATCAGCAACCAGATGCAGCGCCGCATGCCGTGCGCGAGCGAAGCGCAGACTCTGTTCACAGGACACGATATCGTCGCGCCAGCCGTGCACGACGACGGTATTGTCCCGGCAGCCTTCCGCATCGCCGGGATAGCCCGGCAGGTACAGCGCTGGAGCCAGCAGGAACAGCCCGTCGGCCTGCAGTTGACGGCAGGCCATGGCGGCCACGTAACCGCCCATGCTGGAGCCGTACAATACCAGCGGCGCGCCGGTCGGACGCAGTTCGAGCAGGCGTTCGACGCGCGCCGGAGCATCCTCGAGATCGCTGTAGTCCGGACTGTCCACGGCATAGCCGCAATGCCGCGCAATGGCGGCGAGATGGCTGATCTTGCTGCCCCAGGGACCGCTTTCCTGACCGTGGGCGAATACAACCAGGGGACGTTGTTGTTGGGGCATGATGCGCACCACATTTTGTAGAATGGCGGCAACAGGATACCCACCTCCATCACCCGGCCAAAGCCCCGGAGACCAAGCTTGAAGGTTCTGCAGTTCATCAACTGGCTGATTTTCGGCCTGCTCGGCACCACCGCAATGCTGTGGATCGTGACCAGCATCATGCTGGCGCCGCACCAGGACCTGCTCGACGATGGCAGCGACAGCATGTCCCTGATTCTGACCGTGGCCAGCATCACCATCGTGCTGGCAGCCATTTCCGGCACCGCGTCCTGGCTGCTGGTCAAGCACCACCCGCTGAAATGGCTCGCTCAAGGAGTGCTGTGGCTGTCGCTGGCGGGCGCTCTCCTGTTCATGCGCTCGCAGGGCGGGTTCGGCTAGTCTCGGCATGGTGCTCCGGCATATGACATATCCGCAACGACAGGCCTGGCGCGCGGGCGCCGCGCTGCTGGTTGTCGTGCTGGGCCTGGCCTGGCTTGCGTGCGGCTGGCGGGCCGGCGTGCTGGCTGCAACACTGACAAGCATTCCCGGACTGGTGCTGTCCTGTTCCGCATTCTGGCTGCTGTGTCATGCGGGCAGCCATCACCTGGAACATCGCCTCGTGCTTGTCACCGTGGTGAGCGTGCCACTGGCCATCATGCTGTTCTGGGCAATCAGCCCGATGTATGCCTTTGCGCTGGCCTGTGGCGGGGCTCTGTGCGCCTGGATCGGCGGCTATGCCGCGCTGTTGCGGGATATGCCCACGGCCGGCGTGCCGGCACCGGAAATCACCCCCGGCATGGCAGCAAAAGCGGTATTGGATGAAACTGTGCTGGCCTTCTTCCTGGCCTGCGCCTCGATTCCGCGCGGCTGCGCCATCACGCGGGATCGCACCGCACTGGAGCAACTCGAGGCGGCGCTCGACAACAACCACTGGCAGCAGCAGCCGGAGACATTGCATGGCACGGTGCAGGCCCCGGAACCGGTCGAGTGCAAGCGCGTGCACAAAAACCGGCAGACATTCGATCTGCTCTCCTTCGACAGCGATTACACGGTACTCGATGCCCTGCCACAGGCTGACCAGTGGCATGCACACCGTGCCAATCAACGCGCTCATGCGCGTGTGTTACGCCATGATCATCCCGCGCCCTGGCTGTTGTGTCTGCACGGCTACCAGATGGGCACGCCATCCTCGGATTTCTCCCTGTTCCGGATTGAGCATCTGCACCAGCAGCTGGGGCTGAACCTGATCATGCCGATACTGCCGTTGCATGGCCTGCGCCGCAGTGGCTGGCCTTCCGGCAGCGGCTTTCTGGACGGGCCGATGGCCACCGTTTTTCACGCCCAGGTGCAGGCGCTGAGCGACATCCGTCGCTGCCTTGCCTGGGTGCGCACGCTTGCCGGCGGCGATACAGTTGGCGTACTGGGGTATAGCCTGGGCGGCTACAATGCCGCCTTGCTGGCCGCCTGTGAGCCGGATCTGGCTTGCGTTATTGCCGGCATTCCGCTGACCGATATTCCGGCCATACTGTGGCGACACATGCCGCCGGCGGATCGCGCGGCCATCGAGGCCCAGGGCATCAATCTGGCCTGGCTCAACCAACTCATGGCGCCGGTGTCCCCGTTGCAGCACACCCCTGTCTTGCCGCATGACAGGCGCTACGTGTTCGCCGCCACCGGCGACCGTATCGTACCGGCGCAACAGGCGCTGGATCTCTGGCGCCACTGGGACGAGCCCGCCATGCACTGGTACCAGGGCACGCATATCAGCGTGCGCCGGGAGCAGGGCGCGGCGCAGTTCATCAACCGGGCGCTGCATGACTGCGGCCTGGTCGTGTCCGGGCCGCAGTGGGAGACAGTCTGAAGCGCGCGGCCATGAATCAGCCTGGCTGCAGGCGTATACTGGGGCCAGTCATGACGGCCGCACGCCGCAAGCCGCGGCAGCGCTGACAGCAGACGTGCGAGCCGTCTTCCTGCGTCACGCAGCCTTCACTCGACAGCCTTTCATTACGCCATGACCCGTGCCCGAGCAACGCGCAAGTTCCGTGCCGACTACAATCAGCCCGCATATCTGTTCGACACCGTGGATCTGTACGTAAACATTCACGATGATCATACGGACGTGCGTGCCGTTTCCAACGTGCGCCGCGCCGCACAGGCGCCGGCGGATGCCACGCTGCATCTGGATGGCCGCGACATGGAGCTGCGCAGCGTGGCGGTGAATGGCCGGCTGCTGGATGCGGAAGCCTATCAGCTCGACGATCGTGCTCTGGTGCTGCACGATCTGCCGGACACCTTCGAACTGACCGTCGAGACCGGCATCGATCCGGACAGCAATCTTTCGCTCGAGGGGCTGTACCGCTCCGGCGACATACTCTGTACGCAATGCGAGGCCACCGGTTTCTCGCGCATCACGTATTTCCCCGACCGCCCGGACGTCATGGCGCGCTACACGACGCTGATCGAGGCCGACCGGGCCACCAACCCGGTGCTGTTGTCCAACGGCAACTGCATCGCCGCCGGTGAAGCGGATACCGAAGGCCGGCACTATGCCGTGTATCACGATCCGTACGCCAAGCCGTGCTACCTGTTTGCGCTGGTGGCCGGCGATCTGGGCATGATCCGGGACAGCTACACCACCGGCTCCGGGCGCGACATCGATCTGCGCCTGTATACCGAGCACGGCAACGAAAGCCAGTGCCACCACGCCATGGCGTCGCTGAAGCAGGCCATGGCATGGGACGAGCAGACCTACGGGCTGGAATACGACCTCGACAGCTACGTTACCGTTGCCGTGGGCAGCTTCAACATGGGCGCGATGGAGAACAAGGGCCTGAACGTGTTCAACACGGCCTGCATCTTCGCCCGCCCGGACACCGCCACCGACGCCGACTTCGCCCGCGTGCGCGATGTTGTCGCCCACGAGTACTTTCACAACTACACCGGCAACCGCGTCACCTGCCGCGACTGGTTCCAGTTGTCGCTCAAGGAAGGGCTGACGGTATTCCGCGAGCACCAGTTCGCCATCGATCAGGGTTCGCCCGGCGTCACCCGCATCGAGCAGGCGCGCATCATCCGCGAAGTGCAGTTTCCGCAGGATGCCGGCCCGCGCGCCCACCCGGTGCGCCCGGAATCCTATGTCGAGATGAACAACTTCTATACCGTCACCGTGTACCACAAGGGCGCCGAGGTGATCCGCATGATGGCCGAGATCGCCGGGCGCGACGCTTTCATTCGCGGCGTGCAGCATTATCTGCACAAGCACGACGGCCAGGCCGTGGCGATCGAGGACTTCGTCGTTGCCATGGAGGAGTCCACGGGGCAAGATCTGGCGCAGTTCCGCCGCTGGTACGGCCAGGCCGGCACGCCGACCGTGAGCGCCGCAACGGCGTATGATGCCGCCAGTCAGCGTCTGCAACTGACGCTGCGTCAGTACACGCCGCCGACGCCGGGGCAGGTGGACAAGCAGGCGCTGGATATTCCCGTGGCCTGCGCCCTGTACGACGCCGCCGGCAAGCCGCTGGGACCAGCCGATGTCCTGCGCCTGCAACAGACGGAGCAGACCTGGACCTTCGATGACGTGGCGGCAGCGCCGACGCTGTCCCTGCTGCGCGGCTTCAGTGCGCCGGCCAAGCTCGATCTGGACCGCTCGGACGAGGAGCTCGCCCGCCTGATGGCGCATGACGACGATCCGGTGTCGCGCTGGGACGCGGCGCAACAGTTGTATCTGAATACCCTGGTGACGGACATCTCCGCGCGCCGCAGCGGCGCACAGCCGGTTGCCGCCGGTTTGGCGCTGCTCGATGCAGTCGCAGCCCTGCTGGATGAGCCGCCGCAGGACCGGGCCCTGCTGGCGGCAATGCTGACGCTGCCCGGTGTCGCGCACATCGGCGAACAGTTCGAGCAGATCGACATGCACGCCATCATCGCCGCGCGCGACAGCCTGCGCCACCAGCTGGCGGCACATTTCGCCGGCCGTCTCGAAGCACTTGCCGATGCGCATCAGTCGACACAGCCGTACCACTTTGATGTGACGGAGGCCGGTCGGCGGCGCGTGCTCGGCACGGCACTGGCCCTGCTGGCCACGCTGGGCGTGGAGCGGGTAAGCGAGCGCATTCAGTCGCTGTACGATACGGCTGACAACATGACCGACCGCATGAGCGCGCTGGAAGCAGTGCGTGACCTGCCGGGCGAGCCGCGTGACACCATCATGGCGGATTTCGCCCGCCAGTGGCGCCACGAACCGCTGGTGATGGACAAATGGCTGCGCCTGCAGGCGAGCACACGCCGGCCGGATGCCGTGGCCACGGTCGATCGGTTGCTGGAGGATGGCCGTTTCGATTTCACCAATCCGAACCGCATCCGGGCACTGCTGGCCGGTTTTGTACGCGGCAACCCGGCGGCCTTTCATCAGGCGGATGGCGCCGGCTACCGGCTGCTGGGCCGGGAAATCGAGCGCATCGATGCCTTCAATCCACAAATGGGTGCGAGCCTCGCCGGCCTGCTGGCTTCCTGGCGCCGCTATGTACCGGAGCAGGGCGAGGGCATGCGTGCCGAGCTGGAAAGGCTGTCGGCACAGCCAGTGTCGGACAACACGGCAGAAATCCTGCAAGCGGCCCTGGCCGCATCGGCCTGAACGAATCCCGCAACGGGTAGCCTGGAGACGGTGCCCGATGCAGGCATGCGCGCATGGCGCACCCGACGCTTGTTCCTGTCAGCAGCCATCCCCATATCAAGGGAAATGGCTGATGGAACACAGGGATGATCGGAGACGACTTCGAGCGCTGGATGTGGACCGAGGCGCTGCGCCGACACGACCGTGCAGAGCGCATTCAACGCGAATTTCTGCGCCGCATGCAGCAGGCGCGCCCGCGCAAGCAATGGGAGCCGCCGGTCGACATCTTCGAAACCGCAGAGGCGATTTACGTCATTATCGCGCTACCGGGGGTGTCCAATGCCGGTCTGACGGACCTCGAAATCCGCGGCGACACGTTGTTCGTGGCCGGCCAGCGGCGCGTGCCGGCCCCCGCGGATGATGCCGTTGTGCAGCGTCTGGAAATACCGCACGGCCATTTTGTGCGGCGCTTCGTGCTGCCGTGGCCGCGTCTGATCATCCATGCCCACACACTTGTTGACGGCTGTCTCTATCTGACACTCGCCAAGCGATGACACTCATGAACGAAACGGATACACAGGACACTCGGGAAACCGCCACGAATCCCGGCACCTCGCTGGTACATCAGCAAACCGAGGCGTACCGCCCGGAGACGCTGACAATTCTGCCACTGGGGGAAACCGTGCTGTTTCCCGAACTGGTGATGCCGATCATGCTGGATCGCAAGCCGGGCATCAACGCGGCCCAGCACGCCATGCAGACCGAGGAACCGGTCGGCCTGTTGCTGCGCAACAGCGACAACGGCGAGGACAACGACGCGGCCAATCTGTACCGCTTCGGCACCGCCGCGAATATCGTGCGCTACGTTACCGACAACAGTGGCAATCATCATCTCGTCTGCCAGGGGATTGCGCGTTTTCACGTGCGTGAATTCAGCACCGACGACGACGGCCGGCTGCATGCCACGGTGCGCTGGATCGATGAACCGAAAACCGAAGGCGACAAGCGCGTCGACGCGCGCATGACCAACCTGCGCAACCGGGCGCTGGAGGCCATTCAGTTGATGGACCAGCCGCCGCAGGGGCTGGCCAACGCCATCAATTCGATCGACTCCGCGGCCATGCTGGCCGATGCCATCGCCGGCTATCTGGGCCTGAAGCCGAAGGAAAAGCAGAAGATCCTCGAAACCGTCGACATCGAGCCGCGGCTGGAGCTGGTGCAGTCCTTCATGGACTACCGGCTGGAGGTCATGCGCCTGTCGAAGGAAATCAACGAACAGACCCAGCAGCGCATGTCGGAGCAGCAGCGCAAGGCCATGCTGCGCGAACAGATGCGCTCGATCCAGCGCGAACTCGGTGAGGACGAAACGGTGGCCGAGGAAGTCGAGCGCCTGCAGCAGGCGCTGGATGAGGCCAATCTGCCCGCGGAAGCGGCCGAACAGACCGATCGCGAGCTCAAGCGCCTGCGCCAGATGAACGAGGCCTCCGCCGAATACTCGATGGTGCGCACCTATCTCGAGCTCATGGCCGAGCTGCCCTGGGACAAGTTGTCCGAGGATTCGCTGGACATCGGCGAAGCGCGCACGATCCTGGACGAGGACCACTACGGCCTGGACAAGGTCAAGCGCCGCATTCTCGAGCATCTGGCCGTGCACAAGCTCAACCCCGACGGCAAGAGCCCGATTCTGTGCTTTGTCGGCCCGCCCGGGGTCGGCAAGACCTCGCTGGGCCGCTCGATTGCGCGCGCCATGAACCGCGAATTCGTGCGCGCGGCGCTCGGCGGCGTGCACGACGAATCCGAAATCCGCGGCCACCGGCGCACCTATGTCGGCGCCATGCCGGGCACCATCATCAGCCGCATCCGCAAGGCCGGCACGCGCAATCCCGTGTTCATGCTCGACGAAATGGACAAGCTCGGCGCCTCGGCACACGGCGACCCGGCCTCGGCCCTGCTGGAAGTGCTGGATCCGGCACAGAACGATTCGTTCAGCGACCACTATCTGGGCACACCGTTCGATCTGTCGAAGGTGATGTTCATCACCACCGCCAACCAGCTCGACACCATTCCCGGGCCGCTGCTGGATCGCATGGAAGTCATCGAACTGCCCGGCTACACGCTGGAGGAAAAGAAACAGATCGCCCAGCGCTACCTGATCGACCGGCAACTGGAGCAGGCCGGTGTCACGCGCGCGCAGTGCGACCTCACGGACGAAGCGCTGACGACAATCATCACCAACTACACACGCGAGGCCGGCCTGCGCAATCTGGAGCGCGAAATCGGCGCCGTCGCCCGGCACACGGCGGTGCGCATCGCCGAGGACAAGCCCGGCCCCGGCACGATCGAGGCCGGCGACCTGCACGATATTCTGGGTGTGCGCCGTGTCGAGGACGACGTCGCGCTGCGCACCAGCGAAACCGGGGTTGCCACCGGGCTGGCCTGGACCCCGGCCGGCGGCGACATTCTGTTCGTCGAAGCCTCGCGGGCGCCCGGCAACGGCAAGCTGACGCTGACCGGGCATCTCGGCGACGTCATGAAGGAATCGGCGCAGGCGGCGCTGTCGCTGGTCAAGGCACGTGCCGATGACCTCGGCATCGACCAGCAGCAGCTCGACGAATCCGATCTGCACATCCACGTGCCGGCCGGTGCGACGAAAAAGGACGGCCCCAGCGCCGGGGTGGCGCTGTACACGGCGCTGGTGTCGCTGCTCACCGACCGCAAGGTGAAAAACGACGTCGCCATGACCGGCGAAATCAGCCTGCGCGGTCAGGTGCTGCCCATCGGCGGGGTCAAGGAAAAGACGTTGGCGGCCCACCAGGCCGGCATCCGTACCGTGCTGCTGCCGGATCGTAATCGCAAGGACGAGGACGACATCCCGGAAAACGTGCGTGCGGCGCTCGACATCCGCTACGTTGCCCGGGTGGACGAGGTCATCGACATGGCGCTGGAATCATGATGGTTCGACCCATGAGGCGACACGCTGCGCTTCAGCCATGTGCCCGATCAGTCGGACCTGAAGAAAAGCTGGTCTGCATGGCCTGACCGGCAGAGCTGCCGCGGATTCGTCAAGCTGTCACTACAGGTACAGCAGCGCTGCAATCAGCCAGGCCAGGGTGGCGGTAATCGGCAGGGTGAGCACCCAGGACCAGAGGATTCTCTGGACCACGCCCCAGCGCACGGCACTGAAACGCTTGGCGGCACCCACGCCCATGATGCCCGAGGACACGCAGTGCGTGGTCGATACCGGAATGCCGAATATCGACGCAATGATGATGACCACGGCAGAGCCGGTTTCGGCGACGAAGCCGTTGATCGGGTGCAGCCGCACCATCCTGTGCCCCAGCGTGCGGACGATGCGCCAGCCGCCCCCGGCGGTGCCCGCGGCCATGGTGAGAGCACAGGTCACGACCACCCACGTCGGTACACTCAAACCGCCATCCGCATCCCTGGTGATGCGCAGGAAATCAAGCCAGTCGGGGACATGATCCAGCGTGCCCGCAGCCGTTGCGCCCGCCACAGCCAGAGCGACGATGCCCATGGTCTTCTGCGCATCATTCATGCCATGCGACAGGCCCATGGCCGCGGCTGAAGCAATTTGCGCCTTGCCGAAAAAGACGCTCACGAAGGGTGTGCGCCCGAGCCGGTGCAGGGCATTGCGCCGGCGGGAGAACCAGATCAGCAGCAGGTACAACAGCACCATCAACAGGAAGCAGATGAAAAAGCCCAGCAGCGGCGAGGCCACCATGGGGATGATGACCTTGGGCACGACGCCTTCCGCATACCACCAGTGATCCTGCGGGCCGGATGTCCACCATATGATCGAGGATGGATCATTGTGACTGGCGGCCAGGGCCGCGCCCATAAGTCCCCCCACAAGACCATGGCTGGAGCTGGAAGGCAGCCCCCACCACCAGGTGATGAGGTTCCAGATGCACGCGCCCAGTAGTGCACTGATGAGAAAGTACGAATTGTCATGAATCATGCCGGAGTCGATCAACCCCTCGGCAATGGTCTTGGCAACCGCCGTGCCCCACAGGGCGCCGATCAGATTGGTGATGGCGGCCATGGCGACTGCCTGGCCCGGCGACAGCACCTTGGTGGCGACTACGGTGGCAATAGAGTTGGCCGTGTCGTGAAAGCCGTTGATGTAGGTGAAGGTCAACGCAAGTGCGATGACCGCAACCAGCAGTCCGATACTCACACCCGGAACCGGCTAGGAATTCTTCAGCACAATGGAATAGATGATGTTGCCGACATCCCGGCACGCATCAATGGCCTTTTCCAGAATCTCGAACAGATCCTTGGCCAGCATCACACGCATCGGATCGTTGGAGGTCAGGTACAGATCACGATAGGGTTCCAGCAACAGATCATCAGCCTCCGATTCGAGTGCCTGCAGCTGACGCTGCAAGTCCCGCATGGGGTCGAGACGCAGGCCGTTGCGCAATTCGCTGACCATGCGGTTGATCATTTGTGCGCAGCCGAGCAGGATTTCGGTGCGCTCGCTGAAGTCCACGTCCGACAGACGTTCATGCACGAAAATGTAGCGTTGCGCGAAGCGCTCGATCTTCTTGGGGATCTTATACAGGGCCGCATTCATGGACTCGACATCTTCCCGGTCCAGTACGGTGAAGAAAGTGTTGATCAGTTCCTCGCTGATTTCGATGGCCAGTTCCTTTTCACGCTGACGCGAAGCGGTGAAAGTCGCTATATGCGGCGCGTTATCCCAGTCCTGTGTCAGCTGATGAGCTGCTGTGGCAGCCTCCAGCGTGGTTTCGGTACTGGTCTGCAACAGGTCGAGAACCTTGTCTTTGCTACCGAAAATGGTCTGCATTGAAAACACGGTGAAACCTCTCGGATGGGACCGCGGGTTATCCGGTATCCGGGTACGGCGGACGATATCGCGGAGATTTTACATGATTACGCGAATTCTGCAGCCGATTCATATGCGCAGCCTTTGGCCCGCGAGATTCGGTTCGAATACCGTCCACCCCTGTACCCTGCAATCGTATTGTACCGCCTCGGCTCTGCTATGATCGCGTTTTTCAGGCGATGATCTGACAGGGTCGGTTTGGCGAGAACTCCACGCAAATCCACGCAATCGAAGCGCGGCAGAAAGAGCGGCAGCACGAGCAGCAAGGCGCGCGGCAGACAGGCGAAGCGCAAATCGAACAAGGGCGGACGGCGCCGGCGCAGCTGGTTCGGCCGACTGCTGCCCTACCTGGTTCTGCTCGTCAGCATCGGCTGCGCCGTGCTGGGCGGCTATGCCATCTATCTGGATGGACAGATCAGGACGCGCTTCGAAGGCGTGCGCTGGACATTGCCGGCCAAGGTCTATGCCAGCCCGCTTACGTTGTATGCCGGCCTGGACATGTCCCGCGATACGCTCGTGGCGCAATTGCAGCGTCAGGGTTACCGGCCGAGCGATGATCTGGATACGACCGGTACCTACCGCACCGGGGCCGGCACGCTGGACATCCATGTGCGCGAGTTCAACTACTGGGACAAGCGACAACCGGCTCGCAGGATCCGCCTTGCCTTCGGCGATCAGGGTGTCACTGACCTGACCATGCTGGACGACAGGGAGGACTTGTCCCTGCTGCGACTGGATCCGCAACTCATCGGCAGCATTTACCCGACCCAGGGGCCGGGCGAGGATCGAATTCTGGTCAATCTGGATGACGTGCCCGATCTTCTGCCGGCCGGCTTGATCGCGGTGGAGGATCGGCATTTCAAGAGCCACTTCGGTATTTCCATTACCAGCATCCTGCGTGCGGTGATCGCCGACATAAGGGCCGGCCATGTCGTGCAGGGCGGTTCGACCATCACGCAGCAGCTGGTGAAGAACTTCTATCTGACCAGCAAGCGCACGTTTGAGCGCAAGGCGCGGGAAGCACTGATGGCGATTCTGCTGGAAGCGCACTACAGCAAATCAGCCATCATGGAGGCCTACCTGAACGAGGTGTACCTCGGCCAGGAAGGCAGTCGCGCCATACACGGCTTCGGCCTGGCCAGTTATTTCTATTTCCGCAAGCCGCTGAGCGAATTGCGCCCGCGTGGCATTGCCCTGTTGGTGGCATTGGTCAAGGGGCCGAGTTATTACAGTCCGCGCAGCC
>Ga0079226_10000435_pt1 | contig 29064 bp, 25 predicted proteins | sample Poulit2014_FD_76345 | JGI IMG/M metagenome (GOLD analysis project Ga0079226, IMG submission 76345) | Agricultural soil microbial communities from Georgia to study Nitrogen management - Poultry litter 2014 | ecosystem: Environmental > Terrestrial > Soil > Agricultural land | place: USA: Georgia...
GACAATCTGTTCCGGTGTGTGGCGCTTTCGTTGAGTACTCATCGTATGATCCATTCTCCCCGAAAACCTCAGGGTTATGGACTCACATAACGATTGGACCTAAAAAATGGGGTCAGGCCAGTTGAGATTCATGGGCATCTTGGTGATCCTCAGAGGTACTTTGTTATTTTCGAGACATAAGTTCCATCCTTAAAGCATTCCAGAAACAGTGGAGGCACAAGCCGATTCGAATTCACCCCGGTCGGACGCTCGTTTCCCAATGCTAAATTTCCTGCGCATCCGATCTGGATAGTATCGTCACTTCGAAGGTAGGACCGAGCTTTGGTGTACTGGCCCCTCGGCCCTGTATAGAGAATCTTCTTTTTAGATAATGCCATTCGCCCTGACGAGATCGACACCCTAAGTACGCCTGCCGCACGAAGCAGTAGCGAGTTATCTGACCGAGTCGGATGAGTGCATGTAGTGAGCAGAGCTAATCCTGGCATGTGCTGCTGACAGTATAGGTTGTTACCTGCCGAATGCCTCGCAGCCACCGGTTATTCCGAAAAAGCTAACTGCGCGCGGGCTGAAATTCTCTGGGGTAATCAGAACTCCTGGAGCTCCCTTCGGAAAACTAAAGCCGAGTACCGCCATAGCGATGACGCTCATAGTACAGAGTTTTCGAGGTGACGGCGTCGGCCAGTTAGGGAGCCTATTTACTGAGGGAGCGCTTTGACATCACGCTTTCGATAGGAGGAGATCGCTGCCATAGCTAGAAAGAACCACGCGAAACGAGAATCATAATAATCCCCGGAAAACATCGTCGTGCCAAGGAAGAATAGTCCCGCCATTAAAGCGAAAAGTGTATGGCCAGTCAGGCGTGCTTGACTACAAATCAAGAAAAGATTGAGTAGAGCGATAGCAAGCAGGAGGCCTCCTATCACCCCAGCTTCCGATAAGGTAGCCAAAACTAGATTATGAGCATAGCCATAGTCACGGGAACTCGACTCGAGTACGTCGAAGCCTCCCATCCCGACCCCAAAAATCGGATTATTGCTAAACATACTCCAGGCTTGATCGACAATGACATCCCTTCCGGCAGTATGGCCTTCGACTAAGGTCTGCTGGACGAACCGCTCCGTGATCACAGTGAGTACGTATCCATCTTGCCAGACCGACGCCACATATACAGAACTCACGCCCACTAGACCTAGGGCCAAGCTAAGTCGTACTCGGAGCATTTTCACTAGCGGCACCAGAAATACTAAAAAGATTAGAATTGCGGAGAGAACCCCTCCTCGTGAACCGGATAGTACTGCACCTATCATGAATATTGGCAATGTTGCAAGAGGCCACCGCCTAGCCTGTACGACTACTAAGTACAAGGCGGCTATGACTGATAGGACCATTATTCTGACGAAGGTATTTGGGCCACCGCCAGGAGCCGAAAATCTACCTTGCAGGTCTGGCCCAGAAGCGAGTGCTAGTGCAAAATATATGATCCCAGTGGTCAGTACCCAGAGCCAGATACGTTCTGTGGCGTCGTCTCTAAGGTAGCTCATAACGAACCACGCTAAAATCAAAAAGCTGAGCAGGAAAACGATGTCTACTTGAGCCATCGCAGTTTCTGCTTCGCTTGGAGCCCACTGAGCCGAGATTATTAACCAGAGACCCCACATTACGAACGGGGCCATTCCCGCCATTTTATTGCGAGTGGCTTGGACTCTTCGCAAGCCCGCGTACCAAGCTAATGTGAGTAGCAGTATGACAGCCAGTGCTACCCAGCGAGGATCGATGTTCACGCCTAGCAAGGAGTCATCAAGCACTCGCTCAAGCGTGAATCTACCTGCCAACAAGGAGAAATATGTGAGCAGGAGTATTAGTTCCCCCTGGCGAGTAACTAGCTCAGAACGCCGCTGCTGGATATTATCCTGATGAACTTTTACCGTAGTCATTTTCGCTTGTCTCGTGTTGTTTGCAGTGAGGATGGGTATAGGCCTGTCGTAGGTGTCCTAAGCATAATTGGTCGGGGTAGTTCTGTGTTGGTTCTCCCCGGCGAAACAGCGGTACGATATTGAATGCCGTTGGACTTCTAATTGGATGTAACAAAATTCGTAACAAGCCTACAACTTATTGACGGCAGACGCAGTCAGACATGCAACTTCGAAGAGCTTCTTAGGTGTTATTTCACTTCATATGAGTATCGAGTGATTATTCGCACCCCAGCATCTTTACACTTTGGCACATGCTACGGTTCTGCTTGGTGAAGTGAGGGGTGTATAGCGAGACGGGATGGATTCGGTGCGGAAAACAATGCAAAAAATGATTAGTTCAGTAACTTTCTGGCTAGTCTTGGTCCAACTATTTACGGCAGGCGTGGCTTTCTTAGTTAATCTACTTTCCTCTGCAGCGCTTACTCCCACGGACCGGGGTTACCTCGCATTATTCCTGCAGATAGGGTACTTGATTACTGCAGTCGCGCTTCTTGGGGTGGAACGGCCCTATGTTGCGGCAAGCGCAACCAAATTCGGAGTAGCAGTGTGGAAGCTGCAGAGACTGATACTGCCTGGGATCTTGTCCATACTATTTCTACTTATCGCGGCGGCGGCCATCTGCTTTTTCATTGATATCCGCGTTGGTCTTATTTTTCTTATTGGTGCAATATTCGTATTAGGCAATGTAACGCTAAAGGTTTTGCGTTCTGCGGCTATATCTAGTCGAGTGTGGAAGCGATATAGCCTCATAGCGATAATTTCTCAATTGATTTTGCTAATAACAGCCGTCATATTCGCTTTCTATGGAGTGGACGACATTATGTGGTGGGTGACGGCGTATGCACTTTCTGGGTTAGCGCCAGTCTTCTATGCGCTCATTGCTGCCAAAAGACAGGGAGTCAAAGATTATAAAACGACTTCAGAGTTCGCCACCGTGCGCAGGGAGGGTTTTCGGTTGTTGCCAGCTTCCCTAGGTAGTATGTCAATGCAACGCGCTGATCGTCTCTTGTTGCCTTTCTTAGCGTCGCCTGCGGCTCTCGGTATATATGTAGTAGCCGCTACAGCCGTGGCGATATCTGTCTGGCCTGTTCAGCAATGGAGCGATAGTAAATTAAATACTTGGGCATCGAATAGAGTGACGAGTCGGTGGGCATTATTACGTACACTCGGTATGGCAGCGAGTATTACTCTCTTTTTAGGACTGTGCTTAGCCTCAGTTGTTTGGCTGGCGGTTGACTTCATGCTTGGGCCCGCTTATCAAGCAACTAAGGACCTTCTCCCGCCCTTGATCGTGGGACATGTTTTATATGCTCTCGCGAGGGTTTTGCAGGGGCACATGATTGCCGCTGGGCAGAGTCGCTACGTGACTGTGTCCGAGCTGGCCGGGATGTTCATTTCAGTAGGGTTCTGCTTCGTCTTGATACCTACATACGAGGCGGCTGGCGCTGCATATAGCATCCTATTAGGAAACCTGGGCAGTGTATTGCTCGGCGGTATCATGTGGAATCGCACAAGATCTGAAACCCTGAAGTCGGAGGAGTTAGATTTCCAAACGACTGAGTAGTGAAGGCCATCGAGATTAATGCACTTTATTGCAATTATTTGGCTGTTCCTGGACACATCGGGCGAAGTTGGCTGATGCTCGTCAAGGAGTCTGCCGTTTGGGAGGTTAAAGATAGGCATGGCACTTTATCACAGTCATGAGTGTGCCCGTGTAGTCCTTTAGGGCATCTTAATGTGCGAGATAAGCGCAGATTCGATGTCTATAGAGACCGAGCCTCAAAAAGAGCTCATATACCTTCCGTCGCAACCAGAGGAAATTGGTTCCGGGCCGTGACAAAAGCCCAAAGTGCTATTAGACGAATACGAATGGATTACAGTGGTTGTTATGAAAATCGCAGTTGTTGCTCTGGGTAAGATTGGTCTTCCGCTAGCTGTGCAGTTTGCAGAATCTGGACATCACGTGGTGGGAGTGGACATCAACCTGCAAACAGTTGATCTCATCAACCACGGCGTCGAACCCTTCCCGGGTGAGAGTCTTCTCCAAGAAAAGCTAGAGAGTTCAGTCAATTCAGGTCATTTACGTGCCACTACGTCATATGCCGACGCTATACCCGGAGCGGATGTGATTGTTGTCGTTGTGCCTCTGTTCGTGGATGAGGTGACTGCAGAACCAGATTTCGGATGGATGGACGCCGCGACCACTTCACTAGCTGAGCATCTGACCCCGGGGACACTGGTTGCCTATGAAACCACACTCCCAGTGGGGACCACGCGTACGCGCTGGAAGCCTATGATCGAGGAGTTGAGCGGGCTTAGGGAGGGTATCGATTTTCATCTAGTGTTCTCACCAGAACGCGTTTATTCTGGTCGGATTTTCAAGGACCTACGCAGGTACCCGAAACTTGTTGGCGCACTTTCGGACGAGGGGGCTCGTATTGCGATAGATTTTTATAATGCCACGTTACAATTCGACGAACGCTCAGATCTGCAGCGACCCAACGGGGTGTGGGACTTGGGTAGTGCTGAGGCAGCTGAAATGGCAAAACTCGCCGAAACTACCTACCGCGATGTCAATATTGGTCTAGCGAACCAATTCGGCGTGTATGCCGCAGCGAACGGCATTGATGTGCATCAGGTTATAGAGGCTTGCAATTCGCAACCCTTTAGCCATATCCATCGCCCGGGGATTGCAGTCGGAGGGCACTGTATCCCGGTTTATCCTCGACTTTATCTGTCTACTGACCCCGACGCAGACATAGTGCGCACCGCACGAGCATTTAATGCTTCGATGCCAGAACGTCTTGTACAGCAGGCTGCTGACCTTCTGGGCTCACTAGCGGGCACGAAGACTGTAGTACTAGGTGCCGCATACCGAGGGGGGGTCAAAGAGACCGCCTTCTCGGGTGTATTTCCCACGGTGCAAGCGTTGAAGGAACAGGGTGCAGAGGTTTATGTTCACGATCCCCTGTATACCGACGAAGAATTGCGAGGCTTAGGCTTCCAACCGCACACGCTCGGGGAGGACGTGGACGTTGCAATTCTTCAAACGGATCACACTAACTATCAAGAGTTGACCCCTGATCAGTTACCCGGCGTGAAGCTGTTGGTCGACGGTCGAGCCATCACGAATAGTGAGTCTTGGCGTGGAGTGCCTCGCATCGTAATCGGGGGCGCTGCGTAGTGGCCAGACGAAACCATGTGAGAGTAGTTGATTCTGCCGACGTTTCTCAGGATGCGGTGATCGGCTCTGGCAGTTCAGTATGGCACTTGGCTCAAGTACGTGAGCACGCCCAACTAGGTGATAATTGCATAGTGGGCCGAGGGGCCTATGTTGGTCCAGGAGTGTCCATCGGTGATAATTCGAAGGTGCAAAATTACGCGCTGATCTATGAACCGGCCAGACTCGAAGAAGGCGTGTTTATTGGGCCCGCAGTGGTGCTCACGAACGACACTTATCCTCGGGCCATCAATCCCGATGGAACTCAAAAAAGTGGCGCAGACTGGGAACCAGTTGGAGTGACTATTGAGCGTGGCGCGTCAATTGGTGCCAGAGCTACCTGCGTTGCTCCGGTCACAATAGGCACATGGGCGACGGTGGCAGCTGGCGCCGTCGTCGTGAAGGATGTCCCAGCATACGCGGTGGTGGCAGGAACGCCAGCACGTCAGGTCGGCTGGGTAGGCGAAGCTGGAGTGCCATTAAAGCGCGATGCCCAAACGAACCAATGGGTCTGCCCAGTAACCGACGCTAAGTATGTGGAACTAGATGGCGTTCTGCAGAAGGAGATAGTTTGAGCGATTTTATTTCGCCTGCAAAGCCGATTATCGGGGAAGAAGAACGTGCCGCCGTAGACGCCGTTCTGCGAAGTGGCATGGTCGCGCAAGGCCGGGAAGTAGAAGCATTCGAACGAGAGTTCTCCGCTGCGTTCGTCCCGGACCGTCCTTCTATTGCGGTTAACTCTGGCACATCCGGCTTGCATCTGGGTTTACTCGCAGCGGGTGTCGGGCCTGGAGATGAAGTCATCGTTCCTTCCTTTACTTTTGCGGCGACGGGAAATTCGGTTGCGCTGACTGGTGCGACGCCTGTATTCGTCGACATCGAGCCAGATACTTTCGGGCTGAGCCCCGCGGCAGTTGTTGCAGCGATTACCCCACGCACGAAGGGCATTATGCCGGTGCACTTATACGGTCACCCGGCGCGTATCATAGAGCTTCATTCGATTGCAGCAGAGCACGGCGTGGATCTGTACGAAGATGCTGCCCAAGCTCACGGCGCTTCATTACATGAACAGCCCGTAGGATCCTTCGGTCAATTTGCGATGTTTAGTTTGTACCCCACTAAGAATATGACGAGTGGTGAGGGCGGCATGGTGACCGTTGCTACCGATGAATTCGCGCGGACCTTGAAGTTGTTACGGAACCAAGGCATGGAGCGACAGTACGAAAACGAAATCATTGGTTTCAACGCCCGTATGACGGATATTCACGCTGCTATCGGTCGTGTGCAACTGACAAAGGTCGGCAACTGGACTGCATCACGGCAAAGTAATGCTGCGTTCCTTGATGCCAACCTCGAAGACGTCACCACCCCAATCGTGGCAGATGGCGCGGTCCATGTGTATCATCAGTACACCATCCGGATTGCTGACGATCGGGAAGGCTTCGTAGCTGCATTGAAGAATGAGCACAACGTGGGTTCCGGGGTTTACTATCCCATTCCTAATCACCGCCTTCCATCTCTTGCGAGGTACGCCCAAGACCTTGATCTCCCGGAGACGGAAAAAGCCGCACGGGAAGTTGTATCGCTGCCCGTGCATCCTTCATTGTCCAGTGAAGATCTAGAACGTATCGTGACCGCCGTGAATAGTGTTGCAAAGGCAGGTGCTTAATGGCTGTGCTGCGTGTAGGACTGCTTGGTATCGGCATGATGGGGCGTCATCATGCTCGAGTGCTGCGCGAGATCGAAGGTGTCGAACTCGTCGCGATCGCTGATGTTGGTGGTGACAAATTCGGCGTCGCACGTGAACTGCCAGTGTTACCCAATGTCGATGCTCTTATTGATGCAGGGATTGATCTCGCCGTAGTCGCCGTACCCACCCGCTTTCATGAGGAACCGGCGCTAAAACTGGCTTCTGCTGGGGTGCATACCCTAATTGAGAAGCCAATTGCGGATACTGTTGAGGCTGGCCAGCGTATTGTCGAGGCCTTTTCCTCAGCAGGACTCGTGGGAGCGGTAGGGCATATTGAGCGTTTCAACCCCGCTTTGCAGCAGTTACGGCGTCGTTTAGAAGCCGGTGAGCTCGGTTCTGTCTATCAGATCCAAACCAGACGCCAGGGGCCGTTCCCGTCTCGTATCGCTGATGTCGGCGTGGGGAAAGATCTCGCTTCGCACGATATCGACCTGACCTCATGGGTTGCACAATCTGAATACGAGTCACTTTTCGCTAACGTTGCCTTTAAGTCGGGTCGAGAGCATGAGGATCTCATAGCCATCACTGGCCGCTTAGAGTCAGGTGTCGTGGTAAACCACCTCATCAACTGGTTGAGTCCGCTAAAAGAGCGCATCACTATCGTGACAGGTGAGCGTGGCACGTTTGTCGCTGACACGGGCACGAGCGACTTGACCTTTCACGCGAACGGAACAGTACCGGCAGAGTGGGAACGCATCGCAGCATTTCGCGGTGTCAGTGAAGGAGACGTCACACGGTTCGCCTTCCCTAAACCGGAGCCGCTGCGTACTCAACATGAAGCTTTCCGCGATGCAGTATTGGGTAAACCCAGCGACATCGTCACACTTACTCAAGGACTTCGCACACTTCAGGTAGTTGAAGCAGCGCTTGCGGGTGCTCGAACTAATTCAGTTGTGAAACCTGAGGGTGTTTCAATTCCTCAAAATTCATAAGCGGTTCTGGTCACTTCCAAGCAGTAGGATAATGCTACGGGGTGTAACTGAAACTGGGTACTCATTGAAGCTGAGCATTTGAAGAATGACTATTAGCGACCTTGGGCCCCGAAGAAACTGAGCGTAAATCAACATGGCTCTGCGGTATCGGTACGCTTTCGGTTATTTCATATCGCGAAGGTGACGTCCGTGGAATTGGTGTCGGTGAGCCGGGACCGCATCACCGATCGAAGTCTTTTCGAGTAGAGCTTCAGAACCCGCATCGGGGACCTTTCCCTCATGAGGTGCTCATCGAAACGTAGAATCCGTACACCTCAGCTTGAAGCTAGTCGAAGAGTACCGTGGGGTACGGTGGAAGCCATGAATATAGCTGTTGTTTCCTTGGGAAAGATCGGGCTTCCGCTAGCCGTACAGTTCGCGTCCTCTGGTGCTACGGTCGTGGGACTAGATACAGAGGACTATGCTGTTGACGCGGTTAATCGAGGAGTAGAACCATACCCCGGTGAGCATCTTCTGCAGCAAAAACTGTCCCTGGTTATTGAGACAGGACAGCTGCGTGCCACTACCTCCTACGCAGAAGCAATCCCCAATGCAGACGTAGTTGTGATCGCTGTCCCTCTGCTTGTCGAAGACAGCACTGACGAACCCGACTTTCAAGAACTCGATGTGCTGACGACATCGGTCGCCGAGCACCTGACACCAGATACTCTCATCTCCTTTGAGACGACTCTGCCCGTCGGTACTACACGCAGGCGTTGGAAACCTCTCATCGAGACGATCTCAGGCTTGTCGGAAGGTACAGATTTTCATCTCGTCCATTCAGCAGAACGTCTCTTCATTGGTCGCATTTTCGAAGACTTACGTCGCTATCCCAAACTCATGGGGGCCTTTTCAGCTGAAGGTGCTCGCAGAGCGCGCCAGTTCTACGAAGCGGTTCTGCAGTTCGACGATCGTCCCGACCTGGACCGTCCGAATGGAGTGTGGGATCTAGGCAGCCCAGAAGCATCTGAAATGGCTAAGCTCGCTGAAACCACCTATCGCGATGTGAACATAGGATTAGCGAATCAATTCGGGGTCTATGCGGCTGCCCATGGAATTGATGTGCACGATGTAATTGAAGCGTGTAACTCGCAGCCGTTTAGTCATATTCATCGGCCAGGGATCTCGGTCGGTGGTCTCTGCATTCCGAATCATCCCAGATTGTACTTGTCTACTGATCCCGAAGCGAATATCGTGCGCACGGCTAGGACTTTCAATGCAACGATGCCGGAGCGCCTTGTGAACCGAGCAGCAGATCTTTTGGGTGCTCTCCATGGCATGAAGGTAGTGGTATTAGGTGCCTCGTATCGTGGAGGCGTTAAGGAGACTACCTTCTCGGGCGTCTTTCCGACCGTGGCAGCTCTACTAGAAAGAGGTGCTGAGGTTTTCGTCCATGATCCCTTCTTCAGTGATGAAGAGCTGCGCAGCATGGGCTTCATGCCATACGTGTGTGGGGCAACAGTGGACCTAGCGGTCGTGCACACGGATCATGATGAATATCGTACTCTCGCGCCCCAACAACTCCCCGGGGTGAAACTACTTGTTGACGGACGGGCGATAACTGACAGCACGTTGTGGTCCGGTATTCCACGTGTTGTCATAGGGATGCCTGCGTAGTGGAGAAGAGAAGACCCCCGCGGTACGGCAAATCCTGAGACAACTTCCGTTACGTAACGCGCGCTATTACGTTTTACTTGCGGCAGCCCAGCCAAGCCCCATCGATCGGTGGTCTGAGCTTCGTAGGGCGAGGGAGTCGACCGGTTGCACTGCTCGCTATCACAGCCTGGACCACACGCGCAGTGCACTCGAGTATCGATCACCTTGAAGAAATCGCCGTCGTGGCATTCATGGCCGGGGTCATCCTTGGATGGGCTGGGGTCGGGCAGCAATCTTCAGCCGGATCGCGCGGTGGCGTTTAGCTGAAAAACCTGATCAAGGTGTTTCGACTCGAAGCACCAGGTCGTCGTTCGTACTGGGCGTCCCCACGCCATCCGTGTTATTTGTCAGCAACTCTAGTGGTCCATCCGGAGCAGTGGTGATTTTACGTAAACGACCGAATTTTTAACGAGATAATCTGCCGAAGTGTCGAGGCTATCGAGTGAGATTTCCCAGAGTCGTTAGCCGCGTAATGCCACCCTGTAGATAGTGTCGTTGCGGGTTTCGATCGCGCTTGGGCTGGCTTCGGCCGATGTCCATTGTTGTAGGGGGTCAATGTAGTTCGGATCTCCGCCGGCGCCTTCGTTGTGGAGCCAACCGTAGTTGCCACAGGGCTCAATGATGTTGAGCTCATCCCAGGTGGCTTCACCAAATTCACTGGAGTACATGGTGCTATTCAGGACTAGAACCGATCGTGCGGCGGCTTGGATAATTGGAGGTCGGATAAATATGAGGGATGGGCGTCAAGGAAATCTGCTGCTGCGCACCAGGTAGCCATTGAGCTCACACCAATGGGTATGCGGTGACCAACAGTTGGGCGTTGGTCTTCCGGGAGTTGCGCGTGTAGCGCTTCGTAGAGTTCCGGCTGGTGCTGGGTCCAACTTCCAGCGGCTTGCTGCAATAAGCTCACTGGTACAGCGAAACGACCGGCAGTGTAGTTTTTCTCGGTACCTTTGACTCGTCGTCCATTAAGTTCCGCCAGTGTCACGGTCAAGCGGACGATTCCAGTGAACTCAGGTTTGGCGCCGCGTCGCAGCCATCGAAAGTATCCGGTCACGTACCGGGAGTCCTCAATGACTTCTGAAAGGTGTACCTGAGACTCTTCGAATAGTTCGCGCAGCATACCTTCAAATAGCACATCACGCAGTGGGACGTTCCCTCTTCGCGCGTGCGCTCTCGATTGGACCTTCTTCGCATCGGCCCAGTCGAGGGAGCCTGAAGATGATGCAGCGAACCCCTTCGGTAAGACTGAGTTGCGTTCTGTTTGACGAACGAAGAGCACTTGCCCGTCAGCAGTGATCGCCAGCAGACTGATACCCACGATATTTGCCATCCGTGCGTCGCTGAGACTGAGTATCTTACTGGTGCTATCCACTGCATAATCGTGAGCGACTGATCGACTACCGTCTGCAAGCTCGGGAACGCTACGCCGGGTTACTCTGCGGTGTCGCAACTTTTTGAACCGGTCAGTGACGAAACGGGCAAGCGATTTGAATAAGTTGGTTTCGGCTAAGCCGATCCTTACTTGCGTCCAGGACCACAGTTCATTGCTCGACTGTCCATCATAAAAGCTGACCGCTTGCATACCTAGCGTGCTGCTGGCTAACCCGTGCGCGGTGGGTTCAGTCATGAGCCGGGCGAGTTTACCGTTGAACCAGATCGGTCGGCGATTCCGGAATTCGCCATCCGAACCACCACTGGTGGCACGTAATGCTCGCGGGGCGATATCCTTCAAGCTGTCTGGCAGTATGTAGCGTGTACGTCGTAGTTCAAGCTGTGCTTGGTGTGCATCCGCTTTCGGGTCAGGGTTCTTTGTGACGTTGTCCCAAAGGGCTCGATCCACTGCGGCATCGCGCCAAATCCGCTCGACCGTCACGCCGTCACCGGATCCGACAAGGTCAACGAAACCGTCGTTTTCGTCCTCATTGTCGACACTGTTGTGCCACTGCGTTCCGGAGAAATATGTTTCTGAATCACGTATACCACCGAAACGTAGCACAGCGCCGGCCCAACGGTGATAGAGGTTGAGTGAGTCGTAGAGCAGTAGCACACTGGTGATCAACGCGCCGGCACTACCAGCGGCGAGAACAATATCGCGAGAGATCTCATGCTCGAGCGTACTGATGACTATTGCTAAGAGACTGCTGAAGAGCCCGACCGCGTAGGGCCATTCGCTACCGTAGACGAAGCGCAGGTAATCGATGAGTGCGCGGAATCTACTTCTCACGGCGGTAAGCCTCCGGTTTCTCGTGCCTTGTCGTACCTCCATAGATTAACAGCTGAAGCTTGAGCCTTTGCGCATAAACTACTTCTTGCCATCCGGTCATCTTTCTGCTGTCCTGTGTCGTTGAACATAGATTGGGCTGGAGACGTGTAAATCGCGAAGTTGAAGGGTAAAGATGGCCAGGTATTCTCCGATGGATCGTAGTGGTAGTGATCGCGTGGTGGACCGGTGGCGAGAGCACTCCTTGCTGGGCGATGCTTCGCTGCTCTATCCAGATGATTTTCCTCATGCGTGGGCCTATGAGAATGTGCAAGACCTCTATGTGCGTTTCGTTGAGAACCCTATCGAAGGCGAAGGAAGATTTGACGCCAAATGGGAAGAACAGCTGTCCGGCGCTAGCCAAGATGTTCGTTTAGTTGCAGCCGAAATTCTGGCGGTGTATTACCTGTTTACAAATACCGTTGGATATAACCGGAAACTCGAGATGGTCAACGCCACCATTGGCGATGCAGGACCGGACGTAACTGATGAAGATGTGCAGCATGCGTTCCGCAATTGGATCGGCGCACCCGGCATGGGGTACAACACCTCGCAGTACTTACCGGTGCGCTACCTCATCGATTTTGCGAAGCGGATCAAAAGGCTAGCAACCACAGAGCGCCGGGAGTTGTTAGAAGACAACCCTTGGGGTTTCATGGATTTCGCTGATGATACTGAACAAAAGCCGCACGTGATGCGCAATATCCTGTGTCATTTGGTGTATCCCGAATATTTTGAGCGCATCGCTGCAACCGGGAACAAGCAAGACGTGCACACGGCCTTTGCCGGACTCTACGATGCCGCAGAGGACGAAAACTTGGATCAGAGACTCTACGGGATCCGAAAGGTTCTCGAGCAAAGCGTCCCGGGTGAGGAAGAACAGCTTGACTTCTTTTCCGATGAACTCGAATCCATATGGCGGACAGCACCACACGAAGATACCAAGGTGTCCCCGCTGTCAGCGTTGTTGCGTAAGAAGCAGATCGTGTTTCACGGCCCACCGGGAACCGGGAAAACCTTTACCGCCAATGAGCTAGCCGAGAGTCTCATCCGCTCCAGTGCTATCCAACGGTGGGGCGTCGAGGATTATTACGCGAATAGACAGCGTATTGAGCAACTGCTCGAGACTCATGTGACGCGCCTGCAGTTGCATCCGGGGTTCGGTTACTCAGAATTCATAGCGGGTTTGCAGCTTGGTGAGGGTAATAGGACGGAGTATCAGGAGGGCAAACTCCTTCAAATCATTCGGCAGATGCACGACATGGATTCCGGTGAGCTTGCTCCGCTGCCCCATGTTTTGATTCTGGATGAAATTAACCGGACCGACCTTTCGGCAATGTTGGGTGAAGCATTTAGTGCCATCGAAGCTGATAAACGCGGCACCCCGGTCACGTTGCCTGCCACGGACCAGGAGGGTAATAACTTCACCCTGGTGATTCCAGAAGACTTGTACATTATCGGCACGATGAATGAGATCGACCACTCCGTTGAGTCACTCGACTTTGCGCTACGTCGTCGTTTTCTCTGGTTCAATGCCTCTTTCGATGTCGAAGGGCTGCGCGCTATCTGGCAGGACGAATGGGAGCGGGTCCGCCCACGAGTTTCCCATGACGATGCTGAGCCTCAGCTTGAGCACTTGATTGACAACATTGAAAGGCTCAACGCCGAGATTGCAAGCACCCCGGACCTAGGGCGTGCTTACCAAGTCGGCCACGCCTTTTTCAGTGAATTAGCATTTCTGGTGGACGAAGCATTTCCTGGCCGACGGCCGGACCTTAACGGAATTTTGTGGACGCGCGCAGGCAATCCCACACGAGCGTTGATTAGTATGTGGGAATTCTCCATCCGGCCGCTACTTGAGCAATATTTAGCAGGTTCTGATATTCAGGACGACTTGCTCACCGGTTTCGAAAAAACTTTTATGGCTCCTCCTGGAGCGCCCCGTGCGTAAACGTTCCAAAAACGCGTGCATGACCATCAAAGATCTCACGCCCCAGTCTGAGTGGGAAGTAGAGCTGAGCGGAGAGGATCATGCATGGCTGGAATCCATTGCACGTCTCGAGCCGGAACAATTCTTGCTCACTGACCAACCTCCGCACCGACAGTCCAAGAACAAGCCCATGTTCGAGCCGATTTTGGATCGAGACCTGCACGGTTGGCGGACTGGTCGCTATATTGGCGAGATCCATCATCAGGGGCGAACGCTTCACATCAAGCCACGATTGGAAATTGACACCATCGCTGACTGGTTGAGTGCCATTCATAACGTACAGATCGTCCCAGAAGCTGCCGATCGCTCCCACGGTAATCAATCCTTGATCATCCAACTTGCGGCAGCTCTGTGGCGCGCCGTCATCGCACAAGCCGGCAGTCATAGCCTCGCCAAACAAAAGATCAGGCGTAGCACAACCGGACTGCAAATCAAAGGTAACCTCGACGGCGCTGCCACTAGCCGACTCCGCGCTACCGGGTACCCAGGGGTCGTTTCGACGATGAAACAAAACACGCTGGTCTCCCCAACAAATGCTGCTATCGTCGCTGCCGACCGAGTACTTAACAGCAAAATGGGAAATCCAATGTGGCGTGGCCAGCGCATCAGCGACCAACTCGGCCACCTACGCAAGGCAGTGGGTGCAAATCCCAAGCTTCCATCTCGAGCCCAACTCAGTCGGGTACGGTATACGCCTATCACCATGAAATGGCGCGAAGCTGCTGAACTATCTCATCGTATTGCGTCGAATCGGCTGCTGAAACACACTGCGAAAAGTTCAGCGACCTACGGCCTGTTGATTGATGTGGCCGAGCTATGGGAACGGTTCGTGCTGCACTGCGCTGCCGAAGCAACTGCCGAAAACGTGGTGCACGGGACTGCTGACAGCCTCCGCCAGCACTTACTCCATTCCGAGGTCGTACCCGTCAAGGGGATGGGGCGACTCTATCCTGACGTCCTTATCGGACCGTCCCCGGACCATGCGTCAGCTCGTGCTGTTATTGACGCTAAATATAAGCCCCTGGTTGACCCAAGGGGAGTAGACCGTGAAGATCTCTACCAGCTCCACGCATATAGCCAAAGTTTCAGGTCCACCAAAGCGCTTCTTGCATACCCGATGATTGAGGCATCACCGTCCTCACCAGAGCTCAACGGGCCATGGAGCTCTCCTGGCGGGGCACAACTGGAATTTTTGCGCCTTCCAATCAGAAGAGAAGAGTGCATAACATTCTTGCGAAGCTGGTTTAGAAGCGACGAAGACTAGTCGGAGCGCTCGCAGGTGTTGTTGGTGCCGATGAACAGGTGAGTAGTTACCAGTATTTGCTGGGCTTGCTTCTCAGTTTTCGTCATCCTCGGTATCCGTCTGATCGTCGTGTTTCGGGCGCCGCCAGGTATCTATTTTGTTAGCCACTGTCGAGCGTGCGTTTTTGAGAGTGGGTGCCACTGCTTGGGTAAGTCGCTTCGCCGAGAAACGAGTACGAGGCCGGATGTCATCGACAGTGTCAGATTGCTCCTGCTTTGACGCAGAAGCGTTCTCGGAACCTCGAACAGCCGCAAGGTATTCAGCGGCATTAACGTTTGGCGGTGGGAGCTCGCGGAGGTGTTGCATGAGACGTTTCGATTGGGCATTGAACGTGACATACGTGAAGCCTCCTGATACCGCGCCTCCAACTATGGGAACGACTTTGGTGACCGTTCGGGCAAAGCTCTGTTTCGTGACGTGCACGCCGATTACTCGCAGCGTCTGTTTCATGGGTCCGTACCAAACCGTTTTACTCAGCGCGACTTTCGCAATGTTCTTTTCAAGAGCGGGGCGTGCGAATTTGTGCGCGAAATGCCGGAGGGAACTGGCAGCCCCAGCGACACCCATCATGGTTCCGAGGAACCCGCTGAGCATTCCCAGCGTTTCGTCATCGATCTTTTCCGCGTCATCGAGAAATGATTGCCAACCGTAGACATAAGCGAGTTTTTGCATGATCCGGAAAACATGAACATAAAACTGCGTAACATCTCCCGGCACTGTTGCGAACATAGCCAGTCCACCGGGAACACCGGCAGCGAAAGAAATGCCGGAAGTTTTATTTCTTTCGAAGTCAATCGAGGCTTGAGCGATCTCATCTAGTAAGGCTGGATAGATACCGACGAAAGCGGGGGAGTCTTCGATCGCTCTAGCGATTTCGTCTTGTCCGACCCCGCGCTTGTGCAGCTCGGACTTGAGGAAATGTTCGCGTTCTATCCGCACGCCGCGGAGTCGCAAAGTGGCTGTGATGAACTTCTTGGCAAAGTCCTCAGCCTCTTTGTCTTGTTCGTCCAACATATCCTGGATACTATTCGAAGCGCCGGACTCGACCGAAGGTACGTGTTCATCCGGGGCCAAGGGCTCAATAAGTTCAGAGCTCACAAGGTCCCCAGCCGTAGATTCGTCGTACTCGTCACTCACTATGCGCGCCAATCACTCAGATGTTACCCAGGTTGCGTACAGGCTCAGTATAGCCACAGCGAGAAGACCCCCGTCGATGCATTGAACTGACCACGGAAGTTGGACTTATACGTTGGTGCCTGTGGGCGGTCGTTTCTGGCGTCACCTCGAAGTACGTTCTCGACCTGACTTCTCCCTACCTGGTAGCACCCGCTGTGCTTGTCCTGGGTATCGTGGCGGGCGGCTTGCTCCGTCGACAGTGGCGTCGCGGAAAAGCCAGGTACTTTGTCATTGTGGGGTTGGTCGTAACCGCTATTTCTCTGCCCCTGTGCGCCAATGCGAGTGCAGCAGTAGGAGGCCTTTTTATTGCGCTAATTGGGCTGGGGATGTTTGCTCTCCGAGAAGCGATGCAACCCAATCAGTCGTTGGCGGGATCTCGCTGGGCTCCCGCAGCTGAAGACCGCGCGTTGCGCCAAGCGCTTGTTCTCGCACTCATGCTCTGTGCGGGTGTGCTGCTGGTCCTCGACTCTCAAGCAGCCATTGCTCTGACCCTTCCTATTGCGCTCGTCATTGCGTTGACGGTGTGGAGACAAAGTGGCTCACCGCAGTGGATAGCAGTGCTGCTTGGGTGCCTGGTGGCTGCAGGGGCAGGAATTGCGGTTATTTTGCTCGGAAGTCGAGAGTCTTGGCCAGCTTGGTTGTCAGCAAGCGAGAGCTTGAGTAGTGCTCGGCATACCCTGTGGTCTGATGCCCTGAGTCTTTGGGCGTCGGCACCTATCCTCGGTTCTGGGCCTGGATCATTCACTCCGTCCTCCGAGCTTGCCTCGAATACGCCAAGCCTTGCCGCGGTGCACTCTCTGCCATTGCAAGTAGGCGCCGAGCTGGGAGCAGTAGGCGTCGTCCTGCTGGCGCTCCTATTTGTTGGTGGTCTCTTATTCGTGGCTCGGGGGAGCCGGCCGGTAGCTCTCATTGCAATGGCAGCCTGGACGGCTCTCGCTGTGCATTCGAGGATGGACCATCTAGAAGACTTCCCTATAGTCGGCTTCATGGGTGGGGTAATTCTTGGGTGGAGTGGGCTCGGTGCGCACTCATCAGAGGGTTACAGGCGCAATGAGGATTTCGGTGGCCAAGAGTAAGCCATTTTTGTCATCGTCATTGGTTAGAAACTGTCGAGGATCGCAGGCGACAGTTCTGCCGCGCCGTCGAATGAGCCCCCGACATCGCGCGTTCCTGTGCCGAACACGAGCGGTTGAGCAGCGTTGAAACCAACTCAGAGGTGACTATATTCTAAACTTTCTCGGAGGCTGCCTTTCGGTGGTAAATGGAGCTTGCCCATGAGTCGTTGAAGCAGGCGGACTCGTTCGTCGATGATATTGCAGATGAGCAAATCAAACAGGTGATCGATAGCGGCAACTATCGTGCGAGCTCCGATTACAATGATGCGGTTGGCTTTGACTTCGCGATCATTACTGTGCCAACTCCGCTGGAGGAATCGATGCCTGATCTCGGGTTCATCGAAGCGGCTACAGCAGATCTTGCTCCACACATTTCGCCGGGAGCCACCGTAGTCCTTGAATCTACGACGTACCCGGGCACCACCGAGGAACTGTTGGTTCCAATTTTGGAGCAGGGGAGCGGGCTGAAAGCTGGCGAGGATTTTTACGTTGGCTATTCACCAGAACGGACTGATCCGGGTAATAAGACCTGGACTTTTGTGAACACACCTAAAGTCATCTCAGGAATTAACGAAGCCTCGCTTGAGAACACTTTCCGGCACGTCAATATTGCGCTGGTGAATGAGCTTGCAGTGTTTGCCCATCAGCTAGGTGTGAATATTTGGGAGTCAATCGAGGCTGCAAACTCGAAGCCCTTCGGATATATGAAGTTTACTCCTGGTCCCGGGGTCGGTGGTCACTGTCTACCGGTGGACCCAAGCTATCTCTCTTGGCCGGTACGCCGGAAACTCGGCGCGAACTTCAGATTTGTTGAACTTGCGAACGACGTCAATGACCACATGCCGGACTATGTTGTGCAGCGCTTGCTTCAACCTAACCGAGGGAACACCATGATAATTGGTGGTATCTTCTTCTTTCAGTGCGGTTCGACGGGTGGTATTTATCCACCGAGGGAGGGCCTGGAGGTTTTGCCGAGTCGTAGCGACCGTCGCGACTTCGGTTTTAGCAGGGTTCGCATGGCCCAAATCCAGCAGTACGAGGACTGATTCACCCTCAAGATAGGTACCGTCTCCAACGATTGCTACTGCTTCGGCCTCTGCGGAGCCAACTGTCCGAGGAAATGCATCAAAGCGGTATACGCCGTGGCCGATTTTGCGGATGGCGCCACGTTGTGCAAGTTTTCACAATTCGTCGGCGTGGATATCGTTTTCGTCTGCGTCGGTCGTCGTGGCGATGCCATGCTGGTATGGGGCGATGCGACGAAGCTGTTCTCGGTAATTCACTTACTCTCCAAGTGTGCAAGGCCTAGCATAACCAGTATGCTTTGCACACTAAATTCATATAACCTGTTGGGCAAACCTGCAAACCGTCGGAACACTTTGGAAGGAACTTATCCGGATAGTAATAAGATCTCGGGATTTGTTCTTTGATGGTGCTTACGAGGTCGTAGGGGTTACCGGCGGCGGATTCCGCTTTGGTGAAGCTCTCGGCGGTTGACGAAGTCACCGCCCAAGGTCCACCAGGTACGCGTCGAACTGCAGCATACTGGTGCCAGCGCGCCAGTCGGAGGTTTCGAATGCTTGCGCACGGGTGACTGAGGCAACACTGAGTGTTATGAGTAGCGCGGCGATGACGATAAGCAGCAGCCTGAACACTCCGACGGCAGGTAACATTAGCGCCACCAACGTGGCACCAATTGCCCACCAAGAGTTGCTTGGTCAGCCTGGGGGAAAGCAAATTTATGGAAACCACGAGCCCAAGGTAAGCTTCAGTTGTCAACGACGCAGTCTCTTGCCTGGCAGAATGGTTTGAGTATGTCCACATATTGACCACGTGATAGATTGTTGAGAACTAGGTGTATTAGACAGGGCCCACCATGACCGCTGAACCTTTGAGGGTAGTCTCCGATGTCCTCGCTCGGTTCGACACGACTTTCTCTGACTTCGCTGCCGCCTTCTACAATGGCGAATACGTTTTGTGGCTCGGTTCTGGCATTTCTCGCGAGAAGGTTCCCGATGTTAGCGAGCTACTTGAACGTGTTATAGAACTACTCCGTTCGAACCGTGACACGGAAGATGGAGCCTGTGCCCACAGGACAGCTTTAGACGAAGTCATACAGTTGGCCGGGCTCACGGACGACGAACTCGGCAGCATTGATTACGCAGTTAAAGTGACTGATTGGCCACTCCGCAATCGAATCATCAGCGTACTCGGCAGTCAATACTCAAAAGTGCTTGACGTGTTCGTAGGGGATGAGAATGCTGACGATTATTTAGTTTGGAACGGACTCGACGTTCCGAAGACGTACGGGGCTTCAGGTCTCCAACCAGACGTTGAACACTATTGCATAGCAATTCTGATGTATGAAGGCATCGTCAGCTCCGCAGTCACGGCGAATTGGGACGGACTTCTTGAGAAAGCACTCGAGGATCTGACCCCTGTGTTCGATGCTACGGTCCGAGTTGTAGTGGCACCAGACGACTTTCGTCAATTGGGTCGTCGAATCGACGTTATCAAGTTCCACGGATGCGCCGTCCGGGCGAAAGCGGATGAAACAGTGTATCGTCCGCTACTTATCGCCCGGGAGTCGCAAATTGCGGCATGGACGGAACAGCCTCAGAATCAGTCGATGCGGAAGCATCTCGAGGTTTTGTACACCGACCATCCGACGCTGATGATTGGCTTGTCGGCGCAGGACGCGAATCTGCAGACCGTTTTCGCACGCGCCATCCAAGATCTCGCCCGTCCATGGCCTGCGACGACCCCGGCCGTCGTGCTCAGCGAAGAACAACTCAAGTCGCATCACCAGAATCTTCTAAAGCTCACCTATGGTCCGGACCATCATGGTCACGCGACGGCGATCGCCAAGTCAGCTCTGCTTGGATCGTATGGGGAGCCGACGCTCCTGGCACTTGTCCTGAGTTCGTTAACCCAAAAGCTCGCTTTTCTGTTGTACTACGTGCTTGAACCAGAATGGGAGTCAGACGAGATACAACGATTCCGGGAGGATCTTCTGGGCCTCCGCGACGAGGTGGCGAACCTCGCCGACGTCGACCGGTGGGCTTTCCTTACTCGTTTGATCGATACAATCAACTTGACGTTGAAGATATTCCGAACCGGCTATGCATCAGCAGGGAGCAGGAACCGCTACGAACCGTTGTCTGATAGGCCAGTGACGCAAGCGATTCTCTCTCCAGACTTTCCTGGACAGGCGTTTGGCTGGCTAGGCATCGCCCTAGCGTTGGTTGGCCGGGGCCAGACATCAGGACATTGGACGGTTTCCCCCGGAGATATCAGAACACCTTGGGACGGCGTCCTCCGTCTCATGACGGCCCAGCAAGATGCAAAAGTATTCTTCGTGAAAGACAGTGCGACATTAGCGACGCTTGAGGTCAAGACTTCCATCGACGACGGTGACAGTGATGTATTCATTATTGTGGCTGATGAAGAGCCACCTCGGTCCGCTCGGTCTCCTCGCTCACGTTTCGGGCGAGACGGCAAGGTTCGCGCCGGACACTTCAGCATCGCGACGAACCTTGCTAATACGACCTCTGCTGATGAACTATATGAAGCTTTTAAACTAGCTGGAGGGTTTTGATGAGTACGACTGTCCAAGATGTCATAGCCGTTCTTGAAGGCACTGCTTTCGAACGGTTACCGATGCCATTCTCAGTGGCGGGGACGGAGTTTCATTTTGAAGCGGGCGCCCTTGGAACGGGGCTTTCACATGATCTCGTTCTCGTTGCAACGGAACAAATGCCACGTCTGCGTCTACAACGACTCATCGCCGGCCTTGCTCGCGCTATGGACGTAGCAGGGTCTCGGCGCCCCATGAGTCTCGTGTTCCTCGGGAAGGTCGCATCGAACGACAGGACTGAATTGGAACGTTATGCGCGCGTTCTCCCTATCGGCACAAGGACGCCCAACGTTGCCCAAATCGAGCAGGCGGTCGCGGTTCTGCTTCCCCTCAAAATGCCGGCCGCCGAGTTGGTGCATGGCAGCGACCCTATCAATGAAGTTTTGGCGGTTCTTGGCCCTGCAACAACGAGTGAGCACCTCGCCCTCATGAACGCCGCCGAAGATGGCCCCGAAGCGGTCCGCGAAACACTGCGTACTTTTACCAACGACGGAGCAGGCTGGTCGGACGATGAGAAGGAAACTGACGATGACTGACGTACCTATCCGATCCCTGACAATCTCCGATTTCCGTCGGCTCAAGGGTACGCGTGTTCTACCGTTCGACGCGCCTATCGTACTCATACACGGTTCGAACGGAACTGGTAAGACGAGTGTCTTATCCGCCCTAGAACTTGGCCTCACCGGCAGCATTCGGAGCATGGAACGCCAGGATGATCGTTATGCAGCCCATCTACCGTTCCTCGGTCAGTCATACGCGGCCGTCCGCGTGGACGTAGCCGATTCCCTCCACACAGGAACAATCGGTATGCCGCTCACTGTCAAGAATGGACACATCGATGGCACCCCCGTGTTCTCGGAGGAAATGGCGAAGTTTTACAGCGAAAGATGCTATCTCGACCAAGCCTCACTTGGACGGCTCCTTGAACTGTACCAACACCGAGAGGGGAAAGACGGAGAGTCTGCGCTCGCCAGATTTGTCAATGAACTACTCGGCTTGGAGAAACTGGACGCGCTTCGCACAGGTCTTCATGAAGCTACCGATCTCCGGCTTCTCAAAAAACTCGCCACAGGTGCGGACGAGGCGGCATCCAAAGCCAAAGAGGCGGCCAGTCAGCTCACCGAATATGAGGCTGCGTTGGGCGAGGCCGGAATCGAACGATCGGCCGCCAGGAGTGCGACCATCGAAGCCATCGAAATACTTCACCCGGGTGTTACCGATGGCATGAATGACACGGAACTGCTCCAGTTTGTCCGCAAGGTTCTCGCGGACGACTCCTTCAGCGCCGAAGCTGTAGATGCTGGGAGAAACCATCAAGATCTCATCGCGCTGGGCGGCCGCATCTCTGCACTGGTTGAACGTCCTTCAATGCAGCGAATCGGTGATGCGCAAGCCACACTGAACAGAGTGACTTCTCACCGGAAGATGACGGCGGCGAATCACAGTACCGTTATCCAAGCTTGGGAAACAGCCGCGCAAGCATTAGGTTTCAAACTTCGTGGTGATCGCCCCGATGCTGTGCGGCAAGCTACGATGCGCGTCCACGCCGAATTACACTCCGACGAAGCGCTTCGCGTTCAAACTAACGACGTCAGCGCCAAGTTGGTCACAGATCGTGCCGAGCTGGATCGGGTTCAAGCGCGTCTCGTGGCGGCACATGAGCATTCGAGTGCTCTCGTTGAAAGTCTCATCGCCCTACGCACAGTCCTACAGGATAATGTGTGCCCGGTGTGTGACCGTGACTACACCGAGACGGGCCACTTGAGCCTTCGGGATCACATTGACAAGAAGCTCAGCGAACTTACCGCACACGGTCAGCAACTCTTAGCTTTGCGCAGCGAACGTGACAAAATTGCCGCAAGCATCGCGCATTCCCAAGCTGAACAAGAGCAATTAAACGCTCGCCTCTTGTCCGGTAACGAACTTCAAGACCTGGGGCAGCGATACACAACACTCGTCAAACTTGTCGCTCAGTTGGATGCGCTGGAACCAGTCATCGCTGCTGGAAAAGATCTGGACGAACAGGAACGCGCTGCGCGGGAAACTTTAGAGAACCTCAAAGCCGCATCTTCGGAGGAGCAGCAGATCAGGAAGGAACTAGCCCAATACGTGGATTTGTTTGGCCTGAAGATCTCTGATTTTGACGACACACCCCACAACACGTGGCGGCAGCTTGCTGGTCGAGCCGCCGCTGAAGTAGAGCGGCTGAATAAAGCCATTGAAGGTTACCGAGCCGCAAAAACCGCGTCGGCACGACTCTCGGTTGCCCTTGAACATGAAGCCGCCGCCAAACAAAGCGCTACCGATATCCGAGCGAATAAGCTGCGCTGGGATGCCTCTGTTGCGGAGACGAAACGCCGGCAAGCGGTAGCCAGAGAAGTGCATGACGCCGCGACACAAGCACGTACTACAGTTGTGCAACGTGTTTTCACCGAATCCTTGAACGACGTTTGGAGCAGTGTATTCACCAGGCTCGCACCAGACGAAGGATTCATTCCAAGTTTTGGCATCCCGACTGCCACGAAGACCGCGCTCGATATCAAATTGGAGACGACACACCGCACCGGCGAAGCGGGTGGCTCGCCCCAAATGATGCTCTCCGCTGGTAATCTCAACACCGCAGCCCTGTCCTTGTTCCTCGCATTGCACCTCGTTGTCGAGCCTATGGCTCCATGTCTGGTGTTCGACGATCCCGTCCAAGCCATGGATGAAGTGCACGTTGCCCAATTTGCAGGACTGATCCGCATCCTTGCGAAACAACACCAGCGACAAGTAGTTATCGCCGTTCACGAGCGCGAACTGTTCGACTACCTTGCTCTGGAGTTGAGCCCTGCCTATGAGGGTGACGAACTCATCACCATTGAACTCGGCGAACGGGAAGATAACGAAGACGAAAATATTATCCGCCACACGTGGGCTCCGGACCTCGCGATTGCCGGCTAGGCTTGAGAACTGAACGACAAGTTTGATATCGCTTCTAACAGGAGGGCAGAACTCTGCTAGCCGGGCGGAGGAGTACTATATTCCGTATTGACACGCCACTCGATTGCTATGATTGAGCTTGTCGTTCTCTTTCCCGCTCTTTTTCGTTTACGGAATCTCCATAGTATTTCAGTTTTGCGGGGACTAACCATGTTGATAAGGACTTCAGTTTCAATTTCGATTTTTCTCCGGTATTCTTCGGAGTCTTGTATGGATAGGTCCGCTCTTGCGTTAGAACTAAGCCATTCGCCTACTGCATTATGAGCAGTTACGCAGGTGTTATGTAATAGTGCCGCTTGGTTCGAGATTCTATGGTCCTTGCACGCAGCCAGGGTAAGTGTTTTTGAAAGCACATGGTCGTGTTCTTTCAGCATGTAGTCGGTCATATCCTGAGCCTGATTTTTTGATAGTAACCCCTCTGGATCGGCTTCTTCACCTTTGTCGAATGAATCTTGGACTAGATCTTCAGTACACCCGCCAGGATCGACTTAAGCAGCGCCGTTGGTTGTTAAATCTGTGCTCGGCGGATCCTTGCCCGTCAGCCATCTCTCTCTTCTACCCCTTACGCCGCATAGGATCCATGTTGGTAAGTGATCCTGGTGCCGTTGAGGAGATAAAATAATGCCAACTTCAAGTTCCGAGTCCTTGCAAGCTCTTGGAAGACTCTTAGCAAATGAGAACTCTGCTAGCGATTTGCTTACATTACTGGCAGAGTTAGACGACCGGCCATTATCAATGGCTTTCGGATTGCCCAATGAACATCGCTACTCGATCAGAAGAGAAGTTGCAGCAGGCAATGGTCGTCTCGATGTTGTGATAGACGACATCGAAACTGGATTGCCAAGAGCTGTCATCGAAATGAAAGGCGCCACAGACTTACACGGTGATCAACTCGAGCGGTATCTCAAATGGGCAAATGATGTAGAGCCCAACCCTCAACTGTTTTTGTGTGCATTCGATAGGGATGAAGAAGCTTCGAACCCTGCCTGGACACGGTGTACGCTTCGTGAAGTATTCTCTCCCTGGATAGAATCAGAGCATCCACACGCGTCATGGTTAGCCAACGAAATTGTGGTACTCCTAGATTCCTGGGATGCCGAAGCTGACGGCGAACTGGGGATTCGTACAGGTTACTACGTTCCGGATATCGTGACCAAGCGCCTTGCACGCGAAGTTAACGCACGTATTCAGAACCGATACGACAACCATGCTCGTGCGGCTGCCTATCGAGATAACGGCGGAAGTCCCATGATTGTTGCATGGGCACCACACCCCCGTGATCCGTCAGACAACACCGTTGTCATCGGGGTAGACCTTCGAAGCCCGACTCGACGATCGACAACAACGAAGTGGAAGATTCGGCCGCATATCCAAGTCGGTACAACTTCTGGACGACGTCTTAGTGAAGCACGCGGATTGGCCTTTGACCTTGCTTGGGATATTCACGCCGCGATGGGTTATACGAATATTAGTGAGGAGCTAGAGAAAAGAGGCCTGATCAAGGCCTCAAAGGCGCTCTCAGTTCGGCGTTTTGATGGATTCAATAAATTGGTATCTGACTTCGATTTCCAATCTTGGGCAGAAGGTATCGACGAAACAGCCAGTTATCCAAGATCGGGAGTCTTCTTCCACGATAAGGGGCGTCGTTTGGCAACAATAATAGATGTAGATGTGGCGGAACTATCACGCCATGAGTTGGCAGATATGGTTCTATCCATCGTCGAAATTCTACACGCGTCAGCGAGAGAGCTCCTAGCAGCTAAGTGAAACCCCTCCTGGGCAGTCGGGGCAGACGAGTTAGACTTCAACGGTCTTCGGTATTACCCGCGGTTCAGTGCGAATAGTGACGCCGCCTACGCGGCATTCGGGAATGCTGGAGCGAACGCCCCCACAGAGTTCAGTATCGTTTCAGTCGCTTCCCTTGCCAAAGTGCTGGACGAAGAGGACTATGGCCGAGAAAGCTCCCCTCCAAGGACGACGATAGACGATGGAGACGACAACATCGAATGCCGCTGAACTTTCCGGTACCGACGTTTCGGGGATGCTTCAGAACCGTTCGACGGCCATTTTGTTCACGTTGGAAACCGTCAGCTCAAGCTTCAACATGAGTGATTGGAGAGACACATGCCGAGGGGCTACCCAGACTGCGGGTCTGCCCCTCGGATGCCATCACGTTAGTTGTCGTAACGGGCGACTAGACGGCCTGTAACTCCGCCTTTTGCGAGACCGATGGTTGTCATGAGCCCAAGAATGACACGAGATTGCCCAAGAATGACACGAGATTGAGGGGAGCGTTTTATCGTCAACATAGGGGTCAGGTTAATCGCTGCTGTTATTCCTAGTCCATAGAAACCCCGGCCGCACACCAAACTATTCCATTCAAGTTTGAAAAATCCCCAGTATCGTCGCGAGAATCCGCAATTCTTGGCCGGTTTCATTCGAATCTTTAAGTGTGTTGTTAGTGGACTGGCCGTTCAACAACACTGGGCATTGAGGTTACAACGATCGCCTCGTCGGACTATTCTCCGTGTCCCCACTGCAGACGATCGAATGCCAGGCGAACCGAAGCGTCGTCGGTCGCGTGCAGCTTCGCGCCGAGCCCGAGTTCCTCACAGCTGCTAAGGTCGTCGAACGGCCAATAGAATTCGCCACGGAATTCCGGGTCGTGGTTGCCGTGCACGCACTTCTACTGGGTCAGTAACGCGGTTGTCAGTGCACGCCATCGAGCACGAATTTGGCGAACCGCGGCTTGATGTGTTCGCTGTTGAACTTCTTCCCTGCAGTGAAGAGGTCTTCGCCGACTATTCCCGGCTCAATGAACGGGCACATCGGCATCGACGTGATGACGCTCATCTGCAGGTCGCCTGCTTCCTCAAGTGCTGAGAGGATCTCGAAACGCGGAAGTTTCGTGGCCGCATCCGCCAGAGCCCAGAGGTCGAAATGACCGTTGAATGTGGTTCGACCAGACCAAACGGGTGCAGAGTTGATCTCAGTTTGATGCGAGTCGGGCTAGCGCACGGACCCCTGCAGTGAACTGGTCGAAATGTAGTCGAACGTGTCCGTTTTGAAGGCCACGTCCGCTAACGCCCAGTTCTGCAAGTTTGAGTTCCATAAGTGACGAAGGCACCAGGCGTGGCCTAGTACGGTTGACCCAAGGCCACCGAACCGCGGCATCTTGTTCCCAAGTAGCCGCCAAATCGAGATAGTCGCGAGGCTGAAATTCCGGTTCAGACGTGACTTCAACGACTGCGTAGCAATCATGGGTATCCTTCGCGCAGATAAAGACGAGGTCACCTGGCGTAAAACCTGGCTTGCCTTTCTTCGGGCTCGCGAAAAGGGATTCTTGCCGCCAACCATCAAGAGCTGGCTCACCGTGCTCAAGCTTAATCCACAGGGATCGTGCATCGTCGCGGGCGTCGTCCAGAAGCTTTTCGGCCAGCTGGAGCGCTGATGCGGAATTCAGTTCGTCGTACTGTTCTCGTCCGGTTTTCGTGAGGTGTTTAGCTTTGGTGGAGAGCTCTTCAAGATCGGCTCTACTCGCTGGAAGCGCTGGCCACGAGGAAATGATTGTCCGGGCATCTGCGACCTGGTCGGCATTGAGCTCGACACCGAGCTCTCGGTTAGAGCTGGCAGAGCTGCCTAGTCCGGCGCCTGTGAGATTGGCGGATCCGAGCATCCCCCTTGTACCCACGATGAAGCATTTTGCGTGCAGACGATCAGCATGATGGACCACGACGCCCGCTTCTAGAAGTAATAGCAGACCTTGCACGGACAGGTAGCCGTTTGCGACTGCGCTCGGGTCTAGCGACGTTATAAGTTTCCAGGAAGCCGAGGACCCCCGCGAGGCATTTGCGATGAGCCTACAGATGTTGATCGTGACGTAAGGGCTTGTCAAGATTACGTCGCGGTCAGTAGCGGACAGCGCAGCATCCAACCAATCCGAGGCATTGTCGAGAACGTGCGTACCTGCAGTCGTAGGGTTTTCGTGCTCCATCATTCTTTTAAACTCCTCTTCGTATCTGTAAGACTGTCGCGATTGATTTTATAGCCCAGGATAACGGCACTGACAATCATCGCCGTCTTGGTTGTTTGCGTAGCCTTGCGCTTCTTCTGAGTTTTGTCTTATGAACCTTTTGGCCGAAAACACAGACTATTTAAAGCACCCTTATATCGTTATTGAAGAGTTGCGCGAATGGGATCGCCGTTGAACCGATCAGGCGTAGCCATGCAGCCGGCGCCAGGACTGGACCTGCTTGAACTTCCTCGTGACTGCAGTTGAGCGGCGCGTCGTGAGCAAGCTTGAAGGAGAACTGATTGATCTGGGCGACCGTGGTGGAGTTCCTCTACAAGTCCACCGGCCAAGAGGTGGTGCTCGGCCGCCCGAAAAGCGAGGGCTTTCAACAAATGCAGGAATTAACCATCTAGGGCAGAACCTAGCAAGCGATTATGTTTTGCAGGTTCTGCCCTAGGGTGCTCAATGCTCGAGCCTATTCAGTTGTTTTACAGGTCGTGCTGTTACTGCTGTGTGGCGGGTTCTCCAGGTCGCAGGGTCGCGCCACCTGCTGACAGCTCCACGAAAACCTTATGGTTCGAATCCGAGCTGGTTTGCAATTGATTGTCCAGGTCGCCGGCGCTGATCTCTGAGGTGACCGCGTATTGGGTATCCGGCAGGGTCAGATCCAACTGACCCGCGCTGACCTGGGTGTTGACGGTTTCCGGTGCGTTGCCGGTGAGTTCGGTGGTCAACCGTCCGGCTGACACCTCGAACTCTGCTGTATGGACGTCGGCCAGATTGAGGTTGGCGCTGCCGGCACTCAGCTGGGCATCCAGCGCGTTGGCCGAGCCGTTGACGGTGGCTTCACCGGCGCCGAGTTCTACTTCGAGATGATCAAAGTTGCCGTCGGCAATGAGTCGTCCGGCCGAAAGATCCATATCGGCGTTGAGGCTGCCGTCGTTGAGTTCTTCCGGAAGGGTCAGGGTGACACGGTTTTCTTCGAAGTTGCAGTTGAAGAAGCACCAGTTGAACCA